>OBLQ010000249.1_pt1 | contig 20222 bp, 18 predicted proteins | sample 1519881 | NCBI WGS metagenome assembly OBLQ01 (sample SAMN01911456, study PRJEB22533) | soil metagenome | biome: Soil | place: Malaysia | collected 2012-04-30 | depth DG_metagenome m | reverse complement strand
CTGGGACCACTCATTAACTGTTCCTGTTTGGGGGCCCAAGAGTTCCAAAGTTTTGGAGAAAGCACTCTCGAAGCATGATCGTCCCTCCGCAAAGGTCACGCCTGCCATATATCCAACCCAGGAACTTCGCAAATGTCGCGCTGAAAGGTGGTCACGATAAGGCCGCGGGCAATGGGAAACGCGGGCACGGCACGATGCAACGGACGCGCCTACGGAAAAACAGACTACAGCAGCCAAGAAAAAAGCAGATCCCTCACCCACGTCCGCGAAGAGCGCGGCCGGGTTCGGGATGACGGACCGCGAGGGTCGTCAAATGACGCGGAGGACGATTTTGCCGCGGACGTGGCCGGTGGCGCTCAGTTCCTGCGCGGCGCGTGCCTCCGAGAGCGGGAAAACCTTCTCGACGATCACTTTGAGTTTCCCAGAATCAACCAGCTTGGCGATTTCGTTCAACTGCTCGACTTTGGGCTGGACGAAAACGTGGGCGCAGCGGACTCCGTGCGCGGCGGCCTTTTCCGGCGACGGCGGCTGCAAAATCGAGACCAGAATGCCGCCCTTCTTCAAAACCTTCCAGGAGCGCTCGGTGGTTTCGCCGGTGATCGTGTCGAGCACGACGTCCACATCGCGGACCACGTCTTCAAATTTCGTGGTGTTGTAATCGATCGTTTCTTCGGCGCCGAGCGAGCGCAGGAATTCGTGGTTATTTTTCGAGGCCGTGCCGATTACGTGCGCGCCCTTGAGCTTGGCGAATTGCACGGCAAAGCTTCCGACGCCTCCGGCCGCGCCATGAATCAGCACTTTCTGACCGGCGGTGAGATTCGCGGCGTCGAAAAGCGCCTGCCAGGCCGTCAGCGAAGCCAGGGGAATCGCGGCGGCCTGCACGTGGTCGACGGACTTGGGCTTGAGCGCGGTTTCGGATTCGCGGACGACCATGTATTCGGCGTAGGAGCCGTCGCGGGAGATGTCCGGGCGGCTGTAGACCTCGTCGCCGACTTTCAGGCGGACGGTATCCAGGCCGGTTTCTTCGACCACGCCGGAAACGTCCCAACCGGGAATGAAAGGCATCTTGTATTTCAGTCGATCCTTGGCGTACCCCGCGCGCACTTTCCAATCCACGGGGTTCACCCCTGCGGCGTGCACGCGAATCAGGACTTCGTCGGGCGCGGGCTGCGGGCGCGGAGCATCTTCGTATTTCAGCACTTCGGGACCACCATACTCATGAATGCGAACAGCTTTCATCGTCGCCATCAATCTCTCCTCGTTGAGACGGCCGCGAAGGCCTTCGGCAGTGGTATCATTCGGTCGCACGGCGCGTCAAGAGCGCGAAGCGCGGAGTTTGAGCGCGGAATTCGGCTGCTCGGGCGGCTCGAGCGGGGAATGAGATTTCGTTGAACCGGCGACGGCCGTCGTGTTACTTTCCGCCCATCGGAGGTAGAGTTCGTTGGGGAGTTCGACGCCATTCGAGCGCACGAGCGGAAATGATCCGGTAAGCGAGGCAGGGGCCTGAGAGCAAGGCCAGCGCCAGAGGGAGGGCACGACTATGTTTGAGGTACCGCAAGATAAAGAGGAAGCCAGCAGGGCAGCACTTTGGATCGGCGTGGCGGTTGTTCTAGTCCTGGTGGTAGTGGGCGTTCTGGCGTACGTGTATAGGGGCGGCGCGAAGAGCACGGCGACGGCGACCGCGCCGGCCGCAGCGGTGCCTGCTGGCAAGGCGGACCCAACCCACGACTTGCGCGTCATCAGCTCGAAGATGGACAAGGATTACACGGGTACGGTCGCCAGGTGGTCCGTCGACGTAAAGAACGATTCCCGCGTGTATACGTACAGCAACATCACCTACCAAACGACTTATGCCGCCGCGGACAGCAGCGTCCTGGCGACGAACCAGGGCACGATGAAACTTTCGGTCGGTCCCGGCGAAGATCAAACAGCAAACTTCCGCGACGCGCTCTATCCGGCAGGCACGGCGATTTACTCGATCAAGATCACCGGCGCCACGGCGTCGACACAATAACCGGCGCGCGGCTCGTCTTGCGAGACGCCTCCTAATTCTTGCCGCTCGCTGCGGCGGGCTTCAGGACGAGGACGAGGATGCGGCCATCGGAATGAAAGCTTCCTCCGGTGGCGGTTTTGGCTTCGGTGAGGGGATCTTTCGGGGTCGCGTGTGTCCGCTCGATCACGAAGCCTGTGCCGGAGAGCGTGTCGTTGACGAACTCCCGCTCGCCGTCGATTGCGGGATCGATCTTGTGGGTCAGGCCGTCGTTCCGCTGGTCGCGCTCGAAGCCGATATCGTGCGTGGCGGCGATGCACCACAGCGGCCGGCCGTCCACGTCGTAGGGTGACTTCCACGCACGCAGGTGATTCCGCGACATCGCTACGCGCACCGGCTCGGCATGCGCGAAGCCAAAGTCCTGCGGACGGTCAAAGAGATAGAGCGTGCTCATGGGCATGGTGAGATAGCTCTTCCTCTCGAGCGTGTTCAGAATTCCGGTGAGCACCGTTTCCTCGACGGTGCGGTCCACTTGCACCCAACCCGCGCTCGTGAACGCCTGCAGCAGCTCGTCCTGCGATGCGACGATCAGGACGTTGACCATGTCGCCGGGATTTCCCTGCGGATCGGTCACGCGCCGCGGAATCTTGTCAAGCAGCGCGGGCTTGATCGAAGAAACGGGCGCCTCCGGAGGCCCGCCGACAACCGCCGCCGCAGGTGTGGCCAGGCCCGGATCGAGCACTTCGATCTTGACGTGGAAAGTTCCTTTCGCGCTTGCCGCATCCCCGGAAGTCTGGTTGATGCCCAAAAACATCCGCCCGGCCACGGGCGCTTGATATTCCACGGCGCCGCCGATCAGGAACGGCTGCGCGGCGTCGCTCGATCCCAGGCGGCCGATCAGCGCGCCGTGGCCCGCATTCGATACCGGATATTGGCGAATCAGATCGGCCCAGCCTCGCGGAAGTCCGTCCGGGCCGAAGGATTGAGCCTTCGAGTTCGAGGACTTGCCCGCGGGATAGGTGATTGTGCCCGAGCCCGTGATGCGCAGCTTCGCGCCGGAGCGGAGGTCCAGGCTCGTGTCGACCCACTGCTGGCCGGCGTCGATGTCGAATTCGTAGGATTTCGCGGCGCTTGAAGCGGCAGGCGCGGTCGGAGGCGGAGCTTGCGTCTGCGCGGCGGGGCGGCCGGCTGTAACGTTGGCGAAGGCCGAGCCGGAATAAACGAATGTCGCAAGAGCACAGGCCAGGGTGAGCGTCTTCAGGAGATTCATCGTTTCTTGATGATATTCCGCGCTCGGAACCGGCGCAATCGGCGCCGGGCGGCCGTCCCAGCGTGGTGTATGCGCTGCCGCAGATTGGTAGTAGAATTCGGCCGCATTTCAGGCGCTTGCATTCCACGCCCTGATCGGGAGAGTGGGCCGAATGGAAATTCTCTGGCCGGCGATATGCATCGGCGTGATCGTGTTTTTCGTTTTCTTCGTTCTCGCCCAGCACTGGCAACGGGTCCTGCGCCAGCAATCGCTGGCCATTCGGCATCTGGTCGAGAGGGTGCGCAACCTCGAGGAGATGGCCGACCCGGAATTGCGACGCCGCTTGAGCGAAGCGGCTCCGGTGCCCCTCGAGCAGGTGTTCACGCTTTCGCTCCGTCTCAGCGACCGCTTCTGGCGCGACGCCTTGCGCACCACCGAGGAGGACCGCCAATTCATCCGCGAGTTCGGCACTTTCCTCGGTTCGGTAAAACTCGAGCGCTGGCGCAGCCACACGGTTGCGACGATCACGGAGATTCTGCCGGACCGGAAGGCGACCGGATGGCAGGCGCGCACGCTCGACTTTTATCCCGATCCGGCCAAGCGGGACGACGCGCTCACGCTTTGGGAATTGGCGCTTTCTCGTCCCGGGCTCTCCGCCGAGCGTCCGCCGTCGCTCGAGTTGGTGCTGCGCGCTGATTCGCTCGAGTTCCGCGGCCATCTGGCCCCTGCGGACGAGCCGGCATCCGCCAACGGCCGCCGGGCGGCTGCGGCCCGCGAAGATGTCGTCTTCTTTCACTTGCCTCTGGATACCGCCCTGCTCGCGGAGTTCCGCAGCGCGGATCCCCTCGCGCACGAAGACGATGCAGGCGCAGGGAACGCCGGTGGCAATCTGCCTCCGGATGAAACAGCCGCGAGGGAGAGTTCCTGGCTGGCGTTCTATTCCGATTGCAACGAAGCCCTCGGCATCGAATGGCAGCTTCGCCTGCGCGATCTCGGCAAAAAGGCGGAATGGGATCGTTGGAGGATTCTCGAATCGGCGGCGCCGTTTACGGCTCCCTGAAGCACAGGCGGACTTGAAGGAACACGCTCAGTGGGAGTGTGGCCGCACGGGCAGACCCGCCCAGGCATTCAGCAACCCCAGGATCTCGCGCGCCACGGAGAACGCGTCGCGCGTATTGCGCCACCAGCGATCGGCATCGAACGGATCCTTGGGCGCGCCGCGAACGATCGCGCGGAGACCGGGGCCGGCCAGCCTGCGCCACAGCGCCCTGACGCGCCGCGTGTGCTGCGGCGAGGTGACGATGATCGCACTGGCCTTTCCCTCGCGCCGCATCTCTCGCACCGTTTCTTCCACCTCCTGCTCCGTGTCGACGATTGGCTCGGGAAAGACGCGCACCGCCTTTTCCGGCACGCCGGCGCAAATCAGAATCTCGCGGTTGTAGTCTTCCTCGCCCAAGTAACGTATGCCCATGGCGGCAAGTCCCTGCGCGGGGTTTTCGGGACGACTGATCCAGACTTCGCGCGCGTATTTCAGCCGGTAGATTCGCGCGGCTTCTTCCGCGCGCGCCGGCATGCTCCCGCTGAGCACTACGATGACGTCCGCCGGCGCAAGAGCATCGGGACGAATCAGCCAGCGCCCTGCTCCGCGAAACGCGATCGCCGCTCCCGCGCAGAGCGCCGTTGCCACGACGAGGGCGAGGAGCTGGAAAAATCTTCGACGGGCGATCAACATTGGTTATGAGGAGTTGGGCCTCGGTGCGACTTCCTGGCGGCTCCGTTCGAATGAGGGGTCTTGCCGCCGCTAGTCGCCGGGTTGACCCTCTGCGCACCGTTGAATGCGGGGCCGGCCCACACTCCGGCCGCGCATCAGCAGACCGCGCAGCCCGAGCAGCAGCAGGCGCGGCTGTTGCACGCAGACCCGCCAGAGAATTTTCCAGGCTTCATCACGGGAATACTCGCCGAGAGACTCCTTGGCCCGGTCGTTCAGCAGGTCCACCAGCCGGCTATAGTCCGCTTGCTGGAAGCTGTGCAGCGACCGCCGAAGCAGCAAGTGAAGATCGAGCTCGCGGCGCAGGGCTCGCAACTCGCGGCTCGTCCCTCCGTTCAATATGGATTCGGCGACGCCGAGCGCTCCCCGGAATCCCGTCACCGTTCCACCGACCGTGGATACTTTGACCTGCGCCGCCGCGTCTCCCACGAGATACACGGGGCTTTGCCCGATCTGCCGTCGTACGGGAATCCAACTCTTGTACACCGGAATACGCGCTCCCTGGAATTCAATCGGGTCGAGTCGGCGCTTCTCAAGAAACTGCTCGAGGCCCCGCCGAGTCTCCGCACCCGACTCGCCGATCACGCCAAGCGCACCGCGTTCGGCCGATTCCGGAATCAGCCAGTAGAAGTACGGCGTGTCCTGCGGGACGAACCAAACGCGCACCGTGTCCGGGGCCATGTCCTTCGGCAGCGGCACGATCGCCTGCACGAGCGGCACTGTTTCAAGCGGCGCCCATCCCGCCGCTCTTGCCACGCGGCTTGCAGCGCCGTCTCCTCCTACCACCGTATCGGCGGGCACCTCCTCGCGGTTGCCGTCGGCACAGCGCTCGACTTCGACCACCAGGCCTCTTCCGTTCGGGCGCAACGCGTGAAATCGCCGGCCCAGCTCGATCTTCGCTCCGGCGCGCTGGGCCGCTTCAGCCAAACCCTGGATCAGCGCGCGCCTTTCGATGATCAGGTCGGGGTTCTTCAGGGTGATCGTCGCGGCACGGCCGTCGGTGAAGAGTTCGAAGCGATGAATTTCGTTGACGAAGCTGCTTTCGGCGGCCCGTCCGAGCAGGCTGCGCATCCGATGGGTAACGATTAACGTCCGGGCGGCTGGTTCGAGCGTCTCGATGCGTTCGAGAACGCGCACGGGAAGTCCCCGCCGCGCCAGCAGCATCGAGGTGAGCAGCCCGGCGGCCGAACCGCCGATCACCGCGATACGTGGACTATTCTTGGTTGGAGTAGAAATGGGATCCCCGGATCGTGTGCGCGCCATGCTTTCTCTTGCCCGACTGCCTCCTGCACAGGCTTCTATCGCCGTAATCCGTCGCCAGCGGGCGGCGCGCGGAAAAACCGGCTGCGCACTCGAGCGCAGAAAGTTTTGTACTGCACCTGAAGTGCGGAATAAGAACCAATTCAGGATTGCTGCTGGGACCGGGCCATCCCCATTCCGGCGGCCCGGGATTCCTTCCGCGCGGCGTCGCGCTTCATTGCTCGGGCGCCAGTATATCCTACCGCCACGTCTCCGCCAACGCCGGCGCTCATGCTCCCCGGGACGCATTCGCTGACTTGCTTGCCGCGCCCGTCGGCTGTCCCTGCCTCCGGTATTCGTGCCGGTTCTTTTTTTGCGGCTACTACCCCCTTGAAACCCATCATACCCGTGCTAACGTGTGGGCGTAGCAGCGCAAGCGTTCATAAGGATGTGAGGTCGGAAGCTGCATCCGAAGACGGAAACGAGCCCGTACTCGCGAAGGAAGCGGAGCGACACGCATGACTCGTTCAACCGGGCTCGATCGTTCATATTCGAATTCCCATTATTCAGCCCTCTTAACAGGATCGCCAGATGCCAACTGAGATTGAAAGGGAACAACTCGAAGCAGATGTGTTGATTGTCGGCGCGGGGCCGGGAGGCCTCGCCTGCGCCCTGCACCTCGCCAACCTGATCGAGCAGCACACCCAGGCGAAGAAATCTCCGGGGCTTTCCACCGAGAATATTTACGTTCTCGAGAAGGCGCGTGAAGTGGGGGCCCACCAGCTCTCGGGCGCGATCATGGACCCCCGCGCGCTGCGGGAACTCGTGCCCGATTTCGAGAAGACAGCGCCGCTCGATACGCCGGTCACGGGCGACGCGGTCTACTATCTGACCGAAACCAGCTCTTTCAAATTCCCGATTACCCCGCCGCCGCTCGCGAACCACGGGAATTACGTCGTCTCGCTCAGCAAGATCGTGAAGTGGCTGGCGGAACTGGTCGAGAAGAAGGGCGTGAATCTGTTCACCCAATTCGCGGGCCAGGAACTCCTGTACGAAAATAATGGGATTGCCGGTGTCCTCACTGGGGACAAGGGCCTCGACAAAAACGGCCAGCCCAAAGCGAACTTCACGCCGGGCTACGAGCTGCGCGCCAAGGTGACGGTGCTGGCCGAGGGGCCGCGCGGCTCGCTCACCAAGGACATGGTCAGCCGCCTCAAGCTCGACGGACTCAACCCCCAAACCTACGGCATCGGAATCAAGGAGATGTGGGATGTCGAGCCCGGCCGGATCGATACTGGATACGTGGCGCATACGATGGGATGGCCGCTCGGCTCGCATCTATATGGCGGCGGCTGGATTTACGGGATGCGCGACAATCGCGTCTCGCTCGGTTTGGTGACCGCACTCGAGTACCACAATCCGCTCTTCGATCCGCACGAAGCGTTTCAGAAATTCAAGACGCATCCGTTCGTGCGGCGCATTCTCGAGGGGGGCAAACTCGTCCGCTACGGCGCGAAGACCCTGCCCTACGGCGGCTGGTACGCGATGCCGCGCAACTATGTCGACGGCGGGTTGGTCATCGGCGATTCGGCGAGCCTTCTCAACTCGCAGCGGTTGAAGGGAATTCACACCGCGATCAAAAGCGGCATGCTCGCCGCCGAAACAATCTATGAAGCGCTCTGCGCGGGAGACACCTCCGCCAAGACGCTCGAACGGTATCCCCGGAAAATCGAACAGAGCTGGATCAAGAGCGAATTGTGGGCCGTACGGAACTTCCACCAGGCGTTTCACGGCGGTCTCTGGAAGGGGATCGTCCACGCCGGATTTCAGTTCGTCACCGGCGGGCGCGGGCTCGTCGATCCGATGCGCACCGAGCCGGGCTACAAGCAATACACCAACCTGCATCGCGACGCCACGCTCGTCGACCAGTCAACGCGCTTCAAGGGTGACGGCAAACTGACCTTCGACCGGTTGACGGACGTCTATCATTCCGGAACGCGCCATGATGAAGACCAGCCGTGCCACCTCGTCGTGCTCGAGCCGAATATCTGCGGCGACCGCTGCGTCCGCGAATTCGGAAATCCGTGCCAATATTTCTGCCCCGCAGCGGTTTATGAAATGGCGATGGAAAAAGGCGAGCCGAAATTGAAGATCAACGCCACGAACTGCGTCCACTGCAAGACCTGCGACGTTGCCGATCCGTATCAAATCATCCAATGGGTACCGCCGGAAGGCGGCGGCGGTCCGAATTACGAAGGAATGTGACGTGTTCGTGGTGGGCAGGCGGCAATCCGCTTCAGCTTAATTCGAAGGGTCTGAATGCTTCGAGCATTGCTGCCTCTGAGGGCGGCTGGAGGACGTGGTGTGCTGCAAAATCCTCGGCTTGTGGATAAGTCGTGTTTCGAATGCGCTCGGCGGCCCTGGGAAAATCGTAAGGCGTGTGCCGAAGCTGAACGTCGGGCCCAAGCAAGAGCCAGTCGGCTCCCGGTTCCCCAAACGGCATTCCCACGCTTCCGGCGTTGACGACTCGAATGCTTCCGACCATGCGGTCAAACTGCATGTGGGTGTGGCCGCAGACGACCAACGATGCGCTGATTCCTTCAAAAGCCGGCAAGAGGCGCTCTTCAGGCGTCAAGCGCGTGAAATTTTCATTCTCGTTTCGGGGCGTCGCATGGCAAAACAGCACGTCGCCCAAGCCTTCCATCTCGATGCGAAGTGTCTTCGGCCAGCCCGTTAACAACCGCCCGTGCTCACGAAGGAGCTGCTGCGCCGTCCATCGGATAATGGGCCGATATTGATCGGGTACGGTGGCTGGATCCCTGCCCGCCATCTGTTCGAGCACGGCAACTTCGCCGTTGCCGCAGATAAATCGTACAGGGATCTCGAGGTCGAGCAAAAACTGGATTGCTTCGCGCGGCATCGGCCCGGGAACCACATCACCCCCGACGACGATATGGTCTGCTCCTGCTTTTCGAATCTCTTGGATTACAGCTTCCACTGCGGGGAGATTTCCGTGAAGATCATAGATCGCAGCGACTCGCATTGCAGACCTTTCATTACCTCGCAGAATGCGAAGCCGTCGAACCTGCCGAGCGGGGATTAGTCCCCTCCGCCGAAAAGGCGCTTCAGGGCTGCCCAGAATCCGCCCTTTCTTCTTTCCGGAGCTTGCGCCGGCTCGTTCGCTGTGGACTTCTCGCCGAGCGCGTGCTGCATCGCCCCGATGAATCCCGGCACTTCGACGCGGCCCGTGAACTCCCAATCCGGCAATACCCGCGCCTCGCGAACCAGCAGCAACATGTCTGGCGTCGGGTCGGGCGGCGGAGCGGGCGAGGACGCCGAGAACGTCAGGGGCGGGAGAGCGACCGTATATATCGGTACTCTCGCAATTGGAGGTGCGGGATGTGTGATCTTCTCCGGCGGCGCGACCGGATGAGCCTCGTTCGCGCGCGCCGGAACGCTGAATTCGGCGCGCGCTTCCGCGATCGGCTCGGCGCTTGCCATGGGTGGCCGGCCGCTCGCTGCGGATGAAGGTTGCGGTGAGGCGGGCGGCGGAGGGGTGACCGCGTATTCAGGCGGGGCTACCGGCGGGGGCGGAATCGCGCGGCGCTCTTCGCTGGGGCACTGGCAACTTCCAGGCCTGCCCGCTACGGGAACGAGCCTGCCGCCGTTCAAGAAGAATTCCCCCGCTTGCGGGACAATCAATTTTTCGCCCGTGAACTGATGTTCGAGCTGAATGGCGCCGCTGCTTGCGAGCACGCAGAGAGAATCGTCGAGGTTCAGGCCGACGGTGACGTCGCGCGCTCCGCCGCCGATCTCGAGCGGCGTGGCGATGATCGTGGGGGAAAAAACGCGCAAGGACGTCTGCGCCGGCAATTGCACGCGTACGCGTCCAAAATTGAGCGCGAGCGTTACGGAATTTCCGGACTGCAGGACCGTAAACTTGGCCGGGCCGCAGATCTCCAGTTTCCCGCCGGCAAAGAGCGTCATCCGGGCGCGCCCGGAATGGACGGTCACGGTGCTGCCGTTCGACACGTAGATGCTGGGTGCGACAGTGGATGTGCCGTTGCGCGCGGCGGCTCCGCCCTCGACCGAGATATCGCTTCCCTCAACTTGTCCGACGGCCAGGGGAGGCGGGTTTTGAGCGCGGGCGGCTGCGGCTCCAAGCAAGAGCGTCCCGACGAGAAAGCCCACCCGCGCTCCCCGCGCGAGAGCCGAGAGGGCCCTGGCGTTGCCCACGAATTGGAGCCGGGGGCGCATGGGACCGCCTATACTATACAGCAGTGGAGACCTCGCCAAAATCCGGTCCGCCCCCAACCGCCGGCCCATCGGGCGGCGCGCCGGCGATCCCAATGCCGCAGTTTTCGCGCTGGCGCAGAATGCAGATTCCAGTGATCGCATGGGCCGCGTATTGGGTTATCCGGTTGATGGGGCCGACGCTGCGCGTGGAAGTGATTGGCGTGCACAATGCCGTGCAGATTCGCGATGCGGGCGAACCCGCCATCGGCGCGTTCTGGCACCGCTGCATTTTCCCGGCGGTGTGGATCTGGCGCAGGCGCGGCATCGTGGTGCTGAATACTGTGAATTTCGACGGCCAGTGGACGCGTCGGGTGATCGAGCGACTGGGATTCGGTACGGCGCAGGGAAGTTCGTCCCGCGGGGCGATCGCGGGTCTTTCGGCCATGGCGCATCATCTCGAGGAAGGCCGCCATGTGGCGTTCACGATCGACGGCCCGCGCGGGCCGCGTTACGTGGCCAAGCCCGGCCCGGTGATCTTGGCGCGGCGCACGGGGAGGCCCATCTCCGTATTTCACATCGGCGTTGCGCCGGGATTCACTTTCCGGAAATCCTGGGATTTGTTCCGTCTTCCGTATCCGTTTTCGCGCGTGGTGATGTTCGTTGCGCCGCCGATCCGCGTTCCCACGGATGCGGACAGCGGGATGCTGAACGCGAAGCAGGCGGAGATGCAAGCCGCACTCGAGCGCGTCCGCGACCTTGCCGAATCTTGGTTTGAATTGAGCGAAGACGAACGTGACCGCCTGCGCGACGAGTGGCGAGAAGCCAGTCCGGTCCTATCGTCCCCGCGGGCGCCTGCGGAGACGTCCAGCCCATAGTGGCCGGCCGATCTGGCGAGTCGCCCGTGCCGCCGCCCAGCCGAGCGGGAACCTACGCCTCGCCGAGCTTCACCCGCACGTCCATCTTCTTGCCGTCGCGTACAATCGTCAGCGTGATGGTGTCCCCGGGCTGCGCTCGGTTCAGTAGCAGGCTCAGGTCTGTCTGGCTCGCAATCGGTCTTCCGTTGACCGCGACGAGCACGTCGCCGCCGATGCGCAGTTGCCACCATCCCACGAGCACGGTGTGGCTTCCGCCGCGAATGCCTGCTTGCGCGGCGGGGCCTCCGGGAGTGACTCGCTCGATCAGAAAACCCTGATCCACGCCGAGACTCAGCGCGTCCGAAAGGTCGGGCCCGATCGCCCGTCCCGCGACGCCCAGCGTCGCGCGGCGGACTCGGCCGTGCGTGATCAAATCGTTGGCCACGCGGCGCGCCGTGTTGATGGGAATCGCGAAACCGATTCCGGCCGTTGTGCCGCTGGGCGAATAAATGGCGCTGTTGATTCCGATCACCTGGCCGTGCGAATTCAGCAGCGGCCCGCCCGAATTGCCGCGGTTGATGGCGGCGTCGGTCTGAATCGCATCGTCGATGAACGTGGTCTCGCTGGTTTGCACGGTGCGGCCGAGCGAGCTGATCACCCCGGTCGTGAGCGTGCTCTGAAATCCGAAGGGATTGCCGATGGCGAGCACGCGCTGGCCCACCAGCAGGGTGCGGGAATCGCCCAGCGGCAGAGGCGCCAGCGTGCGGCCGCGCGGATCGATCTTGATGAGGGCGATATCGTTGCGCGTATCCGCGCCGATGTATTTGGCCTTGTAGCGCGTCTGGTCGCCGAGCGTCACGTCGATCGCCTGCGCTCCCGCTACCACGTGGTAGTTCGTCAAGATATGCCCGGCGCTGTCGATCAGAAAACCCGAGCCTGCGCCTTCCACCGGCATGGGATTGAAAAAGAAGTCGTACTGCACCATGCGCGTAACGATGTTTGCCACCGCCGGCGCCGCCTCTTTGTAGATGCGGACGTTTTCCTCTTCCGTGGGATCGAGACTCGCTTGTGGCTGCGCGACGAGCGTGGGGGCGGGCGGAGGCACCGCATCAACGGATGGCGGGACACGGTGGCCGTAGCGCGTGCCGATCCAGTAGGCGCCGAGCCCGATCATCAGTCCGAGAACCAGCAGCCGAACCGTGCGTCGGTAGCTTTGAGAGGGCGTCATTTCCGAGTTCCTTCACTGCCAGGTCCGAGGGAGCCGATTCGCCACGGGCCGAATAACGCGCCGCGCGCGGCAGCACCCTTGGCTGGCCCGATGCGCGGCCGCGTCAGGAAATTTTCAGTCCCTTGGCGGCCGCTTGTTTCAACTTCTCAATCAACTGGGCGACCTGCTGCTCGGTTTCCTCCATGGAGCCCGAGCAATCAATGACGTAGTCAGCCAGGCGACGCTTCTCGTCGATGGGCATTTGCGCGGCAATGCGGCGCTGCGCGTCTTCCGCCAACAGGCCGCGCTCCCTCAGGCGTTCGAGCTGCTGCTCCGGGCGGCACCAGCAGACGATCACGCGGTCAACATCTTTCTGCGAGCCCGCCTCGAGAATCAGCGCCGCTTCGAGGAACGCGAAGTCTGGTCCGCCCGGGCGGTCGAGCGCTGCAAACCATTTCGCCGCAATATCAAGAATCCGGGGATGGGTGATTTGATTCAGCCGCGCGCGCTTCTGCGCATCGGAGAAAACGATCGCGCCGAGCTTCTTGCGGTCCACGGCTCCGCCCGGGAGGAGAATCTCGCGGCCGAATTCGCGCACGATCTCATCGTAGGCAGGCTGGCCTGGTTCGAGCAGTTCATGGGCGAGGGCATCGGCGTCGAGCACGGGAAAATCGCGGTCGCGCAGCAGGGACGCGACCACGGATTTTCCGGAAGCGATCCCGCCCGTGAGGCCGATGCGCAGCATCGGGGGCGCACGGCGGCCGCCGACGGGACGCTCGATCCACGCCGCATCCGAGCCGCCTTCACGGTGTTGCTCATGAGCATGGCGATCGTGAGCGGACCCACGCCTCCAGGCACGGGAGTGTATGCACCCGCTACTTCGGCGACCTCCGGGTGCACGTCGCCCGCCAGGACCGAGCCTTTGGCACGAAAGGACTCGAGCTTTGCGGGGAATTTCGCGAAGATGCGCTGCGCCTGCGCGGCGTCCTTGACGACGATCTGGCCGACGTCGATCACCGTCGCGCCGGGCCGGACGAACTCCGGCGTCACCATCGCGGCCTTGCCGATCGCCGCCACGATGATGTCCGCGCGGCGCGCGATTCCCGGCAAGTCCTTGCTCTTGGAGTGGCAGATCGTGACCGTGGCGTTGGCGTGCAGCAACAACAGAGCCATCGGCTTGCCCACGATGTCGCTGCGGCCGATAACCACGGCGTTCGCGCCCTCGATCGGAATGTCGCTGCGGCGAAGAATCTCCATCACGCCGGCGGGCGTGCAGGCGACCAGCGCGGGCCGCCCCGCTACCAGGCGGCCGACGTTGACGGGATGAAAGCCGTCCACGTCCTTTGCGGGCGCGATTGCGTCGAGAATTTTCTTTGAATCGATCTGCTTGGGCAGCGGCATCTGCACCAGAATCCCGTCGACATCGTCGCGATTGTTGAGGTCGCTGACGATGGACAGCAACTCATCCGTGGTCGTCGAAGCAGGCGGCGTGACGTGAAAGCTCGCAAGACCCAGCTTTTCGCACGCTGCGATCTTGCTGTTTACGTAAAGCTTCGAGGCGGGATCGTCCCCTACGCGCACGGCGGCAAGCCCAGGGCGAATCCCCACGGCCGCGAGCGACGAGATTTCTCCTTTCAGCTCGGCGTAGATCTGGTCCCGAATTGCGTTGCCGTTAAGAATGCGCGCGCCCAATGGAATGCTCCTTGTGTTGGAGTAATGATGCGTACGAAACAGCCATGATAACACACGCGATTTGCTCGCGCCCTCCCGTTCGCCCGGGCGTCCGCGGACCGGCTGAGATTGTTTCGGCCCACAGAAGCTGTTAATCTCCGCCAACGCCGCTGGCGCACTCCTGTGCGCCGTCATTTACAATGTCTCGGCGCGCTACGTCGGCGGTATCGCAGTCGAGGTAGACTAAGAGCAGCCGCAGCGGCCACGGAGCAGAGGCGATGGCTTTCGGCGAAGGTTCGGAACGAAAGAGGCTCGAGCGGGAGATGCGCGAGGCCGGGCGGTTGCCGCCCGGACAGTCGCTTACGCTCAAGTGGCCGGTTCTCCACGTTGGCGGGGTGCCGCAGTTCGACCCGCAGTCCTGGGATTTCCGCGTCAAAGGCCTGGTTGAGAATCCCTTGCGGCTCACGTGGGACGAATTCACGCGGCTGCCGCTGAAAGAGATCACGGCGGACATGCATTGCGTCACGCGCTGGAGCCGCTTCGACGTCCGCTGGGAGGGCGTGCCCGTCGCCGAGGTGATGAAGCTGGCCAGACCGAAGCCGGAGGCGAAATACGCGATGGTGCTGGCCGAGGAGGACTTCACCTCCAACGTCCCGCTCGGCGATTTGCTGCGCCCGACCTCGCTCTTTGCCCTGAAGCATAATGGAGAGCCGCTGCCCGCCGATCACGGCTATCCGCTGCGCCTTGTGGTGCCGCATCTTTACGCCTGGAAGAGTGTGAAGTGGGTGCGCGGACTGGACTTGCGCGCGGACGATGCACCCGGATTCTGGGAAGACAACGGCTATCACATGTACGGCGACCCTTTCAAAGAGCAGCGCTTCGACACGGATTAGACGCGGAGAAATTTCGTTTCCCTTGGGCGAATCGAAGTGCTAGTCTATCGCTTGATTATGTTCCTCCCTGGCCGCAACTCGGTTCGTTGCAACTGTCCATGCGCCTGTTGTACGGGCTGTCATGGGTGTTGTGGGCCGCATGAGGAACCGAGCAGCAAGTAAGGCAACCGGCAAGACCAAGCAATCCTCAACGGCCCACGACCTCCGGATCGTGGGCCGTTTCTTTTTGGGAGGCTTTTTCCCAATGGACGAGGAAGCGGCGGCGTGGAACGCGCGACTCGCGCGAGCGTTCGAAATTCGCTTGCCATGCATTGCCTGAAGCTATTTTCTGTAACGCGAGTATAATTCGACGCAAATCCGAGGAGAGGAGACAGGAATGAAAGTCGCGAAGAATATTACGGAGCTGATCGGCAACACACCGCTGGTTCAGTTGAACAAAGTCTCGAAAGGCAGCAAGGCCACCGTGCTGGCGAAGCTCGAGGGGTTCAACCCTTGCGCCAGCGTGAAAGACCGCATCGGCGTCAGCATGATCACGGAGGCCGAAAAGGCCGGGAAGATTCAGCCGGGCAAGACGGTGCTGATCGAGCCGACCAGCGGCAACACCGGAATCGCTCTGGCGTTTGTGGCCGCGGTGAAAGGCTACAAACTGATCCTGACCATGCCCGATACGATGAGCCTGGAGCGCCGCGTCCTGCTCAAGGCTTTCGGCGCCGAGATTGTCCTGACTCCCGGCGCGAAAGGCATGAAGGGCGCCATCAGCAAGGCCGAGGAAATTCTCGCCAAGACGCCCAATGGCTACATTTTGCAGCAATTCGATAATCCTGCGAATCCCAAGATTCACTTGGAGACGACCGGCCCCGAAATCTGGAACGATACGGATGGCAAAGTCGACATCTTGATTTCCGGCATCGGCACCGGCGGGACGCTGACGGGGGTTTCCGGCTATATCAAGCCCAAGAAGCCGTCGTTCAAGGCCATTGCGGTTGAGCCGGTCGAGAGTCCCGTCCTTTCCGGCGGCCAGCCCGGGCCACACAAGATTCAGGGCATCGGCGCCGGCTTCGTGCCCAGCATTCTGCGCACCGATTACATTGACGAGATCGTGCAGGTGAACAGTCAGGAGTCCGTCGAGATGGCCCGCCGCTTGGCGCTCGAAGAGGGCTTGCTGGTGGGCATTTCTTCGGGCGCGGCCGTGGCTGCGGCTCTGAAGGTGGCGGGACGCGACGAAAACGCAGGGAAAACCATCGTCGTCGTGCTGCCCGACTTCGGCGAGCGTTACCTGACCAGCGTTCTCTTCGAGAGCTTGAAGAACGAGGCCCAGCAACTGGCGGCTGTGGCGATGTAGCAAAAATGTAAGCGAGGAAAAATGTTCCGCTCCATGCGCGACGACATTCGCTCGATCCGGGACCGCGATCCGGCTGCCAAGTCGATCGTGGAGGTCTTGTTGTGCTACTCGGGCCTCCACGCGATCTGGTTCCACCGGATCAATCACTGGTTCTGGGTCCACGACTGGCGTTTGCTGGCGCGCTGGCTCTCGCAAGTCGCGAGACTCCTCACCGCCATCGAGATTCATCCGGGGGCGGAGATTGGCCGGCGCGTGTTCATCGACCACGGCATGGGCGTGGTCATCGGCGAGACGTCCATCGTCGGCGACGACGTGACGCTCTATCAGGGCGTCACGCTCGGCGGGACGGGCAAGGAGCAGGGCAAGCGTCATCCGACCATCGGCCGAGAAGCGGTCATCGGCGCGGGCGCGCGCGTGCTCGGCAATATCCGCGTCGGAGACAACTCGCGGGTCGGCGCCGGTTCCGTCGTTCTCCGCGACGTGCCCGATAATTCGACGATCGTCGGCGTGCCCGGCCACATCGTTCTGCGCGGCGGGAAGCGCGTGGTCATCACCGACCCCAAGCAAATCCACGATCCTCTTTCCGCTGCGCTCGCCGCCATCGCCGTGCAGGTCAACGACCTGAGGCAGCGGGTGCACCGGCTCGAGGGAGGCGAACCCCTCGAGGCTGGGGCGGCGGCCGAGCTGCAAGCCCTCTCCAACGAGCTGCAGGAAATCCTCGAAATCGACTACCAGATTTAGCCTAGACGCTGGAGTCTCGGACGTGTCGCGGAATCCTACCTGCGGCACTTGTGATTTGAGCCGTCATCCCGAACCCAGCCGCGCCCTTTGCGGATGGGGGTGAGGGATCTGTTTTTTCCTTATCATGATCAGCGGATGGCGCAGGCTTGCAGCGCGAGAAGCTTTTGCGGGTGCCCCGCCTGTCCTGAGCGTAGCCGAAGGGTGCTGGCTGGGTGTGCAAACGTGGGAAGTCTTCTTCGCGATATTCCACGCGCCGCAACCCATCGCGCCATCCGCGCACCTCACCCCACGCCGCGCGTTGTCATCCCGAACCCGGCCGCGTCTTTGGCGGACGGCGGTGAGGGATCTGCTTTTCGCTTTACCTTTCACGCCTGTTGATACGGTTCACTTCGCTTTTGGCTTCTGTTCGGTTGAAAACAACGCTGCGGCGAGATCTTCCCACCTTGGGTTCTGGCGCTTGATGAGCCAGACTTTCTTTTCGCGCCGCCACGCCTTGATTTCTTTCTCTCGTGCGATGGCATAGCAAATGTCAGTGAACGTTTCGAAATGTACGAGCCGAAAAATGCGGTAGCGGGAAGTGAATCCGGGCACGAGCCCTTGGCGGTGTTCGGCCAGCCTACGTTGCAGGTTGTTCGTCACGCCGGTGTATAGATTTCGAGAGCGGCTCGCCAGAATGTAGACGCAGTAGGTTCTGTCCATTTCAAACGCCCACAGACTGCCGGGAAGTGAAGCACAAAATGCTAAGCCGGAGGTAGCCAAAAGACGGGAAAAGCAGATCCCTCACCCCCGTCCAAAATGCGGCCGGGTTCGGGATGACACCGAAAACCCACCAACGATCGGGCTCCCTTCGGTAGTCACCGGTGCTCCACAGTTGCGCGTGGAATTGCACGCCGCCGAAGGGATGTATCCATGCAGCCGCAAATTCCAAGGGCGGGTTGAAATGTGTGTCCCTCGGCTCGCCGTGTCATCCCGAACCCGGCGTCCCGAGTCATAAGGTCACCACAAAACTAGCTGGTTTGTCATTCCGAACCCGGCCGCGTCTTTCGCGGACGGCGGTGCGCGCCGTTTGCCTCCAGGATGGTGTCGCGGGAAGGGATCTACTTCTAAGGAGTAACTGTCAACTCTCTCGCCACGCGTTCATCCCTCGTCCCCCAAATCCGGCGCCATCAACTCTCGCAGGAACCGGATCGGATCGCCTAGCGCCAGCTTCTCGCACATCCGCCGCAGCGACTCCTGTTCCCGTACGTCGAGCGCGCTCATGCGCGCTCGGACCACGCTGGCATGCAACGGAGCGACTTTTGCAATCAACTTCTCGCCCGCGGGCGTAAGCTGAACCGGAATTTTCCGCCGGTCGCTTTCGTGCGCGCGCCGGACCACCAGCCCGCGCTTTCCAAGGTTGCGGAGCACGACGTGGACGTCGCTGTCGGGCCGGGAAACTTCCGCGGCTATTTCGGATTGGCTCAGCGGCCCGTCGCGCAGCGCCTCCAGCACTCGAAACTGGCCCATGGTCAGTCCAAACGTGCCAAGCTGCCGCGTCAATAGTTCGAGCACCAGTTCCGTCGCTCTCACCAGGCTGGCGTAAGCGGCCAGCGTCCGTTTATTTCTTCTCTGTCTTCGGGATTCTTTCACGGCGATACCTCTCCAATGTGAGCTAGGCGGGAAATCCTGCGAGATCCTGTCAAATACTGCCGACGAAGGGGCGTTTAAGGGGCCTAAACTGTTTTCAATTATAAACGGAGAAAAGCTTCGAGTTCGGAGGAATTTTCTGTGGACTCACGCCCGAGTCGAAGCGTCCCGCTAAAACCGGGACGCTTCGATCTTCGAGCCTCTAAACTCTGCGTCTAATAGATGTCGTACTGCTCCCAGTGGAGCGTGGGGTCGGCTTGGATGATGATGCTCTTTTTCGTCCAGCGCTCGAGCTCCTCGACGAGCGCCGATTCCCGCGTCTTGAGCGCCTTCGAGATTTCGGGATGCACGCGGAGCGTCAGGCTGCCGGCATCGATTTCCGGAGCCATCTTGCGCGCCTCCGACTGAATCTCGTAGCAGAGCGTGGGAACCGACTTGACCATGCCCGAGCCCGTGCAGTAGGGGCAGGGCTGGCAGAGCGTGCGTTCGAGAGCTTGCTTGGTGCGCTTGCGGGTGATAGCCACGAGGCCGAATTCATTGAAGCGCAGCACCTTGGAAGGAGCGCGGTCGGCCCGCAGGGCATCTTCGAGCGCGGCCAGCACCTTGTCGCGGTTGCGCCGCTCTTCCATGTCGATGAAGTCGATCACGATGATGCCGCCCAGGTCGCGCAGCCGCATCTGGCGGACGATTTCCTGCACGGCTTCTAGATTCGTGCGGACGATCGTGTCCTCGAGACGCGTCGAACCCTTGCCGACAAATTTGCCGGTATTGACGTCGATGGCCACGAGCGCCTCGGTGTGGTTGATGACGATGTAGCCGCCCGACTTGAGCCATACCTTGGGCCGCAGCCCTTTGTCGATCTCCTGCTGGATGCCGAATTCCTCGAAGACCGGCGTTTCCTTGGTGTACAGCTTTACGCGGCTCACCAGTCCCGGCTGGAAGCGGCTCATGAAGTCGACGACCTTGGTGTACTCCTCCTCGGAATCCACCCAGATGGCGGCGAAATCGGGAGTCATGTAGTCGCGCAGGATGCGCTCGACCAAATTCAGGTCGCGGTGCAGAAGCGACGGAGCTTTGCGCTGCTCGGAGCGTGATTTGATCTCCGCCCAGGTGCGCGTGAGGAACTCGGCGTCGGCGCGCACCTCCTCAGGAGCGGCGGTGGCGGCGGCCGTGCGGACGATGAAGCCTCCGCCCGCGCTGCCCTTGGCCTCGTTCACCAGATGGCGCAGGCGCGCGCGGTCTTCGGCGGAAGCGATCTTGCGCGATACTCCGCTGTGGTCGAGCGTCGGCATGTAGACCAGGTAGCGCCCCGGGAGAGCAACGTGGCTCGTGATCCGCGCGCCCTTCTTTCCAAGCGGCTCCTTGGCGATCTGGACGATGATCTCCTGGCCTTGCTTCAGAAGATC
>OBLQ010000248.1_pt1 | contig 20241 bp, 26 predicted proteins | sample 1519881 | NCBI WGS metagenome assembly OBLQ01 (sample SAMN01911456, study PRJEB22533) | soil metagenome | biome: Soil | place: Malaysia | collected 2012-04-30 | depth DG_metagenome m | reverse complement strand
GCAATAAACGAGCAACTCTGACTTTAGCTATTAAGCTCCCTTTCTTTTGCGCTTCATTGAATAAATTGAACGCTTCTCCAAGATCCTTCTGTACACCCAGCCCATGTAAATACATCCAACCTATTCTGTATTGACTCGGGTAATAACCTTGGGACATAGACTCATCATATAACGTTCTGGCAACGTCATATTCACCTAACTCTTCGAGGAATCTACCAAGTCCAAATTGCGCCTCTGGGGACCCGGATCTTGCTGCTTGCCACATTATTTCGAGGCCAATGCTAACGTCTTGGGGGACTCCCGCTCCAAGAAAGTACAACCATGCTGCAAATGCAGACTCGGCAGGGGCCTCTTTGTTTGGCATTTGATCGTATATAGCGAATGCTTTTTCAAACTGCCCCGAAAAGCACAGGTCTTCGGCTTCCTTTAGTGAATTCAACCACCCTCCATTGTCTCTTGGCCGGACAGGTGAATTTTAGCTCAAAAAGAATAAACTTGAATGTCCGCTTTTGGCCGAAAGCGGTCATTAGTCAGAAGATGTTTCTGGTTCAACATCTGGGCCGATGAGGACGGCGATCCACTGCGTTTCTGGATTCGATTCGCAGGCCAACTTGAAGATCATCGTCAGCGGCACGGAGAGCAGCATGCCGACCGGGCCGAGCACCCAGCCCCAGAAGACCAGTGACAGGAAGACGACCAGTGTGGAGAGGCCCACACCCTTGCCCATGAAGCGGGGCTCGACGACATTGCCCATGACGATGTTCACTACCAGATAGCCGCCGCCGGCAGCCAGCGCCGCACCCGGCCCGAGCTGCACCAGCGCCAGCAGCAGTGCCGGCACGGCGGCGATGATCGAGCCGATGTTCGGCACGAAGTTGAACAAAAAGGCGACCAGACCCCACAGAACCGGGTAGTCGACACCCAGCACGGCGAGCCAAATGGTGATGACGACACCGGTGGCGAGGCTCACCCAGCCCTTGATGGCGAGGTAGGAGTTCACGCTCTCGACAAAACGGCCGAAGCTTTCGGTGGAGGGGGCGTGCCTGCCCATCAGCCGCCATTTATGCGGCAGCGCCACGCCTTCGATCAGCAGGAAAATCACCGTCAGCACGATCAGGAAGGTGTTGGCCAGCGCGTTTCCGAGCCCCGACACCAGCTTGCCGGCCAGCCCCATGGCGACCGACGGATCGAGATTGTCGCGTAGCAACTGCGAATTGAACGTGACGCCGTGGTTGCCCAGCCAGTCGAGCAGGGCACCGGTCTGCTGCTGCAGGTTGCTCTGGTATTCGGGGAGATTGCGCGAGAAATCGGCCACCGAGGTGCCGACAAAGGCGCCGATCAGACTGGTCACCAGCACGAGGCCGAGGGTGATCAGCAGGACGGCGACACCGGCCGGGATGCGTTTGCCGATCAGCCAGTGCATCGGCGGCAAGCAGATGATGGCTACAAAGGCGGCGAGCAGGAACGGGATCAGCAGCGACGAGGCGGCCTGCAGGCCGGCGACGACGACGACAAAGGCAGCCGCACCGATCAGGAATGAGGAGCTGCTGCGTTCGGCTGTCATGCTATGCGTCCCTTACTCGTAGGCCGCGAGCCGCGGGTCGTCGAGATCGAAAGCGGTTTCTCCGGAAGCGAACATCAGTTTCAGGTAAGGCATACAGCCCTCGCACTCCAGCCCGCAGCCGGTGGCGGCTTGGGCAGCTTCGAGGCTGCCGAACTCCTTCAGCTGCGCGAAGGTCTTGTTGACGCATTCGCAGCGGTCGACCTGTGCTTCACTCATGCGCCACTCCCTTATCGTGGATTCGACCCGGATACTGGCCGAGCTCCCCCCGCCAGGGCAAGCCGAGCATCCATTTCAGATTCGCAGTCGGCGATTGCTGGAACTGGTCGAGGCCGATGGTCATGCCGTCGTGCCCGGCTTCGGGCTGCGGCCGGTAGGTGCCGAACAGCCGGTCCCAGAGCGACAGGTTGAAGCCGAAGTTGCTGTTGGTTTCGCGGCGGATGACGGAGTGATGCACGCGGTGCATATCGGGGGTAACGACGGCGAGGCGCAGCAGGCGGTCGACAGGTGCTGGCAGGCGCACGTTGCCGTGGTTGAACATCGCCATGCCGTTCAGGATGACCTCGAACAGCAGCACTGCCAGGGCCGGTGCGCCGATGAGAATGACTACCGCAATCTTGATCAGCATGGAGAGGATGATCTCCAGCGGGTGGAAGCGCAGCGCGGTGCTGGCGTCGATGTCGCGATCGCTGTGGTGCAGCATGTGCAGCCGCCACAGGATCGGCACGGCATGGAAGGCGACATGCTGGGCGTAGATGACCAGATCGAGAACGATCACGGCGAGCACGATGGCGACGGTTGCCGGCAGCTCGACCACGTGCAGCAGGCCGATGCCGTGATTGGCAGCCCACAGTGCCGCACCGGTGGCGCCCATCGGGATCAATAAGCGCACCAGCACGCTGTCGATGGCGACCAGCAGCAGGTTGCTAGCCCAGCGGCCGCCCTTCGGCTGGCCGAGCTGTCGCCGTGGTGCTGCGATCTCCCAGAGGGCCATGACGGCGAGGATGCCGAGGAAGATCGGCAGCCGGATCTGCTCGGCGTTTTCCATGTCAGCGATCCGGCAAGACGGTCACAGGATTTCCGGCTCCGGGCCGTCGATGTCGGCCAGGCTCTGCCGGAAACGCGGCCAGTCCCACTGCCGGCCCGGATCCCACTTGCGGGTCGGCGCCACGTCCCGATGGCCGACGATGCGCGCCACATCGATGGCCGGGAACCGCTGCATCAGGGCCTTGCAGAGGCGGGCTGTCTCGCGGTACTGCGCGTCGGTGAAGGGGTGCGCCTCGTCGCCGATCATCTCGATACCGATCGAGTAGTCGTTGCAGTTGCTGCGCCCCTGCCAGGCCGATTCGCCGGCATGCCAGGCGCGCTGTGCTACCGGTACGAACTGGGTGATGCCGCCGTCCCGGTCGACGACGAAATGCGCCGAGACGCGCACGCCGGCGAGGCTCGCGAAAGCAGGGTGGGCGGTGGTATCGAGCCGGCCGGTGAAGAAGGCCTCGACGGTGGCCGGATCGAACTCGCCCGGCGGCAGGCTGATGGCATGCAGCACGATCAGGTCGATGGCTGTATCGGCAGGCCTGGCGTTGTAGTGCGGCGAGGTGACGAAGCGGCTCATGCCGTGATCATGCAGCCGGGTTGGCGGGCTGTCACCCGGCCTTGTGGGTCATGCAGGGGCCGCCTACGCTGCAGGAAGCATGCTTTCTTCCGCGCTATGGATCTGGCTGAGCTCTCTCGCTTTCGCGCTGCTGCACAGCGGCATGGCCGCCCGGGCCTGCAAGCTGCGGTTGCAGCGGATGGGGGTGGGGCCGCAGCGCTACCGGCTCGTCTATTCGATCGTCGCCGTGCTGACCACCGCCGCCTGGTTCGGCTTCGTGCACATGCTGCCGGATGCGCCGTGGTACCGCGTGACGGGCTGGCCGGCCTGGCTGCTGATTGCTGTGCAGCTGCTCGGGCTTGGTATCGCCGTGGCCTCGCTGCGCGCCTTCGATGCGCGCATGTTCCTGGGGCTGGCACCGATGCCGGAAACGGGCGAGCCGTTTTACGAGCGCGGCATCTACCGGTTCCTGCGCCATCCGATGTATGCCGGAGCGATGCTGGCACTCATCGCCAGCCCCGTGCAGAGCGTCACCAGCGCCAATCTGATTGCCGCAGTCTGCCTCTATCTGGTTCTCGGCTCGAAGCTCGAGGAGGCGCGCATGCAGGCAGCGCATCCGGAATATGCCGATTACCGGCGGCGGGTTGGCGCCTTTGTTCCAAAGAAGGGCATTCCAAAGGGCATGGCGAAGTGTCGGCGGGCCGGATGAAAGGGGCGAAGAGCGACAGCGTCGTGCTGGCACTGGGTGGCGGCGGTGCGCGCGGACTCGCCCACATCGGCGTGCTGGAGGTGCTGAAGGAGGCCCGGATTCCGGTGCGCGCCGTGGTCGGCACCAGTGTCGGCGCCGAAATCGGCGCCTTCTATGCGGCGGGCACCGGTCTGGAGAAGATGCGCCGCATTGCGCTGCGTACCGACTGGCTGAAGACCCTGCGGCTGTTCACGCCCGACTTCGGCGAGGCCGGCTTCTCGTCCGGCAAGGGCATCCGCCGTTTCCTCGAACCCTATCTGGATGAGCTGCGGATCGAGGCACTGCCGATCGGCTTCGCAGCACTTGCCACCGATCTGATCACCGGCGAGGAGGTCGTGCTGGACAGCGGCAGCCTGATCGACGCCGTTTGCGCCAGCCTCGCTTTCCCTGGCCTGATCTCGCCCACCCGCCTGAACGACCGGCTGCTGGTGGACGGCGGCCTGGTCAACCCGGTGCCGTTCGATGCGGCACGCGAGCGGTTCGGCGGCCCGGTCATCGCCGTGCTGGCGCATTCGCGCATGCAAAACGCAGCCTCCTTGCCGGAGGAGAGCAGTCCGGAATGGCGGCTACGGCTCGAGGAGTTGCTCGATTCCCGCTGGCTGAACCGCTTGCCGCCGATGCGCGAATGGCTGCAGGGCTTCCGCGAAGCGAACAGCGAGGGTTCGGCGCTGAAGAATCTCGGCGTCAGTACGGTGCTCAGCCGCTCGCAGATGATCAGCGAGGTGATGCTTGTCGAACTGCGCCAGCGCTTGCTGCCGCCGGATCTTATGCTGGCACCGGTAGTGGAGCAGATCGGCCTGCTGGAGTTCTACCGCGCCAGGGAGGCCATCGTGGCCGGGCGCAAGGCGGCGCAGGCTGCCCTGCCCGGCATCCGCAAGCTGCTGGGCTGACGATGCGTCCGCCACACGGACGCTTTATCTCCGGCCAGCGGGGAGGCAGCATTCCGGCATGAACGAGACGCCTATCACTCCCGCCGAATCCGCCCGCCTGATGCGGCTGGCCACCTATGCCTCGACGGCGACGGCGGTCACGCTGATCGCCGCCAAGCTGGTGGCCTGGTTGATGTCCGACTCGGTCAGTATGCTGGCAACGCTGATCGACTCGAGCCTCGATGCGCTGGCTTCGCTGCTCAACCTGTTCGCCGTTCGCCATGCGCTGACGCCGCCCGACAAGCAACACCGCTTCGGCCACGGCAAGGCCGAGGCGCTGGCCGGTCTCGGCCAGGCGACCTTCATCACCGGTTCGGCAGCCTTCCTGTTCCTCGAGGCGATCGGCCGCTTCCTGCGGCCGGTGGAGATTCAGGCGGTCGGTACCGGTGTGGCGATCATGCTGTTCTCCATTGCCGCGACCGTCGCGCTGCTGACCTTCCAGCGGCATGTGATCCGGATGACCGGCTCCACCGCCATCAAGGCCGATGCGCTGCACTACAAGACGGACCTGCTGGTCAACGGCAGCGTTATCGTCGCACTGCTCCTGGCGGTCTACGGCTGGCCGGGCTTCGATGCCGTGTTCGGTATCGCCATCGCCTTCTACATCATCTACAGCGCCTGGGAGATCGTGCGCGAGGCGCTCGATCACCTGATGGACAAGGAGCTGCCGGCTGAGGACCGCGAGAAAATCAAGCAGATCGCGCGCCGGCATCCGGATACCCGCGGTATCCACGACCTGCGCACCCGCCAGGCCGGCAATACCGTCTTCATCCAGCTGCATCTCGAGCTCGACGACCAGCTGACGCTGCTGAAGGCGCACCGTATCGCCGACGAGGTCGAGGCGGAGCTGATGCAGGCCTTTCCGGGGGCCGAGGTGATCATCCATGAAGATCCGGTCAGCCTGAAGGAAGTGCAGCCGGAATTTATCGAGGTGAAAGAGTAGCCCCTGTGCTGCGCCTGCCGTTGCTGCTTTTTTTGCTGCTCGCCGGCACGGTCGCCCATGCCGAGACGGCCGTCGTCGAGGTCTATTACCTGCCGCTGGCGGAGGCCGAGTCGGCGGTCCGCACCCAGCTTTCTCCCGCCGGTTCGGTCACATCCATGCCGTCGCGGCGGCTGCTGATCATTCAGGACGATGCTGCGCACATCGAACAGGCCACGGCGCTGCTCAAGCGCCTCGATGCCAGGCCGGTGCAATATCGCGCGACGGTGACGATCAGCCAGGGCGAGCAGCGAAGCAGCCTTGCCGCCGGTGTGCAGGCGGTGTTGCCGGGCGGCTGGGTCCGCCTGACGGCCAGCGCCGCGGCCGACTCCATGAGCGACAACCGCAGCTACAACCTGCGGCTGCAGTCCGGGCAGCCGGCCAATATCGAGGCCGGCGAGATCGTGCCGCTCACCACCGAGGTGCAAAGCTGGCTGGCCGGCTACGGGATCGTGGAAACGGTGACGCTGGTGCCGGTGACCGGCGGTTTCGACGTGCTGGTGCAGCCGGCCGGCGGCAATATGGTGCGTGTGCAGTTGCGGCCGTGGCTGCGTCGCCTGCAACCGGGCATGCATGGCGAGGGCGGTAACATCGCCGTGGCGGCTGCCGATACGGAACTGACCATCCCATTGGGCAGCGAGGTGGCGATCGCCGCCACCAGCGCCGATGCGCGAATGCTCGGGGTCGCACTGGGCGCCGCACGCGCCTCATCCGGCAGTAGCCAGCTGCTCATGAGGCTGAAGGTGGAGCAGCTGCCCTAGCAGGCCGCTCCGTTGGGAGCCGGGTTAGCGACTCAGGCGGTAAAGCTGTGCCATGCGGGACTGCCAGAACTGCCGGTATTCGTCTGCCGTCACTTCGCCGTCGCCGTTGGCATCCATGCTCTTGAAGCGGTCCTGGGCACGCTGCTGCACCATGACCATGTACTCGTCGAACGAGACGCCTTCGCTGGCGTTGGTATCCAGTGCCATGAAGCGGTTGACGATCTTGTCGGTGGCGCTCAGCGGACCGGTGGTGCCGGGCGCGGCTGCCGCTCCTCCCTCTCCGGGAGCTGCCGGCGCTTCCTCGTCGGTCGGGGCGGCCGATTCGTCGGGGGTTGCAGCATTCGCCGGGACGGTGGCGGCTGGCGGGTTGTTCGTGCCACCGCCGGCCGGGGGCTGCGCCCAAGCCGTCGTTGCCCCGAGCATCAGAATGGCCGCCAGTATCCATCGCGTGATCATCATGCACTCCTGTCACTGCCGCCTTGCTTTGGCCGCGGCAGAGGGCAGCATAGCCAAGACTTCAGTGGCAGGCGAGGGAAAAAGGTGAGGGCGTATCTCGATTTTCTGCAGCATGTGCGCGATCACGGCACGAAAAAGGGGGATCGCACCGGCACCGGCACGGTCTCTGTATTCGGCTACCAGATGCGCTTCGATCTCTCCGAAGGCTTCCCGCTGGTCACCACGAAGAAGGTGCACCTGAAATCGATCATCCACGAGCTGCTGTGGTTCCTGAAGGGCGACACCAACATCGCCTACCTGAAGGAGAACGGCGTCTCGATCTGGAACGAGTGGGCTACCGAATCGGGTGATCTCGGCCCGGTCTACGGCTACCAGTGGCGCAACTGGCCGGCACCGGGCGGCAGCCATCTCGACCAGATCGCCGCACTCATCGAGCAGATCAGGGCGAGGCCGAATTCGCGGAGATTGATTGTCTCGGCCTGGAACGTCGCCGACCTGCCGGACGAATCGATCAGTCCGCAGGCCAATGTGGCGCAGGGGAAGATGGCGCTCGCTCCCTGCCATGCCTTTTTCCAGTTCTATGTCGCCGACGGCAGGCTCTCCTGCCAGCTCTACCAGCGCAGCGCCGATATTTTCCTCGGCGTGCCGTTCAACATCGCTTCCTATGCGCTGCTCACGATGATGGTCGCACAGGTGACGGGGCTTGAGCCGGGCGATTTCGTGCATACCTTCGGCGATGCGCACATCTACCTGAACCACTTCGAGCAGGTGAATACCCAGTTGTCGCGCGAGCCGTTCGGCTTGCCTACCATGAAGCTCAATCCGGAGGTGAAGGATATCTTCGACTTTACCTATGAGGACTTCGAACTCTCCGGCTACGAAAGCCACCCGGGCATCAAGGCGCCGATCGCTATCTAGGACACGTCACTTCCTGGCTTTGTCGTATACGGCCGCGGGCCTCTCCGCTTTGAGATAGTTGGCGTCAGGACGGCCGGACTTGATATAGGAAGCATCCGGTTTTTTGGGTGTGGCCGATGATGACGTTGCCTGATTTGCATTGGAGGGTTGTGTTGTGGCTTGGGATGGAGGGTTGTTGCCCGGCGGCGCGGCCAGTACGTCACCGACGCTGATACCCATGGTCATGCCAAGCGTCGCTGCGGCAATGGCCAGCCGCAGCATTCCATCACGGTCAGTGGCAGACGTTTCCGCTACGGATTCATGTTCGCTGTTCATGCTTGCCTCCCGTCAGTCCATCCAGCCAGATATCGATGGCGGCGATATGCAGCTCCGCCTTCGCGGCCGGATTTTCCGGCATCTCCAGACGCTGCTTATCGCAGTAATGGCCGACAATCTGATCCACGTCAAGCCACTCCATGAAGGCAGGAGTATCATCGCCGGACAACATGGCCGACGGCACACTTTCCGCCAGCTCCGGGGCGCTCTCGAACGCCGGCTGCAGCGCATCAAACATCCGGTAAAACAACGCCTGATAACGGTCGGCGACTTCCATGTAGGGATAAGCCCCCTGTCGCGTCAGGAATGCGCCGATGCTGCCATCCTGCCCGTAGACGCCTTCGGTCTGCGGGTGCGGGGCGAGTTCGACAAACGTCTCCTCGCCGGTGGCGCTGACACGCCGGCCGAGCGGATAGGTCCTGCAGGCAAGCGGCCGGTCAGCATGGACACTGCACTGTTTGCCGTCGAGAAAGATACAGGCGTCGTCATCCGTAGCGCGCAGATAGGGGCCGTTTCTTTCAAGATGACGGCGCACGAAATCCCCAGTGGAAATGCCCAGGTTCCTTGCTAACCGGAGTATTTCATACGGGTTGACCTGGATACGCTTGTGATAGCAGCAACGTCCGCAACCGTTGCATTGGTACGAGAACGGGGTGTCCTGCCGCAGGGGAGACATCAGGGCTGATTACGCATGAAGTCCGCCACCTTGTAGAGGGCGGTGGAGATTTCGGCACGCAGCGCCTTGTCCTCGACCGTATCGGCCAGCGCCTGGTTCATGCACAGCATCCACTGGTTGCGTTCCGATTCCGCGATGGCGAACGGCATGTGCCGCATGCGAAGGCGTGGGTGGCCGTATTTCTCGCTATAGAGCGGCGGGCCGCCCAGCCAGCCGCAGAGGAACTCGAACAGTTTCTCTTCGGCGCGGCCGAGGTCTTCGTGCATGCCGCGGATGCCCTGTGCCTCGGGCAGCGAATCCATCAGTTCGTAGAAACGCTTCACCAGCCGGCGGACACCCTCCTCGCCGCCGATGCGTTCGTAGTGGGTTCGGGTATCGCTGCTGATCTGCATGGTTCGGCCATCATGGGGAACGGGCAGCATCCGATCAATAGCGGGCAGGAGAGGAATTGCCCGCGCAGTTTATGCTGGCGCCAGGCGGCGTGACGGCAGTATGGAGATGCTGACGCCGATCAGCACCAGCAGGCCGCCGGCCAGTTGCGAGGCGGTCGGCGGTGCGGCGACGACCGCGCCGAGCAGCATGGCGAACACCGGCACGAGGTTCAGGAAGATGGCGGTGCGCGCCGCTCCCAGCCGCACGATGCCCATACTCCAGAACAGGTAGGCGAGCACGGTGCCGCCGACGGCCATCACCGCCATCGATATTTCGGCTTTGGCATGCGGCCAGGCCAGATGCTCGCCGCTGCCGAGCGCGATGGTCAGCAATACGGCACCACCCGCCGCCATGATCCAGGTGGTGTTCACCAGCGGCGAGCCCGGCGGCATGTAGCGGCGGCAGAAGACGTTGTACAGCGCCCAGAAGAGATTGGCCGCCAGCATCAGCAGGTCACCGACGGAGAAGTGCAGGGCGAGCAGGTTGGCGAGGTGTCCTTCGGTCACCACCACCGCCACGCCGGCCAGGGCGACGGGCAGCGCGACGAGATGGCGCAGCCCCGGCCGCTCGTTCAGGAGCAGGGCGGCCAGCAGCGTGGTGAGCAGTGGGTTGGTCGCCATGATCAGCGCGGCATTGTTGGCCGAGGTGTCACGCAAGGCATAGAAGAAGAACAGGTTGAAGGCGACGATGCCGACTACGCCGAGCATCAGGTAGGTGGCGCCGTGCCGCCTGAGCGGTGCGAACAGCGGCTCGCGGGCAAAACCGGCGATGGCGAGCATCAGGGCGGCGCCCAGCACGAAACGCATGGCCGCCGCCCACAGCGGCGTCATGTCCTGCAGCACGAAACCGCCGAGCACGAAATTGGCACCCCAGAAAAGGGCGGCGGTCGTCACGAGCAGGTAGGTGTTGGCGTTCGCCATCGGTTTCCTCAAAGGAAGTGGTCTGTTGCGGCGCACTGTATTGGCCGCCGCCGGGTTCCACAAATGTCGCGATGATGGATTCCGGTTCTTTTCGACGGCAGATATTTGCTAGGCTGGCGCCATGACGTCGATACGGAACGAACGGCCATGAGTCAGGCGGCGATGCTGAGCCTGATATGGGCCATGGACGACAACCGCCTGATCGGGCGGGAAAACCGGCTGCCGTGGCATCTGCCGGCCGACCTGCAGTGGTTCAAGCGGAACACGCTGGGCAAGCCGATCCTGATGGGACGCAAGACCTTCGAGTCGATCGGCCGGCCGCTGCCGGGACGCGCCAACATCGTGCTGAGCCGGCAGCAGGGATTGGCCATCGACGGCTGCACGGTCGTCACCAGTCTCGACGAGGCGAAACAGATGGTGCCGGGGGCCGAGGAGATCATGGTGATCGGCGGGGCGGAGATCTACGCCGCATTGCTGCCGCGGGCGGACCGGCTGTACGTCACCGAGATCCATGCCGCCTTCGAGGGGGATGCCTGGTTCCCGGCCTTCGAGCGGAGCAGCTGGCGCGAAACTTTCCGCGAAGCGCACGCCGCCGACGAGAAGAACCCGTACGCCTACGACTTCGTGATCCTGGAGCGGGCATGAACATCGCCCTCGGCCACCGGCTTCTGCTGGCGCTGTTCATCGCCGTTTTCGCCTGGTCGGCCTACCGGCCGCACGACTATTTCACCTGGTTCCTCGAGGTCTTCCCGGCGATGGCCGGTTTCATGATCGTGGCGGCCACCTATGCGCGCTTCCGGCTCACCGATCTCGCCTATACCGGCATCGTGCTGCACTGCCTGATCCTGATGGTCGGCGGCCACTACACCTATGCCGAGATGCCGCTGTTCAACTGGCTGCGCGACACCTTCGATCTGGCGCGCAACTACTACGATCGTCTCGGCCACATCGCGCAGGGCTTCTTCCCGGCCATTGTGGCGCGCGAGATCCTGTTGCGCCGCTCGCCGCTTGTCCGCGGCAAGTGGCTGTTCTTCCTTGTGACCTGCGTCTGCCTCGCGATCAGCGCGCTCTACGAGATCATCGAATGGCGGGTGGCGGTCGCCAGCGGCGACGAGGCGGTGGCTTTCCTGGCCACCCAGGGCGATGTCTGGGATACGCAGTGGGACATGTTCCTTGCCCTCGTTGGCGCCATTGTCGCACAGCTCACCATGGCGCGCTGGCACGATCGCCAGCTCAAGGCGCTGGCCCGTTAAATCAAATGAACAGAATCAGAGGAAGCGCAGGGGCTTAAGCCACTCCGACAGACGGATCAAGGGCAGGCCGATCAAAGCCGTCGGATCGTCGCCGTGCATCGATTCGAACAGCGCGATGCCCAGCCCTTCCGACTTGAAGCTGCCGGCGCAGTCGAGCGGCTGCTCGGTGCGCACATAGGCCTCGATCTCTTGCATCTCCAGTTCGCGGAACTGCACCGTGAACGGCACGATGTCGAAGCGCTCCTCCTCGGCCGCGAGCAGCGCCAGGCCGGTCAGGAACTCCACGCGCTGGCCCGACAACATCCCGAGCTGCTCGATGGCCCGCTCGGCCGTGCCCGGCTTGCCGAGCACGAGGTCGTTGCAGACGGCGAGCTGGTCGGAGGCGATGACACGGGCGTCGCGGTGGCGGGCGGCAACGCTGCGCCCCTTACCGAGCGTGTTGTGCCGCACCAGTTCGACAGGGGCCATGCTGCCGGCCGGCAGCTCGTCGAAGTCGGGCCGCTCCTGCGTGAACGGCAGATGCAGCCGTTCCAGCAGTTCCCTGCGATAGGGGGATGTCGAGGCGAGAATCAGCGGACGATCAGACATGCGACAGCAGGATCTGCCAGGCGAACATGCCCAGAGCGGCGAGCGTGTCGCGTACCCAGGCCGGCCACAGCCACCACTCCTCCCCGTGCCGCCACAGGCCGATGCCGGAGCGGGTGGCATGCAGGGCGAACAGGCAGCCGATCAGGAAAGCGCCGTGTTCCGTGCGCAGGGCCATGGAGACGGCCAGCGTGCCGAACAGGATCCAGCCGGCAGCGAAGAAGGGCGACAGGTGATCGGTGCGGTAGTGCAGCACCGAATCGACGCCGATGGCCGAGATCAGCAGTGTCGCGGCGGCCAGCAGCCAGACCTGGCCGATGTCGAGGCCGGGATTCAGGCTCGCCTCGCCCCACCAGAACACCGGCCAGATGAGTACCGGCACCAGCAGCGCGAAGCTCACCGCCGTGTAGGTCAGCTTCGGTGTCGGTATCGAATCAGACATCGTCGCTGTCCGGCTGTTCGGGAACGGGATCACCGGGGATGCGGTAGTCCCCGGTCGCCCAGTGGCCGAGATCGATGCGCTTGCAGCGATCCGAGCAGAACGGGAACGCTTCGGCATCGCGCGCGACGGGCTTGCGGCAGACGGGGCAGCGGAACTTCGGCGGCTTCATCGGGTGATCGGGCTTCGCAGGATCAGGCATCAGGCGATCGGTACCAGCATCATCATGTAGGGGAGATCCTCGGTGACCTCGGCGGGCGGCTGGCCCGGCTGCCAGCGCTGGAAGCGCAACCGGATGGCGTGCCGGTTGCCGGAGATGTCCGGCACCACACCGCCAGCGACCGCTGCGGCAGGCAGGGCGACGACCAGCAGGCCGAAAGCCTGATCGCGCGGCGGCGTGACATGGTCGCTGCCGCCCTTCGCCGTGCATTTTTCCCAGCCGACGAAGTCGTGCAGCATGCCGTCGAGCTCCTCGACAGCCTCGGTCAGCGGGCTCAGTGCGCTGGCCAGCGGCTCGGTTCGGCTCCCGTGATGTTGCCACAGCGTCGGCAGGGCTTGCGGCAGGCACGGCTTGTGGCCGAGCCAGTCCTGTTTCTTCTGCGTATTCAGGTAGGCATTCAGCAGCGCATCGCGCTCGAGCAGGTTGCAGGCCTCGCCGAGCCCCTCCTGCAGGCCGTCCATGTGCCCCTGCAGTTTGTCGCAGGCCTTGCGGATGTTGTCGGCGTATTGCGGATGTTCCTTGGCGAGGCCTTTCAGGTGCGATTGCGTCGTGGCCAGCAGTGCATGCAGCTCGGGAATGGCGACCTTGCGCGCCTGGTCGCCGATCAGCGAGGTGCGCAGGTCGATGGCGGCATGCAGCCAGCGGTAAGGGTCGCGGTCGTCGGCGGCATCGGCAAGGCAGCGCAGCGCATCGCGCAGCATCAGGTAGGAATGCATGCGGGCGCTCAGTGCAAAGGAAAAACGAACGAAGTCAGCCATGCGCGACCTCCGTGGCTGGCAGGGTATCGGCGCTCGCAAGTCGCCATATCTGCCCCGCCCACGGTTGCCAATCCTGCCAGCGATTGCAGGCGACCACCACGACCAGATTGCCGCGCGCGGCCCAGTCGCGGATCTCGGCGCAGAGCTTTTGCGCCTCGTCGGCCGGCAACGAGGCGGTGGGATTGTCGAGCAGCGCGAGCCCGGGAGCGGCGAGTTCCATGCCGGCCAGGAGCAGACGCAGTGCCTCGAGGCGGTTGAGGTTGCGGACGTTGCCGGAGAGCGGCAGGCCGGCAAGTCCCCAGCTGCCGAGGACTGCCTGCAATCGCCCCGCGGCCGGTTCGGCAGGCAGGCCGAAGGCGAGTTCCTCGGCCAGCGTCTGGCCGAGGAAAATGGGCGGCTGCAGGTCGGGAAGCAGGCGCACGGCGGCGGAGCTTTTTTTGTCGGGCCAGGGTTTGCCGGCGAGGGTGCAGCTTATCCCGGCGGGCAGCGGTTTCAGCCCGGCCAGCCGCTCCAGCCACAGGCTTTTGCCGCTGCCGACCGGCCCGGTCAGCAGCGTGACGGATCCGGCGGCGGCCGCGAGGCTGCGGTTGCCGTCGTCGAGGGTCAGGGAAAAGGTGGTGGCGTTCATCGAACTGGAGCGGGTGAAGGGAATCGAACCCTCGTTCTCAGCTTGGGAAGCTGCTGTACTACCATTGTACTACACCCGCATCGTCGGTCAGTGCCGCGATCTTATCGCCTGCCGGGGGCGAGGCAAGATGCTCACGTTCAGCTGACACCGAAGCGCTGCAGCCAGCCGTCCAGCTCGTCGACGATCTCGCCGTACACCTTGCGGAACGAATCCTCGTCCTGCCCCATCGGGTCGACGATGTCGGCGCCGCTCTGCGACAGCAGGAACACCTTGCCGATATAGGCCGGCCGCATCTTGGCGAGATGCTGGCGCTGCTTCTTTTCCATGACCAGCACCATGGCGGCCCGTTCGAGGTCGGGGGCTAGCAGCGGCTGCGAGATGTGGCTGCCGAGATCGACGTCGAACTCCTTGCCGATCTTCAGGGCGGTGTCGGGCACATGCCGGCCCGGCATGGCGATCAGGCCGCGGCTGAAACACTCCGCCTCGATGCCGGCGCCGGCCAGCCGGCTGCGGCAGTAGTTCTCGGCAAATGGGCTGCGGCAGAGGTTGCCGGCACAGACGAACAGGATGGGCGAGAAGGACGGCGGCAGCACGGAGATCAGGCGTTTTCGGGTGCCGCCATCCAGATCGACTGGCCGCCGCTCTCCTTGTGGATGCGCTCCATCAATTTCTGGTGGGCGAGCAGGTCCTCCTCGGGCATCGGCAGCGGCTTGCGCCGCATCAGTGCCGCCGTTTCGGCCTGTTCGTCGCGGCTGCCGGAAGCTTCGGGCAGCTGCACGAAGGCGGAGGCCGGCTGGCGCGGGATATCGCTGGCCAGCGAGAACTGGCGGCCGCCGGTCATGGCCAGGTACATGTCGGCCAGCAGCTCGGCGTCGAGCAGGGCGCCGTGGAAGGTGCGGTGGCCGCGTTCGATGCCGTAACGGTCGCACAGCGCATCGAGGTTGTTGCGCTGGTTCGGATGCTTCTTGCGCGCGTAACCCAGCGTATCGATCACCGGCACGTCGTTGATGCCGGAGCATCCTGCGATCCTGAGCTCGTGCATGATGAAGCCGAGGTCGAAGGCGGCGTTGTGGATCACCAGCGTGGCTCCCTGGATGAAGGCGAGGAAGTCGCCGGCGATATCGACGAATTTCGGTGCATCCTTGACCTTGGCATCGTCGATGCCGTGGATGCGGACCACCTCTTCGGGGATATGGCGCTCGGGGTTGATGTAGTGGTGGAACTTGCTTTCCGGCCGCACGGTGCGGTGCAGGACCTCGACGGCGCCGATCTCGACAATGCGGTCGCCGTTCATCGGCGAGAGACCGGTCGTCTCCGTGTCCAGCATGATCAGGCGCATGCGGGGATTATACGGATCGCTCCCGGCTTGCCAACGTCACTGCGTGGTGGACGGCTGCCCAGGTTTTTGGCTGCCGAACCAGAGCTGCGGCAGGTTCAGCAGCGACTCGACGAGCCCCGGCGAGGCCAGCCCCACCTGCTGCGGGTCGACCGATTCGACGGTGGCGTCCGAGAACTGGCCGTGCATGCGGTAGACCTTGCGCATCAGGCTGTGGGCGGCGCCGCCCAGGATGTCGCGCAGCAGCGGGATCTTCGACAGCAGCGCATCGAGGTTCTGCAGCGGCCGGGCGATGATCAGCAGGTCGATGGTGCCGGCCTTGACATCCAGCTTGCCGCGGCCGGCGAGGTCGAAAGCGGCGGAGCGCAGTACGACATTGCGGATGGCGATGTTCTTGCCGTCGATGATGCCCTCCATCTGCAGGCGGTCGTACATCAGTCCCGGGCCGGCCAGGTCCGGGCGCTGGCCGGTCAGCAGTTTCGGCAGGTCGGCGAGGTTGAAGGCAGCCAGCAGCTTGGTCAGCGAGCCGCCCTCCTGGATGTGGCCGTTGTCGACGCGCAGCCTGAGGCGGCCGTCCAGCCCCTGCCACCACGGCTGCTCGCGCATGACGATGCCGCGGCCGGAGAAGAGCGCATGCATCTGGCCGCCGGTGAAGCGATCCGAGAGCTTGCCCTCGTGCATCAGATGGCCGAAATCGCCGCTGATCTCGGCGAAGCCCTGCCAGTGCATGCCGCCGTCGGTTGCCGGCTCGAGCGTCGCCGAGAGGCTGATCTGCTGCTTCTCGACGTCGGCGGAGAGATGGCGCAGGTCGATACGGCCGCCGCCGGGCAGCGCGAACATCGAGCGCACGTTCATGAGGTCGGTCTGGGCGGTGTGGATCTGTTTCGCCTCGATGACACCGACACTGCCTTCCGAGGAGGCGAGCTGGATCGACACCCCGGAAAGGCTGGCCTCGTTCCAGATGAAGTGATCGATGTTGGCGCGCAATGCCCACGGCTTCGTGGTCGTGGTTGCCGAACTGAGCTCCGTGGGCAATGCCTTGCGGTAGAGCAGCGCGGCATTGACGTCCAGCTCCCAGGGGACGCTGGGGCCGAACGGTGCACGGATCTGCATGCCGCCGTCGAAAAAGGTGCTCTTGATGCGGTCGAGCTTCAGGTTCAGCCCCTCGGGGGTGATCCTGCCCGAACCGTGCAGCTCCAGCGCATCGCCGCTGCTGTCGATGCGATCGATGTGGATGTTGCCGAACGGGCTGCCGGCATCGGCACTGCCCGTCAGCTCGACATGGTAGGCCCTGCCCGCCGGTTTGGCCGAACCGAGCAGGTTATCCCAGCCAGCATCGGTCAGGTCGAGGTTGCCGTGCCACTGGCCGTCGTAGCTGAGCCGGGTCTGCAGGCTGCCCGTCGCACCGCCGACCGGCAGCTCGAAGTGTTCGGCCAGAGTGGCGAAATCGCTCGTGATATCGGCGGCGGCACTGTCGACCTGCCAGAGGCCGGCGGCATTGCGGCTGGCGGCGATCGACAGCTTGCCCAGCATGTGCGGCGTACGCACCTGCATGCTGTTCATCGACAGCCCCTTCTGCTTGTCCCACTGCAGGGTGCCGCCGGAAGCGATGACCGGCAGCCCCCCGACATTCAGCTGCCACTCGCTTTCCGGTTGCAGCACGACGGTCGCTTCCGTCGGTTCCGCCTGCGGCGGGGTCCAGCGCAGCATGAAATTGACGTGACTGGCGGCCTGCTGCCACTGGGTGCCGTCGAGCAGTTCCGGCGCCTGCCAGGCGCCCAGCCGCGCCGCATCGACCTTGGCCGTGCCGTTGATGTTCAGCTCCAGCGTATTCCACGGCAGCAGCAGTTCGCCGCTGGCCTGGCCGATGTCCAGCGGCAGCATGGCTTGCCGCACATGCGCATGCAGCCCCGATTCGTCCAGCTCGATATCGGCGGCGGTGCCGGTGAGTTCGTCGGCGGAGGCGAGGCCCAGCGCGATATCGGCATCATCCACCTTGCCGGTCACCCGGTAACGCACGGCGGCCAGCTCCCGGCCGGTCGGCAGGCCGGCCAGGGGCTGCTGCCATGGCAGTTCGATATGCGCCTTGGCGTCGGTGGCAAGGCCGTGCTGCATGCGGGCGAGCCAGGCCTGCCAGTCGGCCTCGCCGAACGGCTTCAGCCAGCTCCAGATAAGCGGCATGGCCAGCTGCGAGGCCTGCGCATCCAGTGTCAGCATGCCCTGCTGCCAGCTGCCGCTGGCGGTGATGTCGTTGCTCTCCTGCTGCCAGTGCAGTTCGTGCAGGCTGGCGGCGGTAAGCCGGAAAGGGGCGTCGGGTTTGTCGCGGCCGCCGGTGAGTTCCAGGCGGGCGGTCAGTTGCGTGAGCGGCAGCGAGAAATCCTTCGCAAGCCTGATGGTCGTGCCCTGCGGCCGCTTGAGCTCGGTCTCCAGCGTCCACTGCGTCGGACGGTTGCGGAACAGGCGCAACTCGCCGGCCGGCATGCCGAGCAGCGGCTGCCAGGCCGAGGGCAGCCAGCTGTTGCCGCTGCAGGTGAGGCGCAGGGCGTGCGGCAGCATGTCGTCATCCAGCTGCAGGTAGAGCTGCAGATCGGCCGAGCGCAGCTTCAGGCTGCGGCTGTTGCCGTCGACGAACAGGCGCAGGCCGGGCAGGCGGCCGCCAAGATCGCCGTACTGCCAGGCAAGATCGACATCGTCGAGCACCAGGTGCCCCGGAAAGGCGGCAGGAATCGCCGGCCGGGCATCGCCGCCGGCGAGCTTCAGCTCCAGCCGGCCGCCGTTCAGCCGGATGCTGTCCGGGGCGATCTCGGCGATGAGCAGCTTGAACAGAGGCACGCGCACCGAGATGCGGCCGTTTTTGTAAGCGATGGCGTGGTTACTGGTCTCGAAGGAGAGCTTGTCGGATTCGATCCACAGGAAGCCGGCCCAGTACCAGGAGAGCTTGCCGAGCTGCAGCGTGTCGAGCTGCAGCTCCTGCTTCAGGTAGCTCTCGATGCTGGGGCGCAGCGCGTCCAGCTTCGGCATCTGCGAATAGGCCCAGCCGCCGAACAGCACGATGCCGAACAGCAGCAGAAGCAGCACGCGCCGGCAGGTTGCCAGCGCGCGGGTCAGTTTGGACATCGGCCGGCGGCCACCGGATCAGGCACTGTCCTGAGCCTTCAGCTTGGCGATGCGATCTTCCAGAGATTTCACCAGTTCCTGGTAGCTGCCCTTCTCGAGCTGGCCCTGGAAATCCTGGTAGAAGGTGCGCACAAGGCTCGCTCCCTCGACGATGATGTCGTAGACCTGCCAGCCGGTCGGCGTCTGGTGCATGCGGTATTCGATCGGCGTGTTCTTCACGCCGTCGGAGGCGGTGGTCAGGATGCGCGCCTTGTCGCCCCGGATCTCGACATCGCCGAAGGTGACGGTCTGGCCCTTGTAGGTGCCGAGGCGGTTGCCGTAGGAACGCTCCAGCAGTTCGCGGAATACTTCGGTGAAGTGTTGCCGTTCCTTCGCATCGAGCTCCTTCCATGGCTGGCCCAGGCTGCGGGAAGCCATCGCCTCATAGTCGAAGCGGCCGGTAACGATCTTGCGGATGGCGTCGCGATCGGCCTCGACCAGCCGGCTCTTGTCCTGGCGCGCGTTCAGCACGTCGATGATGCGGTTGATGGTGTCCTCGATGACGGCCTTCGGCCCTGGCTGGGCATCGGCCGACCAGGACGCCGGTACAGCGCCCATCACGGCGACGAACAGGGCGGCGAGCAGCGTAATGACGGGTCGAAACGGTTTCATCGGATCGGTCTCCTTGGAGTGTGCTGTATTCGAGTTTACCAGATGTTGGTCGCAGGCACAGGCGGAATGATTACTGCTTGCCGCTGAAAATGTACTTGCTGACCAGGTCCTCGATGTTGATCGCATCCTCGGTCTCCTCGAACTCGTCGCCGGGTTTCAGGTAGCTGTCCGAGATGCCCTGGGTAACGCGGATGTAGCGGTCGCCGATGATGCCCTTGGTGCGCACCGAGGCGAAGGCGTCGTCGGTGATCTTGACGCCGTCGTTGATGCGCAGCCTGGCGAGCGCCTTGGAGTTCTTGATGAGCTCGACATCGTCGACGCGGCCGATCTGCACGCCGGCCATCATGATGTCGCTGCCGCTGCGTACGCCGCCGATATCGCGGAAGGTGGCGGTGACGACATAGCCCGACTGGCCTAGGCCGCCGACCTTGCCGAGTTCCAGTGCCATCCAGCCGAGGCTCAGCAGGCCCAGGAAGACGAAGACGCCGACGGTCATTTCGATGCGTTTGTAGGATCCCATAATCTCTCCCGGTTCCCGTCGCTCAGAGGAAGAACGAAGTCAAAATGTAGTCCATGATCAAGACCCCCACCGAGGCGATCACCACCGCCTGCGTGGTGGCCTGCGCCACGCCTTCGGTGGTCGGCACGGCACGGTAACCCTTGTAGGTACAGATGGCGCCGATCATGAAACCGAACACCACCGCCTTCAGCCAGCCGCCGTTGAGATCGTGGCTGGTGGTCTTGGCGATCATCTCGGCCACATACGAGCCGGGATTCACGCCCAACAGCTCGACGCCGACGAGATAGCCGGTGGCGATGCCGATGACATCGAAGATGGCGACCAGCAGCGGCAGCGCCAGCGTGACGGCGACGATACGCGGCAGGATGATGCGCGCCTTCGGATTGACGGCCATCATCTCCAGCGCGTCGACCTGCTCGGTGACGCGCATGATGCCGATCTCGGC
>OBLQ010000247.1_pt1 | contig 20245 bp, 20 predicted proteins | sample 1519881 | NCBI WGS metagenome assembly OBLQ01 (sample SAMN01911456, study PRJEB22533) | soil metagenome | biome: Soil | place: Malaysia | collected 2012-04-30 | depth DG_metagenome m | reverse complement strand
ACAGGCCGCTACCCCTCAAGAGCGTCGCTATCACCCTTGACGACGGCTACCTCGACAACTTCCAGCACGCCTACCCGATCCTCAAGAAGTACGGGGCCAAGGCGACGGTGTTCGTCGTCACCAACAACCTGACGCGCCCAGACAGATTGCACCCCGAACACCTCACGGCAATGAGCGGCCCCAACGTTTGGTTCGGGTCGCACACGGTCCACCACTACGACCTCACAAAACTCAACGACGCCACCCTCGAGTTCGAACTCGTCGAGTCAAAGCGCGTCCTCAGCAGCCTCTTGCACGAAGACGTCACGTCCATCGCCTATCCTGCCGGTGCCTACGACGACCACGTCGTCCAATACGCGCTGAACGCGGGCTACACGTCCGGATGGATGAAGGGCGGCGGAATGGTGACGCCTGACGAAGACCTCATGCTGCTTCCGCGGGTTCGCGTCAGTGGCCGCCACACGTTCGAAGACTTTAAACGCAAACTCCGTTCGCGCCTTTTCGCGCTGGAGCGGGTCCGCCAGAAGTTAGGGTAGACGCGGCCGCGACGCCCACCGCGCGTTCTCCGCGTCGATGAACCGCCACCGCTTCTCGTCTCCTTTCCCCGGAGCGAGCCCGATCCTCGTCCCAACCAGCACCTTTCGGACGGCGGGTCGCGCCACCAGTTGCAGGGGCCCCTCGCCCAGCATGTCCAGCCCGGAGAAACCCCCGTCCAGTCCGAGAGCCGCGGCGATCTTGCCCGGCCCGGAAAGCAAGTCTTCCTCGCGCTTCGCCTTCGGACGCCTTCGTGCCATCGCCTCCCTCCCGTCCAAGGGTAGTGCCCCGCGGATGAGTACGGCTCCAGCCTCCCCCTCCGGGCGGCAGGTGACGTTCAGCATCCAGTGGTTGCCATAGGTGAAGTAGACGTACGCGTGGCCAGCGAGCCCGAACATCGGCGCCGTCCTCGGCGTCGGCCCGCGAAAAGCGTGCGATCCGGCGTCCCTCGATCCCCAATACGCCTCAGCCTCGACGATCCTAATGCGACACTCTCCGTGCACGACCTCGCAGCCCAAGAGCCGCTTCGCCGAGGTGACGACCGACGAAGTCGCCAAAAGTTCGCGGAACTCCTCGGATCGCATCCTACAACCATTCTAACCCCCCTGTTCGACCTTAGCCTTGCCAAGATTCCCCCCCTTGGGATTTGCCGCGTCGAAACCTGGTTACCCAGGATTCGACCCGGGCAAAGGCCAGGGAGGGGGTGCGCGAAGATAAAGCTAATCGTCCCCTAGCCACTCGCCTTCAGGAACGGGTGCCAGCACTTCCGTCCCCCCGAAGAGCGTCTCCACCTGTCCGACGTCCATCAGCACCTCGCGAGGGCGTGGCCCGTCGCGCTCGCCGACGATGTTTCTCTCCTCCATCATGTCCAGCAGTCGCGAGGCGCGCTGAAACCCGATCGAGAACTTGCGCTGTAGCATCGAGGTCGACGCCTGCCCGCGATCGACCACCCATCGCACGGACTCCTCCCACAGCGGATCCTCGTCCTCTTCTTCGCTCATGCGCGACTCCTTGGACTCGATTACCGCCTTGATCGGTGTCAGCGTGTAGTGCGGCTTCTCCTGGTCGCGCCAGAACGTGCACACGCCCTCGATCTCCTTCTCGGTCACGAAGCAGCCTTGGATGCGCACCGGCTTCGTGGCGTCGATCGGCAGGAACAACATGTCCCCCTTCCCGATCAGTTTTTCCGCTCCCGACTGGTCGAGGATCGTGCGCGAGTCGATCTGCGAAGAGACCGCAAATGCGATCCGTGAAGAGATGTTCGCCTTGATCGTGCCAGTGATGACGTCTACACTAGGCCGCTGTGTGGCGATCACCAGGTGGATGCCAGTCGCCCGAGCGAGTTGCGCCAGCCGGCAGATCGATGTCTCGACCTCGTTCGCCGCTTGGATCATCAGGTCGGCGAGTTCGTCGATGATCACCACCAGGTAAGGCATCTTCTCTTCGGGTGCGGCCTTGGCGTTCCAGCCGTCGATGTTGCGCACGCCGCGCTCGGAGAATTTGTCGTACCGACGATCCATCTCGCGCCACACGGCGCGCAACACGCCGGGAGCCTCCTTCACGTCCTTCACGACCGGGTACATGAGGTGCGGCAGCCCTTCAAAGAGCGTCAGTTCCACTCGCTTGGGATCGATCATGACCAGCCGCAGTTCCTTCGGGGTGTTGCGCAGGATAAGTGACATGATGATCGAGGCCAGACAGATCGATTTGCCGCTGTTCGTCGCGCCGCCGATCAGCAGGTGCGGCATCCTCGTCAAGTCTGTGTAAGTCGCTCCGCCGCTCACGTCCTTGCCCAGTGCCACCAGCAGGGAAGAGGAGTTGTCGTGGAACTCAAGGCTCTCCGCCATCTCACGTAGCGTGACCATGGCCCGTACGCTCGTCGGCACCTCGACTCCGATCGCGTTCTTTCCAGGGATCGGCGCCTCGACCCGGACGTGGGAAGCCGCCAGGTTCATGGCGATGTTGTCCGCCAGGCCAGTGATCCTGCTGACGCGGATGCCCGGCCCCAGTTGGATCTCATATCGAGTGATCGTCGGCCCGGTCGTCACGTCATTGACGTTCGCGTCGATCCCGAACTGCTCCAGCGTCGCTTCTAGAGTCTCGATGTTCGACTGGATGTCCTTGGGGGACCGCTTTCCGGCCGCAGTCGGTTCAGCAAGAAGTGAGACTGGCGGCAACACGTAGTCGCCGCTAGTCTTCTCGTTCTCAAAATCGAGCGTGATCTGTTTGTCGGGCCCGGCTGGCACGTCGATGTCCGCTTCTGGCTGGGTCTCACCGCTCTCCTCCACCTTGATCTTCTTCTCACGCTTCTTCGCTGAAATGACGGCTTTGTTCGGCTTCTTCTTTTCTGCAGTTGCACTGGCGACCACCGCGATGCGCCGCTCGGCGATCTTCTCCTTGAGAAGTGTGACCAAGTTCCGCACAGGTGCGTCCATGCACAGCACCAGACCGATCGTGATCAGTGCAATGATCCCTATCAGCCTCCCCGAACCCAATAGGCTGCTCAGCGTCCACGCGATCAGCGCACCGACGTATCCGCCGGACGTCTCCACCATCCGAGGGTCGAAGAAGTCACCCTGCAACGACCGGGCAAGCGCTCCGCTCAGGCCAATAAAGACCAGCGTAGCCCCCCACGAGATCCGTGCCGTCCCCACCTGCGCACGCCCGGCCAGAAGCGCGACTCCGGCGACGGTCACCGCTACCGGGATAGCCCACGCACCGGAGCCAAAAAGCGTCTTGAAAAGAACCGCCAGGCCGTCGCCGAGCAAACCGCCGTTGCCGGCCCAGAGGGCGATCAGGAGAACGATTGCGACCGCCAAGAGGGCGATCCCTGTGGCGTCGTGGGCGCGGTGCGAGCCGTGCGGCTCTGCAGTCCGTCCTTGAATCCTTGTAGTCGGTGGCATCCTGCTCGATAGACCCGCCTGTCCTTGGCTGGCCGCTTTAAAGTATAGCGGAACATTCCGGACTGGCACCTTTCCAGACGAAATCCGTATAGGTTTTGGCCGGAATTCCTACTTACAGCCTGCAAAAAAGCCCAACGAGGCCATGCAAAACCACAGAGCCGTGCCGCCGTAACTCACGAACGGCAGCCACAGGCCCACCACGGGCAGAACCATCAGGTTCATGCCGATGTTGGCCGCGAAGTGGAACGCCAGCGCCGCAAGGATCCCCGCCGCCGCAAACATCTGGAACGGCTCGCTCGCACGGAAGCTCGCCAGCCAGCACCGGTAGAAGAAGAACCCGAACGCCGAGAGCATCAGGATCACGCCGAACATCCCGCCTTCCTCACCGATAACGGAAAACACGAAGTCCGTCTGCTGCTCCGGCACGGAGCCCGCGGCCTTCATCGTCCCTTTTAGATAGCCCGAGCCGAACGCGCCGCCAGAGCCCAGCGCCTCCAGTGCGCGCGTCTGTTGGTACCCGTCCTTCTTCGGGTCAGGGTGTACGAACCCGATGATCCGGCTCTTTTGTTCGGTCGTGAGTACGTGCGGGACGTTCCACGCGGTAAATCCGAGGACGACCCCGAGCAACGCGGCGATCCCTATGAAGCGCCAAGGCACGCCAGCGACTACAGTCACCGCGAACCAGATCGCCAATAGGGTCAGCGCCCCTCCCAGGTGCGGCTGCTTGAAGACAAGCGCCATCGGGATCGCCGCGTGGACGATCCCCAGCACGAACGTTGAGGGCCGCTTGATGTACTCGATCCTGTTCGCGTAGAACGCAGCCAGGGTCATGGCGAGCGCCATCTTGCTGAACTCTGAGGGCTGGAACTGGAGCGGCCCGATCTGGAGCCACCGCTGCGCGCCGCCAGTCGTAACGCCAGCCTTGAGCACGGCAAGCAGCAAGAGCAGACTGACGACATAGAGCCCTGAAGAGATCCTGTGCCAGAACCTTGCAGGAATCTTCCAAAAGAGCAGGAACGGAACCACTCCCATCATTCCCAGCACGATCTGTTTGGTGAACCAACTCGTGTGCCTGCTGTAGTCGATGCTGTAGAGAGCGGCGAGCCCGAACACGATGAGCACCGTTGCCGAAACGATCAGGATCGAATCAAATCCGCTCGCCTCGCCCTCGCTAGGAGAGAATCCGCGCAGCGGAGAACGGATCATTGTTGGTACGCCGTCGCTTCCGGCGGCATCGGTTCCCGTGTGCCGCTGTACTCGAACTCGCGCTTGACCATCCCGTAGTCCGGCGCGAACCAGAACTTCAGCGTCTGTTTGACAGCGTTGCTTCCCCCGGACTCGATTTCCAGATCCACAGTGACCCTCACGGTGTTGAAGTCCCCCGCCACCGTCACGAGACGCTCGGAGTCCGTCGTTATCACTGCGCTCGACTTGCGGCTCCGGCCGCCGATCTCATATGTGCCGTCCCAGTCCCACTTGTCTCCGACCGCAAACGGGAACTTCAGGATTGGAATCCCCTCCTTGAACTCGCCATAGTCCTTGTTGCCGATGTAGTTGAACGAGTCCGAGTCGTACGTGTAGTTCTCTTCGTCCAGCACAGTTCCGTGCGCGCGCATCAGGAACGTGACCGAAGACGACGTCTTTGTGGATTCTACCGTCGTCTCGTGGGACGTCCCCCCCATGATCAGGTACGCGTTCTTGTAGGGTACGACGTAGGTCTGCAGTTCCGAGTTGTTGGAAAACCGGTCGCCCTTCGAGGCGCCGTGCTTCTTGCCGAAGCAACCGAGCGCGGCCAGCGCGATGACGAACGTCGATGCGCCGACGAGGATGGGCGTCTTTAGGGAGGCGGTCTTCAATTCTGTTTTTGCCGATACGCTATCAACTTCCGGCTCGAGTGCTCCGTCCCGACCTTCCGCTTCGTCGTCGCCTCCATCCGGAGGAGCCCGACTCCCTTCCCGTAGACTGCTACCTGCGTCGTCTCGATTGGAGTTCCAAACTTTTCCAGGATCGTCGCTTTCAGCGTGACTTCCAAAGTCTGTATCTTCTCTCCTGCGAAGGTTTCCTCCTTGCCGTATTTTGCGCTGCCAGTCATTCTCAAGTCTGCGGGCGCACCCAGCATCATTGTGTCCCCCTTGTGCTCCCAATGGCTCTTGACGTCCGGGTTCATGATGATCGGATATGGGCTTGTCAGCGGCTCCTTCTTTTCAAATGCAACGATCGCGACCTGGCTGGCACCGACTTGATAGTAAGCCCTGTCGAGTTCCTTGCCCTGTCGGTTCACCGTGATCGGGTAGGCGGTTTCACCGCCTATCTCGACGGGATCCAGCACCTTGTCCTCGACCTGCCCCTCGATCGTGCCGTTCGACTCCTGGTACACCCACGACGACCCGGGCACCACAGGGAAGTACGCCGACATCGACTCGACGGGAGTCGAGCCGGCCACCAGCAGGGCGATTGCGCAGAGCATGCCTCTATTATCCGACCTTTTTCAGTTCAATGTGGAAATCGGCGAGTTCGCCGTCCGGCTTCTTGCCCTTCCCGACGAGTTTCACCGTACCGACGCCCTTGGCGTAATAGGTCGTCAGTTTGGACTTGGAGGAGCCGTTCATCGACTTGTCGGGCGATCCGCTCACGGTGATCGTGACCGAGGACTCCACGACGATGCAGTCGAAGGTGCCCGCCTGGACGGTCACTTTCTCCTCCTTTGTCGCTTTGTTTTCGCTCACCAGCGTCCTTTTGATGCCCTGCGCTGTGATCGTCGCCTTTGACTCCCAGGTCTTCCCGACGGCAAAGTCCGCCGGCAGTTCCAAGGCAGGCTCCTCGAACTGGCCGATGCTCGAGCCGGTCGTGCTCACGCCCTTGTCAGAGAGTTCTACGGTGTCCGTACCCATGAGGGCCAGCCCGCCCGTCCGATCGACCAAATACGTCGCGACGCCGTCCTTCACCGACTGGAGTTCCGAGGTCTGCGTTCCGTCCGATTCCATCGCGCCCGGGGCGATCTTTCCGGTGTAGGTCAGCATGCGCGTCTCGCCCAGGCCCGAGTAGTCCCACGCCGCGCTCTTCAAGGCGTCCGGAAGTTCGATCTTCGCAGGCGTCGTCTCTGCGGTTTTGGTCTGTTTCTCGCTGGTATCGGTCGTCTTCGCCTTCGGGGCGTTGCACCCGACGGCGACGACGAATAGGGCCAGCAGTCCGATGTTGCGTATCGCTTTCATGTGTCCTCCAGTCTCTATGGGAACGAATAACTCTTAAGTTTCATCAAAACGACCCCCGTTCCGCGGGCAGTCGTGATCTCCTGACGTTGTCGCACGAACCCGATTCCCGGCACCCACCAGGCAATGGAGTGCATGGAGTCGCTGTTCCCGTCGGCAGTCCACGTCGTCGTCGACTTCATCGCCAGCGCAGACATTCGGCCCATGTCCGTGTCGACTTCTTGCGGGCCGAGGTACTCGACGGTCACAGACTGCTTTCCAGTCCCTCCTGACGTCAGCGGGCCGACCGTCGTCACCGTCTTCTCCCTGTCCATCTCGACGGGGAAAGGCACAATCGGCTGTGGCGGGTCGTAACGCGCGTCCTTTCGCGCGGCTGACTGGAAGATTCCGTTGCTGTCGATGACCCACTCTGACTCCTCAGTCTTGCTTCCCCGGACAGTGCTCTCGATCGTCGCATTGGTCCGACCACCGGTGCGCGTCACGTTGGAGACCCGCAACGTGACTTCGGTCTGCTGTTGACCGACGATAAGCGTGTAGACCCACTGGTTCCCGACCTTGAGCGGGAGCAGTTTCGCCTCGTCGCCCGCATGGAACTGGACGGGAGTGATTTTCTTTGCCTTCTGTGCCGTGTAGCGACTGCCTCTCCCGCAGCCTAGGGCAAGCAGCGCAAAGACGACGAAAAACGTTGTTGTCTTCATTTCTTCTTCTTGATGATCTCGTTCAATAGGTCGATGGCGTCTGCCACGAGGACTTTCGAAGGCACCCGTCGGATCGTCACTGTGCGCTCGGCCAGCTCCGTCGTAATTCGAGGAGCGGCGATAGCGATCGTATCGACGACGAAAAGGAGTTGGAATCCGTCGTGCTCATGGCTGTATTTCCACAGCCTCATGTGGCCGTCGTCCGTCAAGCCGATACGGATGTCGTTCGCGATGTGCCCCTGGCCCATGTCGTAAGTCGTGAATGACGCAGAATTGATGTACTTCTCGTTGAGAATGACGACAGTGTTGTCGAGCACTCTTTGCGCGGGCACCGCCAGTTCCTGCATGCGTTTCTTGTCGATCCGCCTTTCCAACGACCTCCGAACGTCCTCGGAGGCGCCGCGCCTCTTGACCTCGTCGGTATAGACGCCCTTGATGAAGTCGGTCGACGGGTTGAACTCCTTGTTGATCCGCTCCTCGACGGCCGCACACAGCAGCGGCTGGTACGATTCCTGGACACGACCGATCAGCGTCTGCTCCTTCCCGTTGACGCTGACCTTGACCGCCACGGGGCTGTCGATCACGATGCCGTTCATCAGGGCGCGCAGGTCGATCTGTGGCAGCCCGTTGCCCTTCATGTCGACGTTCAGGTTTTCTTCAAGCCTGCTGAGCAGTTCCTTGTCTCCGCCGAGCGCCTTCTCGATGTCCTCTGCGCGCCAGACCTTGCCGGAGTTCTCCTCGTCGACCTCCTTCCAGTCGTTGAGTCGCATGACCAGGACGCCGACGGCCTTGTCGTCCCCCTGCAAGGTCTGCATGAGTTCGCGCAAAGGGAGCCGGCTCGCGTTCGAGACGTCCTCCGACGCGGTCCGCTCGTCCATCTCGCCCGCCGCGAAGGCGCCCTCGACCTTTGCGAGGTACGCGATCTGGTTCGCTACGATGATCCGGTAGCCGGCGTTCGGGGAGATCGCAACCACGTTGATCCGCCCAGGTTCGATCGGGCTCAGAACCACGTTTCGCAGCACGAAGGCGGCGTACCCCTTCCAACCGAGCCAGACCACGGCGATGATGCCGAGAACGATGGCTGCAAAACGTACTGAGCCGGGAATCCTCATGAAGCCTTGTCCACGGTTCTCACCGCGTTTTCTAGACCAACAGTCTACCGCCGCGCCGGGTTCCCCTTTAGACTCCGATTCGACCGGGTAGGATTTCACAGTCATGAGGGCTTCAGAGGCAGCGGCACAGGTCAGGGCGGAGGTCGCCAAGGCCGTCGTCGGGCAAGAAAGGGCGGTAGAGTACGCGCTCGTCGCGTTTTTGGCCGACGGCCACGTATTGCTTGAGGGCGTGCCGGGGCTCGCCAAGACCCTCCTCGTCCGGGCCCTGTCCTACATCCTCGACCTCGAGTTCACCAGGATCCAGTTCACGCCCGACCTCATGCCCAGCGACGTCATAGGCACCAACGTGTTCGACCCCAAGGACGTCGACTTCAAACTCAGGAAGGGCCCCGTCTTTACCTCGGTCCTGCTCGCCGACGAGATCAACCGAACGCCTCCCAAGACCCAGGCGGCCCTGCTCGAGGCGATGGAAGAGCGCCAGGCGACCATCGACGGCGTCCGCTACCCGCTTCCGTTCCCGTTCATCGTGTTCGCGACCCAGAACCCCATCGAGTTCGAAGGCACCTATCCGCTCCCAGAGGCGCAGCAGGATCGCTTCCTGCTCAAGGTCGTCCTCGATTACCCGGCTCCAGAGCAAGAGCTTGACGTTCTTCGCCGCTTCGACCAGGGCTTCCGCGCCCAGGAACTGGAGGCCGCCGGACTGCAAAAGGTCATCTCCCCGGACGGCCTCAAAGAACTGAGGCGATCCATCCAGGGCGTCCGGGTCGAAGAGAAGATTTTCAACTACATCTTCGAGATCGTCAGTTCGACGCGAAACAACAACGACGTCCTCGTTGGAGCGTCGCCCCGCGCCGGGTTGGCGCTCGTCGCAGGGGCCAAGGCGCTCGCTGCCGTGCGCGACCGAGACTTCGTCATCCCCGACGACGTGAAGGAGCTCGCCTTGCCCGTCCTCCGGCACCGCATCCTCCTGCGGCCCGAGGCCGAGATCGAGGGGCTTACCGTCGATCAGGTCCTCAACGCGCTCGTCGATGCGCAGGTCGTTCCCAGGTAGCGTGCGCGTACTCCTGCTTCGGAGACAGACGTTCGGCGGAATCGCCACCTATACGCGCCTGCTCGTGGACGCGCTCGACCGCGTTGGTATAGAGGCCGTCGTCGACGACGCAGAGGAGTGGATCCCCAACAAGACCGGCCCAGCCGTTGACCGTCAAGTCTCCAAGGCCGTTCGCGCAGCCGCCCAAGGCTTCGACCTCGTCCACGCGTTCGGCTATCGCACGGCGTGGGCTTGCAGTACGGCGTTTAGAAGTTCCGAGCCGTGGGTCTACACGGCGCACGACATGCCCAAGACTGTGCACTCGCTCCTCATCGAACGGCTTAACGAGGCGCGCGCCGGCGTCTGTTCCTCCAGCGGCCCGCACAACATGCTCTCTTCCGCGGGCGCCAAACGCCTCAAAGTCATAAAGCCGGGCCTCCCATCGAACCGTAGGGTTTTGGATCGCGACGAGTCCCGTGCCATGCTCGCCATTCCGGAGGATCGGTTTCAACTCGTAACAGCAGGCAGGTTCTGCGTCGAACACAGCCTGCAGACAGTTGCCCACGTCGCGGAATGCCTGCCATATGAAGTTCGCCTCACGATTACCGGGCGAGGCGAACTTGAAGACGAGGTCATGGCGCTCTCCAGCGAGAAGGTGACAGTCACGACCGAGCCGTTCGCCCAACAGGCGCTTATCGCGGCAGCGGACCTGCTCGTCGTGCCGAGCGTCAACGCGGGGTTCACCTTTTCCGCGCTCGAGGCCATGTACCAGGGAGTCGCTCCGGTCCTTCGAAGGATCGGTGGCCACCCCGACCTCGCGGAGGATCATCAGACAGGATTCTTCTACGACACCGACGAAGAACTCCTCGACGTCCTCGGCCACTTGTGCTACAAGCGGGAGGAGTGTCGTGAAGTGGGCCGCGCCGCCCGCCACAGGGCCCTCGCCGAGTTCGATATTGCTCGCACAGCCGAAGAATTGAAGAAGGTCTATGGGTCCGCTCTAGGTTGAAAATCGCAAAAAGTGTGGAGAAACAGTCCCAAGACTGCTAGCAAACGACCCTTTCGCTCGTCTAATCTCTTGATAGTGGAAGTCACCACGGACTGGTGGTAACGGAGGACGGAGCACGGATGCTCCTCCCACTTCACTCCCCTCTCTTCGTAAACTCCAACGACGCCGAGTTGATGCAGTACCTTTGCCCCGTCGGAGTCTGTGGCGCGTCCTGGAACACGTGACCCAGGTGTCCGCCGCACTTCTTGCACCGCACCTCGATCCTCCGCATTCCGTACGAGTCGTCCTCGAACGTGTCGATCGTCCGGGCAAGGCTCTCATAGAAACTGGGCCATCCGCAACCTGAGTCGAACTTCGTCGTCGAATCGAACAGCACCGTCCCGCAACCCGCACACCGATAACTGCCGTCCTCGTGATGGTCCCAGTATTCGCCTGTGAACGCGCGCTCCGTCCCCGCCTCGCGCAAGATGTGATAGCGCACAGGATCCAGTTCCTCGCGCCACTCTTCGTCCGTCTTCTCGATCTTCTCGTTGCTCATCGCCAGTGCTCACGGATTTCGCGCAACAGGAACTTCCAGTCGTGCGCCGCGTACTGAGGATATCTCAAAGTCACCTTGTAGAATCGCGTCCACGGATCGAGCACCTCGTGTGGCCGAGGAGTGCCGTGGAACTTCACTATTCTCGCGACCTCCCACAGGTCTTCGAACTGCCCGATCGATCGCCTGTGCGCTTCACGCAGGACTTTGAACGACTGGATCTCTCCCTCCGGGAAATAGCCGATCCGATCTTTCAGGCCCATCTTGCACAGCGCGCTGTACGTGAAGTACTGGTCGCCCTTCGTGCAGAACTCCGGGTGCTTTCCCTGGTCGTACGCCTTCCAGACCTCGCACAGGGTCTCGTTCTTCGTGATCCACTGCACGCTCGAGTTCATCACTGGGCGCCGCCAGTCAGGAACCGCGACGAGGTCGGCGTTGACGCGCTGGGCATAGGACGCTAGGTGCGTCACGTCCCCAACGATCATCAGCGTAACGTCCATGAACAAGGCCGCGTCATACGGCATCACCTCCTGGTCGTAGAGCAGCAGTTTGTTGAACGGCCCCTCCAGCGCCCTCTCCCGCACGTCGATCTGCCGGATCTCACCGCACAGGTCGCGCAGCCTGTCAGTAAAGCACGTCAGCCGGAACGGTTCATGGAAGTTCCGCTCCAGCATGTGGAACAGCCGCTGTACGTAGTAGTCGGGGAACTGCGGCCCGACGTTGACGCAAACGATCTCTGTCCTGCTTGTGGCGGGTTCAGGGCTGCTTGTCATCGTCCAAGTGGGCCGGCTACCTCCACATCTCCCGGATTTCGTCCACCAGGAAGTTCCAGTCCTTCCGGGCGTAGTGCGGATATCGCACCGTGACGTTCCAGAACCTCTGCCACGGGCTCAGCACGTGGTGCTGCCGCGGAATCCCGTGGAACTTGACGATCTTCGTCTTCTCCCAAAGCGCACGGAACGCCTCGTCAGAGCGTCTGTGCGCGGCACGCAGCACCTTAAAGGACTGGATCTCGCCGTCCTCGAAATACCCTATACGGTCGCCCAGCCCCAGCAGGTCGAGCGCGTCCTGAACGAACTCCTGGTCGCCGCGCGTGCGGAACTCCGGGTGCGAACCCTCCTTGTAGAACTCCCACAGCGCCTTCGTCGTGTCGTTGCGTGTGATCCACTGCACGCACGTGTTGAGCACCGGCCTCTTCCAATCGTGGATCACGACCAGGTCTTTGTCCAGCCCTCGTCCGTACGAGGCCAGGTGCGAGACGTCCGACTTAATCGCGAGGCTCAGGTCCATGTAGAGCATCCCGTCGATCGGTAGAACCTCCGGGTTGTACAGCAGCATCTTGTTGAAGAACCCCTGTTCCTGGAAGCCCTTGATGTCAACTTGTTGAACCTCCGAAGGCAGGTCGCGCCGACGGTCGGTGAGGCAGGTCAGCCGGAAAGGAGCCTCGAAGTTCCTGCACAGCATGTTGTGCAACCGCTGCGCATAGACGTCACCGAACCGCTCGCCCGTGCTCACGCACACGATCTCGGTTCCCATGCTGCGGTGCTCAGGTTTGTGGTTCATAGTCGCTTCAGCCCGAGTCCGGAGCAATTCCGCAGTCTGGGCCCAGTGCGAGTTAGGGAGTCTACCTGCCCACTTTGGAACCGCTAGCCCGCCGCCTGGCGCCTATCTCCCCGCGTCCTGCAGCTGTTTCACTACAGCCGAATCGCCCTGCAAGAAGCCCGCGAGGCTCGCGTCCATCGACACGTTCACCCACACGCAGTACGTCGCCACGAGACACGGCAGAGCCAGCGAGATCGCAATCGGCCACTTCTTTCTGCGAGAGACTCTGAACAGGCCCAAGACGGGAAGGATCAGCAGCACGACGAGGATCGCGTACGGAACAATCTCAGCACTGATGTCGATGACGTACGACAGCGCGAACGGAGCGATGATTAGGCACGGCGCGAGCCCGGCTACGACCTCCGTGAGACGAGCCGGAACCTCGCGATCTCCAATGACGATAAGCGCTAACGCGATCACGTATGGCGCGAGCAAGACGGGCGCAAAGTACACGGCAGGCGCAAGCACAACGCCGACGACAAGGCAAAGAACGCTCCCGGACCGCTTGGTCTTGTCGAACTGCATCATCAGCCCCCCGGCAATCCCCAGGGCGATCGCGTAAGGCGCGTACCTGTACCAAAAATCGATTCCAGAAACGCTGTTGATCGTCGAAGAGACGATCATGAGCCCCGCAGCGATAACGCACATGGGCATTGCGAGCAGACGCACATACCGCGTTCCCGAGAGGGCGAAGATCCACGGCGAGACGAGGACCGCGACGACGGACAGGGCTAGCCAGAGGTGCGAAGCCAGGTACCAGTACAGATAGCGTCCGTCAATCTGGGCTTGAAACGCGTCCGTGTCCTCGTCGAGCAGTTTGTTCGTCGCCGAGTTGTCGCGGTCCGCGAGCCTCACCGCGTGGTCGACCGAACCAGCAAACCCAGGAATCGACTCTGCAAGCGCTTTCGCGGCCGCTTCATATTCAGACCTCTTCGGTTTTTGTTTCGCTCCCTTGGCCCCTGGCAAAAGGCTGAAAGCTGTCACGCCCTGCGCTACGATCTGCGTGATGACTGTGTCGCCCTTCGCCGCCATCACGAACATGGCTCGGATAGCATCGGCCCGCTCCTGGTCGCTCAACAGTTCGGGTTCACGCCTGATCTGACTGATCACTGAAAGATGGGCGAACGCGACCGAAAAGTAGACGCCGGCCTTCTGCGTGTTCGAAATCGAGCCTCTGTTCTTCACGAGCTGCTCGGTGACGACGCTCGCCTCGTACAGTCCGTAGTCCTTGTAGTCGGTCGCAGACGCCGACCGATGGATCGCCTGGGCGAAGAGGCCGTGGTCGCCCGTGATCAGGCTGGCGCCAGCGATCACGAGCGGAAAGTAAGCGTTCTCAGGCGCAAGCTTCTCACCCTTTTCAGCCTCATCGATGAGCTCGCGCACCGCGTTCAGGTCCGAATTGTCCTGTCGCGCTTTCATACACATATACCGACACAAGATCGCAACGCCTTCGATGCGGTCGGGCTTGGCGTCGACGACCTTGCGTAGCGAGTCGATCCTCTCGATGTAGCTGTTGCCAGTCAGAGCCCGCGCTAGCTGGGCTTCGTACGAGTCGCCCTTGATCTCCGACTTTGAAACGGCCCACAGATCCGCGCGCCCCTGCTCCGCAAGCCCCCATGCGTGCGTCGGAATCCACCGGGTCGCCGGTAGCGCCAAGACACCCAGCACCAGGACCACTGTATAGCCGAGCCACAGTGCCCGCCAGTTCAGGCCAGCCTTGTTGTCCATAGCTCTCCTCGCGCCCGGCCCTCGCTCGGCTTTGGGGCCGGGGGCTCGATTAGCGCGGCATACGCCTCTGCTCCGACCACCATCGGCGGAGGCTGTTTGCGACCGACCGAGCTCGCGATCGCAGACAGGATCAACAGCGCGCAGACCGCCGTGCATGCTCCGAGCACGGTGTCCGCCACGGCCGACCGGCTCGGTAGGCCAATATGGGAAGGCGCAGACTCCTCACGCACTCCAGCGTAGAAACTGTCCAACGCCTGGAAGGCGTCCCGCCTCACTCCGCTCCCTCCCACGCGGCTTTGAAGGCGCTCCGTGCCGCGTTCAATCTCGAGGCGACAGTCCCCTCAGGGATGCCGAGCGCCTCCGAGGCCTCCCTGTAGGAAAGACCCTCGAACTGCACGAGCGCCAAGATCACGGCGTGTTCAGGAGCGAGGCTGGCAAGCACCTGCCGCACCTCGACGTCCGAGGTCGCATTCTCGTCCCCAGCGACCTCCTCTCCTAAGCCGAACAGTCTCCTCCGCCTCAGCGCGTTCAGCCCTTGCCTCACACAGATCTTTCGCAGCCACGCCTCTGCGCTTGCCGAATCTTTGAGCGTCTTCCGCGCCCTGTAGGCCCGCACCAGCGTCTCCTGTGCGACGTCCTCGGCGAGGTCCCTGTCCCCTACTATCGCCAACGCTAGCCGGAATACACGGTCTCGGTACAGGCCGATGGCCCGTTCGACGTCCTCCGATCCTGTCTTCGCGCCCAGCAGGGATTGCTCCTCCGTCATTGCCTCTACAAGCATAGACACGCGCCACGGGTGGATTCTTCGTCAGGCACGAAAAAGACCGCCGCTGACTTGTCAGCGGCGGTCTCTCAAACCAGCGTTACTTAGGGACGCGCGCGTTCACCGCGTCCCAGTCGATGCACTGCACGTACGCCTCGATGTACTTCGGCCGCGCGGTCTTGAAGTCCAGATAGTACGCGTGCTCATAGACGTCCATCGCCAGCAGCAGCGTGTTGTTCCACGTCGGCCACGTGTCCTGCGAGTCGCCGATGTAGTTGTGGACCCGCTGCTCGTCGTGGTCATACGCCAGGAACGCCCAGCCGCGCCCAGCCATGCCCGTCGCCTTCCAGTCCGCCAGCCAGGCGTCAAAAGAGCCGTAGGCCTCGTTGATCAGCGTCGCTACGTCGCCCGTCGCCGCACCCCCGTTTCCACCGAGCGTGTTGAAGTACACACTGTGGTTGATGTAGCCCCCGTACGCAAAGGCGTAGTTCACCTTCAGCGCGCGCAGGTTGCTGTAAATCTGGTTCGCGCCCTCCCCTGACCCCGGCTCAGCCATCATTTTCCTCAGTGCGTTGGTCTTGTTCGCATATCCTTGCCACAGCCCTAAGTGGGCGTCGTGGGTCGCCTTACTGATGCCAGCCTTCTCCGTCGAATAGACCTTCTGGGGCAGCGCCTCAGGTACTTCTACCAGTCGTGGTTCCATGGCCCAATCATATCCCCAACGCCCCTTCCGGCGCAGGATCGTCCAGGACAGCGACAGAGGCGCCCAGTTCTGGAAAAATTCTGCGTTAAGAGGTGTCCGATTTGTGCCGATTCAGTGTAATCTGAGACTATGCGCGACGATCTGCTCAAAGCCCTCTCCTCGACACCGAAAGTCGTTGAGAGGCTCCTCCGCGTTTTCCCCAAATCCCACCTCGACGACCGCTCCGAACCCGACAGATTCACCCCCCGAGAAGTTATTGCGCACCTAGCCGACTGGGAGCAGGTCATCTTAGACCGCATCCGAGTCGCCAACATACGCCCAGGCTCGCCCGGCCCGGTCGAAGATCCGACCCAGAGGGCCCTCTCCCACCACTACGGCGACAAGGACGTGTTCCACGAGGCCGAGGTCTTCGAGTCTCGTAGAGGCACCACACTCGAGTACCTCGCCATGCTCAACGAGGTCGACTGGAAGAAGACCTTTGTGCACCAGGAGTTGGGCGAGATCACCATCGAGGCGTACATGGTCAACATACTCGAGCACGACATGTACCACCTCGAGCAACTCTCCGCCTACCTCGCCAACGAGGTCGCCTCGATCGTCTGATCAGATTTGTCCCCCTCTCCCCTCCGGGACTGGCCGCGTTCCGGCATGGGCACCCATGTCGGAACCCGCGCCAGAGGGGCTAAGGGTGAGGGGCAGACACCTTCGCCGTGCACGGCAATGTTAAGTCGATCCTGAACTACCCTTCAGCCCGATCAGCCAGCCGGCCGAACGCGCCAGACCCCGCGTAGCGCGCCGCGGTGCCCAGCGTCTCCTCGATCCGCAGCAGTTCGTTGTACTTGGCTACTCGGTCCGTCCGGTTTGGCGCGCCCGTCTTGATCTGCCCGCAGTTCGTCGCGACAGCCAAGTGGGCGATCGTCGCGTCCTCCGTCTCTCCGGACCGGTGGCTCATCACGCACGTAAAGCCGTTCCGCGTCGCCATGTCCATCGCGGCGAGCGTCTCCGTGAGCGTCCCGATCTGGTTGACCTTGATCAGGATCGAGTTGGCCGAGCCCTCCTCGATCCCGCGCGCCAGTCGGGAGACGTTCGTCACAAAGATGTCGTCCCCCACGATCTGCACCTTCGAGCCGACCGCCTCCGTCAGCGCCTTCCACGTGTCCCAGTCCTCTTCGGCGCACCCGTCCTCGATGCTGATGATTGGATACTTCTCGGTCAACTTGACCAGGTAGTCCACCTGCTGGGCTCCCGTCTTTGTGGTGCCGTCCTTGTACACGTATTTCCCGTCCTTGAAGAACTCGGTCGAAGCAGGGTCGGTCGCAAGGAACACGTCGCGCCCCGGCTCGTAGCCTGCCTTCTGCGTCGCCTCGACCAAGAAGTCGAACGCGTGCTCCTGCGACTTCAGGTTTGGCGCGAAGCCCCCTTCGTCGCCGACTCCCGTCGCGAGCCCTTTCGACTTAAGAACGCCGCGCAGCGTGTGGAAGATCTCTGAGCCCCACCGCAGCGCTTCGGAAAAACTCTCAGCGCCGACCGGCATGATCATGAACTCTTGAAAGTCCACGTTCGAGTCCGCGTGCTTGCCACCGTTCATCACGTTCATCTGTGGCACCGGCAGCACGCTCGCCCGCGTTCCACCCACATACCGGAAGAGAGGGATTCCGCAACTCTCTGCCGCCGCCTTCGCCGTCGCAAGCGAGACTCCCAAAATCGCGTTCGCCCCGTAGTTCGCCTTGTTCGGCGTGCCGTCCAGGTCGATCATCAGCCCGTCCAGTTCCTCCTGGTCGATCGCCTCGAATCCCAGCACCGCCGGGCCGATCTTCTCGTTGACGTGCTCCACCGCCTTCAGCACCCCCTTACCGCCATAGCGCCCTTTGTCGCCGTCGCGCAGTTCGACCGCCTCGAACTGGCCGGTGCTGGCGCCGCTCGGGATCGCGACGCGTCCAAACGCGCCGTCCTCCAGCGAGACGTCGACCTCGATGGTCGGGTTGCCTCGGCTGTCGAGGATCTCTCTAGCGTGGACGTCAATGATCGTGGGCATGCACGCAAGCATATCCGCCGTAGGGCCTGGGAATCCCCTTCCTCGCGCCTTTTGACTTACCGGGCACGATCTAAGAACCCCTCCTCTCCCCACCCATGCCCGCCGTCCCACCCCAGGTACCATCCGAGGAGACGCGATGCGCGAGAACTACGCACTCCATAAACTCCACTCTCTCACAGGCATCGTCCCAGTAGGCTTCTACATGGTCCAGCACCTCACGCTGAACTCATTCAGCCTCGCGGGAGCGGACAAGTTCAACGCCGTCATCGCGTTCTTTGACAGCATGCCGACGCACGTGCTGCTTGCGTTGGAGATCGTCGCGATCTGGATCCCCCTCGCCTTCCACGCCGTTTACGGAGTCTTCATCGCCGCTCGCGCCGACGAGAACTACACCGAAAAGGCGTACCGCTACCGAGAGAACCGATACTTCCTCTTGCAGCGCGTCTCCGGCATCTTCGCCTTCCTCTTCCTCATCTACCACGTCTTTACCACCACCTACGTCGCCAAGACCGGCATGGCAGGAGTGGAGGCCATCAAGTACGCCGCCTGGCACGATAAGTTGATGGCCAACGGCACCTACTGGGTGCTCGCGCTCTATATGCTCGGGACCGTCGCCTGCGCATACCACCTCAGTTACGGCATCTGGAACTTCTGCATCCGCTGGGGCATCACGGTCAGCGAGCGCGCACAGAACGCCACCGCCAAGTTCGCGGCCGTCTGCTTTATCCTGCTGTCCCTCCTCAGCCTGTCCGCACTCTTCGGCTTCCTCAACCCCGTGCTTGAGCACAAGTCCGAACCTATCCAGGCCACCCTCACGGTCGGCGCGCACAGCACGGCGTCGAGCCTCTTGACCGATTTGAAATGAAAAGCAACCCGAGTCCCAAGTGGAAGCGGTTGACGAAAGCGGCGGGTTGGACGTTCCTGATTGTCGGCCTCTACCTCCTGACTGCGGCCTCACTCGGTTACTTCATCGTCGCTCCGTCTCTACAAGGCAAACTTCCGCAGCCAATAACGCACTCCGACAATCCAAAGTACAACTTCAGCAAGCCCCTCGATGACACGGAGTCGACCAGCGACAACGTCACGGTCGAAAGCGTCAACCGTGTCACGACCGTCGCCGCGTACGACACCGAAGGCGGTTCGTTCATCCTCCTTGCGGCGGTTGCACTTCTCGTTGTGTCGCGGAAAAAGCCCAACGTAGGCGCACCGGAAAGAGAAGAGTCGGCAGACTAGGTTCCATGGAGCCACTTGCCGGACTCGAACCGGCGACCTGCTGTTTACGAAACAGCTGCTCTACCACTGAGCTAAAGTGGCCCGCGACTCCCCATTGTGGCCGTCTGCCGAGCGCAGAGTCAACCGCACAGGACAAACGCCCAGGTATGGTTCCCAAGGCATGATCACGGCCCTGCTTGCGTGCGTGGCGACCATGAGCGTCGCCCACAGGCCCAACGTCGTACTCATCTACATCGACGACCTTGGCTATGGAGACGTCACCCTCAATGGCGCTCAGTCCGGCCTCACTCCGAACGTCGACCGCCTCGCAAGCCAAGGGCTCACTTTCACAGACGCCCACTGCTCGGCCGCCACGTGCACACCTTCGCGCTACACGCTTCTCACGGGCCAGTACGCGTTCCGCAAGAAAGGAACGGGCGTCGCACCCGGCGACGCGAACATGATCATCGACCCCGGCACCATGACCATCGCCAGCGCGCTCAAGCAGGCTGGTTACACGACAGGCGTGGTCGGCAAGTGGCACCTTGGTCTCGGCGAGGGCCCCATCGACTGGAACGGTCTGATCACGCCCGGCCCCGAGAGCATCGGTTTCAACTACCACTTCCTCATCCCCGCCACTGGCGACCGAGTCCCGACCGTCTTCGTCGAGCAGGGCCGCGTCGTCAACCTCGATCCCAGCGATCCGATCCGCGTCAGTTACAAAGAGCGCATCGACGAGTCACCATCCGGCAAGGAGCGCCCTGACCTCCTCAAGATGGGCCTCACCCAAGGGCACGACCAGACGATCGTCAACGGCATCTCCCGCATCGGCTGGATGACAGGCGGCCAGAGCGCGCGCTGGGTCGATGAGGACATCGCCGATACACTAACGCGAAAGGCAGTCTCCTTTATCGATAAGAACAAGGGCGGCCCGTTCTTCCTGTACTTTGCGACGCAGGACATCCACGTCCCGCGCGCCCCCAACAAACGCTTCGTCGGCAAGAGCGGCATGGGCCCACGCGGTGACGCCATAGTCGAGATGGACTGGATCGTCGGGCAGGTCCTCAAAACTCTCGACAAGGACGGCCTGACGGACAAAACGCTCGTCATTTTCACTTCGGACAACGGCCCCGTGCTCGACGACGGTTACGCGGACCAGGCGAACGAACTCC
>OBLQ010000246.1_pt1 | contig 20345 bp, 20 predicted proteins | sample 1519881 | NCBI WGS metagenome assembly OBLQ01 (sample SAMN01911456, study PRJEB22533) | soil metagenome | biome: Soil | place: Malaysia | collected 2012-04-30 | depth DG_metagenome m | reverse complement strand
GAAGCACTTCAGCATATCGTTCGAACCTACGTCCGCCATTGATAGTGTCGGTTCCATAACATTCAAGGAGGCAGGACCTTCAGGTCTGGTGATGCTGTCTACCGAGCGCCCTGGTGATGCGATCATGTTCGGCTTGTCGGCTATGACCGGGACTAGCCCGAGTATTGCCACCGCGGAGGGCAGCGAAGTTCGCTTTGTGGGGAGAATCGAACTCAGCCACGGGGTTATCGATGGAAAGAAGGGTGGCCGGCTGTGCTTCCGAAAGTCCAAAGGTGCTTGGGTATATGTTTGCGGACTCGGCCAATACGAAGAGAATGGTATGGTTACCCGCCTTGGCTATGGAAGGACGGTAGACTCCTGCCTCGCATTGCTTGGTAGCAGCGATCCCATTTTGCGGGAGGGCGGTGCGCGTGATCTCGGACGGCTTACGGGAGCAGGCGATGTGGCGCGCGTTGTCCCGAAACTGACTCCTCTTCTCGTTGACGCATCGCCGTTCGTCAGACGCGGGGTTGCAGAAGGATTGGGTATTATAGGGAGCCCCAAGGCTTTCCGTGCCCTCCAGCAAGCGCTTCCGGCCGAGACAGACGAAACAACCAAGAAGTATATCGAGGAGGCCATGGGTATCGCAGCCGCTTATGCGCTGCTGAAGGACCCTATTGCTGAAACAATTCCCTTGGAACAGGCTAAGACTTATGTTTCTAAGCTGATTTCGAAGGAAGGCAAAATAGGCGATTGGCAACGCATGGTTATCACAACCCGTATTGCGCCCCGACGGGAACAAGCAATGGCGGCACTCGCCGATTTGGCTGCGTCAACTGACCCAGACCTTTCCGCGCTGGCGGGGAAACTGAAAACCGCACTCGAAGCGGAAGAATAGATTGGCCTTGGGAAATCGTGCATCCACCAGGACAGGACGAGTTCCTATGTTCCTGCAATGAGACGGAGGCAAAGCCATGAAGCCGTTCAGATCTGTTGTGATGGGTTGCGCGTCTACGAAGGGAGGAGGTGGGGTCAAGGGAAAAATCTTGATGCTTTGTTTTGAGTGGCGGAGCGATCAGTCCCCGTTACCCGAGGCTGGAGGATGCGAGCGGAGTTACACCTCTCCCATGGCGATTGAATGCCGTTTCCCATTCAATTCTCAGCGAGGGAAAGCTCGCTCACCTTTCCGGTGGCGAACCTGACAATGGAGGGAATAATACGATGCAACGACTCTGTTGGAAATGCCTGTTGGTGCTGTTGATTGCCTGCGCGTGCAGGAATCCCTTGATGGCGCGCAAATTGACGAAGATAGAGAAACTCGGGCAGAACTGCCAAGAGGGAAATGCCAAGGCCTGCGCCAAACTGGCGGAGATTGCCACACAGAAGAAGCACTCCTACAAGCGATATTTAGCGACACAGCAGATCACGGACCAATCCTTGCTCGGCGAGATTGCCCGGCACGACGCGGATGGCGGTGTCCGTAAAGCTGCCGTCTCGAAGGTCATCGATCAGTCCGTGCTCGCCGAGGTTGCTCAGGGCGATAAAGACCCCGAGGTACGCAAGGCGGCGGTTGCCAAGATCACGGACCCCACTGTGCTCGGTGGAATCGCCCAGCATGACGCTGACAGCGACGTCTGCAAAGCGGCCCTCTCGAAGGTAAGCAACCAGTCCGTGCTTGCCGTAGTTGCTCAGGGCGCCAAAAAGCCCGAGGTACGCAAAGCGGCGGTCGCCAAGCTCACGGACCCGGCTGTGCTCGGTGAGATGGCCCGGCACGACACCGACAGCGACGTTCGAAAAGCAGCCGTCTTAAAGGTCACCGATCAGGCGCTGTTAACCGCTGCTGCCTTGACGGACCCCGACAGCGAGGTCCGGGAGGTAGCGACAGACAAGATTACAGACCAGGCTGTGCTGAGCAGGATCGCTGACAATCAAAAACTTGGTTTCGAGGAACGCAACGAAGCAATCGGCCGTCTTACTGACCAAACTGTGCTTGCTAAAATCGCCCTGGGCGATAGCGATGCGGACATTCGCAAAGCTGCCGTCCTGCAGCTGAAAAACCAAAACGTCCTTGCCCAGGTTGCCCGCAGCGACAAGGACAAATACGTCCATTGGGCCGCGTTGGAAAAGCTGACGGATCAAGCTGTCGTGGCAGAACTCCGGAAAGCTTGGCGCGCCACCCACCCTGAGGATGTTACTTTCGCCGCCACCGTCGATCTTGAGCGAACCTTCACGAGTTCCCGGGCAATTTACCCACCCGATAGCAACACCTATACTGCCAGCGCTGGGCACCAATTTGCTCTCGTTCACTTCACAATGTCCAACGAAACAGACAGGGACCAAGCCGTCCGTTCCGAACGAATAGATCTCATTAGCCCAAACGGAAAGATCCCTGATGCGGTGCTTATCGGCTTCGGAACCAACAATCAGGTACAGTTAGCGGGAGACGCCCTTCTAACTATGGGGGAGGAGGCAGAGGCAGGGGGCAGGAATAAATTCAGCTATGTGATGCATACAGAGTCCAACGGATCCAGCGCCGAGATTCTCTGGCATATCGGGCCGCTTGCGGATTTTTCCGGCACTCTGGTGTTCAGTGTCCCCGCAGCCCTCCAAAAGATCCAATATGAGTTCGTATCAGGGGGAAAGGTTTCACCGGCCGACAAGAGCCAGAAGAATGGCGAAGACCGGTGACCAATCCTCTGCTGGGTGCCATGTTGTAAAGAGGAAGGATTGATTATGACTAAGAAACTGCCACTCGTAGTCGCCGCTCTGCTGGCACCACTAGCCTTGTATGCTATTTTGTCTGGGCATGCGCCGGTCGGGCAGATAAGCCTGGTGACTGAGGAGGTGTCTCTAGGGAAAGTCGCCCCTGGCATCGCGCCAAAGACTCGGACTATCAGCCCGGATAGCAAGCACATGGCTTATGCGGCCAAGCGCGGAGGCAAGTGGTTCGTCGTCGTGGACGGCCAGGATGGCAAAGAGTACGACGAAGACGCCCAGGATGGCAATGCCTACGACGGTTTCCTCCAGGGCAGCAGGCTTGTGTGGGATAGTCCTGATTCTCTGTGGGATAGTCTGTGGCATAGTTCTGATTCTTTTCATAGTGTGGCCGCGCGGGGAAACGAGTTCCTCCGTGTGGAAACGAAGATCGTCAAAAGTAACAACGGATTCCGATATGTCAGGGGCCGCGTGGTGCGTTCTGCTCGTAATCCACGGCTCGCGGCGCGTGCAGCGAGGTACCGCGGCTAAACATGGATTCATTGCTTGAGAGGGAGACCGGTGATGCGCACACACTATAAAAAGTCCGGCACGATGCGTCGTACACTTATTCTTTGCGGCTCATTGGTCCTGCTTGCAGGCTGCAGCTCCGAGAATAGAGATTGGGATACCGCCCGGAAGAAAGATACTGCGGCAAGTTACCAGAGCTTCTTACAGAAGCACCCAAGTGGCAACCACGCGCACGCAGCGAAGGCAGGACTCGAAGCTCTCGTTTGGGAGTCGGCTAAGAAGGCGAATACCATGCGGTCGTTCGAGGCGTATTTGAAAGATTATCCTCAGGGCAAGTTTGCTGCCGAGGCCCGTAGTCGAATACGAGAATTTAAGTATCCATTCGCGAAGCAGGGGTACGAAAACCTTCGGGCAGCTGACAAGCCCGCTTTCTATGGGTGTGGGAAGGGTCGGGTACAGGTTCCAGCCAGCAATGCATTTGTAGCAGAGGAAGAAACCCACATTTCAATCGATGATCTTCGTAGGCTTTTTCACTGGAATGGAGTCGAGCGCCTATTCCGCGTCTCCAACGATGAGAATATGGCTGGGATAAGGATCGATGACCAAGGGCGATCTGTACTTTTTGGAAATAACTGTCTCGGCAACCTTCAGATCGGAGGTTCAGTCGTAATTTCCAATGGGTTGATATTGAAACGGAATGCCCGACTGATCTATCCGTGACGTTACTTTACCAATGATCCTGACGGGTAGGCCCTGTCTAAACGGGATTTCGCAGAGATGACCGCTCGCAAAATAAAATGGCGTGACTTCGTCCGCACCTAAAATGCCTTCGCCAAACATGGATGGTCACAGAAAAAATCCGATGTCATGGTTCATGTTTGGCTTCAGAAATAGTGTCCGCCTACCCTAACAGGCTGCTGAAAAACTACTCCCGATGCATAGTATTGTGTGATAGGAAAAGGCATGCGCGGAGACGATCAGCAGCAGAGTCATATGTTCAGTTATTTGCCGCCGGAAGCGCGGGTGCGGAAGGACCATCCGCTGCGTGCGGTTCGGGGCATGGTGGACAAAGTGCTCAAGGCAATCGTCTGCGCCAATCCCAGCAATTGCGGGTTGACCGCTGGTGATCCAGGTTTCCTTGACAAGTTGAAAGGAGAGACTCAATGAGAGATGCCGTGCGTTACAGAACTGCTATCTTTTTATTGGCTGTCTTGATAGCTAGTTTGTCAGCCCCCGAGGTCTTTGCCCAGGGCGACAAGACAAAGCCAGTCGGGAATGGGCAGAACGCTTCGGTCGGTGCATTTACAGTTAAGGTCCCAAATGATTGGAAAGCCTTTAGTGCAAATGAGACGGCTCAACTGCGACAACAGTACATAGCGCAAAGTCAGCAGATGTACCGAAAGTATTCGGGGGGGCGGGCGGATCGGGCCAAGTCTGTTGATATAGCCGCGTTTCACATTGCAGGGGATGCAGGAACTTTCGCAATCGTATCTTTTGCGATCCCTCCTCAATCGGACCTCATCAACTTGCTCAAGAATCAGGTTGAAGACAAAGCGAATTGGGGCATCCAACAAGGATACGTCCAGAAGTATTTGGGCCTTGTTCCGCTTGACGATCAGCGGTTTTCCGGTTTCTACATCAAGTTCATTGGGTCGAGCGGCGAAGTAGAAATCTCCGGCGGGCTGGAGCCCAAGAAGCTGAGAAGAATACGCTTGTTCAGCTGACGTTACTTTGCCCTAAAGCTTGGAACGAAGCGAAAGCGACAAACACACTCTCGTCGATTATGGAATCGGTGGCTCTTCGGGGAAACTAGTTGTCTGACAACACCATGCAGGTTGCGGCGCAACACGCACTCGCTGATGTTGAGCACTCAGGAGCACTAAGGTTGCGTCACGAAAGGGGGATCTGAAATGAACCATAAGATTTGTTCTAAACTGCATGTCCCAATTATGGCTTTGCTGCTGATCCCACTTGTCCGAGCACAGCAGGCATCTCCACCCAAGCCGCCCGAACAGATCATAAAAGCGATTACGACTGGTGATTGGAATCTAGTTCGTACCGAATCCATAGCATGGGCATCGCGGGCCCCTCATTCCGAGATCGCATTGTTCTTGGCCGATGTTTCGACAAGCGTTACGCGGGACTTTGACACGAAGTTCAAGCTTTTGACGAAATATGACTACCCTTATTCCGAGGCAAATGCACGCGACCGTATCGCAGCATGGGTTGATTCGCTTCTCAAGGCAGATGATAGGAACGCAAACTATCTAATTCTGAAGGCGGCGCTTCAAATTAAGGGCTTCGAGAATATGAGAACCGCCACTAGACTTTTTGAGCAGGCTCGCGAATTTGCTCCCGACAATGAGTTTATCCTGGTCAACTTAGGTAACAGCTATGGATCCGCGAATCGCACGAATGAAGCGAAAGAAGTGTTTGATAAAGTGTTGAGAAATAATCCGTCGTCAGCTGGCGCGTTGAATGGTTTGGGCATGCTAGCTATGTCGCGTAGGGACATGACAGAGGCAATATCCATGTTTCAAAAGGCAGTCAAAGCTACTGGCGCTGGCCCGATGGAATGGTTCAACCTGGGAAGTCTTTACTACTACCAGAAACGCTTACAAGAAGCTCGTCAGGCACTTGAGAAGGCGATTGATTTGTCTCCCAAGATGATTGAAGCACGATTCGACCTTGCCGGGACGTATTATGCTCTTGGCCGGAAGTCGGACTGCATTAAACAGCTGAGAAAGATTGTGGACATCGACCCGACTTCCAAGACCGGCACACGTGCCCGCAACAATCTTCGTGCCTTGGGCGGGTAACAACAAGTACTCTTAATAGCTCGAACACTCCCCGATAGTTTTGACGAATGGCGTGTGGCGCATTTATAAAGGGGGCAGCAGGTCAAGGGAAAAACCTCGGCGTTTTGCTTTGAATGGCGGAGCGAGCAGGCCCTCTACATGACACATACGTTCCAGAGTTAGGAATGTATGCGCAGGAGGGAATTTCTGATACATCTAATGCTGAAAAAAAATGGCGGAAATGAACTTGAGAATGTCGCCGCCGTAACTAGCGATGCTCAACATTAGGCCCGTTCCCACAAGCTTTTGCACCGGCGAAAAGCCCATGTTGGGGTTCAGGATCAAAAATCCATAAGCAAACGCTCCCACCATGAACGCCCCACCAAACGAGAGGTTGGTGGAGGCGATACCGTAGGCTGCGCCACACGCTAGGCCGGACAGGATTACTTGGTCCCACTGACCGTGGTATCTCCGACTTTTGAACGCCTTAGCGAGCGAAGACCGTGCAATATGGGGCAATTCTGATTCTGTGCTTCTGAGGACTTGATTGATCCTCTGGCTGATTGTCTCGCCCGTCGTTACGCCAAGGATAAAAGCGACCACCTGTCCCCGTCTGAAGAAGAGCAGGGCTGGTGTCATTGTCACCGCGAACTCATTCGCAGTCTTCGGATGCTTGCCGACGTGCATGACGCCTGTTCTAATTCGGCTCGAGAAAGGCGGCGTGACCTCGGACAAAGCCTGTGTCATTCTTTTATCGAATTCATTCCCCTGTGTGAAATGCACCAATACTGGAAGAGGTGAGCTGATGACCTCGGCATTGAAGTCTCTATCGCTTAGCTCGATCATGTTCAGCCCTCTGTTCGTCGGCGCGGCGTTATCCTGCTCCGCGCGCATGGGAGGTGTAGCAGGGAGTAACAGAGGGAATTCTTCCTCAGGCTGAAGATATGAACTCTTCATCGTGCCTGACGGAAAATCATACCCACAATCACACCTCAGAGCGTTCTCGGGGTTGAGCAGGCTGCATTTTGGGCATTTCCTGGCCATTTCATACTACTTTCGTTCCCTAGATGGAGTAGCGATAAAGCCCCAAGGCTTCAGGTCCCCTCGATGTACGGCTCTGCTGGGCGAAAGGCGGCAAGCATATTACGGCTGCCAGACAGCACATTGAAAGCCGCCGGGCTTCTTGCTCTGGAACGAAAGTATATCCCTGCAAGTCGAATGTCAATGAGTTCCCTTGGGGGTTACACCATGGGCCGTCAAATGAGAATCCTGGGCCGGCGCAGGGTCGAAAATGCACCGCCGCGAAACTTAGGGGATCTGGAATCACATGACTTAGCAGCAGAAGTGTTCCGGCCCGGTGCGAATGCCATTTTCATGGAGTTTCGCGGGCCAAAGGCCCTAACTGAAATCTATGCAGGGGGCGGCGGGGTCAAGAGAAAAATCGTGGTGCTTTGTTTTGAGTGGCGGAGCGAGCACTCCCCCTTAGCCGTAACTGGGCGATGAGCTACCCTCGGCTCGTGAAGACGGGCGGTTGGTGAAACACGCAAGGTATTACTGGCTGCTGGCCGATAGGCTTCTGACAAGCAGGTTGTTTGCCAGGATGATGGGGCGGATCGAAGGGCTGCCGTTTCCGTCGGGATGGCGCATGCAGAGGCAGCCAAAAAAGCGATTCCAATATTCCACAGGAACGGAGCGGTGTCTGAACAAACGGGTTCTGGTAACCTCGTCAACGGGTTTTCAGGATCTGGAAAGGGATGGTTGGGAGCCGATGGCCTTCACGGAGGAAGAATTGGAGTGGCTAGAACATAAATGGATGCATATTTTCATCGCCGAGAGGCTAAAAAGGAAACTCCAGCCAAGACGCTATCCTAAGCGACCGAATTCCACCGATAAATGGTTTTGGGGAGGGAAAGCGATATGTTAGCATGTACCCCCAAACCATGAACGGGGAGAAATTTGACGATCCTAGGACAAGAGATGAAGAGATGTTGTGGATTCTCGGCTATGACATAGCTGGCTGTCGATGGGTCGTGCTCGTTATTGGCGTCGGGGGCTGATTTGCCTCCAAAAGATCTGTGCATAAGAAGCCGTTTAACCGATGGGCCTGATTGGGTTCGGTGAACGGTCAAAGGCTTGGGTTATTGGCAGTTGTATGGCAGATTCGTTGTACTCCATGGGTAATCGATAATCAAGCACGGAGTAGAGTCGATGCTAACGGTGAGTGCGGTATACGAGTTGGCTGTCCAGTGCTGTAACGAGTTCGGGGACGGCATGGTCAGAACGACGCATTTGATGGCATGCCTATTCCGGCAGCTGCGCGATGAGCGACCAGCGCTCATGCAGCATGTACTCGGCGTGTCGGTGGACAGACTCGAAGTCGCATTTCTCCCGGTGAGTTTCCAATTTGCGACCCGGCTCAGGATTGGCAGTGAGACCCCCCCCTGGACACCCACTGCCGCTCGAATCCTCCAGTGGTTGATCAATGAGGTTGGGCCTGACGCTGTGCATCCATTGCTAGAGGAGCATCTCTTGCTGGCCATTATCAAGCAGCCAGAACCAGACCTGGCCCGCGCCCTTGACAACGCGGGGGTCAACCGGGATAGGGCGGTCGAATTGCTGAGCGCACACATCAGCCGGATCGAACAACTCCACAAACAGCTGAACGAGGCACGTAAACTGCACGAGACTGGCGAATACGAGCGGGCCATTAAGAAATACGCGCTCGTCATCGAAGCCGAGCCGGCCTACGCACCGGCCTACTATTTCCGGGGTCACTCTTGGGAGTCGCTCGGTCGCCCCGACAAGGCGATCGAGGATTTCACGAAGGCGATTGAGCTGCAGCCGGGCGCGGCAGAGGCCTACCATGCCCGTGCGCGGTTGAAAGTCCTGCTAAGCGACCCAACAGGAGCGGGCCGCGACCTCGACAAGGCCATCGAGCTGAACCCTGGCGAGGCAGTGTTCTTCGTCAGTCGCGGCGAGCTCTACCTCGAGGTGAACGATCTTGATCGCGCACGAAATGACTTCGAGAAGGCTGTCAGCCTTGCGCCGGACTTTACGACAGCTCTGTACAAACTGGGGGTGGTCCTAATGAAGTCGGGTGAGGTCGCGGCAGCTCGTCGCAACCTTAGCCGTGCCGTCGCCTTGGGTCATTCGGATGCACAGGCGTACCTCCAGCGCCACGGCCGGGTGCCCGGCCTGGTGTCTCGTGCCATGAACCTGCTGTGGAATCGCGAGCGGGCTACACTCCGCCCGTGGCTGAAGACGCTCGCTGGAAGCGACGCGAGCGCGCGTTCGGAGGCGGTGCGCAAGCTGGGCGAATCGCGGAGCGTCGAGGCCACGCGGGCGCTCCTTCGCGTCGTGCAGAGGCGGACCGACCCGGACCGGGCAGAGGCTGTTACCGCGCTCGGCCTGATCGCCGATCATCGCTCGGCCATAACATTGCTTGATATATCGGTGGACAAGGCTGAAGAGTCGCCCATCCGGCAGCGTGCCTTGGAGGCGCTCGCGCGGATCCGGGACCCGCGCGCCATCCCGGCTTGGATCCCAATGCTAAAGCACGATGCGCGTCTGGACGGAGCAGTCTCTATTGGGCTCGGACGGTTCGGTAGCGCAGCCACTAAGTCGCTGGAGCGAGAATTCGCCCGGACCCACGATCCTGAAGTACAGCGTGCGATCATCGCCGCGCTCAGGCACATCGGTCAACCGGAGGCCACCCGTCTTCTGCTGCGGGCGATGGAGATCCCGGAGTTGCGCAACGACGCTGCGGCCGCAGTCGAGCAACTGGAAGAAGTGGAAACTGCGGTCGCGCTTCCCTACCTTACAAACTGGTCGATCGGTCGCGCCATCGTGAAACCGCTGCTGCGTAGCGGGTGGGAGGTCAAGACCAACGCGGACGCCGTCCACGTCGCGCTCGCGTTGCGTGAGGGCCGCATGCTTCGCGAAGACTGGGAGACGACTCACCGTGTGCTGCTCGAGGATGTTGGGAGCCCGAAGTACGTCGTGGTCGAGAATGCGCTGTACGGCTTTATCGGTTTGGGTCGCGATGAAATTATTGGCACGCTGATCAAGAAGCTGAATGCGAATGGCACCAAGGTCATGGCGGAAGCGTTCCTGAACTGCGGTGAGGACCGGTTGGCGGATGCGGCGACGGCCTGGGCTGCGGCCCATGGCTATACCATCAAGCGGGGTTCGGGTGTTGCGCCCGTACACTGGGGTGGGCTGTGATGCCGTGGAGTTGACCCAAATTCGGAGCAACTCAAGACTGGGTTAGCTCGAGCTGAGAAATAAACCACGCCTTTATCCTCCGTCTATGATGTCTTGCAATCAAACACTCCAGATGTCGAACCGATGCTGATCCCTCACTTCGAAGACAATTGCGGCTTCATCGGCAACCAAGGACTTCCCTGGCAAACGATCCGCATCTATACCTTGAATGGGGCGGCACATTGATGTTGTCCTGCTGGTCGGACCGGTCATCTTTGTCCTTGAATTTAAGGTCGGCGAAAAAGAATTTCCCGCGCAATACCGTCAGAGCAACAGAGCGGCTTTTGTTTTTCAAGCACATAGCCAGATGGGGCAGTATGGACCATACTTGTATTCCCTTCGCCAGTTCTCGATGATCTGCCGGGTTTCGGCCAAGGTCGTGAACCAGTGGGCATCCAGGCATTCGGCCCGGAACGTCCCGTTGAATGACTCGACAAAAGCATTATCCGTTGGCCTGCCGGGACGGGAGAAGGCGATCCGTACCCCGTTCTGGTAGGCCCAAAGGTCCATCGCCTGGCTGGAAAATTCGCTCCCGTTGTCACAATACAACATCCTGGGGACAGCCCGCTGGGCCTTGATCCGGTTTAACACCATTACCTCGTCCTGGCCTTTCAGCCTCTGCTCCGCCTCGATCGCCAGGCATTCCCGCGTGTAAATATCCAAAATCGTCAGCGAACGAAACCTTCTTCCGTCTGCCAGTTGGTCCGCGACAAAATCCATCGACCAGATTTGATTCGGGGCCGTGGGATGAAACCGTTCACGGCCATGTTCCGCTACCCGGCGACAGCGCTTCCGCCGCTGGCGCAGCGTCAGTCCCTCTTCCCGATAGATCCGCTCCACCAAATATTTCCCTACCTTCCAACCTTCCCGGTTCAGCATCGCCAGGATCTTGCGATATCCGTATCGCACTCGAGCCTGGGCGATCTCCCGGATCCGCATCCGGAGTGCGGTCCGGGGATCCTTGTGGCTGTGGTATCGATAGGTCTGGCGGCTCATCCGCCCCACCCGACAGGCCCTCCGCTCGCTGACCCCATACATCTCACGCCAATGGTCGACCACCGGTCGGTACCGCGAGGGCTTCAGAACTTTTTTGACAACACGTCCTGCAACATCGTCTTGTCCAGCGTCAAGTCCGCCACCAACCTTTTCAGCCGCGCATTCTCATCCTGCAATTGCTTTAACTCCCGGACCTGATCGACTTCCAAACCTGCATACTGCTTCTTCCAGCGATAAAAAGTCTGCTGCGAAATCCCCGCTCTACGGATCAGTTCAGCCACCGGCACCCCCACCTCCGCTTGCTTCAGCACCGCCGCAATCTGCTCCACCGAGAATCGTTTCTGCTTCATGGCAAAACCTCCTCTTCGATTCCTAGATTCTGCCGAAAACTAACTCTCAATGTGGTCTCAAAATACCGGGGCCGGTCAGCCTTGCCCAACGCCATGCGACGCCGCATATTACCACAAGCCGTCCAAGGCAGAGCGGTTTGCGGAGTACTTGGCCAAAGTCAAAATCCTCGCTGAGGACATCCCCGCCGGAAAATTCTACAAGCAGCCGGGGAAATAGTGCGCGTACTGTGATTTCGTGCCGGTGTGCCGCCTTTGAGGCAATGAAAACCCCCCCGGGGGGAAACGGTGCCGAGGGTCAGCTAGCCTAATCTCTCACAGAGCTATACAAGGTCTCACATGGCTCTTCTTTTGGAGTCATCGAAGATGACGGGCACTACCTCGCGCGGCAAAGCCTGTAGTCTCTTGACTCTTGTCTGGAACTTGCTTTTCCGGATGCGCAGGGTTGAAACCGCGTTTTGACCATGCAGTCAATAACCAACCGGGTTCTTGACAACCGGAAACGACGCTGCCAGCATTGGTTCCACGCAAGACTGGACGGCCAGAAAGACAAGGGAAGGGCAACGAGCTAGGGATAACTGGCAGACTCGTGCTTGCGAATTACCCTAACTATCACTCCAACCCGATTACCGCCCAGAGAATCAATCAGATTCTGAAGACAGCAAGGCTTAGAAGGATGTTCCTCCCTCCCGGGTTAGGTGTCTGGGTGTGCAGAACACCAGCGTGAAGTTTCCTCCTGGACCCCAAAGCCAGAGACGAAAGCACTTCTCCAAAGTGATTTCCCAGGAGGAAAAGGCACCTGAGCGGAAGCCTGCAGAAAGTTGTGACGGGAGACCTGAGCAGCCCGCCACAGGGAAAGCGAGGAAAACGACAATGTCGAGAATGCGATTGACCCTTCTTCTTGGAGGCGTCCTGGTTTTCCTGATTGCTCCTTCAAGCTACGCTCAGCAAGCGAGTCTCACGACGCTGGCTGCTACCTCGATCACACCGAACTCGGCTGTGCTGAACGCGACGGGGAACGTGAATGGCGGGATCGGGACCGTTTACTTCCAGTGGAGCACGAGTCCCACCCTGGCGACCTCCATCCAGGTATCCCAAGGCACCTTCAGCGGCGACATCACGACGCACAGCTTCGTGTATACCGCCAACAACCTGCAGCACGGTACCACCTACTACTTCCGCATCGCCTTCTACGACAGCGCCAACAACCAATGGGACTACGGCAACATCCTCAATTTCACCACCCTGACCGCGACGCTGACGACTGAGGCTGCCACCTCGATCACACCGAACTCGGCTGTGCTGAACGCGACGGGGAACGTGAATGGCGGGATCGGGACCGTTTACTTCCAGTGGAGCACGAGTCCCACCCTGGCGACCTCCATCCAGGTATCCCAAGGCACCTTCAGCGGCGACATCACGACGCACAGCTTCGTGTATACCGCCAACAACCTGCAGCACGGTACCACCTACTACTTCCGCATCGCCTTCTACGACAGCGCCAACAACCAATGGGACTACGGCAACATCCTCAGCTTTACCACGACGGTGTCCACTACGAACTCCGATACCTTGGGCTCTTGCACCACGGCTAATCCGTGCACGACCAGCGCTGAGCCTGTGGACACTGAAAATGGAAACTATTTCTACCACCACGCGGACTTGGGCGCGCCAGGGCGAGGGCTGCCCTTCTTGTTCCAGAGAGCTTACAACTCGCTCGACTACTATTCTGGGTCTCTGGGGGCAAACTGGACTGACAGTTACAATATTTTTCTGACCTTCACTTCATCCGGTATCGTTGTCAAGTGGGGCGATGGCCACACGGACACCTACAGCCTCATGGGCTCGCTCTACGTCCCTCCTCGCGGCGTTCATGACACCCTGAACCAAAACCCGAGTGACGGTACATGGGTGATTACCAAAAAGAACCAGACGCAATTTCGTTTCGCAAATTCAGGCAGTCTTTCGAGCATCGTGGACAAGAATGGCAACATGATCCGCCTTACCTACGATGCTAATGGGAATCTCTCTACAATTACTGATGCGGCAGGCCGAATTTTCACTTTTTCTTATGATGCAAGCAATAGAATCGTCAGTATTACGGACCCCATCGGGCGCAAAGTCCTTTACAGTTATTCACCTTCAGGTGATCTTGCGACAGTTACCGATCCCATGGGCGGAGTGACCACTTACACATACAATGAATCGCATTGCATTACTTCCATCACATTGCCCAACGGTGCAACGCTCCTGAAAAACACATATGACAGTTCTGGGCGGGTCACTGCCCAAACGAATGGGCGCGGCTTCGCATGGGCCTGGGCTTATGACACACCAAGCCCGGACCAGACAACTATCACCGATCCACTAGGGAATAAGACGGTCCACACTTACGACAGCCTTAACCGCATCACGCACATTACTGACTCGCTTGGGGGGCAAATCAACTATGCCTACGATGCAGACAACAACCGTATCGGCATTACGAACCAAGACGGTCAGACAACTAAGTTCAGCTATGACGCCCAGGGCAACATTGCGAGCATCACCGATGCCCTCGGCGACACGACGGCCTTCACTTACGACGCGAAGAACGACCTTTTGACTACCACGAATCCGAAGGATAAGACCACCAAGTTTTCCTACGACGCCAATGGGAATCTCCTGAGCATAGAGGACGCCCTGGGAGGCACAACCACGTTCACATATGATGGCACAGGAGAACTAAAGGCTAAAACCGATGCCGATGGGCACACGACCACCTACGGCTACGACTCCTCCGGGGACTTGACGAGTGTTACGGATGCCCCGGGGGCCATAACCAGGCTCGGCTATGACGGGATTGGGCGGCTCACCTCCATCAAGGACCCGAATGGCCACACGGCGCACGCTGCCTACGACGCCCTAAGTCGGCTCACAAATGTCACCGACCCGCTCGACGACGCAACTAAATTCCAATACGACGCAATCGGGAACCTGACGAAGATCACCGACGCTGACGGGAACGCCACAAGCTATGCTTATGACGCGGGGAACAATTTGGTCTCGGTGACCGACGCTATGGGCCAAGTGACGCGATACAGCTACGACGGGGACAATAACCGGGTGTCTTTCCAGAACGCCCTCGGCAACACAACTTCGTATGGGTACGACACCTTGAACCGCCCTGTTACTGTTACGGATCCATTGTCCTTTGTGACGAGCTATAGCTACGATCCGGCAGGCAAGGTCGTGGAGGTCAAGGACGCGAATGGCAAGACGAGCCAATTCACATATGATGCGCTCAACCGGCCGATCGGCATTTCCTATGCCGACGGGAAGAATGTTACCTATGCTTACGATGCCGACGGGAACCGTACGAGGATGGTCGACGCACACGGCGCGACCACTTATGCCTACGATTGGCTCGACCGCCTGACCTCGGTGACTAATCAGCGCGGAGCCAAGGTTGGCTATTCGTACGACGCGGTCGGGAACCGGGCCTCGCTCACCTACCCGAACGGCAACGTGGTCCATTACGCCTACGATGGCACAAACCGGCTCTCAAAACTGACTGACTGGTTCGGAAGGGTTACGAACTACACATACGATCAGGCAAGCAACCTGCTGAGCCAAAACTATCCAAACGGCGCGACGGTATCCTTTGCATATGACAATGCTAACCGGCTAACCGAGGTCCTCAACACGTATCGAGGAAGTACCGGGAATCCCGTCTCGGCTTTCACTTACGTTCTTGACCCAGTGGGCAACTGCCTGCAGGTCACCGACGGCAGCGGCGTAGCTACCCAGTATGGTTATGACCGACTTTATGAACTCACTTCGGTCACGAGAGATACCAAGGTCACCAGCTACACCTACGATCCGGCTGGCAATCGTCTGACGCTGACCGCCCCGGGCACCTCGATCAATTATTCTTACGACGCGGACGACCGGCTCCTTTCGGCTGGAGGCACAACATTTGTGTACGATGCAAATGGCAATCGGATCAAAGAAACAACCAGCAGCGGAATAGTGACGTACGCCTTTGATTCAGCCAATCGGCTGATCTCGGTCACTGGCGGCGGTGAAGATAGTACATTCGCCTATGACGGCGACGGGAACCGAATCAGCCAGACGGTTGGTTCGGGAACTTACAGTTACATCAATGACGTGGCAACGGCCCTTCCCGTGGTGCTCCAGGAGTCCGGGCCGGATGGTGACATCAACTACGACTACGGCCTAGGACGCGTCTCGGAGACGAGTTCTGCCTTCGATTATTTCTGCCAGTACGACGGTCTGGGAACCGTTGTGGGGTTGACGGACCACAATGGCAAGCTCGCGGGCAGATACATTTACGACGCCTGGGGCAGTTCGATCTTATCCGTCCCCGATAACCACATCGGAACGAAAAATAAGTTCCGTTTTACTGGCGAGGCGCTTGATCCGGGGACGGGACTCTATTTCCTGCGGGCGAGATATTACGATCCGAGCGTCGGGCGTTTTCTGAGCACAGACGTTTTCCCTGGCAGCGTAACAAGCCCACTCAGCGCCAATCGGTTCTCGTATGCCTTAAATAACCCTATAAGGAATGTAGATCCAACTGGGTTCAGTTCCAGGCAAACTGCGATAGCAGCACAGAATGCCAACTTCCCTTTCTCCTCCTATTTGATGACTTTCGGTGGTACGGTCGTGGAATTCGGTGTCAACGTGTTCGGAGTCGTCAAGTATGGGGTACAGGGCGCAGGTGAAATTGTTTCCGGGGGCCTGGGGCTTCTGAAGCTTTGGGGCACCGCTCCAGAATTGCGTGATCCGTGGGTCCGCCTTACAGATTTTTATAACAACACGCTAACGCCAGACCAGAGAAACCAACTTGACGGACAAATTACAGTTGTTTCGGGAGAAACTTGGGATCAACTATCGCCGGACCAGAAGAAACAACAATGGGGTGACAGTCTTTTTCGCGTTTGGGTGATCGACAGTTTTCCGGGTTTTGCGGATTATGAGTTATATCTTAAGCACTTGCCACTTTAGCTCATTGAGCGCGTTGCTGCCCGGAACCTACCAAGGCTAGGCTGCACCATTAATTATTGGGACCGCGTCTACCAGAATTTAGAAACTCTTTTGCAAGCCAACTCTCGTCCATAACGATCAATAGATTTCAGCCTAGTCATAGAGGGCCGATTTGGAGAGGTCTTGTGCGCACGCAAGAATGACGGGGGATCAGACTACACGAAACCTTCTCAGGTGTAGCAGTTTTCCCCCATCATATAGCTATCCCCCCGGCACGTTGTCTTGGCTGCTCACGGTTCTTATACTCATCCGGGACCGCCAGGTGTAGCAAAGTCCCCTTCGTGCGTATAACCCCGTCAATGGGACCTGGGGATAGGAGATAGGGAAATCTGAAACCGGCCCCCCCTCTAGCAGCCTGTAAATAGGAGATACGAACTTTCAAAAATGCACACCGGTATGCGTGTTGGGGGCTATTACGGTGGAATGGCTGAGATTCCCCCGGTACGACCTTTTCCCATAGGCTTCCATTTCCTATTCTGGTTGATACATTGGTTGACAATTCACTTCTTTGGCCCTACGCTGTCCGGGCCGGAATGGCCTGTACAAAGACAAAGTTTGAAGGGGTCTCAATGCCACCAGTGATGACGGTCACTCTACGCGACATTAAGCCATCCTTCGAACTACCTAGACAAATCGGCCCTCATGCCGTGCTGCGTCCGGTTAGCGTCTCTTCAACCCGCATCGAAGATGACCAGGAGGACGAAACACTCAATCCTACACACGTTCTAGAAATCCACGAAATCCACGAAAGGGATGCAATTCCATTTGCCTCAAGCCTTATTTTGGCGATCCGCATCGCCAGTGCATGCTCCGTTCTCGCACTAGACTATTCTTTCCCCGATGCAAAGACCCTCGTCTCCTTTGAGGGCAACTCAATACTTGTCTGGGGCCACTATGTCCAAGGGATCAGTGAGGATGCCGCATCCTGGGTAGAAAGGCACCATGAAGCAATTGGACCGCATATCAATTCCGAAGGTTACAGCAGGATTTCAAACGCTTTGAGGCTTTATGATGTGTCGTTACACACGCGGAATGCCGACCTCGCCCTCTTAGGATTTGTTGGAGCCTTGGAGAGTTTGTTCTCAATTGCTCCTCAAGAACTATCCTTCCGCCTATCTCTTCTTATTGCCAAATTTCTGGGAAGTGACTCTGATTCGCAGCGAAAGTATTTCGAACAAATCAGAAACCTCTACACCGTCCGATCAAAGATTTCACACGGAGATAGGATTGACAAGAATGAGGAAGCCGCTGCAATCCAGATAGTAGAAAACTGGACTCCGAGGGCGGAAGAATTGGCTCGTAACAGTCTCCGTAAAATCTTTGAGAATGGGCTTACGGAAACCTTCAACAGCCATACTCGACATGAGGAATTCTTGGTTAATTTGCTATTTTAGCCAAACTTCTGTGGCCTAAGAAGAAGGCTGCGGATGGTTGTCTTCACATCGTCAGCCATGCTCACGCCTCACTGTACCCGCTCTGTCGGGGTCTCTGTCATTGTCACCGGTGCCTGTGCAATCAAGCCAAGGCCCTGAAGCAATCCAACCGTTCGTTGTGCCACCCCCCGCCAGACAAGCTGGCAGTTCTCCCCCCGGCAATTTTGCACATACGTATCACCGCCGGAGTATTCAAGGCTGCAATTCTTGAACGTGCAGTCGATGAACACGCCCTCATCGAAAACCACATGCTGACCTTCAAAGTTTTCCTTTTCGTGTCGTGTCATCTTTGTCCCTTGGAATTGAATTCAACCCTTCTGTCACTTTTCTTCCGTTGCTGCTGGTTGTCTCTTCGGCCAACCACGCCGGACCGGATCGACCGCAACGGAGACTCTCACTTGCAGGGCTCCCCCTTCTTTATCTCCTCATAGCAGGCATACCAGTCATCAGCCAGAATCTGCTGTCCTCGCCTGAGCATAATCGACGTGGTTGCTGGGATGTAAGAGTTCTTTCTGGAGCCGGGTATATCGTAGCAAATCTCATCATGGATATAGCGTTCGACGACATCCTTTTGACGGGCACCCATGATCGTTCCGGCAACCTTGGTGTTATACGGCTCCGGCCAGAGGTTCTGAGGATCTCTCGGATTGCCGCCGTTTTCAAGCGAGATCAGGTGATCCTCCTCGTAGCAGGCCATGTTGTCGGAATGTGCCACACAGCGGGTCCTGTCGACTCTCCCAGTGTTTGGATTGATCAGTTCCGCCCTTGTCTGATGGACTGTGTCACCATATTCACGAAGCTGTTTGCGTTTCAGCTTGCTCGTATATCGAGACGGAGACCGGATCAGCCTTGTGCTCCAATGCGGGTTGCAGATATTGGCCTTGATGTTTGCCTGGGTGATCGCTGGGTTTGCTGCCCCTGGTGTCATCACGGAATCGGGATAGATGTCCGCAGGTCCGACATGGCGGGACTGGGCCTGGGGAACACCAGCTATGGACATTACCGCTCCAGCGGCAAGAAGAGCGAAAAGGAATCGTGCTTTCATGTCATCTCTTCAAAATCGAAACGGGAAGTAACAGTGCGGTTCTGAACGCAGCCTGCATTTAGGGGCGAACATAACTGAACAGCCATGACCCGCTCTCTTGGCACCTTCTCAAGCCCCCATCTGCCGGAACCGCTTTGGCGGGGATTCCCAGATGCGTGGCTATGATACCAAAGTGCCCTTGCAAAACGCCCTTGTAAGGAATAATATCCGACCCAACTTATGTCCGGAGGAGATACCTCTTATGCGAACGAAAATCCCACTGCTCCTTTTGGCCCTGTTCTCAATCGGCATTCAGCCGATCCGAGCAGAGCACATTCTAACCAATTCCGACATAATCGATCTGGTTCAAGCGAAGATTCCTGATAGTGTGATTGTCGATGAGATACAGAGATCAAAGTGTAGCTTTTCCACCGCACCGCAAGACTTGATCGCCCTCAAGAAGGCGGGTGTTAGTGACGACGTATTGGGGGCAATGGTGAAAGCCCGTGAGGCAAATCCTGCCCCCATGGCATCTCCTCCAGCCGCTACCAGCAATACGCCAATGCTTGATGTCGGCGTCTATTACAGGAAGAATAGCTCCTGGGTGACCCTGCCGCCTGAGGTAGTAAACTGGAAGACCGGAGGTGTGCTCAAGAGCATGGCGACCATGAACATTGTGAAGGGTGATTTAAACGGAGATATTCGTGGAAAGGACAGCACCACGTCCATAACGACCCCGGAAAAGTTCCTCTTCGTAGTCCCAGAAGGCCGCTACATCACTGAGTACCAGCTCATCCACTTGCATAAGCACAGCAACCTTCGAGCATTCAGAACCGTTACGGGCGGGGTCTTCCATGCTTCGGGTGGAGCGACCCGGGACGTAGTCCCGTTCAAGAGTGAAAAGGTGGGCAGCAGAACATTCGAGGTAACCATCGATCATCTGGACAGCGGCGAGTACGGTTTCCTGCCACCCGGGAACAACGCCAGCCGCCAAGCTATGAGCAGCTTGGGGTCGATGTACACGTTCCAAGTGGTCGAGTAGGCCAAGGGGTAGCCTTAAGCTTAGCATCATGGCATAGGAAGTGAAACGCGGAATCGAACCCGACGACCGTGTACCTGTCCTCACGCCGTTTTCATGAACCTTATTCAATAGGTGGGCCGGGATTCCCTACGCGTCTTAAGTCACCCTTGTCCTGCCTACAGGAGCTTCAATGGCAAATAAACCAGCGGT
>OBLQ010000245.1_pt1 | contig 20355 bp, 14 predicted proteins | sample 1519881 | NCBI WGS metagenome assembly OBLQ01 (sample SAMN01911456, study PRJEB22533) | soil metagenome | biome: Soil | place: Malaysia | collected 2012-04-30 | depth DG_metagenome m | reverse complement strand
GGGACGGAGGCGACACCTCCCTGCACGGCGCGGCTTCCGCGGGCGCCGACTGGCGCCTGAACGACCGCTGGACGCTCTCGGGATCCCTCTCCCGGGAGACCTACGTCGCCACGGCGCGGACGCTCGAGCGCGGCGTGGGGCTCGCCGCGGCGACGGCCACCGCCGGATGGACCCCCCTCTCCAGCCTCGGCACGCGCCTTTCGGTCCAGCGCATGGAGACGAGCGACGGCAACGGCCGTGATCTCCTCTCGGGCTACGCGCGGTGGACCCTTCCCGTGAACCGTCCCCGTCTCGCGCTGTCGTGGAACGGCCGCTACCTCTCCTACGACGATCCGCAGATTGGGCGGGAGGACGGGTACTTCGCGCCGGACTTCTTCGTCGCGAACGTGGCGGGGTTCGAGATCAGCGACACGCTGCGCGGGCGCGTCGGCCTGAGCGCCGAGGGGACGCTCGGGCTCCAGGAGGTCCGCGTCCTTCCCGGCTCGGAAAGAACGAACGACACCGTCAGGGGATGGTACCTGCGGGCTTCATGGGCGATCGGGTCCAGGGTGAGCCTGGAGGCCTGGCTCGGGAGGACGAACCTGGCCCTCCAGGGGCCGGCGGGGTTCGGGAGCGTGGAGTCCGGGATCCGGCTGAGGTGGAAGACGGGCTGGCCCTCTCACGGAGGCGTTTCACGATGAGCGCAAGAAAGATCTTCATCGCCGACGACGATCCCATCGTGAGGAAGTTCCTCTCCGCGCTGCTGACGGACGCCGGCTTCGAGGTGACGGCGGTATCGGACGGGGAGAAGGCCCTCGCGGGCGTTCGCGAGAGCCGGCCCGACCTCGTGATCCTCGATCTCGTCATGCCCTACAAGGACGGCTTCGAGGTCTGCCGCGGGATACGCGCGACCCCCGAGGTGCGCAACGTGCCCGTCATCATCCTCTCCATGAAGGACCGGGAGGCGGACGCGCTGAAGAGCTTCGAGCTGGGCGCCGACGACTTCGTGCGCAAGCCCTTCAATCCCCTCGAGCTGATAGCCCGGATCCGCAAGATCCTTTCCGCACGGGAGCCGAAAAAGGAATGATTCCGGCCGCCCCGCCCTTCGTGGGCGCCGAGAGCATGTACGCCCTCCTGCTCGATGCCGTGGAGGGCGTGGCGGGGATCTTCGGGATCCTCCTGGTGCTCATCATCGTCAACAAGGGGTGGCGCGAGCTCCGCGAGCGCTCGCTCCACCGCCGGCGCGAATATCTGGAGCAGAAGCTCTTCAGGTACGTGATGGCGTCCGATCCTCTGGAGAGCTACCTTCCGGCCCCCTTCGATCCCGGCGACTGGCCGGCGATCGAGGGGATCTTCTTCGACCTCACGCGCGTGGCCAAGGGCAGTGTCCGAACGCGCGCCCGGGCGGCCTTCGAGAAGCTGGGCATCGTCGACCACTACCTCGAGAGACTCCGCAGCCGGCGCTGGTGGATCCGGGCGGAGGCGTGCGAGAAGCTGGGGCTCATCGGCAGCGATCGCTCCATCGCGCCGCTCGTCGAGCACCTCTCCGATTCGATCCCGGAGGTCCGCTTCCGGGCGTCGCAGGCCTTGGGCAGCATCGGGACCAGCGAATCGCTGCGCCCTCTGGTGCTCGCGCTCAAGAGCCCGGGCCGCTGGTCGGCCATCCGCGTCTCGGTCATGCTCGTGGCGGCGGGTGACGAGGCGGTCAACGTCCTTCTCGAGGAGTTCCAGTGGCTCCCCGACCAGGCGAAGCTCTCCGCCGTCGACATCTTCGCCCGCATCCGCAGCCTGCGCGCCTCGCCGCTGCTGCGCGAGCTTCTCACCGACCCGAACCCCGATCTCAGGGCTCGCGCGGCGAACGCTCTCGGAATGCTCGGGGATCCCACCGTGGCCCCTCTCCTTGTGAGGGCGATGGAGGATCCCGAGTGGCCCGTGCGCGCCATGGCGGCGAAGTCCCTCGGGCACCTCCGCGAGCAGAGCTCCATCGACGCCCTCAAGGCGGCTCTCGCCGATTCCCAGTGGTGGGTGCGGGCCAACGCGGCCGAGGCGCTCAAGGCGAAGGGGATCTCGGGGAGGGAGGCCCTTATCCAGATGCTCGACTCCGACGATCCCTACGCGGCACAGCAGGCGGTCCAGATGCTCCAGGAAAGCGGCGTCCTCGACCACTTCATCGGCATGCTGGTCTCGTCGGTTCCAGGCGAGCAGACCAGCGCGCTCGGGTTGATGGCGAAGCTGGTCAAGCTGCGGCGCGTCGATTTGCTCACCGAGGCGGCGCGGGAGCACCCGGATCGCGTGGTCCGCCAGCGGCTCGCGACCCTTCTCGGCACGGCGGCGGAGGCCTGATGCTCACCCGGTGGACCGTCGGCGGGATCATCTTCTTCAACCACTTCGTGCTCTACTACTTCCTCGCGCTGAACCTCACCTACCTGGCGCTCTTCTTCGTCTCCCTGCGCGAGGTGCTCAAGTTCGTCAAGCGCACCTTCTTCAGCGACTACCAGCAGATCCTCGCCTCGGACCTGACCTGGCCGATCACGATTCTCGTGCCAGCCCACAACGAGGAGAAGACGATCGTCGAGACGGTGCGCTCGCTCCAGATGGTCAACTACGGAGAGTTCGAGATCGTCGTCATCAACGACGGCTCCACGGATCGGACCCTCAAGAACCTCATCGAGGCCTTCGAGCTCCGCCGGCTGGACAAGGTCTACAGGAAATCCATCCCCACCCGTCCCATTCGCGGCCTGTACGGAAACCTCCTCAACCAGAACCTCCTCGTCATCGACAAGGAGAAGGGCGGGAAGTCGGACGCCCTGAACGCCGGGATCAACGCCTCGCGGTACCCGCTCTTCTGCTCGGTGGACGCCGACTCGGTGATCGAGGAGGACGCCCTCCTGAGGGTGGTGAAGCCCTTCATGGAGCACCCCGGCGAGACCGTCGCCGTGGGAGGCATCGTCCGCATCGCCAACGGCTGCGAGGTGCACGAGGGACGGGTCACGCAGATCCGGCTCCCGGACAAGTCGATACCCGTCTTCCAGGTCGTGGAGTACCTCCGCGCCTTCCTGACCGGGCGCATCGGCTGGAGCGTGATGCGGTCGCTCCTGATCATCTCCGGGGCCTTCGGCCTCTACAAGAAGAGCGAGGTCATCGAGGTCGGAGGCTACGACAGCCGCTCGGACACCGAGGACCTGGAGCTGGTGGTGCAGCTCCACGAGAACTGCCGCCGGAAGCGATCCAGGTACCGGATCGTCTTCGTGCCCGACCCCGTGTGCTGGACGGAGGTGCCCACGACGCTCGGCGTCCTCTTCCGGCAGCGCAACCGGTGGCACCGGGGGCTGCTCCAGAGCCTGTGGCGCCACCGGAAGATCCTGTTCAACCCGAAGTTCGGCATCATCGGGGCCATCGCCTTCCCCTACTTCCTCTTCTTCGAGACCCTGGGCCCCTTCATCGAGATCCTCGGCTACCTCGCGGTCACGCTCTCGGTGATCCTCGGGATCATCAACTGGGAGTTCTTCTTCCTCTTCTTCGCGCTCGCCGTCCTATACGGGGTCTTCCTCTCCATCGCGGCCGTCCTGCTCGAGGAGCTCTCCTTCCGGCGCTATCCCGGCTGGCTCGATCTGACGAAGCTGGTCGTCTTCGGCGTCCTGGAGAACTTCGGATACCGGCAGCTCCTCTCCATCTCGAAGATGCAGGCCTTCTGGCAGTTCCTCCGCCGCCGGGGGAGCTGGGGCGACATGCGGCACGGCGGATTCAGGAAGCGCGGGGCCGCCGGAGCTCCTTCCTGAGCCCGGGCCGGCGCCGGACCTGTGCTAGGATTTCCGGACGATGAAGAGATCCATGCCCCAGATCGCGGCGCTCGCGCTGCTCCTGTCCCTGGCCGGCCCGCGGAGCCTCCAGGCGAGCATCGCCCCTCCGGTGAAGGACAGCGCCCCGAAGACTCAGCGCTCCGCTCCCGAAATCCGCCGGACGGCCATCACCTACAACATCGCCTTCGGGCTCATCCCCAAGAGCGTCAAGCGGTTCGATGCCTGGGCTCCCCTGCCCTGGAAGAACGACGTCCAGGAGATCTCCGACCTGACGATGCAGGCGCCCGGGGGGGGCACGATGGGCATCGAGGGCGTGAACGGCAATCTGGTTTTCCACTCGAGCTCGGGCCCGAGGGGAGGAGTCGACTTCAACGTCATCCTCCGCTTCGTCGTCGAGCGCCAGGCGATCCGGTTCGGGGATCTGAGCCGGCCGCCATCGGACCCGCCGGAGCCACCGAAAAACCTCGCGATCTACCTCCAGGGCTCGCGCCTCGCGCCGATCGACGCGAAGGTCAAGAGCCTCGCGGAGCGGGTCGTCAGGAAGGGGAAGACCGTCCAGGAAAAGGCCCGCGCCATCTTCGACTACGTCGTGGACAACATGACGCTCAGCCAGGCGAAGGACGGCTGGGGCGAGGGGAACCTTCAGTACGTCCTCGACAACCACATGGGCAACAGCCTGGACGTCGGCACCCTGTTCGTCTCGCTATGCCGCGGGGCAGGCATCCCGGCCCGGACGGACGTGGGATTCATCCTGCCCAGGAACAGCACCAGCGGGATCGTGAGCGGATTCTACGCGTGGGCCGAGTTCTGGCTTCCGGGGTTCGGCTGGATTCCCGTCGATCCGACCGCGGCCATCGCCAAACCTTCGGCCCGCAACGCCTACTTCGCCGCGCTGGGCGCTGACCACGTCCTCATGAGCGTGGGCCGCGATCTGATTCTCAATCCCCCGCAGGAGGGGAGCCCCCTGAACGTCCTGATCGGCCCGTACGCCGAGGCGGACGGCAAGCCCTTTCCAAACAGCGCCTTCAAGATCCGCTTCGAGAAGGCCGCCCCCGCGCCGGACAAGACCTCGCCGGCGAGCCCTTGAGGCCCCCCGTCATGCCGAAGAAGACTGCCGCGAGGAAACCGGCGCGCCGGCGACCCGCCGGCTCCGGGCTGACGGCCGCGGACCTGATGGCCCGCGACGTCCTGACCGTGAGCCCGACGACGCCCGTCAGCGAGGTTCTCGAGATCCTGAAGATCCACAATATCAAGGGCGCTCCCGTCGTGGGCCGGGACGGCGAGCTCGTGGGGATCGTCACCGAGGACGACGTCGTCTTCGGGCAGCTGGGCATCTCGGATGCGGAGCGCGAGGAGATGGCCTCACAGGGCGCGGGCGGGAGACGCAAGGCCAAGCCTCACGTCCGCCGGGTCTCGGAGATCATGACCCAGCACCCCATCGCGGCCGAGGAGAACACGCCCGTCGAGGATCTCTGCCGGCTCATGTCCCGCCTGAAGATTCACAGGATCCCCATCGTGACAGGCGGAAGGGTGGTCGGGATCGTCTCGACGATCGACATCTGCAGGATCCTGGCGGATGGGCGGGCCCGGCTGGTGCGAGCCTGACGGCGGGCCCTCAAGCCTCTCCTACCCCTTCCACTCCGCCTGGTAGCGCAAGCCCAGGTTGAGAATCCGCGAGATCAGCTCCTCGTAGGAGTAGCCCTTCGCGACGGCGGAGAGGCCGAACTCCTCGTCGGAGGAGATGTCCGGGTTCGGGTTCGCCTCGAGCACGAAGACGGCGCCGTCCTCCCTCAGCCTCAGATCGATGCGCCCGTAGCCGCTCATTCCCAGGATGCGGAAGATCCTCTTCGAGATCCCGGCGACCTTGTCGGCGACTCCGTCCGGCAGATCCTTCGCGGCGCGAGAGTCGACGCCGTACTTCCGCTGCGTCTCGACGTCGAACTTCACCTTCGCCGTGGCGATGGGGTGAGCTCCCTCGGGCAGACTCTGGAATACGAGCTCCCAGACCGGCATCGTCTCGAGCCGGCGGTTCCCCAGGATTGCGACGTACAGCTCTCGCCCCTCTATGTACTGCTCGGCGATGGCGTCCGTTCCGATGCTCTCGTGGATGAACCGGACGCGCTCCTCGAGCTGATCGTCGTGCTTGACGACGGAGGCCTGCGAGATTCCCGTCGAGGACTCCTCCGTCGAGGATTTGACGAGCAGGGGGAACTCGAGACGCTTGGGCCGGTGGATGGCCTTGCCGCGGGGGAAGAGCGAGAAGTGCGGCACCCGGATGCGGTGGAAGGTCAGGAGCTTCTTGGAGAGGACCTTGTCGCGCGCCAGCATGATCCCGCGCGGGTTGCAGCCCGTGTAGGGGATCCGCATGAGCTCGAGGAAGCTGACGAGGTGCTGGTCGTAGACCGAGATGCCGTGGAAGTCCTCCAGCATGTTGAAGGCGATGTGCGGCTTCCAGCCCAGGATCTCCTTTCGGATCAGGCCGAGGTTGCTCGTGACGTCGACGGTGCGGACTTCGTGGGACAGGTCGCGCAGCGTGCTGATGACGTCGAACTCCATCTTGACGTCGATCAGCTCCCTGTCGCTGAGCCCTTCGACCGACTCGGGCGGGACGTTGCCTTCCGGGACGAGCGCGAGGACCCGGAGCCGTCTCACAGGGCGATCCGGTGATGACCGCTGTGGAGGAAGTTCATCACCTGCACCGTTACGATGAGCACGACCCCCATCTGCAGCTCCTGCTCCTCGCGGGCGACTCTCAGGTCGAGGCTGCGGCTTCGGGCCATCATCTCGCGAAGCACGAGATCGATAGTATACGCGTGCTGGCCGGTCCACTTCGACACGTCGTCGCGGATGACCTTCCGCTTGCGGAAGAGGAACCTCGCGGCCGACTCGTTGTGCGCGTGATCCGGCTGATCCGAGAAGAGCCTTCGCAGATCCCGATCGTAGACGTCGGGCAGCTCGGCGCCGTAGCGATCACGCCGGTCCTTGTAGTGACGGCGCAGCGTCTTGTGGAGCTTCGAGATCGGATCCACCTCGGTCTTCTTCGTGACGGGCGCCGGCTGGTGGCGGATCTCCTTCATGAGCCGGTCGACGTACTCGAGCTTGCGCAGCGCCGGCCAGTCCCGGTAGCGCGCGCGCCAGGGGTAGCCGGGCTTCATCCAGACGGCGAAGGTCTCGGCGAAGTCCTCCAGCGGATGGCTCTGCGCGTACCACCAGTCGAGATGAAGGACGAAGTTCCGGCTCCGCGGCCTCGGAGAGTAGTAGCTCGGATAGGGCGCGCTCGAGGGACCGAAGATCTCGCGCCACTGCTTCTTCCTCCTGAGGCGGTGCGCGGAGTCGAGAGCGTGACCCGCCTCGTGCCGGAGGATGCGCATGCACCAGTCCGGAGTCCCCCCTTCCACCTCCAGCATCTGCACCTTCTCGAGGCGCGCGAGACGCGGATGAACGAGGTAGAAGGGCACGGCGATGCCGGGGACGCCGTCGGGCGAGAAGAACTCGTCCGAGATCCAGAAATGAGGCCGGAAGGCCACGCCGCGCATCGCGAGCTCGGCATCGAGCCGCTCGATGCACTTCTCCACCAGCGAGCCCTTGATGGTCAGGGTGAGGTCGCAGAGCCTCAGGCCGAGGATCTCCTCGTCGGACATCCTTCCCAGCCGGCGCCCTCCTATCCCCAGCGGAGGGTGGCTGCGCCTCCTCCCGCCGCCGGCGGCGGCCTTCATGCCGGAGGCCGCCTCATCCCTGCTTGATCGTGTGGACCTTCTCGATACCGAGCAGGGCCAGGGCGAGCTTGCGGTGGACCCGCGGGGAGGCCCTCGCCACGAAGTGCAGGGTGAGCTGCGAACGCGAGCACTCGACGCGGAGGTCGTGAACCTCCGCGCGGAGGCCGCGAGCGCACTGCTCGGCCTCCTCCACGAGCGAGATCTCCGGCTCGCCCTCGAGGCGGTACTCGACCGTCAGCACGCCCTGCGGCAGGCGTCGCTCGACCTTCTCCAGCCCGAAGAGCGTGCCGACAGTGATGAGGGTTGCCGCGGCGGCCAGGACGTACTCGCCGGAGCCGATCGCGAGCCCGATCCCGGCCAGGATCCAGATCGTTGCCGCGGTCGTCATGCCGCGGATGGTGCCGCGCGACTGGAGAATCGCCCCGGCCCCGAGAAAGCCGATGCCAGTGATGATTCCGGCCCCCATGCGCTGGGGATCCGAGACGAGCTTCCCGGATTCGCTCGACAGCTGCGCCAGGGAGATGCCGAGCGCGGCCATCACGGTGGCACCCTCGCAGATGAGGATGTTCGTCCTCAGGCCGGCGGCCTTGCCGGAGATCTCCCTCTCGAGACCCACCAGTCCGCCCGCCACCAGGGCGGCGGCGAGCTTCAGGACGATCCCCGGCCATCCCATCCAGCTCCCTACTCCGTCTCGCCGGCGGCCGTGTAGACCGGCCGGATGTCGACGGGGATCCCCTTGAGGCCGTCGAGCGCCTTCTGCAGCTCGGGCGGGACCTTCGCGTACTTCTCGAGCAGCTCCCCGGCGCCTTCGTAGTCACCGCGGGCCTGCACGACGCAGATGTCGTGGACGAGATCCTTGAGCCCTCCCTCGAACTTGTCGAAGTCCACCGAGAAGCGTCCCGTCTTCTCGTCGTTGAGGATGGCTCCCTTCTCCTTCAGGTAGTTGTACTCGAGCGCCACGCCCTGGCCGTGGGCCTCCTCGATGCCGAACCGCACGCCGCGGAACATTCCGGCGAGGAAGGTCACGAAGAGGTCCTGCTTGAAGGACGCGGGGAACTGGCCCTTGTCGATCATGAAGAGGATGTTCCAGGCGCCCATCACGTCCGCCTTGGCCTCCTCCAGCGAGGAGTAATGATCCTTCAGCTCGAGCCTCACCTCGGTGTCGCGGCCGTTCACCTTGATCTTTCCCGGACCGAGCCCGTGGCTCAGCTCGTGGAAGAGCGTCTCGTTGAAGAAGGCGTCCGCCGAGAGGTGGGAGAGCTGATCCTGCGCGATGACCTTCTGGCTGATCGGCTGAAGGATGGTGCGGAACTTCGCGTCCATGACGTTGCGCAGGAGCACCTTCTTGCTCCCCTTCTTCTCCCGGACCTTCTCGTCGTTCGGCAGGTTGAAGGCGATCGTCTGCACGCCCGCCCGGGTGTCGCCCGCCGTGTAGACGACGTCGACGACGCGTATGGGCGAATCGGTGCCGCGCTTGAGATTCTTGTACTCGTCGGGGATCGGCAGGTTGCGCTCCATCTCGGGCAGCTGGCTCTTGTAGGAGGCGAGCTTCGCGGAGGCCTCGGGATCCTGCAGCGTCACGAACGACTCGAACGACGCCTTGTAGCCGAACATCCGATCCTCGTAGGTCTCGTACGGACCGATCGTGATCTCGATCCGGGAGTCCAGATCCATCCATGCCAGGTCCGAGTCGTAGTAGTCGTCGCTCAGGAACGCATCGGCGCGCTTCTCGAGGTAGGTCTTCAGGGAGGCGTTGTCGGTCAGGCCCGCGGCCGCGCGAAGATCGGTCGCCGCCTCCTGGAGCCAGGGCGCGTAGGCCTGCGAGTAGGGCACCGCCTCCAGGCCGGCACTGGAGCGCTGGACGATCGTGAACAGCCCCTTGAACTTCTCCGCGTCGTCCGGGTGATCGGCAATCCAGCCCTCGAACTCCTCCTTCTTCATGTCCGCAGGGTAGAAGCCGGCGCCGTCGGGGCGCGGAAGCTTGCCGATGAATGGCTGCCCGTCGATCCGATCCCAGGGACCCGCGTTGATGTCGAAGTAGGCCAGTGCCGCTGCCGCCTTCGGATCCGTGCTCAGCGCGAGAGTCTGGCGGATCTCCGGGTTCGCCGCCCAGGCCTGCCGCAGGAAGATGTCCCCCATCTTCCGGCTGGCATCGATGAGCTTGTCGATCACCTTCCGCTGTGACTCGGAGAGAGAGGACAGGTCCGCCTCGATGGGCGTCGCCACGAACTGGCCGAGACGCGCGTCCACGTCGTCGCGGATCACGGTCGTGTCAACGCCGGCTATCTCGGTGACGACGGGCGAGCTGGACTCCGGCTCCTCCGGGGGCTTGCCTTCCCCGCCCCCTCCGCAGCCCGAAGCGACGAGAAGAAGCCCTGCCGACACGACGATCGCAGCTGGGGCGAGCCTCTGCCCCTTCACCTTGTCCCTCATGGCCGACCTCCAAGAAATGCGGATTCGAGTCTCGGAGAAGATGGTCCACCCGGCGGGGCACCAGCGTCAAGTCCCCCGGGGTCCGCCCCTCCGGACGGGCCCCTAGGCCTTCCACGCCATCCACAGCACCACGGCCGCCACGGCCAGCCGGTACCAGGCGAAGGGCCTGAAATCGTGCCTCGAGACGTATCGGAGGAGGAAGCGGACGGAGACGAGGCCGGAGACGAAGGCCACGACGAAGCCTATCCCGAAGATGGGCACGTCCGCCGCCGTCAGGACGTGGCGCCAGTGGTAGAGATCGTAGAAGCCGGCCCCGAACATCGTCGGGATGGCCAGGAGGAAGGAGAACTCCGTGGCCGTCCTGCGGCTCATGCCCGCGACCATGCCACCCATGATGGTCGCCGCCGACCTGGAGACGCCGGGAAAGAGGCTGAGGCACTGCGAGAACCCGACGGCCAGGGCGGACCGCCAGGGGATCTCGCCGAGCGCGTCCGTGCGGCCCGCCGGAGCGGCGCGCTCCACGACGAGGATCCCGATGCTCCCCGCGATCAGGCCGACCGCAACGAAGATCGTCGCGAAGAGCTTCTCCTCGATCAGATCGTGGAGGGCGAGTCCGGTGAAGGCGGAGGGAAAGAAGGCCAGGGCGAGGTTCACGATCATCTTCCGCCCCTTGCCCCCGCGGCCGAGATCCGCGGCCAACTTGACGAGCGTGTGGCGCGTCTCCCACACCACGGCGAGGATGGCGCCGAGCTGAATGAAGATCATGAAGGGCGCCGCGCGGTCGCCCGTGAAGCCGAGGAGATCGCCGGCGACGATCAGGTGTCCCGTCGAGGAGACCGGGATGAACTCGGTCAGGCCCTCGACGAGCCCGAGAAGCAGTGCGATCAGGAGGATGCTCATCTCTCCGGCTCCGGGCGCGACATCGTCGCGGGGATGAAGGCCAGCGCGGTCAGCAGGCACATGGAGGCCCCGAGGATGGCCACGATGCCGACGCTCTTCATGGCGGGGAAGTTGGAGAAGGTCAGGGCGCCGAATCCCGCGATGGTCGTCAGCGCCGCGATCGTGACCGCCTTGCCCGTCTCGAGGACGCCGCTGTCGATACGGCCCCCCGACGAGCGGAGCCTGTGGACCATGTGGATCCCGTAGTCGACGCCGAAGCCGAGCACCATCGTCGCCGTGAAGGAGTTGACGAAGTTCAGGCCGATCCCCATGAGCCCCATGATCCCGAACATCATGACGATGCCGAAGATCACCTGGGCGTTGATCAGGACGGCGTAGCGCACGCTGCGCAGATCGATGATGAGCAGTATCGTGACCAGCCCGAACCCGATGAAGACGGCCTTCAGCGCGTCACGCTTGAAGATCCCCCGGAGCTCCTTGCTGACGACGTTCACACCGGTGACCGTGATGGTGGGATCCCCTGCCGAGATCGCCTCCGCGAAGCCCGGCGGGGGCGACCGTTTCCACCGGTCGTGATCGAGGTAGAAATAGAAGGCCGCGTGGTACCCCTTGCCCCCCTTCCTGAGGTACCGGCCCAGCAGGCTGGCGAGCTGCTCGCCCTTCAGCTGGGCCACGCCCACCGGGGCGTCGACCTCCAGCATCGAGCGCAGCTCGGGCAGGTATTCGTCGAAGGCCTGAACCCGGAATCCCTGCCGGTCGAGCTCACGGTGGAGCGCCCGCGCGATGCGGTCCGCGCTGAAGACTCCGTCCGGATCCCCCGATCCCTCGTGCAGCGCCTCGATCATCACCTCCTGATCCGAGGCGGGGGGGAGGTACTGGATGAGCGAGTCCACGCCGCTCAGCGTCCCGTCGTCGAGCCAGGGCTGGGCGCGGGTCGCGACGGTCTTCATCTTGTCGAGCGCGTCCTGGACGGTGGGAGCCTTGATGATGGCCATCATCACGCTCAGGTTGCCGCCGAACTTCCTGGCGACCTTCTGGGTCACGAGAGCGCCCCTGTTGTCCGGCGAGCGCAGGTCCTCCACGCTGTCCGAGAAGGGCACCATCCAGGCGCTGAATCCGAGCGCCGCCAGCAGCGCTCCGGTCAGCGCGAGGGTCGTCTTGCGGTAGCGCGCGGCGATGGGGATCAGCTTCTCGACGCCGAACGACTGGACGTGGAGACGCGATGCGGGCCGCCGCTGCGGCCGCCGGCCCTCGTTCCACTGGATCATCGCGGGCAGCAGGATCAGGATGGTCGCGAGACAGAGGATCATGCCCGACCCGATGAGGAACCCCAGCTCCTTCAGCCCGAGGAACTCGGTCGTGCACATGGCATAGAAGGTCCCGGCCGACGTGATCGCGCCCGTGAAGACCCCGAGCGAGGCCTCCCCCATCATCCGGGTCATCGCCGGTCCCACGTCGTACCCGCTCCTCCTCTCCTCCACGTAGCGCGCGTACATGACGATGGTGAAGTCGGTTCCGAGCCCCATGAGCATGGCGACGAAGCCGGACGAGGCCGAGTTGAGGCGGCCCAGGGTGAGCGCGGCGAGGGCGAAGGTCAGGGCCTGGGCGACGACGAGCGGGATGACGGTGTACATGATGGCGCCGAGGCGCCGGTACCCGACGAGGTAGACGAGCATGACGCCCGCGAAAGAGAGGATGGCGGTGTTGCGGATGTCGCCCCGGATGAGATCGGAATCCTCAAGGGTGACGGCGTAGGAGCCCCCGTAGGAGACCGTCAGGCCGGCCGTGTCCAGGCCGTCCTTGCCGACCTCCTCCCGCGCGGCCGCCTCCGCCCGCTTCACCTGCTTCATCAGATCGGCCGTGAAGGCCAGCTCCTGGGCCGGCCGGGCGGGCTTCACGAGGAGCAGGAGGGCCGAGCTGTCCACCGACATGTAGTAGCCGTCGACGGGGTTCAGCCGCAGCCCCTGGCGCCCCACGAGGAGCCGGCCCAGGACGAAACGGCCGATCCCGAGCGGGTCCCTCCGTACGAGATCCTTCAGGAAGGCCGACGAGGGCGACATGAGGATCCGTCTGTCCTCCGCGACGGCGTCGCGGATCCCCCGCTCGCTGAGCATCCGCTTCAGCTCCGGGAGCCGCTCGGGCGGAACGAAGAGGAGGGCGTACCGCCGGAAGAGATCGAGAAGGGCGTCCTGGGCTCCGAGGCGGTAGTCCACGCTCTGGACGTCGGGCAGCGCGGTCAGCCGCTCCGCGAAGGCGTCGGCGAACTCCTGGTACTCGTCGGCCGTCCTGCCGCCGGGCGGCTCGACGAGAACCATCAGGTAGTCGATCCCCCCGAACTCCTCGAGGGATGTCCTGAAGGCGTCCACCTTGGGGTTGCCGCGCGGCACCAGGTCGAGGATGTCCGTGTCCAGCCTGAGGGACGTGCCCAGGGCGACCGCGCCGAAGACGAGGAGCGTGGTGACGAGGAAGACGAACCCGTACCGCCGGGCGGCGTAGTCGCCGATCCGGAGGAAGATCCTCGCCCGCTGGTACTCCCTGCCGGGATCCATCAGGGCCGCGAGCGGCGCTCCGGCGGGAGATCGCGCACGGTGGTCACGAGGTGGGGACGGAATGGGACCATCTGCAGGGGAGACTCCGGGAAAGCCCGCCGGGTGCTTCCCCGGCCGTTTTCGGGGTGGGGATTATTCGCGCGCTCCGCGCGGCAAGTCAAGGATCCTGGAGGGGGCCCGGCTCAGAAGGCCATCGAGAAGCCCACCTCCCAGAACCTGCCGAACCGGCGGAGCCCCTGCGGACCCTGCTGGAGCTGGATGCCGTTGACGGAGGAGATGCGGAAGGCCGAGAGGGTCAGGGCGTCGTTATTGAGGATGTTGTTCACCGCCAGGCTGGCCGAGGCGGAGGCCTTCCCCATGGTGAACCGCTTGATCACCTTCGCGTCGATGTCCCAGTACCCGTCGTTTCGCTGATCGTTGCGGCTGTGGGTGGGGTAGAAGGTCCGGATGGAAACGTTGCCGCGGTTGTCCTGATCCACGACCTGCGCGAGCACCGAGTAGGGCGTTCCGCTCTCCCACTGCACGGTGGTCCCCAGCTCGACGTCCTTCGGCAGATGGCTGGTCGCGATCAGGATCACCCGGTGGCGCTGGTCGTAGCTCAGGTAGCCCTTCTCGTCGTCGACGGTGGACGGATCGTCTCCCAGACTGGACAGGAACGTCTCCGCCTGTCCGAAGACCCGTGACCACGTGTAGCTGACCTGCATCTGCCAGTTCCGGTGCAGCCGCCGCTGCAGCTCCAGGGTCAGCGAGCGATAGAGGGAGGAGTTGTAGTTTCCCAGGCGAAGCACCTGGTTGAAGTTGTCGTTGACGATATAGAGATCCGGAGCCTGGTTGGGTCTTCCCGTTCCGACCTCGCCGAACAGATCGTCGCTGAGGTGCACCTTTCCGCTCGAGTCCGTGTAGAGGGGGCAGATGTCCTGGCTCCGGATGCCGAAGAGCGCGGGGAAGTCCGCGCACTGGATGTGGTTCACGTCGACGTCCTGAAGGAGGTCCCAGGCCAGGCGCTGCGTATAGGTGAGCTTCGCGGACCACTCCGGCGCGAGCTCCCGCTCCGCGCCCAGAGTGAGGACGTCCGTGAAGGGGGTCCGGAGGTTCCTGTCGAGCTGGACCACCGAGACCGCCGAGGCGTCGCTCGAGAGCATGTTCGGCTCGAACTTGAAGGTGGTCGGATTGGGGAAGAAGGTGTAGTTCACGATGTCCGGCCCCATCTCGTCGTCGACCGTGTCGAGGAAGAGGCGGTCGTAGTACCGGCCCCATGTCCAGAAGACCTTCGTCTTGCCGTCCGCCCAGGGATCCCACGCGAAGCTGAACCGCGGCGAGAGGTTCAGGTTCGTGATCTCGAAGTTCTCCGGGTGCCGGTCCTGATAGACCGTGAAGGGGTCATACCAGACCGGACCGTCCACGCCGCTGTCGAAGACGCCGTTCTGGTCGACGTCGTACTTCCGGAGCTTCTCGGGCGTGAGGTCGTCCATCGCGTACTTCAGCGGCCCTCCCACCGGATCCTGTCCCGGGAGGCGCCCCGAGACGTCGCAGACCGATGCGGCGTTGCTCTGGCCGGAGCCGCTCCTGGCGACGCGCAGGGCGTCGCTGCAGAGGCTCTCCAGGATCGTGATGGACTTCTGCTTCTCCACCCGCGGATCGAAGTACGTGAAGCCGGACGTGTCGATGTCCTCGCGATCGATCCTCGTACCGGCCTGCACCGTGACGTTCGGCACGGGCTTCCACGTGTCCTGCAGGTACCCCGACGAGTTGAAGCTGACCACGTTCTGCTTGAGCTGGATGGGCGAGGGGACCCTCAGCACCTGGTAGCCCGACACCGCGTTCGGAATCGGCTGCCGGGTCTGGTCCAGGCAGTTCCGGCAAGGGACGTAGTTGTCGATGAACAGCGGGTTGTTGATGGGATCGTCGCGGAACTTCTCGTCGGAGAACTCGAGGCCGGACTTGATCTGGTGCTCTCCCCACGCATCCTCGATCGTGTAGGTGAGATCCGCGCGAATGGAGTTCCTCAGCCGCTGATCGCCGGTCTTCGACGGGAAGGGTCCCGTCACGGTCCCGCTGATGTTGTCGATCTGGTAGATGGAGGGCTTCCCCAGCGTCGGGTCGCAGTTCGGGATGAACCCGCTGACGGCGCCGTTGCTGGAGCATTCCTTCACCGGATAGACGGCCTGAACCGTCACCTGGCTGCCGTTCCTCACCACTCGCGTTTCGACTCTCGTCGGGTGGAAGAGGCTGGACACCGGGCTCACGGCGATGCCGGCGTCGTAGTGGGTCAGGAGAGTCTCGAGCAGGAGCGTCGGGGAGATGACGGCGGTCCACCGGAGCTGCGACGTCTGTCCACCCTGCTTGAACGTCGCATCCGAGTTCTTGTCGACCCCGAAGTCGAGGAACAGGCCCGTGAAGGTGTAGGGATCGTCGTTGTACTGGAGCGCCAGCTTGTCGTCGGAATCGACCTGCCAGGTGACCTTTCCGAAGAGCGTCCGGCCTTTGCGCGTCCGGATGATCGTCGCGCCCGCGAGGTTCAGCGGAAGCACACGATCCAGGTACTGCGCGGAGGCAAAGTACCAGAGCTTGTCCTTGCGCAGCGCCCCGCCGAGCGTCAGGTAGGGGGAGAAATCCCGGAGGTTGTTGTCGATGGTGCCCGTCTGCAGGAAGGTGTCGTTGTTCTCCTGCGCGCCGTTGCCGTCCAGGATGTGTCCCCGCCAGTAGAGGCGGAAGGTTCCCTCGAAGTCGTTGCCTCCCGACTTCGTGATGATGTTCGCGAATCCGCCGTCCGCCCGCCCGTACTCGGCGCTGGCCCCGGCCGTGATCATCTCGATCTCCTCGATGGCGTCGATGTTCAGGTTCTGTCCGAACGTCCCCGACGAGGGATCGGTGATGTTGCCGCCGTCGAGACGGTACTGCAGCCCCGTCTCCCGCGCTCCCTGCACGTTGGGGTTGCCGTCGCCGTCCGTGTCCGTCACTCCCGGCGTCAGGGTGAGGATGGACTGGTAGTTACGCCCGATGATGGGCAGCCCTTCGATGAACTCGGTGTTGAATGTCGTGGAGGTCTTCGTGTCCGTCGTGTCCACGATGCTGCCGTGGGCCGTGACCTCCACGCGCTCGGTGAGTCGCTCCGCCGGCTGCAGCGTGACGTCCTGCAGCGTGGTCTTGCCCGCGTCGAGGTCGATGGGCCCCACCTCGGTCGTGGCGAAGCCCGGGTAGCTGACCAGGAGGAAGTAGTCGCTGGCCGGCGGCAGGAGGGCGAACTTGAAGCGGCCCTCCAGATCCGTCATGACCGTGGATTTCGCTTCCCCGCGGGATCGGCAGCTCACGGTCACGGGAACGCCGGGGAGAGGCGATCCGTCCGGATCCAGAACGTGGCCCCTCAGGGTGGCCGTGATCTCCTGGGAGTAGACGGGCTGAAGGCAGGCGAGTACCGCCAGGAACACCACCACCGCGCACCGCACCCTCATCTCCATGCCTCCCCGGGGCCCGCAATATACGACACGCATCACCCCGGGAGGGTGGCATCCACCAGCGGGACGGAAGATGCCCGGCCCGCGCCATGCCGACCTTTCCAGCCACAGGTCGCCGGATACCCGGCCCTGGCTCCTCAGTCCGCGCGCCTTCGTCAGGCGCTCCCCCCGGAAATGGCGGAGCCGCCGGCCATCGGCCCGCGCGTCCGGTGGCTTCGCGCTATGATCCGGGGCCCATGTCATCCGCCATCCTGTGCAGTGGTCTGACGAAGACCTACGAGGGGAAGCCGCCCGTGGAGGCCGTCCGGGGGCTCGACCTGGAGGTGCGCTCCGGGGAGTGCTTCGGGCTGCTCGGCCCGAACGGCGCGGGGAAGACCACCACCATCGAGATCCTCGAGGGGATCCTCCAGCCGACCGGGGGCGACGTGCGGGTGCTGGGCCTGACCTGGCGCGAGAACGAGCGCGAGCTGCGCGAGCGGATCGGAGTCTCGCTCCAGGAAACACGCTTTCCGGACAAGCTGAGCGTGATGGAGATCCTCTCGCTCTTCAGCTCCTTCTACCCGAAGGGCCGCCCGCCGGAGGAGGTCATCGACGAGGTGGGGCTCACCGAGAAGCGCGACGCCTGGGAGATGAAGCTCTCGGGGGGGCAGCGGCAGCGGCTCGCGGTCGCCAGCGCCCTCGTCGGGGATCCCGACCTTCTCTTCCTCGACGAGCCCACGACCGGGCTCGACCCGCAGTCCCGTCGCTCGCTGTGGGCTCTCATCCGCGACCTCCGACGTCGCGGCCGGACGATCCTGCTGACCACGCACTACATGGACGAGGCCGAGCGCCTCTGCGATCGGGTCGCCGTCGTGGACCAGGGCAAGGTCATCGCGCTCGGCTCGCCGGCGGAGCTCATCTCCTCGCTGCGCGGAGAGCACGTGGTCGAGTTCGCCCTGAACGGCTCGCAGGACCCCGAGGCCCCGCACGCGGCCTCGCTGGATCCGGAGTCCCTGCGGGATCTGCCTTCGGTGATCTCGGCCCGCTCGGAGTCCGGCGCGATCCAGCTGACGGTCCACGAGCCCCACGTCGCGATCCCGGCGCTGCTCGAGCGGCTGGCGGCGCGCGGTACGACCCTCTCGGCCCTGGCCACCCGGCACGCCAGCCTGGAGGACGTCTTCGTCGCCCTCACCGGACGCCACCTTCGCGATGAGTAGGTGGAACGCGTTCGTCCAGCTCTTTCTCGCCCGGATCCGGGAGTTCTTCCGCGAGCCGGAGGTGGTCTTCTGGGTCTTCGGCTTCCCGCTCATCCTCGCCGTGGGCCTCGGCGTCGCCTTCCGGAACCGCCCCCCCGACGAGGTGCGCATCGGCGTCGTGAACCAGGCCGGCGCCGGGGAGATGGCCCGAAGCCTCGAAGCCGGCGGGACCCTCCACGTCGTTCGCCTCGAAGCCTCCGAGGTCGAGCGGACGCTCCGCCTCGGCAAGGTCGCCCTCGTGGTCGTGCCGGGACCGGAGGCCGGAGACGCCTGCGAGCTGAAGTTCGATCCCTCGCGCCCCGAGAGCCTTCTCGCTCGCCAGGAGGCCGGGGCGGCCATCCAGCGCGCGGCGGGCCGGACCGATCCCGTGCGGATCACCGAGACCCACGTCACCGAGCCGGGAGCCCGCTACATCGATTTCCTCATCCCGGGCCTCATGGGGATGAACATCATGAGCGGGGGCATGTGGGGCGTGGGGTTCGTCCTGGTCGAGATGAGGACGCGCGGCCTGCTCAAGCGCCTGGTCGCGACGCCCATGCGCCGCGCGGACTTCCTCGCCGCCATGATGGCCAGCCGCATGACGCTGGTCTTCATCGAGATGGTCCTGCTTCTCGGATTCGGCTGGCTCGCCTTCAGAATGGTCATCGCGGGATCCCTGGGCACCATCCTGCTCCTCGCACTTCTCGGCGCCTTCGTCTTCACGGGGCTCGGGCTCCTCGCCGCGTCGCGCGCCAGGAAGATCGAGACGATCTCCGGTCTCATCAACCTCATCATGCTTCCGATGTTCGTCTTCTCGGGGATCTTCTTCTCGTCGGACCGCTTCCCGGACGCGGCGCAGCCCTTCATCAAGGCGCTGCCCCTGACCGCGCTCAACGATGCGTTCAGGGCCACGATCCTGGAGGGGGCTGGACTGGTCTCGCAGACGGGGAGGGTGGCAATCCTGCTGGCCTGGGGAGCGCTGGCCTTCTACTTCGCGCTCAGGCGGTTCCGCTGGTCCTGAAAGGGAGTGGAGCGAAGGCGTCCTGAAAAATGATAACCGGGACGCCCGCCGGATCGGGGGCCCGCACCAACCCCGGTCCCAGGGAGACCACCAATCGGTCTCGACACGAACGTCCCGGTTAAACTTGTGGATGCCGCCGGGCCTCGTCTCGGGAGGGAGGAAGGGGACCGTAGGTCCTTCAGCCCGAGCGGCATCCTATCTCTAAAGGGCGGGTGCCCGGATTCGGCATCAGCCTCCGGCGGCCTGGACGATCGGGGAGCTTCACTCCCCAGCGGCCCGGCTTCTCTGCGTCGGCCCCTTTCTCGGGGGCCATTCCCGGATCGTCCGGGAGCCCTTCGTCCGCCGCCGCGTCCGGCCTCGCCCGGCGGCTGCCCGCCGGGCACCAACCCTGATTCTCCAGGTTCCTCCTGGGCCGCGTCCCCGGCTTTGAGCCGGCTCCGCACCCGTCCCATTGATAGGCAATTCCCGGGCCAACCCGGCCAGCAACGCACCGGATTACCGATCCCTCCAATCTCCACGTGTTTAAAGGGTTTCCGTTTATGTGACTCTGGTCACGCAGGCCGGAATGGGAGGTTCAGGTGCGCGCAGTCACGCGGCGAGGGTGCGAAGGTGCGCGATGGACGGAAAACGAAGAAGACCGGGGCGGCTGGGAAAGGCACGCCGCCCCGGTCTGCTGGAAAGGACGTCAGGCGTTTACTTGGGTGCGGGAACGCTCAGGGGCGCCTCGAGGACAATCGCCATCTCGGAGCCGGAGGGCAGCTCGAGATCCTGGCCCTTCTGGGCCGCGGCGATGCCGGTCCCGATGGCCGCGCCGATGAGGGCTCCCTTGACGGCCCCCCCCGTGTTCTTCCCGATGATCTTGCCGAGGAGCGCGCCGCCCGCGGCGGAGCCTCCGACGATGGCGCCCGTGCGCTTACCCACCTTGACGCCCTCCTGCGTGAGCGAGGCGGTCATCGCGTAGGTCGATCCGTCGGGAAGGACGAGCTTGTCGAACGAGAGCGTCAGGTGCGCCTGGCCGGACATCTTCTTCGACGAGACGGCCTCGGTGACCGTCCCGTAGACCTTCGACTTCTCGGGGATCACCACCTGGCCTCCCATCGTGACGGGATCGAGGACCTTGGCCTTGAACTCGTCGCCGACCTGGTTCGTCCCGGAGGAGAGATCGGTCTTGAGCTCCAGGTTGAGAGTCGTCCCCTCGGGCAGCTCGATCATCGGAGTCGCCGGCTGCGGCGGAGCCTGGGTGGTCACCGCGGGCGCGCTCGGCGCGGGGGCGGCCGGCTGGGGTGCC
>OBLQ010000244.1_pt1 | contig 20374 bp, 21 predicted proteins | sample 1519881 | NCBI WGS metagenome assembly OBLQ01 (sample SAMN01911456, study PRJEB22533) | soil metagenome | biome: Soil | place: Malaysia | collected 2012-04-30 | depth DG_metagenome m | reverse complement strand
GCCCGCCGGGCTGGAGCCGCTGATGCAGCTGCCGGGCCTGGGCGCCAAGCGCGTGGCCGCCCTGTACCACAAGCTGGGCATCGACGGCCTGGCGGCGCTGCGCCGCGCGGCCGAGGCGGGGGAGGTGCGCTTGCTGGCCGGCTTCGGGGAGAGGATCGAGGCGCGCATCCTGGAAGCCATGGCCGCGCACCGCGAGACGGAGCACCGCATCCTGCGCCGTACCGCCACCGCCTACGCCGAGCCGCTGGTCACCTGGCTGCGACAGGCCGAAGGGGTAAGCGAGGTGGTGGTGGCCGGCAGCTACCGGCGCGGCCGGGAGACGGTCGGCGATCTCGACATCCTGGTGGCGGCCGGCGATGGCGAACGCGTGATGCAGCACCTGCTCGCCTACGATGAGATCGGCGAGGTGCTCTCGCACGGCCACACGCGCACCACCGTGCTGCTGAAGAGCCACCTGCAGGTGGACGTGCGCGTCGTCCCCCGCGACGGCTTCGGCGCCGCGCTGCACTACTTCACCGGCAGCAAGGGGCACAACATCGCCATCCGCCGCCTGGGCCAGCAGCGCGGGCTGAAGATCAACGAATACGGCATCTTCCGGGGCGACGAACGCATCGCGGGCGAGCGCGAAGCAGAGGTCTTCAAGGCCGTGGGCCTGCCCTTCATCGAACCCGAGCTGCGCGAGGCGAGCGGCGAGATCGAGGCAGCCCGCCGGCACAGACTGCCGCACCTCGTCGAGGCCGGCGACCTGCACGGCGATCTGCACATGCACACCACCGCCACCGACGGCCACGCCGACCTGAAGCGCATGGCGCTGGCGGCAAGGGACTACGGCCTGGACTACGTCGCCGTCACCGAGCACTCCCGGCACCTGCGCATGGTGCATGGCCTCGATGCCGATCGCCTGCGGGCGCAGATCGACGAGGTCGCGCGCCTGAACGACAAGATCGACGGCATCACCATCCTGGCGGGCATCGAGGTCGATATCCTGGAGAACGGCGATCTCGACCTGCCGGCCGAGGTGCTCTCCCGCCTCGACCTCGTGATCGGCGCCGTGCACAGCCACTTCGACCTGCCGCAGAGGCGCCAGACCGAACGCATCCTGCGCGCCATGGACGCCCCCTGCTTCTCCATCCTCGCCCACCCCACCGGCCGCCTGCTCGGGGAGCGCGAGGCCTACGCCGTCGACATGGAACGCATCGTGGAGCATGCACGGGACCGCGGCTGCTTTCTGGAGCTCGATGCCCAGCCGCAGCGCCTCGATCTCGACGACCGGCACTGCCGCCTGGCGCGTGAATACGGGGTGCTGGTGGCCATCAACAGCGATGCCCACCGCCCGGAGGACTTCGCCAACCTGGCAGGCGGCGTCATCCAGGCCCGGCGCGGCTGGCTGGAGGCAAAAGACGTGCTCAACGCCCGGCCGCTTGGCGAACTGAGGCGCCTGCTGCGCCGGACCATGACATGACGGCACAGGCGCCATGGCCCGCACGACGGTCTATACTGCGCCGAACGACACCATCAAAGGATCCAGCCGATGAAAATACGGTATCTCGCCGCACTTGCAGCCTGCATGGCATTGACCGCCTGCTCCGGTTCGCCGAGCGATTCACGCATGGCCTCGCAGATCGCCGGGCAATACAATCAGGAATTCGGTGTCGATTTCGTGCAGGTCAGGCACCTGAGCGAAAGCAAAGGTCACAAGGATGGCGACAAGCGCTATGTCTCGGACGTCAGCTACGAGCTGGAGTTCACCAAGAGCCTGGCCGAGGTGCGCGATCAGGCCGGGCCGGTGCAGGCCCTGGAACTGGACGTCATGTTCGGCGACTTCCATGCCGGCGATACCAAGCACGTCCGCAACAGGGTGGTGTTCGAAAAGACCGACAAGGGCTGGGTGCTGAGCGACAGCCGGCGCGAGGAATAAACACGACCCGATCCAGTCGGTTCGAATCCCGTTTGGGACACCATATTCTGATGACTTGAGAAATGAGCTCCCAGTTACGGGAAATCAATAATGCTTATATAGCCATAACAACCCATTGATTGCTAAGTAGAGCAGAACTGCAATTTCAGCGAACCGCATAATGCGACCGGCGGTTGTTTGATCTCGCTTTTTCTTCGCAGCGGCTATTCGAGTCCACGTATCACGCGGCATGCGAAGGATGACGACTACAGCACCAATAAATACCGGCGCAAGCATAATGAGTCCCAATGAACCAGATTGGAGCTGCAACACGGCAAGAGAGATAACAAAATATATAACAACGGCCAGATAAACAGCCGCATGTTTCGCTGGAATATGCTGCTTTGATGGGTCTTGGGGTAACTCACTCATATCTATCCCGTATAGATGTATACAATTCGAGTGTCTACTTTGGCCAGATGCTGAGTTTTAAGCCACCGAAATGACCTGTAGCCAGTGCCCAGATTCATCCCCTATGGGACGCCAACCAGGACTCAAAAAAATGACCACTGATCACCCCTCGTTGGAGTGAAGCTGCCGGACTGGTACCATTGCCAGTCCCAAATCCGGGCCTATGGCCCCTCCAAGGAAGCGCGATGACTGAGCAGGCGGCACGCACCCATGCCCTGAAGGATGCCCTTTCCCAACGCATCCTGATCCTCGACGGCGCCATGGGCACGATGATCCAGCGTCACAAGCTGGAGGAAAGGGATTTCCGCGGCGAGCGCTTCGCCGACTGGCCGCGCGATCTCAAGGGCAACAACGACCTGCTGACCCTGACCCGTCCCGACGTCATCCGCGGCATCCACGAGGCCTATCTGGAGGCCGGTGCCGACATCGTCGAGACCAACACATTCAACGCCAATGCCGTGTCCATGGCCGATTACGGCATGGAATCGCTGGTCTACGAGCTGAACCTCGAGGGCGCGAGGCTCGCCCGGGCCGCGGTCGATGCCCACGCCAGGGGAGCCAGGCCGTGCTTCGTCGCCGGCGTGCTCGGCCCGACCAGCCGCACCTGCTCGATCTCGCCGGACGTCAACGATCCGGGCTTTCGCAACATCACCTTCGACGAGCTGGTGACGACCTACAGCGAAGCCACGAAGGGCCTGGTCGACGGCGGCGCCGACATCATCCTGATCGAGACGATATTCGACACCCTGAACGCCAAGGCCGCCGTGTTCGCCGTGAAGCAATATTTCGCCGAGTCCGGCAGGTCACTGCCGATCATCATCTCCGGCACCATCACCGACGCCTCTGGGCGTACGCTGTCGGGACAGACCGCCACCGCCTTCTATGACTCCCTGGCCCATGCCGAACCGATCTCCTTCGGCCTGAACTGCGCGCTCGGCGCCAAGGAACTTCGCCAGTACGTCGAGGAGCTGTCGGGGTGCGTGCCCTGTCACATCAACGTGCACCCGAACGCTGGGCTGCCCAATGCCTTCGGCGGCTACGACGAGACGCCGGAGGCCATGGCCACAGAGATCCGAGAGTGGGCCGAATCCGGCTTTTTGAACATCATCGGCGGCTGCTGCGGCACCACCCCCGATCACATCCGCGCCATCGCCAAGGCGATGGACGGCCTGCCGCCGCGCCAGGCGCCCGAACTGCCGGTCGAGTGCCGGCTGTCGGGGCTGGAGCCGCTGCACATCGGCGAGACATCGCTGTTCGTCAACGTCGGCGAGCGCGCCAACGTTACGGGCTCGGCCGTGTTCAAGCGCCTGATCATGAACGGGGATTACAGCACGGCGCTGGATGTCTGCCGCGAGCAGGTCGAGAACGGCGCCCAGGCCATCGACATCAACATGGACGAGGCCATGCTCGATGGGAAGAAGGCCATGGTCACCTTCCTGAACCTGATCGCCAGCGAACCGGACATCGCACGCGTACCGGTGATGCTCGACTCCTCCAAGTGGGAGATCATCGAGGCGGGCCTCAAATGCGTCCAGGGCAAGGGCATCGTCAACTCGATCTCGCTGAAGGAGGGCAAGGATGCCTTCGTACGGCATGCGAGGCTGCTGAGGATGTACGGGGCGGCGGTCGTCGTCATGGCCTTCGATGAGAAGGGGCAGGCCGACACGCTGGCACGCAAGACCGAGATCTGCGAGCGCAGCTACCGCATCCTCGTTGACGAGGTCGGCTTCGCTGCCTCCGACATCATCTTCGACCCGAACATCTTCGCGGTGGCCACCGGCATCGAGGAGCACAACAACTACGCCGTCGACTTCATCGAGGCCACCGGCTGGATCAAGGACAAGCTGCCGCATGCGCTGGTCTCCGGCGGCGTATCCAACGTCTCCTTCTCCTTCCGCGGCAACAACCCGGTGCGCGAGGCCATCCATTCGGTGTTCCTGTACCACGCCATCGCCAGGGGCATGGACATGGGCATCGTCAACGCGGGGCAATTGGCCGTCTACGACGAGCTGCCGGCCGAGCTGAAGGAACGCGTCGAGGATGTGGTGCTGAACCGCCGGGCGGACGCCACCGAGCGCCTGCTGGAGATCGCCGACGACTACCGCGGCGAGGGCGTGCAGGCCAAGCGCGAGGACACCGAGTGGCGGTCCTGGCCGGTGGCGAAAAGACTGGAGCACGCGCTGGTCAAGGGCATCGATGCCTTTGTGGCCGAGGATGTCGAGGAGGCGCGCCAGCAGTTCGCACGCCCGATCGAGGTCATCGAGGGGCCGCTGATGGACGGCATGAACGTGGTCGGCGACCTGTTCGGGGCCGGCAAGATGTTCCTGCCGCAGGTGGTCAAGTCCGCGCGCGTGATGAAGAAGGCGGTGGCCGTGCTGCTGCCCTTTATCGAGGCGGAGAAGTCCGGCGGCGCCAGCTCCAACGGCAAGGTGCTGATGGCCACGGTCAAGGGCGACGTGCACGACATCGGCAAGAACATCGTCGGTGTGGTGCTCGCCTGCAACAACTTCGAGGTCATCGACCTCGGGGTCATGGTGCCGGCCGCCACCATCCTCGAGGAGGCGAAGAGGCACGAGGTGGACATCATCGGCCTGTCCGGGCTGATCACGCCCAGCCTCGATGAGATGGTGCACATCGCCAAGGAGATGAAGCGCCTGGGCTTCACGATCCCGATCATGCTGGGGGGTGCGACCACCTCCAAGGCGCATACGGCGGTCAAGATCGAGCCCGAATACGACGAACCGGTGGTGTGGGTCAAGGACGCCTCGCGCGCCGTCGGCGTGGCGCAGAACCTGGTGTCCGAGACCAACCGTGCGAAATTCGTCAGCGATCTGAAGGATGAGTACACGAAGGTGCGCGAGCTGCACGAGGGGCGCGGCCGGGCCAAGGAATTCCTGTCCATCGCGGCCGCCCGCGCCAACCACAGCCAGATCGACATCGCCGCCGTGCCCCCTGCCCCGAAGCGGCTCGGCGTGCAGGTGTTCGAGGACGTGCCGCTGGCTGAGATCCGCCCCTACATCGACTGGTCGCCGTTCTTCGGCGCCTGGGAGCTCAACGGCGCCTACCCGCGCATCCTCGACGACCCGCACAAGGGCGAGGAGGCACGCAAACTCTATGCGGATGCCCAGAAATGGCTGGATACCATCATCGCCGAAAAATGGCTCGAGGCACGGGCCGTCGTCGGCCTGTTCCCGGCGCATGCCACCGCGGACGACAGCGTCGTCGTCGAAGATCCGGCCAGCGGCAGGGAGATCGCGCGTTTCCACTTCCTGCGCCAGCAGCAGGACAAGAAGGACAGCCGCGCCAACCTGTGCATGGCCGATTTCGTCGCACCGGAGCACGACCACATCGGCGGCTTCGCCGTCGCCGTGTTCGGCGCCGATCAGAAGGCGGCCGAATTCGAGAAGCAGCACGACGACTACACCGCCATCATGATCAAGGTGCTGGCCGACCGCCTGGCCGAGGCCCTGGCCGAATACATGCACGAGAAGGTGCGCAAGGATCTCTGGGGCTATGCGCCGGATGAAAAGCTCACCAACGAGGAGCTGATCCGCGAGCGCTACCAGGGCATCCGCCCGGCCTCCGGTTATCCGGCCACCCCGGACCACACGGAGAAGGAAACGCTGTGGCAACTGCTTGATGTGCGGAATCGGATCGGCATGGGCCTGACCGAGTCCTATGCGATGACCCCGCCCGCCGCCGTCTCCGGCCTGTACCTGGCGCATCCGGCCGCCCATTACTTCACCGTCGGCCACATCGACCGCGACCAGGTCGAGGACTACGCCAGGCGCAAGGGCATGAGCGTCGAGGAAGCCGAAAAGTGGCTGGCACCGCTGCTGGGCTGATCCGCAATCAACTGCTGAGACCGGAATTCACGGGGCAACTGGCCGAGAGGCTGGCCGAGGGCGCCTGCATCAAGCTGGTCAGCGCGCATGGCCAGGGCCGCCGGCGCACGCTTTCCGATCTTAGCCTCTGCCTGCCGGGTTCGATGACCGTGCTGCAGGCCAATCTTCGCGATTATCCGCAAAGCCTGGCCTCCATGCTGGCCGATCTCGCCTCCCAGATCGGTCTGGATGGCATCGATTCCCTTGAGGACATGCTCGACCGGCTGGCGCAACGATCCGAGCGCACGCTGATCATCCTGCACAACCTCGACGAACTGCGCCCCGGTACGGCCAGCGGCTACGACGACGGATTCTTCACGTCGCTGAACGGCGTGCGCAGCCGCTCCGCGCTGTCCCTGCTCTGCGTATGCGAACACGCGCACGCGGACTGGCCGCTGGACATCGAAACCCTTTTCCTTCCGCCTTTGACCCCGGATCAGGCCCTGGCGGAGATGACACGCCGGGATCCCCCCGTCGGACCGGGCGAGCGGCCGGCAATCGCCCGCTGGATCGCGGCACAGCCCGCCCCCTATGCCCTGCTGGAACAGCCGGAGGCGTGGCCGCGCCCGGCCCGCGGCGCTATATCCCCGTAAAGGTGAAACCCAGCGCGGCGAGGATCCTGTCGCGATGCTCCGCCAGGCTCCCCGCAGGTTCGGCCAGCATCGCCCTGGGAACGCCCGCCATTTCCGCCGTGGAAAGAACGAGCTTCTCGCCGAGAAACACGAAACCCGGGTGCAGATGCTGGATGGGCCTGGGAATGACATCCTGGCGGTAGAGGGGAACGACCACCCGGGTCGCCAGACCGCCGAGCAGATCGGCCTGCACGTCCAGCAGATACGGTATGATCACCGATGTCTCCGCGTTGGCGTTCCGGTAGACGTCGAACTGCGCCATCAGAAACGCCGCAGCCCGCGGCTGAACACACCCCGCTTCTCGACGCGTTGATTGTACGCATCGATCGCATCGCGGTTGCCGGCCATCCATATCTCCTGCCGCCTGCGGCGCAGGATCTCGCCCAGGGACGACTCCAGTACCTGCGAAAGATTGATGCGCATCGCCTTGGCCTGCTCGATCAGGTCCCTGTCGATGCGCAGATTCACCGCCTTTTTGACCGATTCCCCCATCGCAGCCCCCATATTTATACGCATAATATATGCGCATATAAATAAAATCAATATGAAAAGCAAATATGGAAGATCGCTTCTGAATCAACGGATAAGGCCTATCGTTGGGCAATCATTTGATCGCCGGATATGCCGGCCGCACAGGCAAGCGGATGGGCAAAGCACCAGGACATGACAGTGTGGCGACCGCGGATCGCGGCCGGGATCGTTTCGGCAGCCTGGGATCGGGCGGACGCCCGTATCAGGACTCGGTTTCAGCACCCGCTTCGGCGATGGCAGCCCTTTTCGCGAGCCTGCCGCCGTAGATGAGAAGGATGACGCCCGCCGTCTCGACCACCAGCGCCCCCACCACCAGTTCAAGCCCCGATGTGACGAAGTGGTCGATGGTTTTCAGCGTCGGGTCGGATGCCGCCGCCCAATAATCGATCAGGCGGATGAACAGCATGCCGGCCGCAATCCCGCCCAGGGCACACACCAGCGCCCCGAAAATCTGCAACGATAAGGCAACCAGACGCATCCGCTCTCCTCGCTTCCCCGGCACGACGCTAGCATAACGGAGCGTGGCCGTCCGCATATGCGGCGTGCAATCCCCCAAAAAGCGTGCCTGTTCCTTTCCTCCCGGCCATGCCATGCTGTCTGTTATGACGGTTCCACCATTCAACCGCGGGGTGGCGGCGCTGCTCGCAGCCTCGCTGCTGGCCCTGGGCCTGGCCGGCTGCGATGACTCCGCGAAACCGGTACCGGTCAAGGACGACCACGCCCCGCCGCCCTATGCCGGGCACGGCATGGATGCCGTAGGCGTGGGCCGCGATCCCTCCCATCACTCGCCCTTCGGAGCCCCGACGGACACGACCGGTGAGCCGGGCAGAACGCAGTCCCCGCCGCCCCCCCCGATCAGCGCAGTGATCCCGGTCAATAACCGCCCTTAAATTAGTGTAATTAATCCACCTTCCCCGCCATTTTCCCCATAAATATATTGCCGCTTAAGTCGGTCAGAGACCGATATGAACAAGGAGCATATATGCGTTCATTGATGATGGCGTTGATTGCACTGACGGCTCTGGCATTCGCCTCGGCCCCCGCGATGGCTGCCGATGCCAGCCCTGAGGCGCCTGCGAAGGCTGAGCCTGCGAAGCCGGCGAAGAAGCATCACCACAAGGTGAGGCATCACCACAAGGTGAAGAAGGCCGAGAAGAAGGCTGAGAAGAAGGCCGAGAAGAAAGAGGAAATGAAGGGCGAAGAAGGCAAATAAGGCCGGATCCGCGCTAAAAAAAGCCCCCGCAGGACGCGGGGGCTTTTTATTTCAGAGCATGCCGATCAATGATGGTGCCCGCCCGGCCCGTGCACATGGCCGTGTTCCATCTCTTCATCGCTGGCATCGCGGACATCGACGACCGTGACATCGAAATTCAGCGTCTCGCCGGCCAGCGGGTGATTGCCGTCGACCGTCACATCGTCCCCGTCGATCGCCGTGACCGTGACGATATGCTGGCCGGTATCGCTCTCGGCCCGGAACTGCATCCCGACCTCCAGATCATCGATGCCATGAAAGGCCTCCCGCGGCACCACCTGTTGCAGGGCATCGTTGCGTTCGCCATAGGCCTCGGACGGCGCGATGGACACCTGCAGCCGGTCACCGCGCTTCTTCCCCTCCAGGGCGTTCTCCAGGCCCGGAACGATATTCTGGGCCCCGTGCAGGTACAGCAGGGGCTCATGCCCCTCAGAACTGTCGATGATCTCCCCCGCATCGTTTGTCAGCGTATAGTCGATCGACACGACCTTGTTCTTGGCTACCTGCATGGATCATCCCCTGTGGATTGGTATGCCTCCACCCTACCCGCTGGGCCGGGCCTGGCCAACGAATTCTTTGCCGGCCATCAGTTGCCGATCATCCCGTCCAGGCGCTGCAGGTCATTGATCACCCGCCACGTGCCGCCGCCGGCCTCCACCTTTTTCTGCCACACATCGAGGCGATCCATGTACTCGCGCGGATCGACGTTGTCGGTCCTGAGCTTGGTCACGTTCAGGGCCACCACCTCGAAGCCGTTCAGCTGCAGCGGGATGTCGCGCACGTAGCCCTTCTTCAGGTCCTCCTTCAGATCGGAGAAGATCAGGATGGTTTTCGTGCCGGGATTCATCTCGTTCAGGTACTCGATGCCCTGCAGCACGCCGCCGGTGATATCGGTGTAGGCGCTGGGCCTGACATGCTTGACGAAATCGTCGACGATCTCGCGGAACCGCCGCTTCTGTTCGTTGGCCACGCTGGGGCGATCGTCAAAGGTCATCTTCACGATGATGTTCTTCTCGGTGAAGCTCGCCGTATCCACACGCGCCACGGCGAAGGAATCACCCGGATTCAGCTTCGCCAGCGTGAAGTTGATGATGCGCTGGGCGTGATCCAGCTGTTGCGCATAGGTTCCCGAGGTGTCGAGCAGCATGTACACGCCGCGCGTGTGCGGCTTGTTGTCCGAACAGGCGCTCAACGCCAGGGCCAGCACCAGGCCGGCGATCGCCGGCAGACCGAGGATGCGTTTCATGGTTCACCTCCCGACCTGGCCCAGTTCCATCGGGGCATCGGCGCCGTAGGCATGGGCCTTTTCCTTGCCCTGGGCCGGAGTCCGGCCCTTGAGCATGCGTTCGACCCACAGCGGTGCGAAGATCGCCAGGTCGTAGATCTGCACCAGCGCCCTGCCCGCAAAGCGGGACATGTTGCCGATGGCGCGCAGCGTCACGGCCAGGGCATTGAGCATATAACCGCCGGCGATGCCGAGCACCGTGCGCAGCGAGTGGATGAAGCTCTCCAGCGGGATGGCCACGAAGGTCAGGGCAAACGGCAGGATGAAGCCCATGCCCATCTGCGCGGCGGTCGTGATCCAGCGGCTGGAGGCGGCGCTGCTGCCCGCCTGCTGCTGGGCGGCCAGGCTGGCCAGCAGCGCGGCGTCGTCCTGGGACAGGATATCGCGCATATAGGCCAGGCTGGCCTCGATGCTGGCCAGGATGAACAGCATCGCGAAGGTGGCCCAGATCATGCGCACGCGCTTCTTGTCGTCCAGCGCGCCGATGACCGGGAACAGGCGGGTGATGCGCATCGATTCCATCAGGAACAGGCCCATGGCCATCTCGACGAAGATGATCACCAGCGCCGCGACGTTCGCGGTCCTGAAGCCCATGATATAGCTGTTGCCGCCGACCATCTCCTGCATCGGGCGCATGATCAGGTGGAAATTGATGACGGCGCCGCCCACGGCAATGACCAGCACCAGGGCCGAGATGAAGAACTGGGTGATCGACGAGGATGACAGCATCTGCACCGCCCGATCCGAACCCTTGAGGATCTCCTCATGGTCCTGCATGTGCCTATCGATGCTCTTGGAACGGTCGAGCAGGCTGGACACGCTCTTGTCCGTGCGCTCCATGACGTGCACCAGCCTGCGGCAATGGGGAAGCATCTTGGCCAGCAGCTGATGACGCTTGTGGCTGCTCTTGCGGAACTCCTCCACCGTCTTGTCCTGGGCCTTGACCATGGACTTGTGGATCTCCTCCAGCACGCCGGCCACCATGGAGTCCCCCGAGGACGGGATCTTGGCCACGGCCTCCACGGCCTTGTGCCAGGCTGGCGGCGTCGGGGGCACCTCGCTGCTCTGCTGGTGCTCCTCCTCGATCTTCGTGATCTCCTCGCTGGCCTCCCGCTTCAGGGCGGGGTATTCGGCCAGGCTGCGGTTCACGGCCGCGCCGACGCGGTCGAACTCGCGCTCGACGATGCGCTCGGCCGCCTCCCGGCCGGCGGCCAGCAGCACCTCGCGGTTGCGCATGGAAAGGCGCGCCTCCGCCTTCAAGAGCGACCTGGCCGCCACGCGCAGGCCGTGGTGCAGGATATTGCCGAGGGAAAGGATGGCCCGGTGCGCAGGCTGCCGCGCCATATAGAGCAGCACCGAACCGAGGATCAGCCAGATGGCCACGGAAAGCCCCGCATGATCCGGAACGATGAACAACAGCTCGGAATAGTTCATAAAACCTCCTCACGGAATCCGATGAGATACCCGGACCGTGAAGGAACAGGGCCCGTCATTCTGTCAGCGGGGTCACAATCCCCGCCGGCGAGGCGGCCATGGCTTATAAGCGGGAAAACGGGAGGCTGGACGCGGGGCGCCCTGTGCCCAGGGCTAGGTGCGGATCTTGGCGTCCTGGCGCACGATGATCTCGCCCATGTTGCGCACGATCAGGGAAAAGAGCTTCATCACCAGCGCCGGATGCTCCTGCATCAGGCGCTCGAACGCATCACGCCTGATCTTGTACAGGATGCAGGGATGATCGGCGATGACGCTGGCGCTCGTGGGATTGCCGCTGAAGAAGCTGATCTCGCCCAGGACCTTGAGCTTGTTGTTGCGGGAGAACATGACATCGTTGCCGTTGATGTTGCGGCCGCGCACCTCGACATTGCCCGACTGGAGCAGGTACAGCGCTTCAGGTACGGAATTCTGGTGGATGATCGACATCCCCTCGGAGACGAACACCACCTCGATCGCATCCTGCAGGGCCCGGCGCTCGCCCTTGGCAAGCGGGCTGCCCAGTTGCCCTTCGAGCCAGTCGAAATCGATCTGCATATTCCCCCTGCCGTGCCAGCCCCCTGCCGCGCCGGCCGGAACCGGCGGGAGCGCATGGATACCGCGCATCCGGCGCTTCGCTACAGGGACAGGCTCCGGAATTCCTTGCCTGGAATCAAGCCCCGGCGCCATCCGCTGGCGGATGATGCGCTCCGGCCGTCAGCCGCTGCCCGCATCACCCTCGCCCTCGACCCGTTCCTTCTTGGCCCGGATCCGCGCCTTCTTGTCCTCGGCGGCATAGGGGTCGCGGGCCTTGTCCGACAGGGCGCGGTAGATCTCGACGCGGTCCCCCTCGCGCAACACCTGATCGAGCTTGACCAGCTTGGCGAACACGCCGACCTTGTTCTGGGCCAGGTCGATCTCCGGATGCTTCTCCAGCACATGGCTCATGCGGATCGCCTGCTCGACCGTCGTCTCATCCGGCACATCCAGCTCTTCCAGCGTCTGTTCATGCGGCAGCGCATAGGCAATGACGATATTCACCGGCTCCTCCCGACCTCGACCGCCCGCCGTTCGAACGCATGCACCATCGAACGGCATGCCGTGGAAAATATCGGCGTGGCAAGCATGCGCAGCATCATGTTATGGAACTCGAACTCGATCGAGAAGTGGGCCCGGCAGGAATGCGCATCGATGGCCTCGAAGCTCCACAGGCTCTCGAGGAAGTTGAACGGGCCGTTCAGCAGGCGGATCTCCACCATCTTGTTGACCACGAAACGGTCCACGGTCTGGAATGCATGCTTCATGCCGGCCAGATCGGCCACCAGTTCCGCCGTCAGCTCCCCTTCGCCGCGCGTCAGGATGCGCGAGTCCGCCACCCACGGCAGGAACAGCGGATAGGCATCGATATCCATCACCACATCGAACATCGCCTGGGCGCTGCAGGGCAGTACGCGGGTTTCCTCGAACCGGTGCATCCTCAGGCCTTCCGTTTGGCCCGCCGTCCCGCTTCCCGGGCCGGGGCATAGGGGTTCTCGCTGGCCGTGAACGCGAAGCGCACGGGAATACCGGGCAGCTGGAAGCGGCTGCGGAAGCTCTGCTCCAGGTAGCGCAGGTAACTGGCCTTGATGCTGCCGGGGCGGTTGCAGAACACCTTGATGGTCGGGGGATAGCGGTCGATCTGGAAGGCGTATTTCAGCCGCACCACGGCGCCGCGCTCGCTCGGCGCGGTCTGCCTGCGCTGCGCCTGCTCCAGCCAGCGGTTCAGGCTGCCCGTGTTGATCTCGGTGCCGTTGTTGCGGGCGGCGCGCACGGCCTCACCGAGCAGACGCTTCACGCCGCGCCCCTTCTTGGCCGAGATGCGGAACACCGGCACATCGGGCATGGCCCGCATGCGGTAGCTGAGCCGGTCGGAGAAATACGACCACTGCTCATCGGACATCAGATCCGCCTTGTTGACCGCCACCAGCAGCGCACAGCCCTCCTGCTGGGCCAGGGTCATCAGGCGCATGTCCTGCTCGGACACGCCCTCGCTCCCGTCAAGCACGACCACCGCCGCATGCGCCCGCCGGAATGCCTGCACCGCCTTGACGCGCGCCACGAACTCGATGATGTCGCTGATGCGCCCGTGCTTGCGCTGGCCCGCCGTATCGACCAGGCGCACGGCGCCCTCCTGGTCCCCGATGCGGTAGGGCATGTCGACATCGATGGCGTCGCGGGTGGTGCCGGCGATCGGGCTGACCACGACGCGCTCGCGGCCCAGCCAGGCGTTGATCAGGGTCGATTTCCCGACATTGGGGCGGCCGATCACCGTGATCTGGGCCAGCGGCTCGGCCTGCTCCTCCTCGGGGACGGCGGCCGGGCGCTCCGTCTCGGGCGGCAGCGCGGCCCGCAGGCGCTCGATGAAATCGGCGATCCCCTGGCCGTGGGCGGCGGACACCGCGGCCGGCTCGTCCAGGCCCAGGGCATAGAAATCGCTCGCCGCACCCGGCTGTTCGGCCTTGTTGACCACCAGCATCACCGGCAAGCCCTGGCGGCGCAGCCGTTCGGCGATGTCATGATCCACCGGCGTGGCGCCGGTCTGGCCATCCACCACGAACAGCACCAGATCGGCCACGGCCAGCGCCGCCTCCACCTGGGCATCGATGTCCGGCTGCATCTCGCCGTGCTGCGGTTCGCCGATGCCACCGGTGTCCACGAGGATCACCGGCCGCTGGCCGATCATGCAGTCGCTTTCCAGACGGTCGACGGTCACGCCGGGACGATCACCGACGATGGCCCGGCGCCTGCCGACGAGACGGTTGAACAGCGTCGATTTGCCCACATTGGGGCGGCCGACGATGGCGACGACCGGCAGCCTGGCGAACGGCGATTCGTTCATGCCGCGCCGTCCCGCTCAGTGCAGGAAATACAGGGACCCCAGATCATTGCGCAGGATGACGCCATGGGACTCGGCGACCGGGGCGCGGTCGAAATGCCCCTTGAGGCGCAGGTGGCCGAGCACATGCCCCTGTTCATCCACGCGGTAGACCGAGCCCCTGTCGTCCGCGACCCACAGGGCCTGGTTCCACAGCACCGGCCCGACCAGCTCGCCGGGCGTCAGCTGCGTCTTCCACAGCGTGCTGCCGCTGGCGGCGTCCAGCGCCTGCAGGGCGCCGTGGCTGTCCGCGGCATAGACGACATTGCCGGCCACCACCGGCGTGGACTTCAGCGAGATCTGGCGGTGCTGCTGGCGGCTGCCGTCCTGCTTGGACAGGAAATAGCTGTCCCCCTGATACAGGGACACCAGATAGGCCCCCGCCCCGCCGCCGTAGGCCGGCACATCGACCGCCGCGGCCAGCGGCACCTTCAACTCGCTCAGCACCACGGCATTGTCGTCCAGCATCAGCTGCTGGCGCCACAGCAGGTCGCCGGTATCGGCCTTGATGTCCGCGACATCGCCGTTGTTGAACAGCGCCACGATGGTGTTGCCGTCGACCAGCGGCGACGGCGCCATGTACATGCCCAGTCCGCCGGGGATGCCGGCGTAGCTCCAGCGCTTCTCGCCCTTCGGGGAGAAGCGGTAGATGCGGTTGTCCCCGGTGGCCACGATGATATCGCCATCGATCAGCACGGGATCGGCCATCATCAGCGACGACAGCGGCTGCTTCCAGCTGATCGCGCCCGCCACCACGTCGATGCAGTACATCGTGCCGTCCATATCCCCGGTCACGACATGCCGGTCATCCAGGGCCACCATGCCCGAATCGGAGGGCGCATCGATCGGGATGCGCCGGACCTCGGAGCCGCTCGCGTCGTAGACGTGCACGCGCGCATCGTGGCCGGCGATCACGATCAGGTCCCCGCCGGGGGCATGCACGACCACGGGCGCGCTGAAGGCCCGCGGCGAGGCCTGGGCGCGCTGGTCGACATTGACCTCCCAGGCCTTGTCGATACCGGAATCTCGGGAGAAGGCCGGCAGCTGACCGCTACCGCCCGGGGCACGGCCCGTGGCGCAGGATGCCAGCAGCAGCGACAGCATCGCCACCCTCAGCAGCGGGAAGAACATGGGCTTCGGCATGGTTCCGGGCCTCAGCTTCCGGCCGGGGTATTCTTGGCCTCGAGCGCCTGCAGTTCACTGTCGATACGCCGTTGCAGGGCATCGTCATGGGACGGGGCCGCCTGGGCCAGCTTCAGGTGGCTGAGCTTGCCCGTCGCATCGGCACTGGCCTCGGCCAGCAGGAACTGGCGCAGCTGCTCATAGTCGGCACCGACGCTGTCCTTGAGCAGGGGCGTGGCCTGATCGGGCTTGCCCTCATCCAGCCACAGCCGCGCCAGATCGAGCCTGGCCTGCCAGACCCATTCCGGCATGCTCTTGGAATTGTCGATGACCGCCTGCAGATGCTGTTTGGCATGCGCGGCATCCAGCCGTGCCAGCTGCATCTCGGCCATCGCCGTATAGGCGGTGCCGAAATGCCTGTCGACCAGGGCCTGTAGCAGCTTCTGCCTGTCGCTGTCCTTGACCACGGAGAGGGCCTGATAATAGATGGTCGCCGCCGCATTGCGCTCGGACCGGGCCTTGTTGATCCACAGCGCCGCACCGGCCAGCAGCAGCGCGAACGCGACGAGAGCCGCAACCAGCTGCGACTGATGGCGCTTCGCCCAATCCACAAGCTGGGCGTTGCGCATGTCGCGCTTGAGCTCCTCCATGTCGAAGGCCGAGTGCTCCTCGGCCTTGGGGGCGGCCCCCTTCGGGGCGGATTTCGATGCGGTGGATCTGGAAACCTTGTCGTTCACGTGGATCGCCTTCCTAATGTTCGGGTTCAGACTGCGCCAATGGGCCGTCCGCCGGCGCGTTTGCAGCCTAGGGCCCGGTGCCCTCGTGTCAATGTCATCCGTCCGCCGGCACCGGCGTCTCGGGCTGTTTGGAGCGCTCGCGGATGATCACCAGCACGCTGTGGATCAGCGCCGCCATCGGAATGGCGATGAACACGCCCACCACCCCCCACAGGCTGCCGAACACCAGCACGGCCACGATGATGGCGATCGGATGCAGGTTCACCATCTCGGAGAACAGCCAGGGGATCAGCACATTGGCATCGATGGCCTGGATCACGGCATAGGCCAGGATGCTGTAGGCGGTCATGTCCGACCATCCCCACTGGAAGAAGGACAGCAGGATCACCGGCACCGTCACCACCGCCGCCCCGATGAACGGCACCCATACCGAGATGCCGGTCAGCGTGCCGAGCAGCAGCGCATACTCGTGGCCCATCAGCCAGAATACCAGGCCCATGCTGCCGCCGATCACCAGCGATTCCCAGAAGCGGCCGCGGATGTAGTTGCCGATCTGCACGTCCACCTCGTCCCAGACCCTTCTCAGCAGCACATGCTCGCGCGGCAGGAACTGCAGGCCCCAGTCGATCAGCTTCTGCTTGTCCTTGAGCAGGAAGAACACCAGCACCGGCACCAGCACCGCATAGACCAGCAGCGTGATCAGCCCCGGGATCGAGGCCAGCGAGAATTTCAGCAGCGCTCCGCCCCATTCCTGGACCTTGATGGCCATCGAGCCGACCATCTGCTGCACATATCCGGGATTCAGCCAGCGCGCATAATGCTCCTGGAAGGCATGCAGCAGGTCGCGCAGCGACTGCACATACAGCGGCACCTGGGCGATCAGGCGGCCGACCTGGTCGGAGAGCAGCGGCAGCACGGTCAGCAGCGCGAACAGCACCATCAGCAGCGCCCCGAAGCAGACCAGCAGTACGGCCGGCAGCGGCGGCATGCGCAGGCGCACCAACAGCGACACGACGCCGTCCAGCACGTAGGCCAGGGCCAGGGCCACCAGCAGCGGCGCCAGGATATCGGCGAACACCATCAGCAGCGCAAAGATGATGGCCAGCGACACCAGCAGCATCACCAGCTGCGTATCGGCCAGGCGGGCCTGCACCCAGCCTAGGAATTGCTGCATGCCTCACCCCGGTTGCCGGCGGCCACCAGCCAGGCCGCACCGAGCGTGGCGATCAGGTGCAGCACGGCGCTGATGCCGTGCCAGGTGCCGAAACGGATACGCAGCGGGTCATCCTTCGCCAAGGTGTCGAAGCCGTGGCCGATCTGCGCCTTCAGGTCGGCGATGACCGGCGTGATCGCCCACTCGTTGACGGCCACCAGCAGCAGGACCAGGCCCAGCACCATCCAGGCGGAGCGCGGCGCCCCGCCCTGGCGCCACCAGAAGGCGGCGACGGCGAGGGCCAGGATCACCACGGTGCGGTTGGCCACGTGAAAGATATCGCCGGCCAGCATGCCGGCCAGATAGGTGGAACCGGCCTTGGCGAACAGGATCGGCGCCACGACGAAGCCTGGCACCACGAGCAGTCCCAGAAGCAGCGCCAGGCTCAGGCGCAGCCCGCCGGCGCGCAGGCAGGACGCGCTCAGCGCCACGGATGCATGCGCTCAGAGATAGCGCACCTCCTGCACCTCGTACTCGCGCTCGCCGCTGGGGGCGCGCACCACCACGGTGTCCCCCTCCTCCTTGCCGATCAGGGCCCGGGCGATCGGGGAAGTGATGGACACCCGGCCCTGCTTGATGTCGGACTCGTCGACGCCGACGATCTGGTACTCGACCTCGTTGCCGGAATCCAGGTCGATCAGGGTCACGGTGGCGCCGAACACGATCTTCTCGGCATCGATGGTCGTGGGATCGATGATGTGGGCACGCGCCAGCTTGTCCTCCAGCTCGGCGATGCGCCCCTCGTTCAGCCCCTGGTCCTCCTTGGCCGCGTGGTATTCGGCATTCTCGGAAAGGTCGCCGTGCGCACGCGCCACCTCGATCGCCTGCACGATCTGCGGGCGCTTGACGCTCTTGCGCTCGGCCAGCTCCTGGCGGAGCTGCTCGGCCCCGCGCACGGTCATCGGTACACGTTCCATTTAGGCTCCCCCTTGCGCGTGGTATTCCTGGATGCTGCGCACCGCCGTCACATCCGCCGTGCTGAGGATGGCCGCTGCCGCGGCAAGCCCGCCCTCGATGGTGGTATAGTAGGATATCTTGCGCTCCAGCGCCGTCTGGCGGATGGACTTGGAGTCGCGCACCGCCTGCGCCCCCTCGGTGGTCTTGACGATCAGGTCGACCTCGTCGTTCAGCAGGCGGTCGACGATGTGCGGACGCTGGCCGTCGATCACCTTGGCCACATGCGTGCTCGGCACGCCGGCCTCGCTCAGCGCCTGATGGCAGCCGGTGGTGGCCAGCACGTCGAAGCCGGCCGACACCAGCATCTTGGCCAGGGGCACCATCTGCGCCTTGTCGGCATCGCGCACGGAGAGGAAGGCGCGTCCGCCCTTGGGCAGGCGCTGGCCGGCCCCGAGCTGCGCCTTGGCGAAGGCGGCCGGGAAATCGGCGGCCACGCCCATCACCTCGCCGGTGGACTTCATCTCCGGGCCGAGCAGCGTGTCCACGCCGCGGAACTTGGCGAACGGGAACACCGCCTCCTTGACCGCACGGTAGCTCGTCGGCTGCGGCACGGCGGTCACCCCCTGCGCGGCCAGGTCCTGGCCGACCATGATGCGCGCCGCCACCTTGGCCAGCGGCACGCCGGTGGCCTTGGACACGAAGGGCACCGTGCGGCTGGCGCGCGGATTGACCTCGAGCACGTACAGCACCTCGCCCTGCAGCGCGAACTGGATGTTCAGCAGGCCCTTGACGTTCAGGCCCAGGCCGAGCAGCTCGGTCTGGCGCTCGATCTCGGCGATCACCGCGGGGCCGATCGAATGCGGCGGCAGGCAGCAGGCCGAATCGCCCGAATGCACGCCCGCCTCCTCGATATGCTCCATGATGCCGCCGATGACCACCCGCGTCCCGTCGCACAGGGCATCGACATCGATCTCCACGGCATGGTTCAGGAAGCGGTCGATCAGCACCGGATGCCTGGGGCTGACGGAGACGGCCTCGCGCATGTAGCGCAGCAGCCCCTCCTCGTCGTAGACGATCTGCATGGCCCGGCCGCCCAGCACATAGGACGGGCGCACCACCACCGGATAACCGATGCGCGCGGCCACGGCCACGGCCTCGTCCACCGAGCGCGCCGTGCCGTTGTCCGGCTGTTTCAGCTTCAGCTTGTGCAGCAGCTGCTGGAAACGCTCGCGGTCCTCGGCCAGGTCGATGGCATCGGGGCTGGTGCCGATGATCGGCACGCCGGCCGCCTCGAGCTGGCGCGCCAGCTTCAGCGGCGTCTGGCCCCCGAACTGCACGATGACCCCGTCCGGCTGCTCGACATCGACGATGGCCATCACGTCCTCGAAGGTCAGCGGCTCGAAATACAGGCGGTCGGAGGTGTCGTAGTCGGTGGACACCGTCTCCGGGTTGCAGTTGACCATGATGGTCTCGAACCCGTCCTCGCGCAGCGCGAGCGCGGCGTGCACGCAGCAGTAGTCGAACTCGATGCCCTGACCGATGCGGTTCGGGCCGCCGCCCAGCACCATGACCTTCTTCTGGCCGCTCGGGCGGGCCTCGCACTCCTCCTCGAAGGTCGAGTACAGGTACGGCGTCTGCGCCTCGAACTCGGCGGCGCAGGTATCCACGCGCTTGAACACGGCGACCACGCCGGCCGCCTTGCGCGCCGCGCGCACCACCTCCTCGTCGCTCGCCATCAACTGGGCCAGGCGCTCGTCGGACAGGCCCTCGCGCTTGGCCGCCCGCCATTGCTCGCGCGTCAGCCTCTCGGGCCTCTGGCCGCGCATCGCCTCCTCCATGCCGATCACGGCGGCAACCTCGCGCACGAACCACGGGTCGAAACGGGTCAGCTCGCACACGCGCGCCTCGCTCCAGCCGCGTGCCTCACCCAGCCTGAGCGCCTCGCCGACCCACCAGATGCGCTCCGCGCCCGGCACCGCCAGCTTCTCGCGCAGGAAGGCATCGGCATCCGCCTCGCCCGGCACCTGCTTGTCGAAGCCTCAGCTGCCGGTCTCCAGGCCGCGCATCGC
>OBLQ010000243.1_pt1 | contig 20406 bp, 25 predicted proteins | sample 1519881 | NCBI WGS metagenome assembly OBLQ01 (sample SAMN01911456, study PRJEB22533) | soil metagenome | biome: Soil | place: Malaysia | collected 2012-04-30 | depth DG_metagenome m | reverse complement strand
CTATCTGGCTCTGGTGAGCGGCCACCCTTTTCCGCACGCCGGCCGCATGCATTCGCACCTTGCCAAGGGCATGGTGCGCGGCGGTGAACGCATGGTCGTCGATGCCGAGGACGGCAAGGAGGCCGTGACCGACTTCCAGGTGATGCAGGAGCGCCGGAGCGATGATTTCGACTGGGCCATGGTGGCGCTCAATCCGCACAGCGGCCGCACGCACCAGCTCAGGGTGCAGCTGCAGGGCGAGGGGCATCCGATCCTCGGCGATGCCAAGTACGCCGGCCGGGACGATCTGGCTGTGTTCAAGGCCATGGGCGGGCGGGGGCTGATGCTGCATGCCTGGCGCCTGCGCTTCGTGCATCCGGTGACGGGCAGGGCCATGGAGCTGCGCTCCCCGCTGCCCGAGGGCTGGCGGAAGATTCTGACCGACGCGATGAACGGGAGGGAGTGATGAGAGGAAGCTGTTTGTGCGGGGCGGTGGCCTACGAGATCGATCGGCTGGACGGCCCGGTGCGCCACTGCCACTGCCGCACCTGCCAGAAGGCGCAGGGGGCGGCGTTCGCCTCGACCGCCCGCGTGGATCGCGCGCATTTCCGCTGGCTGAAGGGGGAGGACAAGCTGTCGGCCTTCGCCTCAACGCCCGGGAAGCTGCGCCGTTTCTGCTCGGTCTGCGGCTCGCACCTGCTGGCGGAATGGGTGGATCAGCCGCAGGTGATCATCCGCGTGGTCACGCTGGACGAGGATCCGCAGCCCACGGGATTCGCGCACATCTGGACCTCGCACGACCTGCCGTGGCTGGATTTCGGGGAGGATATCCCCGCCCATCCCGAGTTCCCGCCTGCCACATGAACGCATTGCCGTGTCCGATCGGGCAGGCCGGACGGTCCTTGCGGTTCGATTGGCGCTTCACTTTAATGACCCGGACAGGGGTTGGTTCATGAGAGGAGATCAATTGCGGCCTGACGCTTCCATGCACTTCGACATGCATGCCGAAATATCGCTGCTTTGTTGCCCAGAGAATGAATAGCCGGGCATCGGGATGAAAACGATTTCGTCAGCCCAGACGTTTCTGATGAAGTACGTCTTCCCCGTCGTCTGGATCGCGGGATTCGGTGCCGGCACGCTGGGCCTGTGGTTCGGTTCAATGCGCGACAGTCACGGCGCTCTTCCTCCGCCGGAAATGAAATGGCAGTTCCTGGCCGTCTGGATAGCCGGCTCGACGTTCATCCTCTGGAGTTGCGCCGGCCTGAAGAAGGTGCGGCTGGATTCGGCGCAGCTGTATGTGTCCAACTTCCGCAAGGAGATATCCATACCGTTTGGCAACCTTGTGAACGTCACGGAGAATCGCTGGATCAACATCCATCCGGTCACGATTCATCTGCGTGTTCCCACCGCGTTTGGGCAAAAGATCACCTTCATGCCTCCTGCGCGCTTTTTTGGTTTCTGGAGTTCGCACCCGGTTGTCGCGGAACTGAAGAGGCTCGCAGGCATCACGGGCCGATGACGTCAGGGACATGCGGAGGATTTGATCATGTTTGAGGATGTTCTGGGCTTCTGGTTCGATGAGCTGATGCCGGGGGAATGGTGGGCGAAGAACCCGGTGCTGGACCAGCAGATTCGCGAACGCTTCGGGGAGCTCCACACCCGGGCGTGCCGGTGCGAGCTGTTCGCGTGGCGGGCCAGCCCCCGCGGCCGGCTGGCGGAGATCGTGGTGCTGGACCAGTTCTCGCGCAATCTTTACCGGGATTCGCCGCTGGCCTTCGCCAACGACCCGCTGGCCCTGGCGCTGGCCCAGGAGGCCATCGAGCGGAAGGCGGATCAGGCGCTGGCGCCGGTCGAGCGCAGCTTCGTGTACATGCCGTTCATGCACAGCGAATCGCCGCAGATCCACGAGGTGGCGGTGAAGCTGTTCGCCGCCAACGGCATCGAGGCCAATCTCGAGTTCGAGCTGAAGCACAAGCGGATCATCGACCGTTTCGGCCGCTATCCGCACCGCAACGCCATCCTCGGCCGTGCGTCCACGCCGGAGGAGATCGCATTCCTGAAAGAACCGGATTCCAGCTTCTGAGGAGGACATCTTGATCGCCAAACTGATCGCCATGCTGGCCAGCGCCATCATCGCCGTGATCTCCGAACTCGGCTATGGCGGCATCGTGCTGTTGATGGGCATCGAGAGCGCCTGCATCCCGCTGCCGTCCGAGATCATCATGCCGTTTTCCGGCTATCTCGTGTTCAAGGGGGCCCTGAACCTGAGCGGCGTGGCCGTGGCGGGTGCCGCCGGCTGCCTGCTCGGCTCATGGCTGGCCTATGCCCTGGGCGCCTGGGGGGGGCGGCCGCTGATCGAGAGATATGGAAAATACGTGCTGATCTCCCACCACGATCTCGATCTCGCCGACCGCTGGTTCGTCCGCCATGGCGATATCACCGTCTTCACCGCCCGCCTGCTGCCGGTGGTGCGCACCTTCATCGCCTTTCCCGCCGGGGTGTCGCGCATGCCGCTGGGGCGCTTCAGTCTCTACACCTTCGCGGGCTCCCTGATCTGGTGCTGGGTCCTGGCCTGGATCGGCATGAAGCTCGGGGAGAACTGGGATACGCTCGGCGTCTATTTCCATCGCTTCGATGCCCTGATCGGACTCGTGCTGCTGGCAGGGATCGTCTGGTACGTGCGCCGCCATCTGCGGCGGCGGGACTGAACGGTCACAGGAGCCGTATCCCGGTCAGGCGTCCTTCTGCAGCAAATCCACGCGGATCGGCATGTTAAAATGCGCGCCGTCCGGCCCCATGTGGGATTCGAATCGCCGCTTCACTTGGGCGTACAGATCATCCGACAGCTGGTGGTGGGTGTGCGTGACCTTCAGTATCCTGGCCTCGAAATCGGCGAAATCGTCGAAGCGCATCGGGGAATGGAAGAACAGCTCCTGCTCCAGGCCCAGCACGCCCGTATCGACGGCACGTTTGACCGCCTCGAAGGCGGCGCGGCGGACCTTCTGCTCGTCGTGGAACAGGCGCAGGATCTCGTTGAAATCACCGGCGAATACCGGCTCGGAGATGTAGGCCAGACCGCCGGGCTTCAGCACGCGCCGGATCTCGGCCAGCGCCTTATCCATCAGCTCCAGCGGCACGTGGTGCAGGGATTTGAACATGAACACGATGTCGAACGCGGCATCCGGAGCCGGGATGGCCTCGGCCCCGGCCAGCACGAAGCGCACGTTGGGCAGGTCCTCGATGGCGAGATGGTTCCGGTGCTGGATATCGTCGACCTCGAGCGCCGTGATGCGCCGGTTTTCCCCCTCGCTGGCGATGGCGCGGGTGATCTCGGCGCGGCCGCAGCCGAGCTCGAGGATGTCCCTGCCGTCGAGCTGCAGCAGTTCGTTGTAGATGTCGCGTTCCGGGCAGGTTCTGGGGATGTCGGTGGTCATCAGCTGCATGGAAACCCAGCGTAGGCATGATCGCATCTCCGAACAACCATGGAATGCGTGTGGGGCTAGGACCTCTGATCGTACTGGTCGCGGGCGGCCTGGATCGCCTCCCGGTTGTGCTCGGCCCAGGCGGCCAGGGACATGATCGGATCGAGCAGGGTGCATCCGAGCGGCGTCAATGCGTAATCGACGCGCGGTGGAATCGTCGGTTCCACGCTGCGGCTGATCAGGCCGTCGCGCTCGAGCCCGCGCAGGGTCAGTGTCAGCATGCGCTGGGAGATGCCGTCAACGGCGCGGCGCAGCTCGTTGAAGCGTTTCGGGCCATCGCCGAGCAGGGCGACGATCAGCACGCTCCATTTGTCCCCGACCCGGTTGAGGACCTCGCGCACCGCCGGGCAGGCATTGCGTGACAATCGATTGTGACTTGGTGACATGAATGTGCCTTCTTGTGCTCCTGTTTCGAGGTAACTATTTTGCCCTCGGTTACAAAAAATTACCAGAGGCATCTGTCATTGTCACAGCTGTCGCCGGTAACAGGAGGCATATGATGACCAACATCCTACTCGTGATCTCAAGCCCGCGTGGCGAGGATTCCTATTCGACGCGTGTTGCCCGTGCCCTGGCACAGAGGTTGCATTCCGGCATTCCGGGCGCCGCGCTCACCATCCGGGACCTGGCCCGAGAACCCCTGCCGCATATCGGCGAGGCGTTCGTCGCCGGCATCGCCACGCCGGCCGAGGAGCGCAGCCCGGTCCAGCGTGCCGAGGTTGGCCGCTCGGATGCGGTGGTGGACGAGGTGCTGGCGGCGGACATCGTCATCATCGCCTCGGCGATGATCAATTTCGGCATCCCCTCGACCCTGAAGGCGTGGATCGACCACCTGGCCCGCGCCGGCCGCACGTTCCGCTATACCGAGAGCGGTGCGGAAGGGTTGGCGGGCGGCAAGAAGGTGTACCTTGTCGAGGCCAGGGGCGGTATCTATTCGGAAGGTGCGATGCAGGCCTATAATTTTCAGGAATCCTACCTGAGGACGGTGCTCGGTTTCCTCGGCCTGGATGATGTCGACATCATCGCCGTCGAAGGCGTGGCCTTCGGTGCAGAGGCGGCCGGGAGGGCGTTGGCCGGTGCGCTCGAGCGGGTGAAAACGCTGGCGCCGCGGGCGGCTTGAGCCGGGACAGGAGTTGATATCATGAGTGAATCCGGGAATCGCTTGCCGACGCTGTTCATCTCGCACGGGGGCGGTCCGTGGCCCTTCATGGAAGCCGCCTTCGGACCGCCCGGCATGTGGGACGGGCTGGAGGCCTATCTGCGCGGCATCGACGCCGACGTCGGCCGTCGGCCGCGGGCGGTGCTGGTGGTCTCGGCCCACTGGGAGGAGGCACGGCCGACCGTGAACACCGGGCTCCAACCGCCGCTGCTGTTCGATTACTACGGCTTCCCCGAGCATACCTACCAGCTTCGCTATCCGGCGCCGGGTTCACCCGAGGTGGCGGCACGCGTGTGCGAACTGCTGGCACAGGCGGGTATCGATTCCGGCGAGGACGCGCAGCGCGGGTTCGATCACGGGGTGTTCATCCCGTTCATGCTGATCTACCCCGGCGCCGATGTGCCGATCGTGCAGCTGTCATTGCACCGAAACCTTGACCCCGAATTCCATCTGGAACTCGGCCGCGCCCTGGCACCGCTCCGGGACGAGGGCGTGCTGATCGTCGGCAGCGGGCTGAGCTACCACAACCTGCGCCAGCTGATGTCGATGCAGGAGCGGGTCATCCGCGATGCCGAGGATTTCGACGCCTGGCTGACGGCAGCGGTCGAGCAGCCCGATGCCGCCGAGCGCGATCGGCTTCTCGTGGCGTGGGAGACGGCCCCCGGGGCCCGGGCCTGTCATCCCAGAAGCGATCATCTGGTGCCGCTGTTCGTCGCCGCCGGGGCGGCCGGCGATGACCGGGGATGCCGCAGCTATGCGGACCATATGCTCGGCAAGGCGGTGTCGGCCTACCGGTTCGGTTGATACGGGAACGACCGCAGGCCTAGCGGATGCCAATCCAGATGTTGTGCCTCGCGCCGCGCTTGGCCGAATGCGCGCGCACCTGGCGTTCCTCCACCTGGAACCCGACCTTCAGCATGCGCTGGGTGAATGCCGTATCCGTGAAGGCCGACCATACGGTGAGCACGCCGCCGGGCTTGAGCGCATCGTAGGCGAGGTTCAGCCCGTGCAGGCCGTACAGCGCGTCATTGTCGTCGCGGGTGAAGCCGTCCGGGCCGTTGTCGACATCCAGCATGATGGCATCAAAGCCGTTCTGCTCCTGCTGCATCACCTTGCCGACGTCCTGCTCGATCACCCGCACGCGTTCGTCGTGAAGCGGGAAGCCCGCCAGCTTGCCCAGATGCTCGCGGTTCCAGCGCACGACGGCCGGCACCAGCTCGGATACCGTGATGCGTGCCGAATCGCCGGTGTGGGCGAGTGCGGCGGCCAGCGTGAAGCCCATGCCGAGGCCGCCCACCAGCAGGTGGGGGGCATCCCGCCCTGCGATATGGGCGCAGGCCAGCTTCGCCAGGGCGTCCTCCGAATGGTGGAGGCGGCTGTTCATCAGCTCACCATGCCGGTCCACGCGGATCGAATATTCGTCGCCGCGCTGGTAGAGCCGCAGGGTTGCGCCGCGGTCGGAGGCGGCATCGATCTCGACATAGGGGATCACGGGTGAGGCCGGATTTTTTCGCTCATGGGACGCATATGGCGGCGGGCTGATGGTCGGGATGCATGTCCGCGCAGGGCCGTCAGCCAGCCTGCTGGATACCCGCCAGGAACCAGGTCGGATCGCCCGTGCGCGGATCGTGGCGGAAGATCCAGATCTCGTTGATCTCGTTCCGGATATCCCCGGTCAGGGCACCACTGGCATCCAGGCTCTGTTCGCGGAGCATGGCACGGAAGTTGACGGCGGCCCATGCATAGCCGGATTCATGCCATGCCTCGGCTATCCCGGCATCCAGCGTCGCCACCTCGGTCAGGGCGCGCCCCTCGCCCAGGGTGGCCATATCCGCCTCGATGTGCGAGACGATCTCCGGGGTGCAGAAACGGCGGATCTCGGTGATGTCCTTGGCGTCCCAGGCGGCCTGCATGCGCACGAAGATCTGCTTGGCGGAGTCCAGGAACCAGTCCCGGTCGATGACCGGGGCACTGCTGCGATCGGCGTCCGACGGGTGCGGGGAGGCGGTGCCGTAGCCGTTCGCCATCGGCGTGCTGCTGAAATGATGACCGGCATAGATCATGGATCCCGCCTTGTGACGCACCAGGGCGAGCACCACCAGCAGGATGCCGCCGATCACCAGAACGTCGAACAGGTTGATGCCGTGGAAGGCGCTGCCGAACAGCAGGGTGCCGATCAGGCCGCCGACGGCCAGGCCGGCGATGGCACCCAACAGGCCGCGGCGGGGGGCGGCCGCGCCGGGCGTGTTGAGGGTGCGCTGCGGGGAATAGCTGGCCGCTGGCGCCTGCGGGACCGTGCGGTGATAGCCGAAGCTGGCGCCACCGCCGAAACGCCGGGCCTCGGCGTATCCCACCTGGAGCAGCGCGGCCCCGACAATGGCGATCGTGCCTATGGCCAGCATCTTCTTCACGGCGTGCCCTCCAGGTTCGCGGACTCGGGGCTATCGGTATAGGCCAGCTGGGCCACACGGGCTTCGAAGATAGCCCGGCGAAGATTGTCATTATCCATCTGCTTGAGCGATTGGGCAATGGCCTTGCGCAGGCGCAGGGGTACCGGCGCGGCGCGTGGCCCCGAAGCATCCGGCCGGATGCCGGCACCGGCCAGCAGCTGGGTGCGGATCTGTGTCAGGCCTTCGGTATGAGCGCGCGTGCGGCAGGCGCGCAGGATGTCGCCGCGCAACATGCGGATCTGCTGGGCCATGGTCGAATGGTCCACGGCCACCCACAGCCTGCGGCCAGGCCCGTGCTCGTCCGCATAATCCTCGATGCGCACCGGTTCGGTGCGCGCGGCCATCATCGGGCCGACGATCTCCGGCCAGGTCTTGCGCAGGCGGGTGATGGCCAGCAGCGGGCCGAGGGTCTCTTCGCCCAGCACCTCGGCGAGGTCATGTTCGAGCCGGGTCAGCCGCGAACGGGGGCGGGAGGGTCGGGTCAAAACGGCAGGCGCTTGCCGCCCAGGATGTGCGCGTGCAGGTGGTAGATCTCCTGGCCGCCGCCGTCGCGTACGTTGATCACCACCCGATAGCCGGCATTCGCCACGTTCAGGATCTCGGCCACCCGGCGGACCCGCTCCATCAGGGCGCCGAGCAAGGCCGGATCGTCTGCATCGGCCAGCGTGTCGACATGCTGCTTCGGGATCACCAGGGCATGCACCGGCGCCTTGGGATGGATGTCGTGGAAGGCCAGGAACGCATCATCCTCGTCGATCTTGTTGCAGGGGATGTCGCCCGCGGCGATCTTGCAGAAGAGGCAGTCGCTCATGGCGTCGTTCCTTGTTGCGATACGGAAAATTCGAACATGGGACTGAGAATTCTACCATGACACGGGATGAATGAAAGGGAGCCCCGCATATATGAGCGGCTACGAGTTGCCTGACTTGGTGGCCTGAACTATTTTGACATGTTCGTGGAGGGATGATTGGTCGATGGGGCAGGAAAGGCATGAGTAAATCACGGGATTCCGAGGACGAGCGGGGAACGGCGGGAAGGCTGTGCGCCAGCGAGGCCGGATTCCGCGCCCTTGCGGATTACCTGCCCGACGCATATTTGCTGCACGATTCGGACGGGACCGTTCTGGACGTCAACCGGCGGGCCTGCGAAGTCCATGGCTATACCCGCGAGGAGCTGATCGGCATGAAGCCGGACGACTTCGATGCCCGAGACTCATCCCCCTCCCGGCAGGATATCGGGTCATGGTTCGCGGCGGGGAAGGTCACGCGCCTCGAAACGCGCCGCCGGCGCAAGGACGGCAGCGTGTTCCCGGCCGAGGTCTGCATCTTCCCCTTCCGCGAGAGCGGGCGCCTGCTCAACGTGGCGCTGGTCAGCGACCTCGGCGAGCGCAAGCGGGCGGAGGGCATGCTGCACCGGCTGAATCGCCAACTGAGTGCCTTCAGCGGCTGCGCCCAGGTGATGATGCGTGCGACGGATGAGCAGGGACTTCTGGACGACGTCTGTCGGATCATCTGCGATACGGCCGGTTACCGCATGGCCTGGGTGGGGTACGCGGAACACGACGAGGCCAAGAGCGTGCGGCCGGCGGCGCAATACGGCATCGAGAAAGGCTACCTGCACAACATCGGCATCAGCTGGGCGGACACGGAGCTGGGGCGCGGCCCCACGGGCACGGCCATCCGCACGGGGATCACCCAGGTCAACCAGAATTTCCTGACCAATCCCCTGACGGCACCGTGGCGTGAAGAGGCGATCAAACGCGGCTATCAATCGAGTATCGCCCTGCCGCTGAAGAGCGGTGGTGACATCCTGGCCTGTCTGGCCATCTATGCCGGTGAGCCGGATGCCTTTGCCGCCGATGAGGTGAGCCTGCTGGAGAAGCTCGCCGACAACCTGGCATTCGGCATCGATGTGTTGAGGATGCGTGACGAGCGCAGGCAGGCCGAGCAGGCCCTGCGGGAGAGCGAGGAAAGGTACCGCACCATCTTCCAGAATTCGCCGCTGGGCATCTTCCGCTCCACGGTCGAGGGGCGGTTTCTCGAGGTCAACCCGGCGCTGGCCAAGATCCTCGGTTACGACTCGCCCGGAGATGTGATACGCGAGATCGTCAATATCGGCGAGCAGATCTATCCCAATGCCGAGAGCCGGATACGAATCGTGGCCGAGCAACTGGGTGCGGCCGGCGACATCATGCAGCACCATAATCGCTACAGGCGGCGGGACGGCAGCGAATGCATCGCCAACCTGTATCTGAAAACGGTCCGCGATGCCGAAGGCAGGCCCGTCTTCTTCGAGGGCATCATCGAGGACATCACCGAGCGCATGCAGGCCGAGGATGAGCGGGAGAGGCTCCAGGCACAGCTCGTCCAGGCCCAGAAGATGGAGTCCATCGGGCGGCTCGCGGGCGGCATCGCCCATGACTTCAACAATGTGCTGAGCGCGGTCATCGGTTACGCGGAGTTGGCCTTGCGCGAAGCGGACATATCCGAGCGGCTATACGGCTACCTGCAGGAGATACGGAAAGCCGCCGATCGCTCCGTGGATCTGACCCGGCAGCTGCTGGCCTTCGCCCGCAAGCAGACCGTGCTGCCCAAGGTGGTCGATCTGAACGAGACGGTGACGGGACTGATCACGCTGCTGCAGCGCCTGATCGGCGAGGAGGTTCATCTCACCTGGCAGCCCGGGGCAAGGGTATGGGCGGTCAAGGTGGATCCGAGCCAGATCGACCAGATACTGACCAACCTGTGCGTCAATGCGCGCGATGCGATCGAGAATACGGGTACGATCACCATCCAGACACGCAATGGGGTTCTCGACGAAACCTACGCCGCCGACCATCCAGGGGCGGTTCCCGGCGAATACGTGCTGCTGTCCGTGACGGACGACGGACAGGGCATGGTCAGGGAAACCCTGGCACATGTGTTCGAGCCGTTCTTCACCACCAAGGAGATGGGCAAGGGTACCGGCCTCGGGCTGGCGATGGTTTACGGCATCGTCAAGCAGAACAACGGCTATATCGATATCGACAGCGAGCCCGGGCGCGGCACGACCATCAGCATTTATCTGCCCAGGCATATGGGCGAGGCCGGCCAGTCCGGCGTGAGCGCCGACGAGGAAACGGTCGCGCAGGGGGACGAGACCATCCTGCTCGTCGAGGACGAGCCCGTGATCCTGGATATCGCCAGGCTGGTGCTGGAGAAGTGCGGCTACCGCGTGCTGACCGCCTCGCGGCCGAATGAGGCGATCCGCCTGGTCAAGGAGCGCGCCTGCGAGATCCACCTGCTGATCACCGATGTGATCATGCCGGGGATGAATGGCCGGGAGCTGGCGGACGCGGTGCTGGGGCTTTGTCCGGAGATACGCTGCCTGTTCATGTCGGGCTATTCGGGCAATGCCATCGCGCAGCACGGGGTGCTGGACGAGGACGTGCATTTCATCCAGAAGCCGTTCTCGACGGCCGATCTGGCCGCCAAGGTGCGGCAGGTGCTGGATGGCGAATAGCGATCGTCGGCTTGCCGACGCTCAGTACGGCCGTCCGTCCTTGTGCATGAAGCGCCACTGGCCGTCGACCAGCTCCGCCCGCAGGTCGTCGTCGGGATAGCTGACCGCGTCCCCGGGCGTGCGATCGCCGATCTCCAGGTAGATCACTTCCTCAGCGGTGCGGTTGACCAGACAATGGCCGTTGCCCGTGCCGGCCTTGAAGCCGGCGCACATGCCGGGGGCCAGCTCGGTCTCGCCCTCGTCGGTCAACAGCGTCGGGCGGCCGCTGAGGATGTGGATGAACTCATCCTGCTTGCTGTGGGCGTGGCGCAGGGCGGAGCTCGCCCCGGGCGCCAGGCGCGTCTGGTTGACGCCGAAGTTCGTCAGGCCGAACAGGTCGCCGAGCGGGCGTTTCTCGCGGCCCTGCATGCGCGAGGCGAAGGGCTCCGGGTAGATCGACGGCCTGGCGCGCGGTGCAGCCTCGGCGGCGACGATGGCGATCGGGGATTGTTTTTCCGGCATCTTCGGGATCAGGCCTTGTTTTCCGGCTTGGCGCGCGAGGCCTTCTCGTCGTGGCCGGAGACGCCGAAGCGGCGGGCCAGTTCGTAGAGCACGTCGTCGGCGGAAAGGCCCCGTTCGGCCAGCATGACCATGGTGTGGAACCACAGATCCGCCGTCTCGTGGACGATCTTGTCGGGATCGCCGTTCTTGGCGGCGATGATCGTCTCCACCGCCTCCTCGCCGACCTTCTCCAGGATCTTGTCCAGGCCCTTGGCGTACAGCGAGGCGACGTAGGAGGAGTCCGCATCGTGCAGCTTGCGCCCCTCGATGATCTCCGTCAGCTCTTTCAGGATATCCCGGCTCATGCCATCGGCTCCTCGATGGTTTCCCACGTGCCGCCCTTCTGCAGGCGGTAGAAGCAGGAATAGCGGTTGGTGTGGCAGGCCGGTCCCGTCTGCTCGACCAGCAGCAGCAGCGTGTCGCCGTCGCAGTCCAGATACATCTCGACCACCTTCTGCACATGTCCGGAGGTTTCACCCTTCTTCCACTGCGTCTTGCGGGAGCGTGAATAGTAGTGGGCGAAACCGGTGTCGAGCGTTTGTTGGAAGGCCTCTTCGTTCATCCAGGCCATCATCAGCACGCGGCCGGTGGCCACATCCTGCGCGATGGCCGGCACGAGCCCCGCCTCGTTGAAGCTGATCTCGCTCAGGAGACGTACGCGGTCGAGCTGGTTCATGCAGCCAAACCTATCTCGTTCCTCTTTGCTTTCCCACAAAAGGGCAGGAGCCGTTTGGATGGCCGAAGGCCGCCCACAGGGCGAGGGGCAGGATGCCCCGAGTCAAAGAAGAGCCAGGAAGATTCCATCAAGTAATCTTTGCGAGAGCCCGGCCGGCGGCGGCGACGGTGGCCTCGATGTCGGCGTCACTGTGTGCTGCCGACACGAAGGCCGCCTCGAACTGGCTGGGGGCGAGATAGACGCCCTCGTCGAGCATGGCGTTGAAGAAGCGGCCGAACAGTTTCAGGTCGCAGCCGCAGACATCCTGGTAGTTGTGGCAGCCTTCCGCATCGGTGAAAAACACGGTGAACATCGAGCCGAAGCGGTTGCCGGTGGCCGGCACCCCGGCGGCCTTGCAGCCGGCCAGCAGGCCGTCGAACAGCCTGGCGGATTTCGCCTCCAGCGCCTCGTAGAAGCCGGGCGCCTTCAGGCGGCTCAGCGTCTCCAGGCCCGCGCGCATGGCCAGCGGATTGCCGGACAGGGTGCCGGCCTGGTACACCGGGCCGTCCGGCGAGATCCGGCGCATGATCTCCTCGCGCCCGCCGTAGGCGCCGACCGGCATGCCGCCGCCGATGATCTTGCCCAGGCAGGTCAGGTCCGGGGTGATGCCGAAACGCTCCTGGGCGCCGCCGGCGGCCACGCGGAAGCCGCACATCACCTCGTCGAAGATCAAGAGCGCGCCGCTCTCGTCGCAGATCTCGCGCAGCGCCTTGAGGAAGCCGGTGGAGTAGAGATCCATGACGCCGGTGTTGCCGGGCACCGGCTCGACGATGATGCAGGCGATCTCGCCCTTGTTGGCGGCGAACAGCGCCTTGACCGCCTCGATGTCGTTGAACGGCGCGGTCAGCGTCAGCTTGGCGTAATCGGCCGGAACGCCAGCGGAGTCGGGTACGCCGAAGGTGGCGGCACCCGATCCGGCCTTGACCAGCAGGCCGTCGGCGTGGCCGTGGTAGCCGCCCTCGAACTTGACGATCTTGTCGCGCCCGGTGAAGCCGCGCGCCAGTCTCAGGGCGCTCATCGTCGCCTCGGTGCCGGAGCTGACGAAACGCACTACCTCGATCGACGGCACCATGTCGATGACCAGTTCGGCCAGTTCAATCTCCAGTTCGCACGGGGCACCGAAGGAGACGCCGGATTGCGCCGTCTCGGTGATGCCGCGGATCACGTCCGGATGCGCATGGCCGAGGATCATCGGCCCCCAGGAGCCGACGTAGTCGATGTAGGCGTTGCCATCCACGTCCCAGATGCGGGCACCCTCGGCGCGGGCGATGAAGCGCGGGGTGCCGCCGACGGACTTGAAGGCGCGCACCGGCGAGTTGACGCCGCCGGGCAAGAGCTTCCTGGCATGATTGAAATCGAGTTCGGACTTGTGAATGGAGGACATCGGCACCCTTTCCCTGCAGTGGAGTCATGGGACGTTAGAAACCATGCCCGATGGTGTCAATGGCGGGTGGTCATCCGCGGCGGCCTTGGACTAGAGTGTCGATGGCGCGCAGTGTCCGTGTAGGGGGGAACCATGAAAAGGCTGGGTTGTGCGGCGTTCCTGTTGCTATGCCTTCTGCCGGGTCTGGCCCTGGCGGACGGCGAGGTGGGCGTGATTACCAAGCTCTCCGGCGACGTCGAGCTGATGCGCGGCGACCAGGTGCTGGCGGCCGAGGCGGGCGTGAACCTGATGCCCGACGATGTCGTGCGCACCGGCGAGGATGCCTCGGTGCAGATCGACATGGACGACGGTTCCAGCTTCGCCATGGGTGCCAACAGCTCGCTGCACATCAAGGAATACCGCATGCGCGAGGATCACAGCATCGTGGCGGCGGCGATCGACAAGATCTCCGGCTGGATGCGCTTCGCCGTCGCCAAGCTGTACCATGCCGATTACTACCGCTTCCAGATGCCGACGGCCGTGCTCGGCGTGCGCGGCACCGAGGGCGTGCTCAATGTCGAGGGCGAGGGCGATAACGTCCAGTCGAACATCATGCTGGACGAGGGCGATGTCGACGTGGCGGAACGCGTCGAGAAGGGCCGCCTGTTCGGCAACCGCCTGCGGCTGAGAAGCGGCGAATACGCCTATCGCCATGCCGGCCGCATGCTGTTGATGCGCCGGCATCTCCCGGAACAGCTGAGGCAGCGCATGCCGGCCTTCGTGAAGGCCCGGCTGGTGCGGCGGGTGAAGTTCCTGAAGCAGCGCGGCATCCGGCCTCGCCGCATCGAGGGACGGTTGTTCCGCATGCACCGGCGCGAACCGAAAGGGCCGGTGATGCGGCGGATGGAGCAGCCATCGATGCGGCGGATGCAAAGGCCGCCGGCGATGCGCCTGCGAGGGCCGGCGACGCGGCGGATGCAAAGACCCATGATGCGGCGGATGGAAAATCCGCCGGGGATGCGCCTGCAGGGGCCGGCAATGCGGCAAATGGAAAAACCGTCGGCGATGCAGCGGATGGAAAGCCAGCCGGGGATGATGCGGCCGGAAAAACCGGCCATGCGACAGGCGGAAAAGCCGGTGCTGAAGCAGCAGGGCGGGCCGGCTACGATGCAGCAGGATGATTCGGCCACGATGCAGCAGGACGGGGCGGTCACAAGGGCACCGGCAGGGCCGGCGGCGAGGCCTCTGCTGAAGGAACGCAGGCGCCGCCTTCTCCAGTTCCGGAGCAACTAGGCGGTTATTTCGACGATTCCGGGTTTGGTTTCGGGAACGGGGTGACGTTGCCGGGCTGTCCCGCGCCACTGATGCGCGCCATGCCCTGTTTCTCGACCTCATCGATGCGCACGACGGCATGCATCGGGATATGGGTCCGTTTCACACCCTTGAACTCATTGCGCAGGCTCTCCTCGGACGGATCGACGACGACGGTGGATCTCTCGCCGAACAGCAGCTCGCCGACCTGCACGAAGCCGGGGATGCCCGACGCACCGACGTGGCGGGCATAGATCTCGTAGATGCTGTCCCGGTTGACGAAGGTGATGCGGTAGATGCTTTTTGCCGGCATGGGGGTCTACGGCCAGTAGGTGACCTTCGCGGTGCAGGTCTCGCCGATGACGATGCGTGACACGCGCAGGCGGCCGTCGTCCAGCCGGCGGCTCATCGCCTCGTACAGCACGCGGGCGACATTCTCGCTGGACGGATTGATGGTATCGAACGGGGGGATGTCGTTCAGGTTGTAATGGTCCCAGCCGGCCAGCGCCTCTTTCAGTTCGCGCTTCATGACCTTGTAGTCCACGCCGAGGCCCAGCGCGTCGAGCTCCTCGCATTCGACGTACAGCTCGACATGCCAGTTGTGGCCGTGCAGGCGGGCGCAGTCGCCCGGATAGCCGCGCAGCTGGTGGGCGGCGGCGAAATCGGTGCGGATCATCAGCTCGTAGCGTGGCATCTAGGCGGCCGGCAGCAGCATGGCCGCCGACGTCGTGCGACCCTCGGTGACCAGGATGTTGTAGGTGCGGGCGGCCGAGCGCGAATCCATGCACTCGTAGCCGACGTGCGCGTCCTGCAGGGCATTGAGCACGGCCTCGGGCGGAAAACGGGTGATGCGGCCGGTGCCGATGATCAGCACCTCCGGCGGTGCATCGAGGACCGGCTTGAGGTGCGCCACGGTCAGGCCATCCACGCGCTCCGGGCCCCAGGGGGCGCTCACCTTGCCGTCGTGCAGTATCAAACCCGAGCGATAGATGCCATCACCCACCTGCAGGTAGTCGTCGCCATAGCCGCGGAACAGCGGCACATCGGCGCCGACATCGGGGTTGACGTCGCCCGGAAGCGAGATCAGGGCCTGGCCTCCAATTCCTTGGCAGCCTCCTCATCGGCCTTGGTCTGTCCCTTCATCATCAGCATGATGGGGCTGGCGATGTAGATCGAGGAATAGGTGCCGACCACGACGCCGACCAGGAGCGCGAACGCGAAGCCGTGGATGACCTCGCCGCCCAGGAAGAACAGGGAGAGCAGCACGATCAGCACCGTGAACGACGTGATCAGGGTGCGGGACAGGGTCTGGTTGATGGCGTTGTTGGCCGTTGTCGGCTCGTCCTCCGGGTTCTTCTTCTTGCGGTTGGCGGCGTTCATCTCCCGGATGCGGTCGAACACGACGATGGTGTCGTTCAGCGAATAACCGATCACCGTCAGCACCGCCGCCACCACGGTCAGGTTGAATTCCATGCCGGTGACGGCGAAGGCGCCGAGCACGATGGAGGTGTCATGCACCAGGGCCAGATCGGCGCCCACGGCATAACGGAATTCGAAGCGGAACATCACATAGCCGAAGATGGCGATCATCGCGAACAGCACGGCCATGATGCCGGCCCGGGTCAGCTCCTTGCCGACCTGGGGCCCGACGTACTCGACGCGGCGCATCTCCACCTGATTGGCGCCGAACTTGGCGTTCAGGGCATCGAGCACGGCATTGCTGATCGCCGAGGACGCCTTGCTGTCGCGGTTCTGCACCCGGATCATGATCTCGGTGGGGGCGCCGTACTGCTGGATCACGGCGTTGCCGTAGCCCTTCGGCGCCAGGGCCTCGCGCACGTCGGCGATGGCCGGGGCCTGGGAGAAGCGCGTCTCCACCAGCGTGCCACCCGTGAAATCGATACCGAAGTTCAGGCCCTTGACGATCAGCATGATGACCGACAGCAGCACCAGGGTGCCGGAGATGCCCATGGCGAGCTTGCGCTTGCCCAGAAAGTCGATGTGTGTGTCCGTACGGATCAGTTCCATGGGTGTTCCCCTAGATGCTCAGGCGTTCGATGCGCTTCCGGCGCTCCAGCGACAGGGCGATGATGGCGCGGGTCACGGTGATGGCCGTGAACATCGATGCCAGCAGGCCGATGGTCAGCGTCACGGCGAAGCCCTTGACCGGGCCGCTGCCGAACTGGAACAGCACGACGGCCGCGATCAGCGTCGTGACGTTGGAGTCGACGATGGTGACGAAGGCGCGGTCGAAGCCGGCATCGACGGCGGCCAGCGGCGTGCGCCCGTTGCGCAGCTCCTCGCGGATGCGCTCAAAGATCAGCACGTTGGCGTCCACGGCCATGCCGACGGTCAGCACGATGCCGGCGATGCCCGGCAGCGACAGCGTGGCGCCGATCATGCTCATCGCGGCCACGATCAGCAGCAGGTTGAAGATCAGCGCGATATCGGCCACCAGGCCGAACAGGCGGTAATAGACCAGCATGAACACGACGACGGCGATGAAGCCGTAGATCGTCGAGTTCGTGCCCTTGATGATCGAGTCCTGGCCGAGGCTCGGGCCGATCGAGCGTTCCTCGACGATGTTGACCGGCGCCGGCAGGGCGCCGGCGCGCAGCACGATGGCCAGGTCGCGCGCCTCCTGCGGCGTGAAGTTGCCGGTGATCTGGGCCGTGCCGCCCGGGATGCGCTCGCGGATGACCGGCGCGGACTTGACCACGCCCTCCAGGATGATGGCGAAACGCTCGTTGACGTGCTGGCTGGTCAGCTTGTCGAAGCGCTCCGCCCCGCGGTTGTTGAACTTCAGCGTCACCGCATACTCGTTGTAGCGCGAATCGATCGACACGCGCGCGTCGGTGACCTCGTTGCCCGAAAGCTCGGTGCGCTTCTTCACCAGGTAGGGCTGGCGGAAGACGGCGTTGCCGCGCTTCTCGGGATCGCCATAGACGATCTCGTCATCCGGCGGCACCTGTCCGGCCAGGGCCTTGTCCAGATCGCCCTTCTCGTCGACCAGCTTGAACTCCAGTTCGGCGGTGCGCCCGATCAGGCTCTTGGCGCGGGCGGTGTCCTCATAGCCGGGGATCTGCACCAGGATGCGGTGGTCGCCCTGCTTGGCGATCACCGGCTCCGTGGTGCCCAGCGCATCGATGCGGTTGCGCACGACCTCGATGGCCTGCTCGACCGCGAACTTCTTGATGTCGTCGGCCTGCTTGTCCTTCAGGGTGAACACGAGCTTGTTGCCGGCCTGCTGCATCGTGAAGGAGTCCATGGCGTCTCCCAGCAGCTTGGCGGCGGCAGGCGCCTCGCCGGGGTTGCGGATCACGGCGGTGATCGTGCGGCCGTTGTTCTCCAGGCTGGAGTAGGCGATGCGATTCTCGCGCAGGGTGCGGCGGACGGTGTCGACGTCCTCGGCCACGCTGTGCGCCACGGCCTTCTCGGCCTCGACATCGAGCACCAGATGGATGCCGCCCTTCAGGTCCAGGCCGAGATTCATCTTCTTGCTCATCGAGGTCGGCCACCATTTGGGCACGGAGATGAAGTTCGGCAGGGCGCCCATCACGGACACCGCGAGCACGAACAGGATCAGCCACAGCTTCCAGCGCGGATATGCATGCATGTCGGAATTCCTTCGTTGCCGGTTTGCTCGGCGTATTGCTTACCCGGCCAGGCCGGTGATGGTGTCGCGCTTGACGCGCACGCGGGTTCCCTCGGCGATCTCGACCTTGATCTCGTCGTCGGAGACCTCGGTCACGGTGCCGATGATGCCGCCGGCGGTGATGACCTTGTCGCCCTTCTTCATGCCCTGGACCATGGCCTTGTGCTCCTTCAGGCGCTTCTGCTGCGGGCGGATCAGCAGGAAGTAGAACACCACCATGATCAGCAGCAGCGGTGCCAGCTGCACCATGCCGCCCGCCGCCGAGGGTTCGGCTGCATCGGCAGGGAAGGACGTGGCCAGCCACAGCGCCGCCGCGGCGCCGATGGTCCGGATGCTCGAAATCGTATGGTTCATGGTGAAAGCTCCTCGTTGTGCGTGCGGGCCTCGGGGTCGCCGCCGCGGTAGGTTTGCAGAAATTGATCGCGGAATTCCGGCCAGTTTCCCCTCTCCAGGGCTTCGCGGGCCCTGCGCATGAGGGCCGTATAGTAGTGAAGATTGTGCAGAGTATTCAACCGCGAACTTAGAATCTCCTTCGCCATGTACAGATGGCGCAGGTAGGCGCGCGAGAAATGACGGCAGGTATAGCAGCCGCAATCGGCCATCAGCGGGCGCGCATCCTCGGCAAAACGCGCCTGCTTGATGTGCACGATGCCGTGGTCGGTGAACAGGGTGCCGTTGCGGGCGTTGCGCGTCGGCATCACGCAGTCGAACATGTCGATGCCGCGGTCGATGCCCTCGATCAGGTCGTCCGGGGTGCCCACCCCCATCACATAGCGCGGCTTCTCCGCCGGCAGCTCGGGGGCCAGCGTGTCCAGCATGGCCAGCATCTCGGGCTTCGGCTCGCCGACGGACAGCCCGCCGATGGCGATACCCTCGAAATCCATGGCCGCGATCTCAGCCAGGCTCTCCAGGCGCAGCTCCGGGTACATGCCGCCCTGCACGATGCCGAACAGCGCCTGGCGATCGTTCACGGGCAGGTGCTCGCGGCACTCGGCGGCCCAGCGCATCGACATACGCATCGACTCCAGCGCCTGCTCGGGTGTGGCGGGATACGGCGTGCACTCGTCGAAGGCCATGACGATGTCGCTGCCGAGTTTGCGCTGGATGTCCATCGATTCCTTGGGCCCCAGGAAGACCTTGTCGCCGTCGATGTGCGACTGGAACCACACCCCATGCGGCTCGATCTTGCGCAGTTTGCCCAGCGACCACACCTGGAAGCCGCCGGAGTCGGTCAGGATCGGCCTGTCCCAGGCCATGAAGCGGTGCAGGCCGCCGAGCTTCTCGATGACGTCGGCACCCGGGCGCAGCATCAGATGATAGGTATTGCCGAGGATGATCTGGGCCCCGACGTCCTCGACAAGGTCCTGGGGCGTCAGGCTCTTGACCGTGGCCTGGGTGCCGACCGGCATGAACACCGGTGTGTCGACCGTGCCGTGCGGCAGGTGCATGCGTCCCCGGCGGGCGAAGCCGGCCGGATCGCGGCCCAGGATCTCGAAACGCAGCGATGGCATGGCGGCGCAGCCTGCCGCCGGAAGCCGGCAGCGGCAAGCGCAAGCGGATACGGGCAAAATCTCCCCTTGCAAGCTATAATCATAATCACTTAAGTATGGAATGGCTTCACTTAGGAATTTTTCTTAAGTGTGGTGGGACGAGGATGAAAACGAAGCGCCGGGTGGACATCACGCAGGCACGCACCAAACCCGTCCGACTCGATGGGGGTGTGAAGGGGCATGCCGTCTACTGGCTGGGCCATGACGAGCCCTCCGCCTTCCGCACCAATGCCTACCTGATCGTCGACGGCGACCAGGCCCTGCTGGTCGATCCCGGCAACCACGCCTATTTTGCCGAGGCCAGGGAGCGGGTGGCGCAGGTGGTCGATCCGGCGAGCGTTTCGGGGATGATCCTGTGCCATCAGGATCCGGATGTGGCGGCATCGATGCCGGACTGGCTTGCCGTCAATCCGCGCATGCGGGTGTTCACCTCGCCGCGCACGCAGGTGCTGTTGCCGTATTATGGTTATCCGGATTACGCCTACGCCGATGTCGAGGACGAGCCGGTGCTTGCCCTGCCTTCCGGCGGCCAGCTGCGCTTCATTCCGGCCCCGTTCCTGCATTTTCCCGGCGCCTTCGCCACCTTCGACACGGCCAGCGGATTCCTGTTCTCCGGCGATGTGTTCGCCTCCCTCGATGTCGGATCATGGTTGTGGGCGGAGGATTTCGATGCGCTTGCCGACAACATGCACCTGTTCCAT
>OBLQ010000242.1_pt1 | contig 20419 bp, 14 predicted proteins | sample 1519881 | NCBI WGS metagenome assembly OBLQ01 (sample SAMN01911456, study PRJEB22533) | soil metagenome | biome: Soil | place: Malaysia | collected 2012-04-30 | depth DG_metagenome m | reverse complement strand
GGTTTGGGAGCGAAAGCCAGCAGCAGGTCTCCGCGGTCAATACCTTCAGGCAGGGAGAAGATCAGGTTCTGTTCAGCGTCGGCCACCCCGCCGGGCGGCGCGTACGAGGGTCCGGCGAGGTTTTCAGAGTTCCCATCAACTTCCACCGCCGCTTTGATTCTCGGCTCGAGCGCGCAGAGATACATCGTCATGGTTCCGCCGCCGGACTGGCCCGTCAAGCCGATCTTTTCCGGATCGACTTCTGGGCGTGAAAGAAGGTAATCGAGCGCCCGGACGCCGTCCCAGGCCCGGTACTGCGCGAAGGTTGAGCCGAAAAGCAGCATGGGGCGTCCGGCTTGAGAGTGCTCGCCGGTTGGCCCGTATAGGGCTTTCCCCGTTTGCGGGTCAAGGTACTGGTAGCGCTCGCCCTGGCCAAAGGGATCAAAAGCGAGCACCACATATCCCTTGCGAGCCAGAGTCTGGTACACATACGAGTAATTGCGGTAGGCTTTCCCGTTTCTTGTATGTCCCAGGGGCGCGAGAACTGCCGGGAACGGCCCTTTGCGGCCGCTGGGAATATAGAGATTGCCCGTAACGTAGATCTCAGGATGGCTTTCAAAGATGACCTTTTCGATTCGATAGGCGCCCCGGTCAAGAGTTCCGGTAATGCGCGGATTCAACGGAGTCTTTTCAAATTGGCCGCCAACAAGCTTCCAGACCGTGGACCGGACTTTCTCAATGCGGTCGCGGACGTCGGACTCGCTCCGCAGTGCCTGAAGTTGCGCCAGCCGCTGCTTGCGCGCTTCGTTCATTTGTGAAGTCATGTACTCCGGCCAGTCGTTCCAATAGTCGCCCCCATTTTCACCTGTTGCCTGAGAAGCTGCTGGCTCGCTCACCGAGCCAGAGACGGCCGCGAAGCTATTCGAACCGGCCAGGGGCAGGGCCAGACCCAGCATGTTGGACTGAATGAATTTTCGACGCGTGATCATAAGGGTCCTCCGGGCAGTCAGCAGACGGTCATTCGCGTGTGCGATGAGCCAGACAGCCCATTGCGGATCGCGGGCTGCACTCGCAAACCACGGTTCTTCAAACGAAGGGGCTGGGAATCAAAGCTGAATGTATACTACAGCGGAGATGATCTTTCAATCGGAAGATGAATTTGTCCGCTGGCTACGCGCCCTGACTTCAGGAAAGTCGTCGCAAATCAGGACGGGTGTCGGAGACGACGCGGCCGTGGTGCGGATCGGACGCAACCGCGACTTGATCCTGACTGCCGACCTTTCGATTGAAGGTGTCCATTTCACCCGCCGCCTGCATCGAGCAAAATCAGTTGGCCACCGCGCCCTCGCGCGCTCGCTCAGCGACATTGCCGCCATGGGAGGCGTTCCACGCTTTGCTCTGATTTCCGTGGCTTTTCCCCGGGCCGTTTCGCGCGCCTGGATCGAAGAATTTTATGGCGGAGTATTAAACCTTGCTGCACGTTTCCACGTGGCGGTGATTGGCGGAGACACATCGATTGTGAAGCGAACGGCGATGATCGACGTGACGCTTGCGGGCGAAGTCCCTCGCGGAAGAGGGGTGCTGCGTTCCGGAGCGCGGCCTGGTGACATGATTTTTGTCAGCGGCAAGCTGGGGCAATCAGCTCGCGGCCTCGAGGTTTTGAAGTCGCAGGCAAGAAGGAATAAACGGGCGCGAAGATACCAGCAGGAAAATTCCGAAACCGCGAAGACCGTGGACGCTCACCTTTTTCCTGAGCCGCGGTGCGAACTCGGCGGTTGGCTCCAACGCAGCGGCATTCCGTCTGCGATGATGGACATCAGTGACGGGCTTTCAACAGACCTCATGCGATTATGCGAGGCCAGCAAGGTGGGTGGAGAGGTTGATACCGGTCGTGTTCCCGGTCCGGCCGGGGTGTCGCGTGAGCATTCCCTGGCGCTCGCTCTCAACGGAGGAGAGGACTACGAATTACTCTTCACGGTTCCCAAGCGGAATCTGAGAAAGGTCCCCCGAAGCTATCGTGGCGTTCCGCTCAATTGCATTGGCCGAATTTGCCGCTCGCGGGAGGTCGTGCTGGTTCACGAAGACGGCGGCCGCTCGCCTCTTGCGGCAGCCGGTTACGATCATTTTTCAAGGTGATCCTCGTCGTCAGTCGAGTGGTTATCCCATACGGAGGCCCGAGACCAGGGGCCTAGTTGGCTTGAGACTCAGGTAGCGTTTGGGGAGTTACCATAGCCGGAGGCTGCGTGGCCGGTGATATAACTGCGGGTGGTTGGGCAGCCGGCGGAATCTGCTGGATTGAGGATACAGGTTTTGAGTCCGACAAGCTCGCGGCGAGTGCCTTGAGATTGGAATCCCCGGCCAATACATTGCTCGATCCCGCGCTGGCCATAATTTGCTGCACCTGTTCTGGAGTGGACAATAGCGGCGAACCCGGGAAGCGCTCCACCGGCTTGTCCTTCAGAATCTCGGTCATAAAATCCGACCAGATGGGCAAAGCCACGCGTGAGCCTTCTTCCCCATGTCCCAGGGGATGGTGATCATCAAATCCCACCCAGACGCCGGCTGTGACTGAAGGAGAAAAACCGATGAACCAGGCGTCAGTAAAGTCGTTGGTGGTTCCGGTTTTGCCAGCCAGGTCATACTTCTTTGCAAGCCACTGGCGGCTCACCGCGGTTCCGGAATTGAAAACTTCGCGCAGCATTGAAATTTCAATGCGCGCGATGCCGGCGGGCAGGACATCGGTCACCTGGGGAGGGAACTCGTCAATCACGCGGCCGTTGTAATCGGTGACCCGCAGGATTTCACGCGGATCGATGTGGACGCCGTCATCGGGAAAAGTTGAAAAGGCCGACGTGTGCTCCAGCAGTGTCAAGTCAGAGGCGCCAAGCGCCAGCGGCAAATTAGGAACCAGCCGCGACTCCACGCCGAACCGGCGGCAGAGCTTGATGACATTATCGATGCCCACTTTGGCAAGCAGTTTAACCGCTGGCACGTTTTTTGACATCGCCAGCGCGTGCAACAGCGTCATGTTTCCTTCGAACTTGCCATCGTAGTTGTGCGGCGCCCAGAGGCCGGCGGGGCTTGGGAATGTGACGGGAGTGTCCATAATGGTATCGAAGGGCCCGATGCCGTCCAGCAGCGCCTGTGCATACACATAAACTTTGAAAGATGATCCCACCTGCCGGTAAGCCTGTACGGCCCGGTTGAACTGGCTGGTTTCGTAGTCGTATCCACCCACCATTGCTTTGATTTCGCCCGTCGAATTATCAATTGCCACCATTGCGCCTTGGACGACAGGTGTCTGATCGAGTGTCGCGTGGATCGTTGTCTCTTTAATCTCCTCAATCTTGAAAAGGTCCACATCGCCCGGGCTGAAAACTTTGCGCGGGTCCTTGCGCCAGGTCCACTTGAAGTCGGCGGGTTTGACCTGGGCTGTCAAATTGCCAAAGCGCACTTCGGCATACTGAGCGTTCACTTCCATGACAATGCCGTGAACCAGGCTGCCCGCTTCCATGGGGTCGGACCAATCAGAGTCATCATAGCTTTTGAGCGTGGCTTTCTGGCCGTCTTGAAACCGGACCGGGTCCTTCAGGATGTTCCGCTCAGGACCCCGCCATCCGCGCCGCTTGTCGTCCGCACGCAGGCCATTCCGGAGGGCTTCCTGGGCCGCGCGCTGCATGCTGATGTTTAGAGTCGTATAAACGCGAAGGCCCTTCTGCTGGACCGCCTTCACACCATATTTATTTTGGAGAAACTGCCGGACGTCCTCAATAAAATAGGGGGCAACGTTTTCATGCCAGCCCCGGACGTGCAGGTCGAGCGGCGCCTTGACGGCCGCCTGGTACTCAGCCTTTTTGATCTTGTCGTTATTAAGCATGGCCTTCAAGACTTCGTTGCGGCGCATTTCTGCGTACTGTGGGTGAAGAATCGGCCAGTAAATGGGGCCACGCGCCATGCCGGCTAGCAGTGCAGCCTCAGGCAGTTTGAGCTGATTCAGGCTCTTCCCAAAATAGAATTCAGCGGCCGCAGCGAAACCGTAGTTGCCATAACCCATCGGAACCTGGTTCGCGTACATGGTAAAAATTTGCGGTTTGGTAAACCGGCGCTCAATCTGAAGGGCCAGCAAAGCTTCTTGTATCTTTCGCCGAGGGCTCTTTTCCGGAGTCAGAAAGAGCATACGGGCCAACTGTTGGGTCAATGTGCTGGCGCCTTGAGCGTAGCGAAGTTCCAAAATGTCCGTGATCGCAGCACGGATGGTCCTGAAGACGTCGATCCCCCAGTGACTTTCGAAATTACGATCTTCGACGGAAATGACGGCATTTCGCATGAGAGGCGGAATCTGATCGTAGGTCACCATCACGCGGTGTTGCATCGCAAAACGCGCGATGGGAGTGCCGTCATCGGCAAACACCTCCGTCATCACGTCAGGCCGGTAATCCTCGAGTTGTCGAACCTGGGGAAGATCAGACGAGTAAACGAATAAAAGTCCTCCCAGCACTCCAGCTCCGGCCGAGAAAACAACCAGGGTGACAAAAACCAGCTGGCCAAATAATTTTCGGTCTCTCAGGAGAGTTGCCGCCCCGCCGCGAATTGGGCGGTTCGGAGGCTGCAGTTGCGGACTATCCATATGAGTGCTTGCCTCTCCACCAATTCTAGGGCCACAACCAGAGGCCAGTCAAACAGAGAAGCGGTCCGCCCGAAGCTTGCGCAACACTGGTCCGAATTGATAACCGGCGGCTGCTTTCCGGGGTGTGACTCGCATGACCAGCGCGCAAGACTCCGGCAGGCACAACTGGTGTCAGGAGGGTGGGGCGATAATTTTGCGGCAGATTCGGATGAGCCGGGCGTACGGAATCTGGGACGGAGAAGAAAGCATCAAAAGCTCTCCCTGGCGGAAACTGCTGTAATACCATCTGGCAAACAGGCCCAGATGTTCCCAGGGGGGTGCGCCGGCGGAACCCTCTGCCTGGCCGAGTAACCCGTCAAAAAGCAGCCGAAACCGTTCATCAAGCGAGAGTGGCGATGAGACGTTTTCTCCAAGGTCCAGCGATCCGGGTCCGAGCAGTTTGCCCGAGCACATCAGAAAAAAGCAAACCGTTTTGGGTTGAGTGCCCTGCAAAACCAGCACCGCGTGAAGGTCGTTTACATTTCGAACGGGTTCCGGCTTGAGGGCCAATGCGTCGTGGATCTTTTCCACTTTGCGATGCAATTGCGCGGCAAGCTCGAAATCGAGGTCTTCGGAAGCCTGGTCTCGTTCGGCTTTCATGCTCCCTGCCAGGGCCTGGCCCTCGCTGGCCAGGAACTTGACGACGCGTTCCACTTCATCGTTGTATTCCCTGTCGCTGCAACCCTGGAAGCACGGTGCAAGACACATGCGCATCTGCGAGTAAATGCATCCGGGATGGTTGGGGTCAGGATCGAGGTCTTCAACACAGCGGCGGATTTTGAAGAGGTCGAGAAACTCTCCCGCGAAGCGTTCAGCGGCAGCACGGGAAGGGAATGGGCCGTAGTAAAGTGAGCCGTCTTTGGAGATGCGACGCGTGGGGTAAAGGCGAGGGAAACGATTCCGGAGGTTCAGCTTGAGCAACGCTGGAGCTTTCAGCCGCAGGCGCGCCCGATATTCCCGCGGATAATAGTGGCGGGTGAGGTGATAAACCAGCCACTGCATCTCGAAGCCCGAGCCCGCATATTGATATTCGATGCGCCGCGTTGACTCGCGCAGGTTCAAAAGCCTGGAATGCGTCTCGGCTTTCCGCAGGACCCTCCTCAGCCGCCTTTGGAGGTCGTGCGTGCGGCCGATATACGGCGCGGCGCCGGGTGCCGCACCCGTATCCGGAAAAAGCGCGAATACGGCTGTGCGATGCTCGAACTGTTCGAAAAATGGTTCGCTTTCTGCCGCCGGATTGAATTCCAGCGAGTTGTCAAGTCTCATTCCTGTTCCCGTAGCTCAAACTGATTCTAGTTTCCAAATAAAAGCATGGTCAAGGTGAGGAGGGACTTGACGACGACATGGACCGATCCTCGCCGAATCTCACCGGAAGGGTATACAACAATAACTTGTAAAAAAATGCATAATATTGGTATACAAACCGCAAATTTAGGTGTACATTCCATCACCGGGTAGAAAACGCGATCGGGAAGCTCAATAGAATCAGTCGAAACACTTCTCCTGCTGACCAAGAGATCGATACTAACTCAAGTTCATGCCTTCCTGATTGACTTGTTAGGTTTATCACAGGATTGTGTGACCGGAATCACAGCCTCAAAGGTTGAGAGTCGACACAATGGGCCATCGGCTCAGAACCTGCAGCAGCACATGTTGACATCTGCCGCGGAAGGTCCCGTGAATCTGTGCTTCGGTTTAATCGACATATAAGTCGGCTGAATACGTCTGAAACTTTTGGTCTGCCTTGGGAATGTACGTTGGCGTTGCTTCAGTCTTTCCCCGTCAGATTAAGCGGTTGAGGGAAGGGCGTTATCAAGGGCGTGCGCCTGCGATATTGCTTTTGATTGAAGGTCTTTTTGCGACGGGTTCGGGTCATAAGCTATCGAGTCACCTATCCAGAAACCGCTAGCGCCTGCGCAAACGTCTCTTCTTGAACTTGGGATGGGTGGTTATGAAGGAGGAACACACATATGACTTTCTTTAATTGGTTTCGCAAGACCAAAGCTTATGCTCGACTGTTGTCTCCGCCTGCAATGCTACTTGCCCTGATTTTCCGAAATAAGATTCCCACAATTAAGGGGGATAACATGGTTTACAGATTTGAACGAGCTGTGCCGCGTTTGACGCTGGCCATTCTGACACTAATCCTTGTTGGGTTCGGCCTGAGTCTCCCCGTTGAACTTTCAGGCCAGACAACAATTTCGACGGGCAGTATTGTTGGAACTGTCATGGACCCCTCAGGTGCAGTCGTCCCGAACGCCTCTGTGACCATCGTTAATACCGCCACGGGGCAGACCATTCACGTAAGCACAACGTCCGGGGGAACCTATACGTCTGGCGCATTGCTGCCCGGGACTTACAACGTGAGCGTCACATCGTCGGGGTTCAAGACAACTTTAGTACAAAGAATCGTCCAGGTGGGCGTCACGAGCTCGGCGAATATAACACTTGAAGTCGGGCAGGCCACCACCATTATTGCAGTCGAGGCCACACCTCTTCAAGTCAACACGGTGCAGCCCACCGTGCAAGGTGTTATCACCCGAGACGAGGTTCAGAATCTGCCGGTTAACGGCCGAAATTTTCTGAACCTCGCCGCAGTCGCTGAGCCGGGTGTGCAGATTCAAGACGGCGGGAACTTTGACCCGACGAAAAATGGCTTTTCCTCAGTTTCCTTCGGCAGCCGATACGGCCGGACGGCGCGCGTTGAGGTGGATGGCGTCGACATCAGCGACGAGAACGTGGGTACGGTGACTCAAAACATTCCGCCAAGCGCTATCCAGGAGTTTCAGGTCGAACAATCCACACTTGACCCTTCAACCGAACTGACTTCCTCAGGAGCGGTCAATGTGACGACAAGGTCGGGAACCAACGCCTACCACGGGGAAGGATTCTTTGATGGCCGCTGGCATAATGCCGATGCCAAGTTTACGCCAGGGCAGGACTACTTCTTCCGGCGAGCGCAATATGGAGTTAATGTGGGCGGGCCAATCCTGAAGAACAAGCTGTTTTTCTTTCTCGACTGGGAGCGGAATCGGCAGGATCTGTTCACCCCTGTCGTCCTCCCCGCTCCGTTCAGTGCTCTTTCGGGTGGGTATAATGGCCCTTTCCGCGAGCATATGCTTCTTGGAAGGCTGGACTGGCATATCAAGTCAAACTGGTCAACCTTCTTCCGAACTTCCTATAACAACAACCGCAACGTCGCGGCCTATACCCAAAACAGCTATAGCCCGTTTGCTAATGTCAATAACACGCCGGTTTACGCCGCGGGAACAGACTTGACGACGGGGAAATGGACCCACAGCATCCGCTTTGGTTATACTCACTTTAACAATGCCATCGCCGACGCTGTTGGAGGGTCGGGCGTCCCAAACCCAGCACCTTCTGTTGAAACAGCCTTTGGCAACTCCATTTACGGCGTCAACTTTGCTTCCGGTCCGAACCTGCTTGCCCCACAAGGAACGGGCCAGCGCGATACTCAAATCAAGTACGACGGCAGTTACACATTCGGCCGCCATATCTTGAATTACGGGTTTGGATTTAATCGCCTTATAGGCGGAGGATTCGCAAGTTTCTTCGGGCTTGCCCCTGACGTATGGTTTCCAAGCTTAAGCGAGACACGCCAGGCCCAGGCCGACGCGGGGCCGTTCCCCGGGGGAAGGTCTAACCCTCTGAACTATAATGTCCAATACGTGTTCATGGGAAATGGGCAGGGATACTTTACGGAGAAACCCGCTGTAGGGTACCCCGCAGGCGGCCAATATGATAATCGTATGAACTGGTACATTTCCGACAACTGGAGAGTGAAGCCAAATTTGATGGTGACACTGGCAATTCGCTATGTGCGCGATACGGGCCGGTCGGACGCTGACTTGCCACCTATAGATGTCATAAACCAATGGGGGCAGGGCCTGGGGGACCGGGTTAGACAGCCAAATGCCAATTTTGGCCCCACCATCGGTTTTGCCTGGGACCCCACTGGCAAAGGCAAAACCGTTATCCGCGTGGGCGGCGGAATGTATTACGAAAATGCAATCTGGAACAACGTTCTTTTCGACCGGCCAGCCCGCCTTGAGCAGGGACTCTTTTTCTCATACTCGCTTCCCTGCCCAAGCGGTTCATTGCTGATGCCGGATGGCTCCAGCGTCGACGCATCCAACCTTTGCGGCCAGCCACTTGGACTGGTCGCGGACCAACTGGCTGCTCTCCAAAGGCAATATCAGGCGGCCGTCGCTGCAGCCGGTCCGCAGTCCAATGATGCCTACGTAGGAAATACCTTAGCTCAAGGTCAAGACTCTACTGGCAATGACTTGTTTGGGCCGGATTACAGAAGTCCGTATTCGATCCAGATGAATGCCGGATTCCAGCACCGCTTCGGCAAGAACACGGTGGTCACCGCCGATTACGTCCGTAACGTCGGGCTGCACTTCCTGCTGGCCTACGACACCAACCACGTGGGCGACGCCAGGTATCTGAACCAAGCGGCGGCGGCTAACGCCATGCAGGGGACGTTCTCGCAGTTCTGCAGTACGGGCCCTGCCGAGTTTGACACCCAAGGAAACTTCACGGGCTGTCCCGGCACGGGTGGTGTTATCTGCGCCTCTGTGAACTGCACGATCCAGGGCGGGGCTACGATGGAGGATTACGCTAACTGGGGGCTCGATACCGGCAATTTCTATCTGTCTGGGTATCCGGCCTCAATTTTCGGCCTGACTCCGGATACAGGTGCGGCTTTCCCTGGCATCAACCCCAACATGGGCCAGAACGAAATGAATTTTCCGATCGGACGTTCAGTTTACAACGGTCTCCTCGTCTCTCTCCGCGAAACGGTGGATGACCCGTTACCGGGAGTCCGCCACATGTTCCTGAAGGTGAATTACGCACTCTCCCGGTTTGACAGCATGGTGTTCGACCAGGACTTCGTCAATTATGCTTTAGATTACAACAACATCAATCATTACATCGGGCCAAACGCCCTGGACCGCAGGCACCAGTTTTCAATTGACGGGGTGTTCCAAGTGCCGGGTGGTTTCCAGCTTGGCTTTACAAGTGTCCTGAACTCACCAAGAGCTGCGAACCCGTACCTGCCCGCAACAGGAGGACCAGGTGATATTTTCATTTCGGATGTTACGGGTGACGGCACGAGGGGCGACGTATTGCCGGGCGCTAACGTCGGCGCCTTGAGCCGTGATCTGAACAGCGTCAGCGCCATCAATTCGGCGATCGATGCATACAATTCCTCCCAAGGCGGGAAACCGACGCCGGCTGGAAATGCACTGATCAATGCCGGCCTGTTCACGGAGCAACAGTTGCAGGCACTTGGTGGTGTGGCCCCAACGTTGCCATCTGCTCCCAATAACCAGGTGCTAAACGACTCATTCATCTCCACAGACTTTCGTTTGAGCTGGTCCTACAAGGTGGCAGAGCGACTCACTATCCAGCCGAGTGTTGCAGTGTTCAACCTCTTCAATGTGGCCAACTACAACATCCTGGACGGTACACTGGATGGCAGTGCCCAAACATTCAATGGAACCACCCCGGCCCTCCGAACGAATCTGGTCCGGCTGGGATCCGGGTTGTATTCCTTCGGCGCGCCCCGTATGTTCGAATGGGGGCTCCGCCTGACGTTCTGATCCCTTGGTGAGCTGACGCTTCAACCGAGTTGGCTCCATCGAGGCTGCTCTGACGTGTTAAATTAACCATTCACAGGAGTGGTGTGCTGCTCAAACAACGTGGCGAGGCGCACCACTCCAACCCACCTTCGGCGATGTTTGGGAAGGTTGGAACGCCTTGGCTTCGTCCAAATACGCCCTGCCAACACACACACCATATTGTGGCGTAGCGTTCGCCAACCACAACCGATGAGACGAATGGGACGTTCCAAAGGCCATCTTCAAGTTTGAGTTTATTATTTATTATCAATGAGTTAAGAAGTTTCTCGATTCGATAATTTTCAAAAGTTGTTTCATCCTGCCACACTGTGTAAAAACTTCCACCATGATGGTCGTTCGGATTCGCCAGCGTGCAGTTCCGAAGCCCTGAAATTCGACGACGCTCCGGGTTCTCAAATCGCGGCGAATGAACTCCTGGTGCGAACCAGCTCTTTGTCGTGACCTGGTTTGAGGAGGAAGTTTGGGATTTTCGTGACTTGAAGAAGCTGTGCTACTTGTGGAAGTGCCCAACCAGCTTGTCGTAGGTGGTTGCTAGATCCTCGGGTTCGACGCGTGTTTCTCCCACGACGGTCATGAAATTCGAATCGCCGGTCCATCGCGGAAGGACGTGCATGTGGACGTGATGCTCAACCCCAGCTCCTGCACACCGCCCCATATTCAGCCCCAGGTTATATCCTTCCGGATGGTAGACTTCCCTGAGCGCAAGCTGGAACTTCTGAGCCAGCGTCATCATCTCCGCCAGTGTTTCGGCCGGGGCTTCAATCAGTTCTGCGACATGCGCGTAGGGGACGATCATTGCGTGACCCACCGTGTAGGGATACAGGTTCAGCAGGAGGAAGTTCGACCGACCGCGGTAAAGAATGAGGTGCTCCCTGTCGCTTGTGGGATCCGCAGATGCCTTTTCGCAGAAAATACACCCCTCGTTCCGGGTTCCCTCGCTGACGTATTGAAACCGCCACGGGGTCCACAAATAGTCCATTATTATTGACCTGCTGGCAGAAGGATCATCCTTCAGGAAAGGCCGGCTTGGGAGGCGCGTCGGTCGCTGGCTGCTCCGCCGGAGAAGCTGTCGGAACCGGCTGTGGCGCCTCGTGGCCACTGTTTACAAGGTCCTTCAGCTCTTTGCTGGGTTTAAAGTAGGGGATGTCCTTGGCGGGCACGTCCACGCGCTCCCCGGTCTTCGGATTTCTTCCCACACGGGAGTTCCGGTGTCGTGTCCTGAAGCTTCCAAATCCCCGGATTTCGATCTTGTCTCCACCCCGGAGGGACTTGACGATACCTTCGAAAATAGTATCGACAATTACTTCAGAATCCTTCCGGCTCAACTCCGTCTTTCGAGCAACATCTTCAATCAAGTCCGCTTTTGTCATGCTCGACTCCTCAGGCTAAGATTTTGACCCGGGTGTTTCCAACCAGCAGCTTTCCTCTACCCGAAAGGGCACTGCGCCGCCGGTTGCTTTTAGCGCGAATTATTACGGTCCCCCGATGCGCTTGCACGCGCCATCGCCGGGGTCGTAATGCCCGCAGAAGAGAAAGCTTCAGCCATCCTGGAAAGGCCGATGGGTTCGGGAGCCTTTTCCCGCTCGCGTGTAGCTTTCCAGTTCTCGGCTCGCATGCTCAGGCTGATCTTCTTTTCTTCCGGATTCAGCCGGATGACACGAAACTCGAGTTCATCGCCAACTTTTGGCATTCCCTCATCTTTGCCGGTGTGGCTTCCTTCGATTTCCGAAATGTGGCAAAGCCCTTCGATACCTTCATCGATTTCAGCAAAGACACCGAATGAAGTCCGGCGCGTGACTTTGGCATGCACCTTGTCACCTACATTCGTCTTGGCAAAGAAGCTTTCCCACGCGTCAGGCTGGAGCTGTTTAAGCCCCAGCGACAGTCGGCGGTTTTCGGTGTCCACATTCAGAACTACGGCCTCAATTTCCTGGCCCTTGCGCAGCATCTCCGAAGGATGCTTCACATTCCGCGTCCAGGAAAGGTTCGAAACGTGGATTAATCCATCCACGCCTTCTTCCACCTCGATAAAAGCTCCGAAATCCGTAAAGTGGCGCACGCGGCCTCTTACAACGGTCCCCGTGCCCATCCGCTCGCTGAGTCCTTCCCACGGATCAGGCAGTGCCTGCCGCAGGCTGAGGGATATGCGCCGCTGTTCAAGATTGACATCCAGGATTGCGACCTCCGCCATCTCGCCAGGCTTCAGGATCTTCGAAGGGTGGCGAAGTCGCCTTGTCCAGCTCATCTCCGAAATATGGATCAGCCCCTCGACCCCTGGTTGCAGTTCCACAAAGGCGCCGTAATCCGTCACGCTTACAACTTTCCCGGTGACGTGGTCTCCGGGATGGAACTGGGAAGTGACGGCTTCCCAAGGGTCCGGCGCCAGTTGTTTCATCCCCAGGGAAACACGCTCCTTCTCTCTGTCAAACTTAAGGACCTTCACTTCCACTTCCTGGCCCGCCTGCACGACTTCTGAAGGATGCGCCACGCGCGTCCACGAGAGGTCGGTCATATGCAGCAGACCATCGATTCCACCGAGATCAACGAATGCTCCGTAATCAGTCAGGTTTTTCACGCGGCCAGTCAGCACAGCGCCTTCAACAAGATGGTCCAGCAACACCGCTTTCCGCTGATTGTTTTCTTCCTCCAGGGCCTTGCGGCGGCTGACTACAACGTTGTCCCGTTTGCGGTTCAGCTTAATAACTTTGCATTCGATTTCCTGGCCGATCCACTCGTCCAGATTCGGATGAGGTTTCAGGTCCGCCTGCGAGGCCGGCATAAAAGCATGCACGCCGATGTTGACCTCGAGCCCGCCTTTAACTCGCTGCACCACGCGACCCCGGATGGGCTTTTCCTCATAGAATGCGCGTTCGATCTCTTCCCACAACTCTTCCTGGACCGCCCTGCGGCGCGATACCACTGCCGTCCCCGTCAGCTCGTCAAACTTTTCAACCATGACTCCGACGGTCTGGCCGGGTTGGACGTTTACTTCACCGTCTTGGGAGGTGAACTCGATGCGAGGGATAACGGCCTCGCATTTTAAGCCCAAGTCAACCACCACTTCTTCGCTGGTGACGTTTAGAACATGACCCTGCACAATCTCGCCAACGGTCAAAGTGGGAGCTGCTTCCATGCTTTCCATCAGGCTCTCAACCTCGGCCATTCCGAGGGTTTCGTCTTCAGACTCCTCGGCGGGGAGTTCAGGCTGTTCGCTGAAGGGTGCTTCTTCCGCGCTGGCAGCAGTCGCCGCCAATCCGGAGGCAGCCGCAGATTCATCGGCGCCCTCAGCTGGCGGAGTTGCGGCCACTTCCTCGGCTTCCGCCAGTCGTTCGCTGGCAACCTCGGGGGAAGAAGCGGCAGGAGGGTCTTCATCATTCGCCGCCGGTGTTTGTAAATTCTCTTCTGTGGGTTGGGCCTGGAGCGGGGTGTCGGCGGGTTCAGCCGCATCCTTGTGCGCGGCAGCTTCTGAACTGCTCTGCGCCTCTGGTGAGACGATGACCTCACCTGAGTTGAGGTGATTCTCTTGCGACGACATTAACTTACCTCCCTGCCCTTACCCAACGCAAATACTGACTGAGACTGTATTTTACCGTCCCCTGAAAAGCGAAGTCAAACCAATCAATAGACTTGCCAGGAACTATTTTCTATTCGATATGGAACCGGAATCCCGCCTGCTTGATGGCCTTGCGGTAATCATCCGACTTCATTTCAACGACCTTGCACATTTCATAGAGCCGCGACGAAAGTGTGGGTCCCAACTGAGCCAGGGAACGGTCGATTTCCGGGATCGAGTCACCCGATGGCGCGCGGACTTCGCGCCGCTTTGAATTCCCGGATGCAAGCGTCGTGGTGATCAGCGTAACTCTCTTTTCGTTGTAGCGTGAACTGATGATATGGGCAAGCGTTTCCCGGACCCAGTCAGTCGGGTCCGATGCCGCTAGGTCATCAAGCATCAGGACTTCCACATCCAGGACCGGTCCCAGCACCCGCAGCTCCGAAGTATGTGAAACCGGGTTATAGCTGTCCCGGATGTCTTTCAGCAGCTTCAAAAAGTCGTAATACAGGCACGGAACGCTTTTTCGTACCATCAACTCACGCAGCACTGCGACACCCAGGTGGGTTTTCCCAACACCCGTGGGTCCAGCAAATAACAGGCCGAAGTCCGTGGGATACTCCTCCACCAGCTTCTGCGAATAGAGCTTGGCCGCCACCAGGCTGCGGTTAGGCTGGCCGGTGCGCGGGTCCTTGCGGATGTCAAAGTTTTCGAAAGCGCAATGCTCATAGCGGCGCGGGATTTGTGCCGCCTTCAACAACGACTCGGCATGTTGAAACTGCTCGCACTCGCACCGCGCCACACGCCGAACGCCGTCGGCTTCCACCGGCCTCCAGCCGGTTCCTTCGCAGTGGGGGCAGTCCTTTCTCGCCATTGACCAACCTGTAGCTGATTCTAAATCACTTGGGGCTAAAACCGGAAGGGAATATGGCTTGGGGCAAGGTTAGCGTATTGGACCCGTGGGTTGTCGGGCCGGTTTGCGCTTCAGAACTCATTCAGAGAGATTGCAGATCAGAGTTTTTCTTTTGAGCGCTGCATCCGAATCAGGTAAGGCGGGATAACCCGGACAAGCGCATTCTGCATTTCTTCGGGCGGCTCGCTAACACGGGTCATAACTTCCTTTTCCACGTATTTGACGAACGCCTGCATCTCTTTCTGCATTTCTTCCATGCGCTTTCGCATGTTCAGAATGATTTCCACTCCGGCCAGATTTACGCCCAGGTCACGGGTCAGGCTCAGGATGGTTTCGAGTGCTTCCAGATCTTCGTCGGTGTAAAAGCGCGTGTTCCCCTCGCTCCGCGACGGGATCAGCAGGCCTTCGCGCTCATAAAGCCGCAGAGTTTGCGGGTGAATGTTATACATCTCAGCCACGGCGCTGATCATGTAGCCCGCTTTGCCTTTGGTTTTTCGGCCACGTTTTGCCATGTGTTCTTCGAGCCTCCACGTCCAGGAAGCCCGCCTCTACAACCGGATCTTGAAATACTTTCGCAGGTCGCTGCGAAGATCTGCAGGATTCAACCGGTCAAGTTCCCGAAGAATTTCCTTGCTGCGCTCGTCGGCCACTCGCGGAACTTTGATTTCAACTTCCACGAATTGGTCGCCACGCTGGTTTGCCCTGAGCGAGGGCGCGCCCTTCCCCCGGATTCGGAGTTTCTGTCCGCCCTGAGTACCGGGTGGAATTCGAATCGTTGTGGGTCCGTCGATGGTAGGTACTTCGACTTTTGTCCCCAGCGCAGCCTCGGTGACGCTGATCGGAACCTTCACATAGAAATTGTCCCCTTTGCGTTCGAAATACGGGTGGGCCTCAACGTCGGTCAGGATGTACAGGTCGCCTGGCGGTCCGCCGTGGCGGCCGGCATTGCCTTTTCCGGGAACTCGAACCCGCGATCCCGTATCAACACCCGGCGGGATTCTCACGTCGAACGTCTCCGGCTTGCGAATGTGGCCTGTCCCGTTGCATGATGGACACCGGCCGTGCTGCCGGCCTGTGCCGCCGCATTGGGCGCAGGTCATGGAAAAACGCATAACCCCGGCGGTCCGCTGGGCTTTTCCGCTGCCGCCGCAAGCCGGACATGTCACCGCAGGTCCACCATGAGTGCCTTTGCCCTTGCAGGAGCCGCAAACCTCTTCTCTCCCAATAGTGATCCGAACCTGGGTTCCCCGGATGGCGTCCCAGAATCCCAGGTGCATGTGGTGCTCGATGTCGCGCCCGCGCCCCACTGCCGCCTCCCGGCCTTCGTCACTACGGGCGAAAATCTGCGAGAAGATGTCGCGGAATGTCGAACCGACTCCTGCCTGACGTTCTTCCTGGGCCATGAAGTCGGAAAAATCGAAGCCGGAGAAGTCAACACTGGGACCTCCACCCGGGGCCTCGCCTTGCCCCCGCGCGTAAGCCTCGTAGGCGGCGGCAGGAATGTTGTCGGAGTAGAATCCGTACTGGTCGTAAATCTTCCGCTTCTTGTCGTCGCTCAGAACATTGTACGCTTCCTGAATTTCCTTGAACTTTTCTTCCGCTTGCTTGTTGCCCGGGTTAACGTCGGGATGGTACTTCCTGGCAAGCCGCCGATAGGCTTTTCGAATCTGGTCGGCCTTGGCTTTGCGGTCTACTCCCAAAGCGCCATAGTAATCCTTCTGTTTGGTTCCCACGGGCATGCTTGTTTCCCTTTTGTAAGGCTACCCTGCCACACGCCTGGTTGCGGCAGGATTTTTTTGTGCGGAAGGAGGTTGACGAAAGATCAGTGGCCAGTGCCAACGGGTTGGTGCGGTGGAGCGGGACGAGTGAATTTCATATCCCCGCCCCAGCCGCGCTGAAGCCAATAACCTGGCGCATCAGTTCATACTTGTCTTCAGTATGGGCCCCAGGTGATCGGGACATCGAGATGCGATCCAGGACTCAAGCTGCCGTCGGATTTCCTCGGCGGCCGGAGAACTCATCACCGGGCTGTCAAGCTCAATTTCCATGAATTGCTTGGTATGGCAAGTCGGGCATTCGACGCCCACCTGTGCCCGGTGTCCTAATACCTTTTCCTGCTTTTGCTCCGTTTGCGGTTCCATCGGATCGCCCCCTTTCTTTCCAGATCGGCCCTTACTTACTTAGATGCGCTTTTTGGCGTCACGTTTACTTTTTGTTCTTGTCGTCTCCATCCACAACTTCAGCGTCGATCACTTCACCTCCGTCCTTGGATTTGTCTTCACTGTTGCCACTGGCCGCGCCGGCCTGTCCTGCCCCGGTGTCACCTCCCGGCGGTGGCTCAGCAGTCCCACCGGCCTGCTGCTTATACATAGCCTCGGCCAGTTTGTGAGAGGCCTGGGTCAGGCGCTCCACAGCAGGATTGATGGCTTCCACCTTGCCTTCCTGAATGGCCTTCTTCGCCTCATCCACGGCCGCTTCGATGTTCTTGGCATCGGCTTCTGAAATCTTCTCGCGGTTCTCCTTAAGCGTTTTCTCGACGGAGTAGACCAGAGAATCAGCCCGGTTCTTCACCTCCACTTCCTCCTTGTAGCGGCGGTCTTCTTCGGCGTGGAGTTCGGCTTCCTTGTTCATCCGCTCAACTTCTTCCTTGGAGAGACCGCTGGAAGAGGTGATGGTGATCTTCTGCTCCCGGTTTGTACCCAGGTCCTTGGCCGCCACGTTCAAGATGCCATTGGCATCAATGTCGAACGTCACTTCAATCTGTGGAATTCCACGAGGCGCGGGAGGAATTCCCACCAGGTGGAACTTGCCGAGCGTCCGGTTGTCCTTGGCGGCGGGGCGTTCACCCTGCAGCACGTGGATTTCAACCGAGGTCTGGTTGTCCGCCGCGGTTGAAAACGTCTCGGTCTTCCGCGTTGGAATCGTGGTGTTGCGCTGAATCAAAGGTGTCATCACCCCGCCATACGTCTCAACGCCCAGCGTCAGCGGCGTCACGTCGAGCAGCAGCAGGTCCTTCACTTCGCCGCCCAGCACGCCGGCTTGCACCGCGGCGCCGATGGCTACCACCTCGTCAGGGTTCACGCCCTTGTGGGGCTCCTTGCCGTTGAACAGGTCTTTCACAATCTGCTGGACGCGCGGAATGCGCGTGGATCCGCCTACCAGCACCACTTCGTCGATCTTGCCCGGATCGACTCCGGCGTCCTTCAGCGCCTGCTTCACCGGTCCTACCGAGCGCTGGAAAATGTCCTCGCACATCTGCTCAAAACGCGCCCGCGTCAGCTTCAGACTCAGGTGTTTGGGGCCGGAAGCGTCCGCCGTAATAAACGGAAGGTTGATTTCCGTTTCCAGCACCGTGGAAAGCTCCATCTTGGCCTTCTCAGCTGCTTCCTTTAGGCGCTGCAGTGCCATGCGGTCCTTTGAAAGGTCGATGCCCTGATCCTTGCGGAACTCGTCCACAATCCAGTCAATCACGCGCTTGTCAATGTCGTCGCCGCCCAGGTGGGTGTCGCCGTTGGTCGATTTCACCTCAACCACGCCTTCGCCCACCTCAAGGATCGAGATGTCGAATGTGCCGCCGCCGAAATCATAGACTGCGATGGTTTCGTCCTTCTTCTTGTCCAAGCCATAGGCCAGCGCCGCCGCGGTCGGCTCGTTCACAATCCGCAGCACTTCCAGGCCCGCAATCTTGCCTGCGTCCTTGGTGGCCTGGCGTTGGCTGTCATTGAAATAGGCCGGGACCGTCACCACAGCCTGGGTCACGGTTTCCCCCAGGTACGCTGCTGCAGCGTCCCGCATCTTTTGCAGGATCATCGCCGAAATTTCCGGCGGGGAGTACTCTTTGCCCTGCGCTACCACCCGGCAGTCCCCATTGGTGGCGGAAACCACCTTGTAGGGAACCGTCTTGATCTCGTTTGGAATCTCGTTGTAACGGCGCCCCATAAAACGCTTGATTGAATAGACAGTGTTCTCCGGGTTCGTTATCGCCTGGCGCTTGGCCACCTGGCCCACCAATCGCTCACCGCTCTTTGTAAATGCCACCACCGACGGGGTGGTGCGGCCACCTTCCGGGTTCGTGATAACCGCGGGGTCCCCGCCCTCCATCACTGCAACCACCGAATTGGTCGTGCCCAGGTCAATGCCAATAATCTTTCCCATTGCTAATGCCTCCGATAAGAAGCTTGAAAAGTCTGTCTAACCCCTTCAAAGCCCCGCTATATCTCAATCTCTCCAAGAAGTTTAAATGCTCGATCCATGCTTTAGTTCTTTCATATAATAAAGTCTTAGTGTATTATTGTCAATATAAATTTATAAGCCTATCTCGTATAAAGACTTGGCTGCTTCCTAATTCTTGATGGCTCGCCACTCAACAGCTTCCTTAGGTCCCGTAATGGGCTTTCAACGGGCTTCCTTCACAACCGAGCCTGCTCCAAAACCTCATCCTGTAGTAAACTAATGGCTTAAACACCGTCTTTTCCGATGGGAGACGCTTCATAATGCCCAAGAAGAAGATCACACGGGAGTATACGCCGCAACACGCTGCTTCAGGAGTGTACTTAGACCTGCCTGAGATCGAAACCTGGGAGAACAAATACCGCGGCTATGAAATCACGATCACGATCCCGGAGTATACTTCCATCTGCCCCCGCACCCACCTGCCGGACTTCGGCACCGTTACCATTCATTACCTTCCCGACAAGCTTTGCCTGGAGCTCAAATCGCTCAAGTATTACATCCTTGCCTACCGCAATCTGGGCATTTTCTACGAGAACGCGGTGAATCGAATCCTCGATGACGTTGCCCGGGCGTGCCGACCCAAGTGGGCGGTAGTCCGTGGAGAGTTCACAACTCGCGGCGGCATGCACACTACGGTGGAGGCGCGTTACCCGCGTAAGTCCAGGTGAGTTGGGAGTTTGACGATTCCGGACGTCTTGCCTTTGTAGAGTCTGTGGCTGGTTGTTAAGAAGGCCGTGTTTGCCGCGCAGTCGGCGGAAATCTCCAGTGCCGCACACGGCCGACATCGACGTGAACAAAATCCGAGACAGGATAGATTCCAACTCCGCCGTCGTGTAGCGCCAGGGCCGCGCGTTGCAAAGCTACCAGGCGGCAGCCCAGAATGCGAATGTCCACGGCTTTGGCCTCGATGTGCATGCTGTGCCTGGCGACGCCCGCTGAGTGTTCCCGCAAGTACTGGTTTGTGGCGGGAGATCGATACCCGCAGATAATGTGGAACGGCTGGCGCGTTTCAAGCTTCCTGCCGAGGGCATACAGCAGGTCGAGAAGCCTCAGATCAATGGACTTGACCTTGTTGCGGCGGTAATCGCGCAGGATCCAGTTAATTTCTTTCAGGGCGCCCGGCACGTAGCGTCCTTGGGCCCAGTAGACTGTTTTCAGTCGCTCACCGGTGTGCAGGTTGTAAAAGGACAGCCGTTTTTCGGTTGGATGGGCGGAGTACGTGCGCCCCAATAGCAGACGTGGGGAAACAGCGGCGGCCGTTGCAACCGATCCAAACCGGAAAAATTCACGACGGCTGAGGCCCTTGCTGCGTACGGATGGCGCCCGGTGCTCCGGATGCTTCATGAAGTCCCTCAGGGAGTGTCGGCTGGGGGCAGGGTTACATTCTCAGCCAGTCCGCGCTTCTC
>OBLQ010000241.1_pt1 | contig 20438 bp, 10 predicted proteins | sample 1519881 | NCBI WGS metagenome assembly OBLQ01 (sample SAMN01911456, study PRJEB22533) | soil metagenome | biome: Soil | place: Malaysia | collected 2012-04-30 | depth DG_metagenome m | reverse complement strand
CGCTATCATTCTTCCGTTATGCCCGAACCGGCTGCCCAGCCCCGGTCATCCTCGCTTGCCTGGCGCGCGTTTCAGGCGCTCGCGCTGACCATCGGCTTCTACGCCCTCGCCCTCGGCATCGTCGTCATCCTGGTCGTCCTCTTCTTTGCGCAGTTCGCTACCGGCCACTTCATATTGATGATCAGCGTGCTCTGCATCGTGGGTGTGTATTCCATCGTGCGTGCGTTGCTGCCGGGCGAACCCGCGAAAGACCCGCCCTGGGCACTGATGACGGCGGAAGAGCATCCGCGTCTGTTTGAAAAGATTCAGACCATCGCCGCCATGGCGGGACAGCCCGTGCCGGAGACGGTCTACGTGCTTCCGGATGTGAACGCGTGGGTCTCGACGCGCGGCACGTTTCTGGGGCTGGGGGGACGTCGCATCATGGGAATCGGTCTGCCGCTCTTCCGGCTGCTCAGTGTCTCGGAACTGTGCGCGGTCATCGCCCACGAGTTCGGTCACTACCGCGGCGGCGACACGCGACTGGGTGTGTGGATCTACAACACGCGTGCTGCCATCGGACGCACGCTGATGCATCTGGAGAATACCGGAACGCGCTCCGGGCAAATGCTGCGTGAACCTTTCATGGCCTACGGGCGCATGTTTCTGCGCGTCACACACGATGTCTCGCGCCAGCAGGAGTACGCGGCGGATGCCTTTGCGGCGTCGGTGGCGGGGAACAGGGCGGTTGCGACATCCCTGCAGCGACTGATCGGCTACGAGCCGGCGCTTGCCATCAGCTGGGATCGACTCTACTCAGTTGCCCTGGAGGACGGATACCGGCTGCCGTTCTTCGCCGGCGTCGATGCCATTGTCGCCAATGAGTATCTGGCGAAGCGGGTGGACCAGTATCTTCAGGCGCGAATGGCGGACGAAAAAGAGCCGACCCTCCTCGACACGCATCCGCCGCTGCGTGATCGCATCGCGGCCCTGGTGGAGCAGGAACCGGCCCTCGCACCCGACGCGTCGGTCGCGACGTCGTTGCTCGACAACTGGGATCAGCTCGAGGAGGACTTTCTCACCCTGTTCATGTCCCCGGGCGATGTGGTGGGGCTGAAGCGCATCGGCTGGGACGAGGTGGGGGAGAAGGTGTTCGTTCCGGGATGGCGCCAGCTTCGCGACCGCAACGCCGCCGTGCTTTCGGGATGGACAATCGAGCAGGTTCCCGCGCTGTGGGATACCCTGCGTGCGAACGAAGGAAACGTGGTGGACGCCGCCGGCAACCCGCAAAAAGGTGAGATGCACGTTGAGCTCTCGCGCTCGTTGGTGACCTCCTGTCTGTATCTGTGCATGCTGGACGCGGGCTGGTTCCCGCGGGTGACGGCGGTGGACGGCGTGACAATGTACCGCCCGGACCAGAGCATGCCGGACTGCTGTCCCGGTGAATTGTTTTTTGGAGAGAAGGCGGAAGAGTCGTGGAGGGAACACTGCGACTCCGTCGGCATCACGGGCATACCGATGTCGGGACGCGAGGCTCCCGCAGCTATTTCCGCTACGGAAACCGGGCCGCCCTAGTCCTCCTTCACCCCATCGATCCGTACACGGCGCCAATGCCGGACGATGTTTCTTCTATCGACGAAAACTTTCCGTGCATTCGAGCGAGTGTATCTTGTCCCGCCTGTTCGCGAAGAAGTAAACTCTTCCCGCCGCGCAACTCAATCGCGCTCTTCGAAGCAGCGATGAGATCGTTGCACTCCTTCTGCTCGTAGTTCCGTCAGATCCCGTCCTGCTGCTCCGATTCGCGGATCGGAGGAGCCATGAAACGACTGGCTTACTGTGCTCTGGTGCTGGTTGTTGGTCTGGCCGCGCATCCGGTTAACGCCCAGTTCGGTTGGCACTACATCTACCCGAATGTTCAGGGGCAAGCTCTCAACGACATGGACATCATGTTTCCCACCTCGGCGGTCGCCGTCGGCGTGGCCGGGACGGTGATCACCACCTATGACCGCGGCGTGACGTGGCAGATTCGTCCCGCGGTCCCGGGTCGGCCAAGCCTCAACGCGGTGAGCGCCATCAACTGGGAAACGTTCGTGGTGGTGGGTAACGGAGGATTGATCCTGCGCACGACCAACAGCGGATGGACGTGGGACACGCCGTCGAGCGGTGTCACCACGGATCTCCTGGATGTCGACTTCACCGGCGCGTGGGACGGGTTTGCGGTGGGAACCGACGGGACCATTCTGCGCTCGACGGACGCGGGCGTCACATGGATGCCGCAGACCAGCGGTACCAGCGTCGTGCTTCGGGGCGTGCAGTTGACGGATGCGAACACGGGGTATGCGGTGGGTTCCGCGGGCACGATTCTGAAAACCATCGACGGCGGTGCCAACTGGGCGGCGCAGATCAGCGGCACCACGGCGGATCTATTTGACGTCGACTTCTATGGAACGGAGCCGGGAACGGTCGTGGGTGGATACGGCGCCGTGTTGATCACGGTCGACGGGGGCGCGCACTGGTCGCCAGGGTCGTCGTCGTTGCCCGTTCAGTTCCATTGCGTGGACATGCTGGCGTATCCCACCATCGTGGCGATGGGAGTGTTGAGTGCCGCAGACGGCGTGGCAGGGTGGGCGCGGAGCCTTGATGGCGGCATGACATGGACGGGCAGTATGGACCACCCGGCGGCGGGTCTGAACGCCGTGGGCATGTTCACCAGCAACGAGGGCATTGCGGTGGGTGTCGCGGGCGCGATTCGCAGAACAACTGACACCGGCGCCAACTGGCCGCTGATCGGGGGAGGGTCGGAGAACTACACCATGCGCACGGTGCGTTTCTTCGACGCGCTGCACGGCGTGGCCGCCTCCGGGGATGCTCCGAGCAGCACGCAGACATCGCGCGTGTATATGACGAACGACGGCGGGGCGACATGGAGTGTGGGTGTGCCCTTCCCGGCGTACGTGATGAACGATTTTGCCTATGCCGATGCCAACACCATTTATATGGTCGGCAAGGGGACCTACATGTACGACATCGGTGGAACCATATGGCGCTCGGTGAACGGCGGTCCCTGGGAGCAAATCTACACGGCGGACTGCTCGCCGATATCCGGGAGATGCGTGCGCCTCCAAGCCATCGACTTTGCGGGGCCGGGTGTGGGCGTCGCGGTGGGCGACGGCGAAGGTCTCGTGACCATCCTGGGAGGCACACCGCATTTCGTGCCGCTGCCGAATTATCCCGCGCTTTACGGTGTGTCGGTTCCCACGGTAGCGACGGCATACGCCGCCGGAAGCGGCGGGAGCATCCTGAAGGGTGACCTGGTGGGAGGCACCTGGACCGAGCTGGCCAGCGGGACCACGGAGAATTTGCGGGACGTCGCTTTCGTCGATGACATGCATGGCTGGGTGGTGGGTGACAACGGAATCATTCTGCGCACAACGGACGGCGGCCTGTCATGGGAGCCGCAGGTGAGCGGAACAACGGGGCGACTCGGCAGCGTCGCCTTTCTGGATGCGGCCAACGGGATCATCGGCACCGGCTCGATGATTCTCAAGAGCCCCAATGGAGGTGCCAGCTGGGTTCCCGAGGACATGGGGTTTCCGGTTGCCGATGTTGATTTCGTGGACCCGGTGTGCGCGGTGGTTGCCGGGAGCTACGAAACCATCATGATGCACCGCGATTTCCCGGTGCCGGTGCTGTTCCAGAACGTCCGGGCGTCGGTGGATGCGGGCGCCGTGAAACTCGAATGGACGCTGCGTGATGACGGCGGTGTTCGTGGCTTCGATGTGTACCGGAGTAGTGCTGACGCTGGTGAGTTTGCGTTGACGGGCGGAACGCTGGCCGGGTCGACGCGCTCGTTTGTCGACCGCACCGTGGAATCTGGACGCGAGTACGAATACACCGTGGTCGCCGTCTCTCTCGACGGAACCACGATTCGCTCGCCCTCGGTGCGGGTGAGCGTGGCAGCGGTGAGCATGACTCTCTCCCAGAATCATCCCAATCCCTTCAATCCGGCCACGCAGATCCGGTTCACGCTGCCGGCTCGCGCCTGGATCACGCTGAGTGTCTTCGATGTGGCGGGCCGCCGGGTGGCTACACTGGCGGACGGCGAGTGGGCGGGTGGGGAGCACGAAGTCACCTGGGAGGGAAAGGATGCCGCCGGTCGAGCAGTCTCGTCGGGAGTCTACTTCTACGAGCTGAGAACACCGGATGCGGTGATCGCGCGCAAGATGATGCTCCTGAAGTGACGCGAAAACCGCGCACGCGGTTGCTGCAATGATGGAGAGGGCCGGGCGCAACCGGCCCTCTCCACACACTCATTTGAGCATGACCATTTTCCGCGTGAGCGTGGTCTTCCCGGCTCGAAGCACGCAGAAGTACACGCCGGTGCCTGCCTGGTTGCCGGCAGCATCTCTTCCGTTCCACGTCACCGTGTGCTCACCCGCGCTCATTATGCGATCCACCAGCGTGACCACCAGAGCGCCGCGAATGTCATAGACGGACAGCGTGGCGGGCGTTGCGTCCGCCAGCGAAAACGGAATGAGTGTCGACGGGTTGAACGGGTTCGGGGTGTTCTGCTCCAGCGCCAGACGGAAGTGCCCCGCCTGCACCTCCGCGCGCGGTGACGTGAATTCGTCCCCGTTGGTGAGAACCACGGTGAGTACGTAGGCATACGACTGCCCGGGAACCACATCGCGGTCCTGATAGCTTCGCGCTGACGGCGCAAGCATGCCACTCCCCAGCGCCCGCGCGTCACCGCCGCCCGCGAGGCTGCGATGAATGCGGAAGCCCTTCACCGTGGGATCGGCATTCAGCACCCACGAGAGCGCAATGCCGCCCTGCACCGCGCGCGCGTCGAACGAGGTGATGAGGACGGGGACGGGTGGCTCCACCACACACACGGTGGTCTCGACGAAGAGCGCCGGGACATCGTCGACCCACACCGAGTAGGTTATTGGTTGCTCGCAGCGTGTTCGCAGCACCGGGATGTCGAGCGCCGGCATCGGCGGGATGTACTTTTCACCGGGTGCAAGCATGCGCGTGCCGTTGAGCGACCGGGAATCGCCGCGGTCGTCGAGATGAAGCAATCCGGGCGACATGACCTCCCACCGAATTGTGCGCGTCGCCGCGTCGACGTTGGTGATGGAAAATCCGATCAGCGTGATGCTGGAGATCTGCGAGCCGGCGGGGATGGTCATGTCGACCGGGCGTGTCATGGTGATGAGGTTCGCGCCGCAGCCGGCGGGCAGGGCTCCGACCAGCTGTCCGCACGGGCTCGACATCGGCATGCACGGCGAGCTCATGTCGATCCGATAGGATCCACTGCAGAAAACCGGGTCTGCGGAAAAGTTGCCGCCGGCATCGGTTCCGCACAGGGAGTCAGCGGTGCCCTCGGTGTTCCCGTACAGGTCGTTGCAGGCGCAGGTCGGGCTGGCGTCGCCCTCGCACACGATGCCACCACCCCGGTTGAACGCCAGAATGCAGCGCTCGATCACAGGGTTGCCGCCCCGGCACCACACACCGCCGCCGAAGCCCGTATTCACGACCGTGTTGTTGGACAGCACGGGGGTACCCGCGTTGACCATGATGCCGCCGGCGTTATCGAAAATGAGGTTGCGCTCGATGAGAGGCGATCCTCCCATGCAGAGTATGGCTGGCCCCCATAGACCGCCGCAGCGCGTGATGGTGTTGTCGACAATGACCGGCGAGGAATCGGTGCACGTAATGGCATTGTCCTCGCCGTAGTGACCAATATAGCAGCCGGCGTAAGTATCACCGATCAGTTCGCAATGGCGAACGGTGGGGCTGGCGCCATTGCTGCAACGGACCAGCTCGGTGCCGAAACGAAGGCGCATGTTCTGGATGGTCGGCGAGCTTCCGTCGCACAGGACGTCAATGCTCCAGGCGCCGGTATGGCACACGATGCGGGCTTCCACCGTGATTCCGGAAAGCACGCTGCCCGGGCCTTCACCGCTCTGGAACAGGAAGCCATCATGGTGAATCCCACTTCCGCCCTCCTCCGGGCCCGAGCTCCAGAATGAAATGGTGGTGTAGTCCGGCCCGGCCTGCGACGTGACGGTGATGGCTTTGCCGTGGAAGTCAATATCCGCCTCGTTGTAAACGCCGGGAATGAGAATGACGCTGTCGCCGTCGACGGACACGTTGATGGTGGCCTGGATGTATCCGGGCGAGGCATACCGGCTGGTTGCGAAAGACAGCATGGAATGAACTGAGAGAAGACTGACTGCGGCGATCAGTACCAGCAGGGGTTTCATGGCAATTCCTCCTGGCGATCGTGAGATTTTGCGGCGAAACCTCCGGGACTGGGACCAATGCGGATGCGGTAACGGAGAAGACGATTCGCGCGCAAAATGATACGCCTGCGGGGTGGGGAAAGCAATGGGGCCCGGGAAGGGTGGGGCGAATGCGTGCGGCGGCATCGAAGGCGAATCCGCGGCGTGAATCGCGTTCGAACCCTGTGCTACCCTCCCGTGCATGATCCCGCGTCGCATCGTCTCCGGAGCCCAGACCGGCGCTGACCGGGCCGCCCTGGATGCCGCTCTCGAACTTGGCGCTCCCACCGGCGGCTGGGTGCCGCGCGGGCGCAGGGCCGAGGACGGCCGCATTGCCGACCGTTATCCCAACCTCCGCGAGACCGACGGCGACGAATACGAAACGCGCACGCGCTGGAACGTGCGCGACTCCGACGCCACGCTCATCCTCGCGCACGGCCCGCTGACGGGCGGTTCGGCGTTCACGCAGGAGGTTGCGCGCGAACTGGGGAAGCCGGTCCTGTACGTGGACCTCGATGCCGCCGCCATCGACGACGCCGTGCGCACCATCCGCGCCTGGCTCGCCACGCTCAGCGGCGACACGCTCAATGTGGCGGGGCCGCGCGCCAGCAAAGATCCACTGATCTACGAGAAGACGCGCGAGATCGTGAAAGCACTCCTGCTCGACGCGTAGACTCTCCGAAAACTCCTTGACCGCCCACAGGACCGGACGTAGCCTCGATTCAGTCGGGGGCGTGCATATGCACGAGGGGAATTGCTATGCATCCTTCGCCTGACATTCTACGCGGCCACGCATCGGTGATCGTCCTTCTCTCAATATTGGTGGTCCTGACGGCCAGCCCGCTGGCTCGTGCCGCTACGCAAGCACACGCAACCACCGCCACCGCACACACACAGCTCTGGATCGAAACGCTGGAACGCGCGCGCGCCGAGCGCGCCATGCGCAATGCCCCGACACACGCCGGCGCTACCGCCACTACCGGCGATCCCAAACAGGACGGCGTCTGGTCGCACCTGAGCATCTCGAGCCTCGAAGGCCACGTTTCCGTCTACGATCCCTCCCGCGACCGCATGCTGGTGTTCGGGGGCGACGACAACAGCCGCTTCTGCGCCGATGTGTGGTCGCTGTCGATGCACGACGCGCACGCGTGGACACATCTCACGCCGGCCGGCGACGCACCCACAGCGCGCTCGTACGCTTCCGGCATCTACGATCCGGTGCGCGACCGCCTGCTCATCTTCGGGGGCTGGACGTTCGGCACCAACTTCGACGACCTGTGGTCGCTGTCACTCTCGGGCACACCCAGATGGACGCATCTGTCTCCCGCCGGAACGGGACCGAGCAGTGTCGGTCGCATGATCTACGACCCGGTGCGCGATCGCGCCATCGTGTACGACGGACCGGAACGTGTCTGGGCGCTGTCGCTCTCGGACCCTCCCGCGTGGACGCAGCTCACCATCGACGGAACCGGACCGGCGGACGCGGCGTGGCCGGTGGTCATCTACGATTCGCTGCGCGACCGCATGGTCATCTGGGGGGGCGTAAACGACGACTGGCCGCTGCCGACCGACACGTGGGCGATTGCGCTGTCGGGCGATCCTCGATGGGAACAGGTCGAGACGCACGCAATCCCACCGCAGGGACGGTTCGGCGCCACCGCCATCTACGATCCGGTGCGCGACCGCATGATTCTGTACGCGGGCTCCAATTACCATAACCTGAGCGACCTGTGGTGGCTGTCGTTTGCGAACGCGAACAGCTGGCAGCAGCTCAGTCCCGTGGTGACACCCATGCGGCGTTCGTTTCACACCGCCATCTACGATTCGAAGCGCAAACGCATGGTGGTGTTCGCGGGCGCGCAGTTCAGTCATGGTCCGCCCGATTCACCGGATGTGTGGGGGTTGGCTCTGGACGGAGCACTGGAGTGGTCGGCGCTCAACGGCACCTCGCCGTCGCCGCGGTACGGACACGCCGCCGTTTACGACCCGCGCCGCGACCGCATGCTGATGTACGGCGGACGCAGCGACCCGTGGGTCGATAGCGATGAGTTGTGGGCGTGCTCACTCGACTCGCGACCCACCTGGACCGAACTGCATCCCGCGGGGCCGGCGCCACCGGGGGGCGACGTGGATGCGGTCTACGACCCGGCGGGCGACCGCCTGATTGTGCTCGCCGATGGTGCGTGGTCGCTTCCGCTGCAGGGAGCACTACAATGGAAGCAACTGGACCCGGGCGGCAGCGCGCCCGCGTACACGTCGGCCGCGGTGTACGATTCGCACCAGCATCGCGTGGTGGTGCTCGGCCCGGACAATGCGGTGTGGACGCTCTCGCTCTCTCCGGTGGAAGCGTGGAAGCCGCTCGACGCCATCGCCAGCCAGCCCGTCCCGGGAGGCAGCGACGCCATCTACGATCCCAGGCGCGACCGCCTCTTGTTGTTCGGTGAGAAGAGCAACCAGGAAGTGTGGAGTCTGCCGCTCTCGGGAACGCCGGAATGGGAACGCCTGGTTCCGTCCGGACCGTCCCCGTCGCCGCGCTACAACGCACGGCTGATGTACGACCCGGTGCGCGACCGCATGATTCTGTTCCGCGGATTGGACGCGACCGACAATGTCTTCGCGCTCTCGCTCTCGGGAACCCTGGAGTGGCAGCCGCTTTCGCCCGGCGGGGGATGGGGGCCGTTCGGCGAGGACCTGCACTCGGTAATGTACGATCCGGTGCGCGATCGCATGGTGGTTTTCGGCGGCCGTTACTTTTACAACTCGCTCAACGACGCGTGGGTGCTCACCTGGGGCGATCCCGCCACGGCGGGCGCAGGCGCACCTGCGATCAACGCGCTCAAACCGTGCTACCCGAATCCCTTCAACCCGCGCGTCACGATTCCCTTCGAACTCCAGAAGGACGGCGATGCGACGCTGGTTGTTTACGACGTCTCGGGCCGTGTGGTGAAGACGCTGCTGCGTGAATGGACGACGGGTGGGGCACACACCGTGGTGTGGGACGGCAGGAGTGCGGCCGGTGATGTGGCGGCGTCAGGCGTTTACTTCTGCCGGCTGAGTTCGGGAAGCTTCACGTCCACGCAGAAGATCGTGCTCCTGAAATAGTGCGGACGCGCGTCCGATTGGGGACGCGTTTGTGCGCGACATGTGATAACTGCATACTATTCTGTGCTCGCCGTCGGGGTATCACCCCGTCGTGTCCGCTGTCCACGGGGCGCGCTTGACCGTGCACATTCCTCAGTGAGATAATTCCGCCTACAGCTTTGCTATCCATCGGGCCGCAGCCCGCCGAACATCACCTTTCCGCATTGCCTCATCTCAGTCGGAGGAAACGGCCATGTCGCTCCGCCGTTACGTGCCGGTTCTGGTTGTTCTGGTGTGTGCACTTTCTACCCTCAGTGGCTCCCAACGTGTTCTGGCTGTCAAGCCACCGGTCGTTGCGAGCTACGTGTGTCACGACGACCAGTGGGACCCGGGTGAATACTGCGGACGAGATGCCGTCACGGCCACGGGCGGCTGGGTAACGCCCGGCGGGCCCGCGGCGACCGCGCGACCCGAGATGAACCACGATTGTCTGGTGGATGGTCTTGACTGGGCGCTCTTCCTGGATGAATACGGCGCCACCGGACCCGGATACAGCGGTGACTTCAACAATGACCAGTACGTTGGTGCCATGGATTTTTCGTTTCTTGGCGCCACGACCGGGTACACGGTCACGCCGTGCAGCGGTGTGCCCGTCCCGGAGGTGTGCGAAGGAACCATCTCCCTGTCATTCAGTTCCAGTTCCGTTGTCAACAATGCCTCGCAGTCAACGGGACCGCAGACCGCCTACGTCATCATGCAGAACGCCTCTCAGGCGGTCTTCGTGGAGTACGTGTTGACGGCGTCTTCGAACGTGACGCTCGACTACACGACGTCATCGGCACTGTACTCGGGTGGCGGTCCCGGCTGGCAGTTTGTTCGATTCGCTGCGCCGCAGGGGACCGGATCGGTCCTGGTGGGAGAGATCCATTACACCCTGCTCGACACCAATCCGGCCAGCATCTCTCTTGGGACGCTGTACAACAACTGGGGAAAGACGCGCTGGACCACCATCGGGGCGCCGGAGAGCCACTCGTTCGACACGCGAACCAATATTGGAATCAACGGACCGACTCCGGCGCCGGGTGGCTGCCCGGGAGCGCAGCCGGTCGGCTCCATCGAGGGGCAGGTCTATGCCGACTACGGAAACGATTGCTCGTTCGACTCGGGGACGGATTATGCGCTCGCGGGTCGTGTGGTTCAGGCGACGCCTGGACCATACATAACGACGACCGATGCGTCGGGAGACTATTCGTTCTATCTGCCCACGGGGCAGTACACCGTACAACTGGCACCGGGTGCCAATGATCCCTGGAAGCTGGTGTCGGACTGCCAGACCTACGAGCGCGTGATCAACGTCACGAACAATACAGTATCCACCGGTGTGGATTTCGCCATGCGGCCGGTGGGTACGCTCACCGGCAAGGTGTACGCCGATTTCGGCGATGACTGCTCGTTCGACGTGGGAACGGACTATTATCTCGCCGGTCGAATGGTCCAGGCTAGTCCGGGCGGATACATCACATTCACGGATCAGGCGGGCAACTACTCGTTCTCGCTACCTGAGGGCTACTATGATGTGAGCTGGGTTCCGGTCGCGAACGATCCCTGGTCATTGTCGAGCTGTGAGAACCCCAGTTACGGGGTGGACGTCTATGAGAATCAGAACACGGTGGGACCCGATATAGCGCTCCACACGGCGGCCTATCCGCAGTGTTATGCCACTGTGGGCATCGTGTCCAACGGGCTGCACCTGGGACCACCGTGCCCGGCCGGCACGGCCCACATGGTTACTCCGTGTCCCGGCTACGAACACGAGTACCTGTTTACCGTGAAGTCGGAGCCGACGTCCACGATGCCGATTCCGTCGGGCAAGACGTTTTCAATCAACCTTCCCTCCGCGTTTGCCAATGCGATTTCTTCCGTCACGAGTGATTTCCCCGTCACAGTGGACAACACGGGGCCTTCGAACCGTGAGGTGCACCTGGACGCGCCGATGTATCCGGGACAGACGTGCGTGATCAAGGTCCACGCCACACCGGCTTCGGGTGGGCCGTACACGTCATCAGACCAACTCAACGACGTGTGCGATGGAACGCTCATTGCATCGTTGACGGAAAACGACGCGTGCTCGTGTGATCCCAACGAACTGAGCGTGAAGCCACAGGGGTGCGGCCAGAACGGAGAGATCGTGGGCGACGAGCCCATGGTCTATACCATTCTCTTTGAGAATGTGGGGACGGGAACGGCGCACAATATCCGTGTGGAAAGCACGCTCGACAACACCAATCTGGATCTGAGCACGCTGTCCATTGTGGGGTCGAGTCACACGGTTACCGCATGGCAGATTGAGTCCGACAACGTGCTGGTGGTGAACTTCGACGGTATCGAACTGCCGGGAACGACTGGATCGGGCGACCGGACGGGGTATGTCATCTTTTCCATCGATCCGAAGCCCGGGCTTGCGGATGGCACGGCGATCCAGAATACGGCCCAGATCTTCTTCGATTTCAATGATCCGGTGGCCACCAACACGGTGCTCAATACCATTGAGAGCCAGCCGTGTGCCGCAACCGCCGTCGGGCCGAAGACTGGCACGCCGGGCGCGACGCAGCTGGGCCAGAACCATCCCAACCCGTTCAATCCCGCCACGACCATCGAATACCAACTGGCGTCGGCGCAACGCGTGAACATTACCATCTATGACGCAATGGGACGGTTGGTTCGGACGCTTGTCGACGAGTCGAAACCGGCGGGATGGTACAGCGTCGAATGGAACGGCCGCGATCAGTTTGGAAATCCCGTGGCCAGCGGTGTGTACATGTCGCGCATGAAGGCGGGGACAGTCGCGCAGACGAGAAAGCTGGTGCTTCTGAAGTAGACGACGGGAAGCAAACCGGCGTCCACCACATGGTAATCCACGCGTGGATGCCACGAGAAGGGGGCTCCGTCACCCGGGTGTGACGGAGCCCTCGGTTCATGTTCGAACGTGCGGCCGCCGCCACATCTGCGTGGCACCCCGCGGCAGCTTGTCGTTGAATGCCGGCCCGTCCCAAGGTATCATCAATATTAGTCGGGGGACTTGCGCGCGAGCGCGAAAGGGAATGCTATGCCCCTGATCCCCCGACTCCGGCCCCTTCTCCCGGGTGTTGTCCTCATCGCCCTCCTGTTTCCCGGTATGCTTGCCGCCGCGACCCCGGGCACGAGTGCCGTCACCGACGCCGGCACCTGGCGGCCCATCCCCCCACAATATTATGGTGCGAACGCGGTATATGACCCGCCGCGCGACCGCATGCTGGTCACCGGCGGGCAGGGCAACGTGTTTGCGCTGTCGCTCCCGGGAACCCCGGCCTGGACGCAGCTGACCGTCGTCGGCGCGACGCCATCGATTTCTTCGTCCATCTACGACCCGGTGCGCGATCGCGTCATCGTGTTTGGCGGCGCGGGTGGCGTTGAAACGTGGACGCTTCCCCTCACCGGCACGCCCGCGTGGACACAAATGGCAACCACGGGGTCGCCGCCGTCGTCGGCATCCGCGGCCATCTATGATTCGGCTCGCGACCGCGCGCTGGTCTTCTACCACACGCAGGCGTTCGCGCTGTCGCTCACGAGCAACACGTGGACACAGATTGCACCGGCGGGTGCGACGCCGTCGGATCGCTTCGGCTTTGCGGCTATCTACGACCCGCTGCGCGACCGTGTTGTGATTTTCAGCGGCGACAACAACGACTACCCGGATCCGAACGACGTGTGGGCACTGTCGCTGGCCGGGACACCCGCGTGGATGGAGCTCACACCGGCGGGCATGGCGCCGCCGGGGCGCAGCGGCCACACGGGCATCTACGATCCGGTGCGCGATCGTATGCTCATCTTCGACGGGTATAACTCCGATGTTTTCGCGCTCGATGACACGTGGGCGCTTTCATTTTCCGGGACACCCACGTGGACGCAACTGTCGCCCGCCGGCACGACGCCCGAAGCCAGAGCACTCCACTGCAGCATCTACGACCCGGTACGCGACCGCATGCTGATCTATGGCGGCGAGAACTGGCGCCTGCGCGACGACGCGCTTTTCGACACGCACGCACTCGACCTGGCGTCCGGCACGTGGGAGCCGGTGCTGGTTCCTCCCACGCAGCGCTCGCATCACTCCGCCATCTACGATGCGCCCCACGACCGCATGATCGTGTTCGGCGGCTTTGGCAAGCACCACTTCGTCGACGACGGTGCGCTGCTGCCGGTACTCACGCTGGGCTCCGAGCGCTGGTCGTCGCTGGCCACAACCGGAGGACCGGGGCCGGCCGGCGGAGAGGCGGTCTATGACGCGGTGGGCAACCGCATGGTGGTTATCGACGCCGCGGATGGCAGGGTATGGGCGCTGTCGTTGTCTGCAACGCCGGCGTGGAGTGACATCACCCCGGCGGGAGTCCCGCCACTCGATGGTCCGGCCGTCTACGATCCGGCTCGCGACCGCGTGCTGGTTATCAGCGACCGCGCGTGGGCGCTTTCACTGGCGGGTGTACCGGTGTGGGCGGAGATCAAGCCCAAGGACGACAGCCCGCTGCCGCGCACCGGCGATGCGATCATGTACGATCCGGTGCGCGACCGCCTGCTCATGTTCGGCGGGTATGACGGCACGTTACGCAACGACGTAATGGCGCTTTCCCTGACGGGTGCGCCCGAGTGGTCGACACTCACGCCCGCGGGTGCGAGTCCGGCGCCGCGCCGGAGCGCCACCACCATCTACGACCCGGTGCGCGACCGCATGGTGATGTATGGAGGGTGGGAGGACCGCGCGGACGTGTGGGCGTTCTCGCTCGGGGCCACCCCGGCGTGGACCATGCTGATGCCCGACGGGCCGAAGCCGGCGGGGCGTTCCAGTCACACCGCGATCTACGACGCGCTGCGCGACCGCATGGTGGTCTTCGGCGGCGAGAACTACTACAGCGACTTCAATGATGCCTGGGTGCTCGAGTGGGGAGCGACGACCGACGATACACCGCCGACCATCACGGTCGAGCTGGATCACCACACCCTGTGGCCGCCCAATCACAAAATGATTCCGGTGTGCGCGACCGTGAAGGTGAGCGACAACCAGGATCCGGCGCCCACGTTCCGTCTTGTCGACATCGCGGTGTTCGATGGCGCGCGCGCCGTCAGTGCGGCGGACGACGTTCACGGCGCGACTCTGGGCACGGCCGATCTGTGTTTCGAGCTGCGCGCCACGCGCCCGGGGAACAGCGGCGGCCGCGAGTACCGGATCGTCTACGAAGCCCGAGACATGTCCGACAACGCGACGCTCGATACGGTCAGCGTGCGTGTTCCCGCCAATGCATCTTCGCAGGCGCTGGCGGGCGCGGAACCGGCGGTCACGGCGCTGTCGTCGGTGTATCCCAACCCGTTCAATCCGCAGACCACGGTGGACTATTCGCTCGATGGCGGGCAACGCGTCGTGATCGCGGTGTACGACGTGCGCGGTAGTCTGGTGCGCACGCTCGTCGATGGCACCGAAGCGGCGGGAGAGCACCACGTCACCTGGAATGGCGCGGACGGCGCCGGGGTGGCCGCAAGCTCGGGAATCTACTTCCTGCGCATGACCGCAGGGGCCTACTCGGAAACGCGCAAGATCGTCATGCTGAAATAGCGACGGCTCGTCGCGGGACGTTTTCGCTTTTCTGCTCCGCCGTCATCCACTAGTTTCCCCTCAGCGCAAACCAGCCCAACCCCTGGAGGATTCCGTGTTTGCTCACATACGGTTGTTGCTCATCTCGCTGTTGCTGTGTCTGCCTGCCGCCGCGCTCGCACAGAAGAACGGCCCGCCGCCGATTCCACCCGAGACCGACCAGTTCAACTTCTGGCTCGGCGACTGGGACGCGGCCATGGGCGGAGATGCGCACGGTTCCAACCACATCACCAAGCGCTGGGACCGCGTCATCGTCGAGGAGTTCAACGGAGCTCCGGGCTCACCGCTCGAAGGCCACAGTGTCTCGGTCTTCGATCCCAACAGCAAACTGTGGAAGCAGACCTGGGTGGACAACCAGGGCGCGTATCTGGATTTCACGGGCACGTTCCAGGAAGACCGCATGATTCTCTCACGCGCGTTCGAGAAGAACGGGAAGACCATCCACCAGCGCATGGTCTGGTACAACATCAAGCCGGACTCGTTCGACTGGAACTGGGAACGTTCGCTGGACGACGGCAAGACGTGGGAAGTGATGTGGCAGATCCGCTACACCCGCAAGAAGTAGGTGAAGCGCCGGTGGTCGCGCGTTTCCGCAGCGGAAACACTCCTTGACGCGCCGCCGCGAAGATTACGTGCTCGAAAAGGAACCGGCGCCCACCCGGTTCGATGATGAGGAGTGGGAGTGGTAGCGGCGGCTATCCGGCGTGGTGACGTGATCCTGGTGGGGCTGGGTCACGGCAAGAGTGGAGAGATCCGGAAGACGCGTCCGTGTGTGGTGATTTCTCCCGACGTCCTGAACGAACACATGCCCACCTTCATTGTGGCGCCGATGACCACCGGCGGCCACGCCTACCCGTTCCGCATTGGATGCCGGTTCGAGGGCAAGTCCGGATTCGTGGTGCTGGATCAGATTCGAACGGTCGATCGAGCGCGCGTGACGCGCCGCCTGGGGAAGCTCTCCCCGCGCACCGTGGATACGGTCCTGCTTGCGCTTCAGGCGATGTTTGCGGCCTGAGCACCTACCACGTCGCGGGAACGACGCGCAGAATCTCTTCGGGGGTGGTCTTGCCGGCCAGCAGTTTGCGCGCCGCGTTGGAGAGCAGCGGTTCGGTGCCGCCACGACGGGCGAGTTTGGCGATATCGGGCTCGTCGGCGTTGTCGCGGATCATCACCCGCATGGCGTCGGTGAGTTCGATTACCTCGAAGGCCGCCGTCCTCCCGAAGAATCCCGTCTTGCGGCACTTCTCACAGCCGGTTCCACGGCGCACGCGTGACTGATCGATCTCGGGCGGCAGTCCCAGCAGCTGCAGGGTCTCCGCGCCCACGTGGTCGGGTTCGCCGCACGCCGGGCACACCAGGCGCATCAGCCGTTGCGCCACCAGTCCGATGACGGTGGAGGCCACCAGGAAGCGCTCGAGTCCCAGGTCCACCAGACGCGTGATGGCGCCGATGGCGGTGTTGGTGTGCAGCGTCGAGAACACCAGGTGCCCGGTGAGCGCCGCCTGCACGGCGTACTGCGCGGTCTCGGCGTCGCGAATCTCTCCCACCATGATGATGTCGGGGTCCTGGCGCAGCACGCTGCGCAGCGCGTTGGCGAACGTGAGTCCCACCGTCTCCTGCACCGCAATCTGATTGAACGGCTCGTGCACCATTTCGATGGGGTCCTCGATGCTGATCACGTTGACTTCGGGCGACGACAGGTACTGCAGCGACGAGTACAGCGTGGTGGTCTTGCCGCTGCCGGTGGGCCCCGTCACCAGAATGATGCCGTGCGGTTTGTGGATGATGCGCTCGTAGCTGGCCGTCTGCTCGGGCGTGAAGCCCAGCGACTTGACGTCCTGAAGGAGAATGGTCGGGTCGAAGATGCGCATGACGACCTTCTCGCCGAAGGCTACCGGCACCGTGGACACACGGATTTCGATTTCACTTTCCTTGAAGACCGACTTGATGCGTCCGTCCTGGGGACGGCGCTTTTCCGCGATATCCAGCCGCGACATGATCTTGATGCGCGACACGAACGAGGGATAGACCTGCTTGGGAATGGAGTGGGTGTCGTGCAGGCAGCCGTCGATGCGCAGCCGCACCACGGCGCGTTCGCGCTTGGGCTCGATGTGGATGTCGCTGGCGCGCTGCTCGAAGGCGTACTGCAGCAGGAGATCCACGGCGCGCACCACGTGCTGGTCGGAGCTGTCCAGCTCCTCGTCGCTGCCGATGTCGACCAGCTGTTCCAGGTTGCCGACATCGAAGGCCGCGGCGCGCGCTTTCTCCGCCTTCTGCAGCGAGCGTTCGAAGGCGAAGATCTCGTTGATGGTTTTCAGAATCTCGGCGCGCAGTCCCAGCACGGGCTCCACCGCGTAGCCGGTGGCGTGTTCAAAGTTGTTGATGGCGGCGCGGTCGAAGGGATTCACCATCGCCACCCACAGCTGGCTGCCGTCGAGACGGATGGGCACCATCAGGTGTTTCTGCGCGAATGGTTTGGAGACGATGGCCGCCAGCTTCTTGGCGTCGAGCTTGAGGGGATCGATGCGCGCGAAGGGCATGTTGACGGCGTCGCCGAAGGCGTGTGCGAGTTCCTCTTCGTCCAGATGGTCGCGGCGCGGATTGCGGCTGGGGAAGCGGAACGAGGCGATGATTTCCAGCGGCGATATGTAGCCGCCGCCGGAGAGTCCGCGCTCGCGCAGTTCGCGCAGCAATGCAGTGCGCCGTGCGCCGGCCTCCGACTGGACGGAGGCTTCCTGTTCGAGCGTGAGAATGTGCCGTTCGAGCAGCACGTGGGCGACGTGTGCGATATCGAACGCGTCGTCGCGGCGGACGCTGCGTTCGCCGGCGGTCGTGGTCCTGGTCGGTGCGCTCATGGTGTGCGGTGGCGCCGGCCACTGGCAGCGAATCCACGTGCCCGGGAGTCCTTTTATAGTGGGCAATGTTTGTGCCGCGAAGACATGAGGCCGCGGTGCGGCCTCATGTCCGGGGGGGACAGCGGGGTGGGGCACAATCAGGAAGAAAATTCTGCCGCCCGGAGCGCTTCCGGCGCTCCTGCTAAGGCCGCACCTTTTCGTCGCTTCCAAGCGCGTTTCCATCACGACCCCCGGCCCGAAACGTGGCGCCGCCATGCGCCCCATCTTGCCTTTTGGGTACCCAATGTGATACAATAGGTGTGCTCAATAACCGCTTCGCATCATGTGATTTAGCGACCGAAGGAGAGCGGGCAAATGAAGAAGTATCTGTGGGTGTCGGGGCTGGTGTTGGTGATGGCCGCACCCGTCTTTGCCGACGCTGTCTATTATCCTCCTCAGGTGACGGGCGCGCGTGACCGCGCCAGCATCCGGCACTATCTCTACGTCAAGAATCTCACCGGCGACAAGAAAGCCATCTACGACGAGTACGGGTACACACCGTATCGCCTCCGTCTGAATGAATACGGGACGATGCGCGAGAGGTGGACGTATTACGAAGTCGGAAAGGTGTTCATCTTCGACCAGTGTGGACGGCTTGCCGAGACGCACAACATCGCAGTGGAGCACCGTCGCGACTGGGCGTATGAGAGAAACGTCCCTGGTTACCAGGAAGACGTTTGTAACGACAACTAGTCGTCGTACGCACGCACGGGAAAACGGCCCGTTCGGTCCGCCACTGGACGGGTTAGGACAGGGAGGCCCAGAATGCACACGGGGCCTCCTTGTTTTTTGGGGGATGACGCGATCTGCACCGCGCTCGCGGGGCCTGTCACGGACATTGCGAACAATCTTACTCAGCGAGCCCACTCGCGGGTCCTGTCACCGGCCACCCCGGAACAAGCTCGCTGCGCTCGCTTGCCGGGACTCCGTCCGGTGACACCCGCTCGCGGTGCCTCAGATTCCAACGTCACACTCGCGGGTCCTGTCACGGACATCCCCGGACCGGCTTCGCTACGCTCGCCGCCGAGGGCCCCTGTCCGTGACACCCGCTCGTGATGCTTCGCGTCCCTCCGTGTTGCCCCAATCTCCTCTGGCCCCGTGTGCATGTTGAGTTAAGATAGGGGAGATGCAGACGCTCGTCGTTACCGGCAACGTGTGGAACCCGTCGCGCGACGGGGCGGATCCGGCGCGGCCACGCGCCGTGTGGATTCAGGACGGACGCATCGCGCAGGTGACACCGGTCGAGGCGGCGCCGCAACCGGGGGCGCGTGACGACATCCGCGTGGTGCCTTTTGCGCGCGGCTTCATCATGCCCGCGTTCGTGGACGCACATTTCCACCTGCTCTCCCTGGCCTACAAACGCCTGCGATGTGATCTGGCGGACACGCTGAGCGCCGCCGAGGTGGCCGAGCGCATGGCGGCGTACACACAGGCGCACAGTGACGACGCGGCCATCGTGGGGATCGATTTCGATGAGAGCGACTGGAGCGACCACGCGCTGCCCACGCGCGCACAGCTCGACGCCATCGCCGCTGACCGGCCGCTGTATGCGCGCCGCGTGTGCTGCCACGTGGGCGTGGCCAACACCGCACTGCTCGACAGGCTGGAATCACCCGCGCGCTTCATCGATCGCGACAGCGGCCGCATCGTGGAGGACGCCGTGTTCGAGGCCAACCGGCTCACGCGCCCGCCGGCGGCCGCGCAGATCGCGGCCGTGGACGGTGCCATCGCACACCTGCACGCGCTGGGGATTGCCACCATCCACGACATCGTCGACCCGGAGACACTGGAGGTGTACGCGGACGGGCTGTCCGCATCGCGCCGGCCGCTGCGCATCGACGCCTTCCTGCACGTGCCCACGGAGCGCTTCGAAGTGGCGCGCGATGCCCTGGTGCCGCTGCAGCGTCGCGGCGTGCGCGCGCTGGGTATCAAGATCTTCGCCGACGGATCGCTGGGCGGCCGCACCGCCGCCCTGCACGACCGCTACGCCGACGGCGATGGCAACGGCGAACTGCTGGTGGACGGCGAAGCGCTGCGCAGCGAGCTGGAGGCGTGTGCGCTGCGCAACATCGCGTGCGCGGTGCACGCCATCGGCGACCGCGCCCTGCACACGGTGCTGGATGCGATGGCGGTGGTGAAGGCGCGCTACCCGCAGCACGCGCGCTTCCGCATCGAACACGCGGAGATCATCGGCGACGAGGAACTGGAACGCTGCCACGAGCTGCGCATCCCGCTGGTGATGCAGCCCAACTTCGTGCGCAACTGGGGCGGGGAGGACGGCATGTATGCCGGCCGCCTGGGACGCGAACGCTGGGCGCATCACAATCCGTTTGCGTCGCTGTTGCGCGCCGCGGTTCCGTTTGTGTTCTCGTCGGACGGCATGCCGGCCGGGCCCATCTTCGGACTGCGCGGCGCCACCCACCACGCCAACCCGCACGAACGCATCGGCGCCGCCGAGGCCTACTACCGCTACACGCGCGCGGCCGGCGATGTCTTCGCGGCCTGGGATGACGAGGA
>OBLQ010000240.1_pt1 | contig 20484 bp, 12 predicted proteins | sample 1519881 | NCBI WGS metagenome assembly OBLQ01 (sample SAMN01911456, study PRJEB22533) | soil metagenome | biome: Soil | place: Malaysia | collected 2012-04-30 | depth DG_metagenome m | reverse complement strand
TCGACTACATCGCCATCGGAGCGTCACTCGAGAACCGCATCCTGGAATACGTCGACCACCTGCATGAGCACTTCCTCGATCCTGTGGTGATCCGCAACGGGCGCTACATGCCACCGGCTGCTCCGGGCTACAGCATCACCATGAAGGCGGAGTCGCTTGACCAGTACGAGTTCCCCAACGGAGCTGCCTGGCAACCCTGAAGGCGGAAAGCAGGCTACCGATTGCGGGTGAGGATAGTGATGGCGTAATTTTTACCCACTGTTCAGAAATTGAACACAAATTTGCAAATTCGTACTTTGTGGACCGCATAATTAACTGTAAGTTATTGTAAATAATATACTTGTAAAATTTCAAGATTTTGTCGCAAAAATCCCAAACGTCCCATTTTGGGGCTTGCGTGTGGTTTGTAGGCTCCTGTTAGAGCCTAGCAAGTGGTGCCCGGTATCGGGCCTGTGAATTCGCCCGTCAGCCAGATTCCCGGAATGGTCACCGATGGGGCATTTCCGGCGCCTCAGGGTTGGGAATCGGACCAATCTTGAACTTTGGCGTCACCTCTGGCAAGGGGATGATCTCGCCCTTTGGCCACGGCTCCACAAAGGGTCTCTTTTGAGGGAATCCCGGTGCCTCGGGGTTGGGGATGGGCCCAATCCTGAACTTTGGCAAAACCTCCGGCAGAGGGATGATTTTCCAATTTTGCCCGGGCTGGAGGAAGGGCCCCGGTTCCGGCGATCGCGGTAATTCAAATTCAGGCCCAAACCAAAATTTGTACTTCGGGTTGTCCGGAGTTTCCAGCGATGCGCTCGGCCCTCGAGTCTCGATCTTCACCTGCAGAGTTTCCAGCTTTCCCTTCCGGCTGATTTCAACTTTCACGGTGCGGTCCGCCGGCGTTTCTTCGATCAGGCGGTGCAGTTGCGCCACGCTCCGAACGCGCTGGCCGTCAAATTCCATAATCACGTCGTTCGGCTGGAAGCCCGCTTTTGCGGCGGGGCTGCCGGGGACCACCGACACCACGAGCACGCCGGTTACATGGGGAAGCTTAAGCTCCTTTGCCTGTGCCTCGTCCGTGTCTTTGACCTTGAGTCCCAGCCAGGTCTCATGACCGGGAGTGAAAAGAAAGGAAAAAGACTTTGCCGGTTCGTCCAGATTCCCGCTGGCTGCAAAGGCCGTCGCAGCAGCCGTAACCAGGCTGAACGCGATCAAGAGGCCCGCACGGCGCCATGTGTTTCGTGTGGTCATTTTCCCCTCCGGACGGCGGGGTGTGCATTTGGGGCGAGAGGTGCATCACAAACAGGTCGCGCGAAGCTCCGGTGTCAGGGCCCGCCGTTCTTCTCGTGATGGCTTTCCGGTGCTTATTATATCGCCTCGCCGCGCCCCCGCGGCCGGAGAAATGTAAATTGTGAATTGTGAAATGTGGATGCGGAGATCGCTTGTAATCCGCAGTTGGTAATTCTGCCCTTTCCCAAACGCTCGATCGCAAATTACAAATCGCGAATGGCGCTATCAACGCGCATCTACTCCTGTCTCAGCGCCACCAGGTGTAGTCCGCACTTGCCAATCAGGTTGTCGAAGTTCGAGGTATAAAAAGCGTTTACGGGCTATGCAAGGCAAGCCAAGAAACGGGGGCGAGCCGCTGCGCTGAGACAATCACAGTCCTGAACAGTCAGTTACCGGCACTATCTCCTGGAATAAAAAACTCCCCCTCTGGTGGGACTGTTGAGGGGGAGTTCTTAGAACACTCGCCCTGTGGTACGCGCACGGCAGAGGGTGCCGCACAGGCACCAGGGGTCTGGTTTTCTGAAGTTACTTTACCGGCGCACGGTCGATACGAATCGCCACCTGAACAAAATGGTTCTTTCCACCCTGATTGCGGGCATTCTCAATCGGACCAACTGTACTTCGCACCTCCACGCCGTGCGGAATCTTGAAGTGGACCGACTCGCCGATGGCAGGCATCTCAAGGGCGCGGACATAAAGCATGTCACCCTCGCGAATACAGTTGAGCCCGTTCTCCGCCGCCTTAACATCGTTCCGTGACCCGGCGAGAAACATGCCGAGGACTCTTTGCTCAGTTTTGTCGGCCACGGTCACCAGGTAGGATGAACTGAACGCACTTCCGTAACGCAGGTGGTAATCCCCTGCCGGCAAGGTTATTGCTCCCCAATGGGTCTCAACCGGGAGAGTGAATGTTCCCGCGAAACTCGTTGAGGTAATAGCCTGGCACCTTGCTTCGGTTGAACCCAGCGCGAAAAGGGCAAGGGAAACACCCGCTACGATCGCAATGTTTCGAATCGTTTTCATACACACCTCCAAAATCCCTTTTTGCCGCGGACGGTTTGGGTTCTCTTGTTCCCAACCTCAATTTCTGGTTCCTGGCGGCCTGCGTTCTCTTGCCGTCCTCAACCTCTAGAGCGCAAAATGGCGGCAAAACCCGTCACGGCGAGCAAAAGATTTTTCGGCGCCTTCGGCGGAAGGTAGAACCTCCTTGTGAAGCGGCAGGTTTGCACGCGCAGATTTCAGAGGGGTTGCGGTTACCTTTTGTAATGCTGGAACACCCCTTCAAGTAGTGCTAATATTGGCCCAGGTATTATTCTTACCCGAGGCGAATGACCCATGCGGCGTGCGGCCACCGTGCACGACGTTACGCCGTTGCTCCGGGCCTGGAGCGAGGGGGACGAGCAGGCTCTGGAGCGCCTCATCCCGCTCGTCTATCGTGAACTTCACCGCATCGCGCGTGGCTGTATGGCGCGCGAGAACTCCAACCAAACCCTGCAGGCCACAGCTCTCGTCAATGAAGCCTATCTGCGGCTGGTGGATGCCCGGCAGGTCCACTGGCAGGACCGCGCCCACTTCTTTGCCCTTTGTGCCCGCGCCATGCGAAGGATTCTGGTGGACCATGCCCGCTCCCGGGCCAGTTTGAAACGGGGCGCAGGACAAATCTGCCTGGAGCTTCAGGAAGGGCGGGCGGCCTCGAAGCCCACAAACCTTCTGGAGCTTGATGAAGCCCTGATCCGCCTGGCAGCGCTCGACCCAAGAAAGAGCCAGGTGGTGGAACTGCGGTTTTTTGGCGGCCTCAGTGAGGTGGAGACGGCGGCGGCGCTGGGGGTTTCCGAGGAGACGGTGCAGAGGGATTGGAGGATGGCGAGGACCTGGCTCTACCGCGAGTTGGGCGGGGATGAAAAGGATGGATGACCGCTGGCGCCAAATCGAGCGGATTTACCATGCGGCGCTGGAGCGCGAGAAGACCGCCCGGCCCGCATTTCTGGCGAAGGTCTGTGCTGGAGCTCCCGCTCTGCGCCAGGAAGTGGAATCGCTGCTGGAGCATGATGAGCCGGCCGAGAACTTCCTGAAGACACCAGCCATCGAACAGGCTGCGGAAGCACTGGCCGTGGAAGAGCTTGAGCTGCGCGGGCGTGATGAGCTGCAGCTTGAAGGAATAACGGTTTCGCACTACCGCATTGTGAAGAAGCTGGACGGGGGTGGAATGGGGGTGGTCTATGAGGCCGAGGACACCAATCTCGGCCGCAAGGTGGCCCTGAAATTCCTCCCCACTGAGATTGCACGGGACGCGACAGCTCTCGAACGTTTCCAGCGCGAAGCGCGGGCGGCCTCGGCGCTGAACCATCCCAACATCTGCACGGTGCACGACCTTGGCGAGCACGAAGGCCAGCCCTTCATCGTCATGGAGCTGCTGGAAGGCCAGACACTGAAGGACCGATTGTCTTCGGCGCGTAGCGGCGGGTTTACCTCGCCATCTGGCGGGGTAGAACCCCCCCTACAAATTCCCCAACTGCTCGACATCGCTATTGAGATTGCCGACGCTCTGGACGCAGCCCATCAGAAAGGTATCATCCACCGCGACATCAAGCCCGCGAACATTTTTGTAACCAGCCGCGGCCATGCCAAGATCCTCGATTTCGGATTGGCAAAGCTCACCCGGCAGGAACCGCTGGATTTAGAAGCGGTGACGAAAGACCGGGCGGGCCCCGGTCAGGAGACCTTGACTGCCCCCGGCCAACTGATGGGAACGGCGGATTACATGTCGCCGGAACAGGCATTGGGGCAGCGGGTAGACCGTCGGGCGGACATCTGGGCATTCGGCTGCGTATTGTTCGAGATGCTCTCGGGGCGGAAACCTTTCGAGGGAGAAACAATTTCGGAAGTGCTGGCGGCTGTTATTGGGAAGGAACCGGGATGGAATACCCTGCCGGAAACAACGCCCCCATCCGTCCAGAAACTCATCCGGCGATGCCTCGAGAAAGACCGGCAGCGGCGCCTACAATCCATCGGCGAGGCGCGGGCTGCAATTGAAGAAGCGACGGTTGTTGTCGGCACAGACTTGACGCCCCCTCTCGTGCAGGAGGTAAAGCCCGCCCGAGTGCGGCCATCCGGCGTTGTGGAAGCATACCGGCAGCGGCACGCGCCATGGTGGATGTACATCGTCGCCGCCTCCTTCCTGGGGCTTGTAGCTATATTTTTCTACAGGTTTGTCGTTGGCCCCTTTCCCTGGGCCGGCTTTGAAAGCGGCTTTCGCAAAGGCGTTATGGTGGCATTCGCTGTTCAACCGAGTTCTGCCGAAGCACGGGCGGGTCTGCAGACGGGCGACGAGATTCTGGCCATCAATGGCGCAGCCATCCACAAGGTTCGTGACTGGGAGACGGTACTGGCGAACACCGAAGTAGGCCAGCAGCAACGCTGGGAAATCAGCCGCCAGGGCAAGCAGCTGGAATTGACGGTCGAGATCCCGGCAACCACCTGGTACCAAACGCTTTCCACCTACTTCAGGCTTGCGAATGCCTTCAATCTGTTCATCATGTCCTCGCTGGTCCTGGGCCTGTTGGTTGCCTTCCGGCGTCCCTACGACCCGGTGGCGAGGATGGGCGCTTGGGTACTGGTGACGGCAGCCTGCACTTTTGGGCTTCCCGACGGCTGGGCCGCCACGTGGCGCCATTTGCCCCCCTTCCTGAGCCTTTTCTTGTGGATTCCCGAGGTTAGCCGGTTTGTGCCCGACGCCATCTTGCTGTCTTTCTTCTTGGTCTTTCCGCGAAAAGTCTTTCGCGCCCGCTGGCCATGGCTGGTGATCTGGGCGCCGGCGCTCGCATTGGTGCCGTGGCGCGCGAAGGGCATCTATCAAATCATTTACAGGCCCTGGACCGACTTGACAGTTCCCGGCTGGGTTTTCACGACGATCGGCCTTAGAAGCGTGGTTTACGTCGTCGCCAGCCTGCTGGTTCTTGTATTGAGCTATCGAAAGCTGACCGACACCAACCAGCGGCGCCGTGTGCGCGTCGTTCTTGTCGGGATGTTGATCAGTGTGCTGGCGGTGATTGGCTGGGTCGCATTGGGATCGATGCGATCACTCAGCTTCTGGCGCCGCATGCTGGAGTTGCCGCTCTACTTCATGTTGCTGGCATTCCCGGTCTCGTTCGCATTTGCCATTCTGCGCCACCGGATGTTTGACCTGGGCGTGATGGTTCGCCAGGGACTGCGATACGCCATGGCGCGGGGCGTGGTGCTTTCGTTGGTTCCGGTGCTGGGGGTGATCCTTGTTTCAGACCTGCTCCTCCACGGGAAACAGCCGCTCATTGAGGTTCTTGCGGCGCGCGGCTGGGTCTACGGAGTGCTGGGCACAGCGGCCCTTCTGGTCCATTCGCGCCGCCAACATTGGATGCAATCGCTTGACAGGCGTTTCTTTCGCGAGCACTACGACGCGCAGCGACTGCTGCGTGAAATTGTAGAAGAAATCCGCGAGGCTGGGAGCCTGGAGCGCGTGGCGCCGCGAGCCGTGGCCTCAATCGAGGCGGCTTTGCACCCGGAGTTTGCTGCGCTGCTGACATTGGTACCGGGCGATCCTGCTTACACACCTCTGGCCGCCGCGCCTGCCGGACAGGCTCCCCCGCCGCTGCCTGCGGACTTCAAGCTGGTGGCGCTGGTGCGAGTTCTGGGAAAGGGGCTTGAAACTCCCCACGGTGATTCCGGCTGGCTCTGCCAACAGCTTCCCGAGGAAGAAACCGATTTCCTCCGACAGGCGCGGATTGATCTGCTGGTTCCGGTTGCCGCTGCCCCGGCCACGACGCAAGCGTTGCTGGCACTGGGTGTCAAGAAATCCGAGGAACCTTACTCTCGCGAGGACCAGGAACTGCTGGAGGCCGTGGCGTCAAGCCTGGCGTTGCTGAGCGAAAAGCCAGCAGCTGCGGAGGAGCCGGAACCGATCGAGTTGTTCGACGAGTGTCCTGAGTGCGGTGCCTGCTACAATTCAGGCTCAGGCCGGTGCCCGCAGGACCATGCCGACCTCCAGGTCATGCACTTGCCTCGGCTTTTGGCCCGGCGTTATCGCCTGGATCGGCGCCGCGGACGCGGTGGCATGGGAACGGTCTATGAGGCGGTGGACACGGCGCTTGAGCGCCGCGTGGCCGTCAAAGTGATCAGGGAGGAACTGGTGGGCAATGCCGAGGCCGCCGGACGTTTCCAGCGCGAGGCGCGCGCTGCGGCCAGCTTTTCGCATCCCAATGTCGTGACTATTTATGATTTCGGCGTGGCTGCAAACACGCGCGCGTTTCTGGTGATGGAGTTGCTTGAAGGCGTCGCGCTTCGCGATGAGATGAAGCTCGCGGGGCGGCTGGCTGTGGCTCGGGTGTGCGGCGTAATGCGCGACGTTTGCGCCGCCGTCGAAGCTGCTCATCATCGGCAACTTGTCCATCGCGACCTGAAGCCTGAAAACATTTTTCTTGCGCGCGGCGAAACCGGCGAAACTGCCAAGGTGCTGGACTTCGGAATCGCCAAGTTTCTGCTTCCGCCAAAGTTGGGAGACGCCACGGGCGCAACCGGGGATACCGAATCGGTGGCGCTTATCGGGACCGTGCGCTATATGTCTCCGGAACGTTTGCGCGGAGGAAAGGCCAACGTTGGCTGGGACCTGTGGGCGCTGGCCGTGGTGGCTTACGAAGCGCTGGCCGGCGCGCACCCTTTCGCGGGAGCAACCCTTGCTGAATTCTCAAGGGCCATTCTCGCCGGGGAGCTTGAGCCGATTGCGAGTCACGCTCCCGAAGCCCCGGAAAGTTGGCAAGTCTTTTTCGCGCGAGCGCTCTCTCTCGATTCCGCCGCCCGCCCCGGGTCCGCTGCGGAACTTTTCTCCCAGCTGGAGCGAGTCTTACAGTAGAGGTGGGTAAGGACGTGCGCACGCCTCCATCCGGGGGGTTTTACCCGACGGGGGGGGTTGGCGCGTTATTGCCCATCACCCTAATGCGTGGCTGGACGAGGGTCGCGCCCCATCAGGCGTTGAGGTCGAGGGTCTGGACGGCGGGCAGGGGCTTGTCTTCAAACTCCACTCCGAGGCTATTTGCAAACGAACGGTTCCGATGGATGACGATGCCAATCAGAATGACGATTTCGGCCGCCACAGCCGCGACCCACACTGGAGGTTTCTGGAAAACCCATCCCTGCAGTGAAGCCATGGAGAAAATGTAAAGGGCCAGAGCCAGCCATGTGACTCTGTCTGTAACGGGAAGGCTCGATTTCCCGGACTGGTAGGCGCAGGTGAAGGGAATTTTGCGCTCCGAATACAGCAGCGGTTCCACCAGAATCAGGGAAACAAGAACCCCGATGGCGATTGCCCTCAGCGCGGCAGCCGGCCCCCAGAATTCCGAATACACAACAAAGCCGGAGGCAAACAGCGGAACGATGGCAACAATGACCATGGCTTTGCGCGCGCCGGCCAGGCATTTTCTTCCGCTGTCCTCCTCCGTGATGCGAAAAATCCAGTTGGCGCCGAGTTCCGCCGGAAATCCAAATGCGGCCGCCATTCCCAGTAGCGCAAAAAACGAGATGACCATTGGTATGGCGAGCAGCGCTTCGCCGGACCGCGTGATGGAGGCCCAGGAGTATCCATGTGCCGAATTAATCATCATCACCAGAAAAACCATCATCACGATTGCCAATCCCACGGCGGCATAGGCGGCGAAATAGAGCCGGTGTCTGGCGCTTCGGGCCAGTGTCTTCAGCACAAAGTAGAAAGTGCCGCGCTCGGGACCTTCTTTTACCCACAGCCGGTCCAGCAGCCGGCCCAGGAGTGCAGCAATGCTGAATCGCGACGTCGTTTTTTCTTCAGCCCATTCAAACGCTTTTTGCGAGAACCGCTTGTAGCTGGCCAGGTAGGTGAGCACTGCCGTTACCGCAGCAAGGGCGAAGGCGGCAACCGAAATCCGGGCCAGAAACAGGAATATAGCGTTGTGCGACCCCAGCAGCGTCCGGTAAAGGCCCAGGAACCACATCGGCGGAAGCGCATAGAGCAGCGGGCTGTGTGTTTTCTCCCAAACCGGGAGCAAATCGGGAATTTTCGTCAGCAGAAAGAACTGGCAGACCAGAAACACCGTGGCGAGTCCCTGAACATAAAGCGAGACCTGCTTGAATTGCCGGTAACTCAGCAGATTGATGAGGGCTCCCTGCAACGCCACAAAGAAGAGAATCATGAACAGGCAGCCGGAAAAAATCGCGATGCCATGGGCCACCATCATCCAGATCACATGGCCGAGCCCCGGCGCCGGGAACAGGCCGCGTGAGGATGCCATCGGGTACATCACCACCGGGATGCCCGCGACGGCAACGATGAAGAGACCAATGAATTTCGCCAGAGCTGCAGCCTTGGCGCAAAAGATGGTCTCTGTCCTCACCGGAAGCGGCATCAGGTTGGCGTAGTCCCGCCCGTCGGGGAAAAGGCGGTCCCACTCCAGCACGGCGACCACCCCGATCACGATCATTGAAAAGAAAACGTAGAGGGATTGGTCGGTGAGAGTGAGCGCGCTGTAGCTGCTTGACGTAAAGTGCCAGTAGACGTTGTCATAAGTCCAGTACCTTTCAATCGCAAAATACGCCCCGGGAACCGCCAATATCGCAAGAATCTGAGCGACATCAAGGTGCGCGTCAGATTCCTCTGAAATGAACTCGATATTGAGAAAACGCTTGAAGAAATGGCGGGTGAGGTCGAAGAGGTGGGTTTCGTCATCGTCGACCATCCGCCGGAATTTTTCGGTGATTCCCATCGGCCGTTGCGCGGGCAGAATTACATCTTCATGGTTTCGACAATTTCCTTTGCCACCTGCTCGGTGTCTTCCTCCAGCACCAGCTGGCTGAAGACGTCTTCAAGCGAGGGTGAATGCATCAGGTCTCGCAGCCGGCCGACGTTTTCATTAGCCACCACGCGGCCTTTGTGAAGAATGATCACCCGCGAGCACACCTTCTCCACCACTTCCAGAATGTGCGAGCTGTAGAGAATGATTTTGCCTTCGCGCGCCAGCGAGCGGACGACGCCGCGGAGGACCAGCACCGAGGTAACGTCGAGGCCCGAGAGCGGCTCATCGAAAATCAGGATGTCAGGATCGTGCATCAGCGCCGCGCAGACCAGCACTTTCTGCTTCATCCCCTTGGAGTAGGCGGAAATGGGAGAATGGCGGCGGCCGCGAAGGGAAAAAAGATCGAGCAGGCGTTCCACCTTGCGGTCGAGCACGGCCTGGGGGATCGACCGCAGCCGCCCAACAAGCTGCAGGTATTCCAGGCCCGACATATACGGGTAGAGCAGAGGTTCTTCCGGCACGTAGCCGAGATGCTTTCGATACTCAACCAGGTCGTCGCGGATGTCGCGGCCCTGGTAGAAAATGTGGCCCTGGGAGGGTTCGAGCAGGCCGGTCAGCATCTTCACGGTGGTGCTTTTGCCGGACCCGTTCGGCCCGAGATATCCGTAAACCTCGCCCGGTTCCAGGGTGATGTCAAGATTGTCCACTGCCGGCACGCGATTGTAACGCTTGGTCAGGTTCCGCAGTTCAAGCATCCGAAGCCCCGCTTTCAGGTGGGTTTGACTTACGGGATCGGCTTGCTGGTGTCGTGTTACAGAAAAGAGTGTAACACCCGATGGCCCGCCACCCTGAGCGCAGCGAAGGGTCTCCGCATTTCCTTTCAGCCAAATACGGGGATGCTTCGCTTCGCTCAGCATGACGGCGGGCGTCTTATGCGTTTCACCAATTTGCGTAACAAACACTAGTGTAGCGCGTCACAGATTACGTTACTTGTAGGCACATGCTGGCCCCTTCTAATTATAGACACCACAAGTCGCAAAAAAGGTCCCGATATTTCGCTTGGCGCTGCGGGCGATCATCTGCGTAGCGGAGGCTGGAGTTTACCCGGAGAAAGTCGGCGGCCGCCATGCCTATGATTCTGAGTGCAGCGAAGAATCCCGGCAGTTAATGCAAGCGAACAAATGCAGCGAGCCCTTCGGCAAGCTCAGGGCAGGCCCTTCGTCGCCTCCGGCTCCTCAGGATGACGGCCGGGGCACGGTAAACGAGCCGCAGCAGAGTGGCATGGTTTCGCCGCTGTTCTTCACTAACCACCAATCACTAACCACTGCTTTATTCGTACCTCAGCGCCACCATGGGATCGACTTTTGACGCCCGCCGGGCGGGGATGTAGCAGGCCGCGAGCGCCACGGCGATCAGAACGAGCGAGACGGCGACGAATGTGAGCGGGTCGGTGGGCTTGACGCCATAGAGCAGGCTCGCGAGAAATCGCGTGAGCGCTAGCGCTCCGGCAGCGCCCAGGACCATTCCAATCAGGGTCAGCCGGAATCCTTGGGCGACGATCATCCAGAGTACGTCCGCTGTCCTGGCGCCTAATGCCATGCGAATGCCAATCTCTCCGATTCGCGATGACACGGTGTACGCGAGCAATCCGTAAACCCCAAGGGCAGCCATGAGGAGAGCCAGAACGCCGAAAAAGCCCGCGAGTTGCGCCATCAGAATTTCGGGACGGAACGAGTCCTCTACCTGTACGGAGAACGGCCGGGTCTTTACGGCAGTTCCTGGCAGAAGCCTGCGCGTGACACTTTCGACACCAGCGGAAACCGCGCTGAGAGACCCGCGCGCGTGAATCTCAAAGGTTCCAAATTCCACGCGGCCCGGCGGTTGCTGGAAGAACGGGATATAGACGCAAGGACTCAACGGCTCGCGCAACGAGTAGGGTATGAAATTTGCCGATACGCCCACAATTTCCATGTTCTGCCAGAGCTGTGAGTTGGCAACGGAGACTCGACGCCCCAGCGGGCGCCCGTTCGGCATGAACCGACGAACAAATTCCTGATTGACAATCGCGGCCGGCGGGGCACTGGCATCGTCACGGAGATTGAAGTCGCGGCCAGCGACGAGCGGAATCAGCAAGGCTTCAAAAAATCCCGGAGAGACGGCAAAGAATGTGGGGCTCTCACCGCCCTGGGGACGGCCGTCTACCAGCACGTCCTGCGACCAGAACCCGCCTGAAATCGGCGTGTAGTTTGAAAGGCCCACCGCCTTCACGCCGTTCAATTCAGAAATCTCGCCCAGGCCTTCGCGGAAGAAGGCGTAGACCGGCTTGTCGCCCTCGGGTCCGACGGCCCGAAGAGCTCGTCGCGCGTTCACGTCCAGTAACAGAACGCCATCGTCCTGGAAGCCGGGATCGATGGCACGAAGGTTTTGCAGGGTACGAATAAAGAGACCCGCTCCGATGAGGAGCTGGAGAGACCAGGCCACTTGCGCGGCGACGAGCGCGGAGGCAGTGCCGCCAGCTGTTTTGCGGGATAGCTTCCCGCCACCCTTCAAGGCAAGAGCCGGGGCAACCGAGCCTGCCCGAAGCGCTGGCGCCAGTGCAAACAACAGTCCCGTAAGAATCGTGACACCCATCATGAAAATCAGTACCTGCCGGTCCAGACCCACGGAAAGAAGGATTGGCCGAGACCCACTTGACGCCAGGCGTAGCAACAGCACGCTCCCGGCACGCGCTACAAGCAGTCCCACGGCAGCGCCCATCACCGCTAAAAGCAGGCCTTCAGACAGAAGCTGGCGAATAATACGCCCTCGGCTGGCACCTACGGCGTGCCGAACGGCAATTTCATGGCGTCGCGCCGTCGCGCGAGCCAGCAGTAGATCGGCAACATTGGCGCAGGCCACAAGCAACACAAAGCCGGATAGCGCCATGAGGACATAGAGTGGCTTCGCGTACTGGTTCCTTAGCGGCGTCCAGCCCGTGCCACCCGGCTCGACGTTGAGGGACGACGCGAGCATCGCCTGGCGGCGCCTGGGCGGCGTCTTCGGAGTGACAGAGACAGCCGCCATCGGTGGCCATATAACATGGAGGCGAGCGCGAACCTGATCGGGAGTGAGATAATGAGCGGGCCGTGCCACGACGCGGATGAAGTGGTTGCCTGCTTCAAGCAATGCACCGCCGTACCGATCCAGTTGCCTTTGGGCCTGGAACGGTATAGTCAGATCGGCAACCACGCCGACGTCTGCACCGGTGAACCCTCGCGGCTCAACACCCACGATGGTCACCGGATGGCCTTCGACGATCAAAGTCGAGCCAACGGCTAGCGGGTCGCGATGAAAATTGCGTTCCCAATAGCCGTCGCTGATGACGGCGACTAGCGGAGCGCCGGGCTGGTCATCTGCAGGGGTCAGCAGCCGCCCTGCTGCAGGTCTCAACTCCAGGGCAGGGAAAAAGCCTCCGCTTACCCATTCGCCGGGAGTTTTGACCGTCATGCCGCGCAGGCCGACGTCGAAGGTGTTGCCGCAGAACCCGCCCAGATTTGCAAAAATGTCCTTTCTTTCTGAAAGCGCCCGGATGATGGGATATGAGAAGCTCGCACTCTTTCTGCCTTCGATTGTGATATCAACTTGCAACAGTTCTTGTGGATTCGGCACGGGAAGCGAGCGTAGCATCAGCGCCTGAATGACGCTGAAAATTGCCGTATTTGCCCCAATGCCAAGAGCTAGCGTTGTGACGGCAACAACAGTAAAACCCGGGTTGCGCCGAAGCTGGCGGAGGCCGTAGCGGAGATCTTGCGCAAGTTCATTGATGATGCGCACGCCCCAGGCGTCGCGGCAGATTTCCTTGGTTTGCTCAACACCGCCCAGCTTGATCAACGCCTGGCGGCGGGCTTCTTCGGGTGTCATGCCGGAGCGCAGGTTGTCCTGAATGTGCATCTGGAGATGGCTTTCCAGTTCCTCCGCCAGCTCCCACTCGTGGCGTCCCTTTCGGAACAGGTTGCCAATGCGAATGAATTCTGCCCGTAATCGCCCCATAACATACGCTCCTCTCATTGCCGCTCCGCATACATCGCAAAAGTCGCGATCCCGCTCTGCGGGACGCGACCCGGACTCGGCCAATGGCGGGACGAACCCGCTGCTGCTAGTACCTCAGATTCTTCCCCATCGAAAACCCGCAGACCGCAAACCCGGCGGTCTTCGCTACGCGTCTCCGACCACACTGTCCATTGCGCCTTCCTTCAGCCCGATTGCTCCGGCGACAGGAAGCGCGCCAGGATGGCCGTTGCCTGCTCCCAGTCGCGCGCTTCCTTTTCGAGCTGCCTCCGGCCCGCGCGCGTGAGCCGGTAAAACTTGGCCCTGCGGTTGTTTTCCGACACGCCCCACTCGGAGGCGACGTAGCCTTCCTGTTCCAGCTTCATCAGCGCCGGATAGAGCGTCCCGTAGTTGAGCGCCAGCAGATGGCCGCTGGTCTGCTCAATGCGGCGCGCAATCCCGTAGCCGTGCATCGGCCCGAGAGTCTCGAGCGTCTTGAGCACCATCAGCGCCAGGGTTCCTTGCCAGACGTCCGTTTTGTCACCCATGGTTTCTCCTATGGGATACCTATATATCACGACACCTATGGGAAGGCAATAGAGAAATTATGAATTCTGAAGGATGAAGGATGAAAGGAGCACTTTCGTTATTGCGGCTGAATCCGCTGCCGGCACCGGAGAGGCGCGAGACCACCGGCAGACTCGGATGGAGCGATTCCGAATTTCAGATTGGAGATTTGAGATTCCAGAAAACCCGCAGATCCCGCAGCGCGGGACGGTCTGGTGGGTGTGGAAACGCCACCTGAGGGCTTGTGCATCTTTTAAATGAACCTTTTGGTCGCCCCGATCATCGAAAACGCTAACACACCTATGGACGAGAGGGCTGAGAGCGCATCCAATTCGCTACCTGAAGCCCCAACGGGCAGGGATGAGGTTCGTCCCGTCTCCCGCGAGCCCTGGCAACCGAAATTCAACCCTTGGCTGATCGGAGTAGTCGTCGCCTTGGCGGCCTTCATGGAGGTGCTCGACACCAGCATCGCCAACGTGGCTTTGCCCTACATGGCGGGCAGTCTTGGGGCGAGCACGGATGAGAGCACCTGGGTGCTCACTTCCTATCTGGTCTCGAACGCCATCGTTCTGCCCATCAGCGGATGGATTGCCGGTACCATTGGGCGCAAGCGATTCTTCATGATTTGCCTGGTGATTTTCACCATCAGTTCCCTGCTGTGCGGGATCGCACCAAGCCTCGGAGCGATCATTCTGTTTCGCGTGCTGCAAGGCGCGGGCGGCGGCGGCTTGCAGCCCATGGCGCAGGCGATCCTGGCGGACACTTTCCCGCCTGAAAAGCGGGGCATCGCATTTGCCCTATACGGTGTCACGGTGATTGTCGCGCCAACAGTCGGCCCAACTCTGGGCGGCTGGATCACGGACAATTACACGTGGCGCTGGATTTTCTTTATCAACCTGCCGATCGGCATTTTGACTCTTCTGCTGGTGTTCCGCCTGATTGACGACCCGCCCTGGGCGAAGCGCGCGGCGGGAGCCGGCATCAAGATCGATTACATCGGGGTCGCCCTGCTCACCCTGGGTATCGGCGCACTGCAGGTGATGCTCGACAAGGGGCAGGAAGACGACTGGTTCGGGTCGCATTTTATCCTTACGCTCGCCATTCTCGCCGCTGTAGGCCTTGTTTCACTGGTTATCTGGGAGTGGTATCACAAGGACCCGATTATTGATGTCCGTATGTTCAAGAATTTGAATTTCCTGGGCGCCAACGTGATGATGTTTGCGCTGGGAATCATGCTTTTCTCGAGCCTTGTGATGATGCCTTTGTACCTGCAGACGCTGATGGGTTACACAGCCGAAAGCGCGGGTCTGGTACTCTCAGGTGGCGGCCTCATCTTGTTGTTTTTAATGCCGATTGCCGGCGTGCTCTCGTCCAAAGTTCAAGCCCGTTATCTGATCGCGTTTGGCTGGCTGGTATTATCGCTTGCCATGTACTATTCCACGCAGCACCTCGACCTCGATATCAGTTTCAGGTTCGCCAGCATGCTGCGCGTGATCCAGGTGTTTGGCCTGGGTTTCCTGTTCGTTCCCATCAACCTGGCTTCTTATATCGGAGTGCCGGCTGAGAAGAGCAGTAGTGTGGCGGGCCTGGTGAACTTTATGCGCAACATCGGGAGCAGCATTGGCACGTCGATGGTCACCACCTTGATTGCGCGCCGGGCGCAGTTTCACCAGGTGTATTTGGTGGCGCACGTTACGCCAGGCCAGCCGACTTTCAGGCAGTCGGTCACGGCATTGGCTGCCCACCTGGCTGCGTCGGGTTTGGACGCCAAACGGGCGACAAGCCAGGCCTCCGGGCGGCTTTATCACCTGCTGATAGGACAGGCAACGACATTGGCTTACATTGACACTTTTTGGGTTCTGGCCGTGGGAGCCGGGATCATGTTCGGTCTCTCGTTCCTCTTGAAGAGGAACGAGCCCGGCGCCGGGGAAGTTGCAGTCGGATAGATGGTTGGTGGGCGGGCGCCACCTTGTTTGCGGTGCGAATGGCCGGACCGCCTGGGATGGCGCAGAGACCAGCGGGCACATAGCTCAATACAGTTGAGGTCACTATGCCGATCCGAGTCATCACATTGGAACGCGAATACGGCAGCGGGGGGGGCGTGATTGCTGAGCAAGTGGCGGCCCGTCTCGGCTGGAAACTCTGGGACCAGTTGTTGACCGAGGAAATCGCCCGGCACCTGGACTGCGACTGCCGCGCAGTTGAGCAGCACGAAGAACGAAGAGACCCGGCCTACTATCGCCTTTTCAAATCTTTCATGCGCGGCAGCAACGAAGGGGTTCAGGTTGCGGCGCGAATGAAGATGGTGGATGCAGACTGCATTCGTGAGGTGGTGAAGAAAATCCTGCCGGGAATTGCCGACTCCGGCAACTGCGTGATCGTGGGGCGCGGGTCGGCCTATTATCTCGGAAACCGCCCTGACGCTTTTCACGTTTTCGTTTACGCGCCTTTTCAACAGAGGGTCCGCCGGCTGCGAGCGACGGGCAAGAGTGAAAAGGAAGCGACCGAGCTTGCCGAGACCGTGGATCGAGATCGTGCTGCGTTCATCAAGCGGTATTTCCAGGTTGAATGGCCTGGCAGGCACCGCTTCCATCTGATGGTCAATTCCGGCATGGGAGACGAAGTGGCGGTTGAAACTATCCTCGGTGCTGTTGCGCGGTGTGCCGAGCATAGGGGTTGATGGAAGATTTCCAAGTCAGCGAGGAATTCGCATGTTTAGTAATCAACAGGCTCAACGTCTTTTATTTCGCATCTCTGCCAGCGTAGTCCTCGCCCTGGGACTGCAGGGAGCAGCTGCAGGGCAGACAACCGGGACGATGGCATCACCCGGCCGGGCCGGGAATCCGTTTCTTGGCAGTGTGCCGACCGGTCAAGCGACTGGCCAGATACTCGACCTTTCGCTGAAAGAGGCATTCGCCCGCGCGTTGAACTACAACCTGGGGATGGTGGAAAGCAATCAGAATATTCGCGCCGCCCATGCCGTCCGACTGCACAATTTGAATGCCTTGCTGCCGGACCTCTCGGCGCGGGTTTCAGGGTCGATCCAACAGAATAATCTCAAGGCACTCGGCTTCCACCCTAATTTCCCAGGAGTCAATATCCCCACGATCGTCGGGCCGTTCAGCGTGGGTGATGCCCGGGCATACCTGTCACAGGAGATTTTCAATTGGTCCGACATCAAGAACTTGAAGTCGGCGTCGGAGTCAGAGCGGGCGTCGCAATATTCCTACCGGAGCGACCGCGATCTGGTGATTCTCACAACAGGAAACGCTTATCTGATTGTGATTTCGGACAACGCCAATGTGGATTCGATCCGCGCACAGGTGAAGACTGCTGAAACGCTCTATCAGAACAACATCGACTTGAATAAGCATGGCGTCATCGCCAGCATTGACCTCCTGCGCGCCCAGGTTGAACTGAAGACTCAACAGCAGCGGCTGATTGCCGCCAATAACCAACTGAACATCGACAAGCTGACCCTCGCGCGAGTGATTGGACTGCCGAAAGGCCAGGAATTTCAGCTCACGGATTCAATCCCGTACTCGCCGCTCGAGTCCATGACACTCAATCAGGCGTTACAGCAGTCATACGCAACGCGCCCTGACTACCTGTCTGCCAAAGCACAGGTCAAGGCGGCAAGGCTGGCCCTTCAGGGAGCCGACGCGGAAAATTATCCGTGGTTATCTTCTGAGACGAACTATGGCGATATCGGCAGTCCCAACTTTGCCACCTCGCACGGAACCTTCTCCACCGCTTTAACGCTGAATATCCCCGTCTTCCAGGGAAGCAAGGTGCGGGCAGACAAACTGCAGGCGGACTCCGTGCTGGAGCGGCGCAAAGCCGAACTAGCTGACCTCGATGGCAAGATCGACGATCAGGTTCGGACGGCTTTCTTTAATCTGAAGTCATCCTCCGACCTTGTTGCGGTTGCAAAGAGTAACATCGATCTTGCCGACCAGACCCTGGCCCAGGCGCAAGACCGCTTCAAGGCAGGTGTCGCCGATAATCTCGAGGTGGTCCAGGCCCAGGAGTCCGTGGCGGCGGCGAATCAGTCCTATATTGCCAGTCTCTACACTTTTAATCTGGCCAAACTTTCTCTGGCACAGGCACTTGGAATTGCCGAGCAATCGGCCTTGCAATATCTGGGAGTGAGGTAACAAATCTATGTCAGACGCATTGTCCCAACCTGACGACAGAGCAAGACCCGCAGGCGCTGAGCCGATTGGAACCGGAGTGGGGCCCGGCAGAGCCCCCACGCGACGCAGGAAAACGCGCAGGATCATCTTGTTCGCATTGCTCGGCATTGTGGTCATCTTTCTTTCAGTTCTGCTCTATCGCCACTTTGCCGCCTGGGAGTCGACGGACGACGCCCAGATTGACGGTTATATCTATCCCGTCAGCTCCCGAGTTTCGGGCTATGTGACACGTGTGACTGTGGACGACAACCAGTTTGTGAAGGCCGGAACAGTGCTGGTGCAACTCGATCCAAAAGACTATGACGTAGCTGTGGCCAATGCGAGAGCAACCCTGGCCGATGATCAAGCCAGCGCCGCAGCCCTCTCGACGAATGTTCCCCTCACGTCGGTCAACACTTCGAGTCAGCTCTCCAGTTCTCAGGCGAGCGTAGAGGACGCCAAAGCCGGCGTCGTTGCCGCACAGCACCAGCTTGATGCCGCCAGGGCCTCACTTGAGCAAGCTGTTGCCAATGACTCGAAAGCTCAGGATGATGTGAACCGGTATAAGCCGCTGGCCGCGAAGGACGAAATTCCGCAGCAGCGATATACCCAGGCTGTGGACAGCCAGAAAGCCACGGCTGCCGCGGTGGCCGCTGCCCGCGCCTCCGCCGCAGTTGCGCAACAGGCGGTTACTCAGGCGCGCGCCAGGCTTGCGCAGGCTCAAGCCCAATTACAATATGCCGAAACCCGCCCCCAGCAGATTTCAGTGCAGCGCTCCCGCGCCCGATCGGCGCAGGCGCAAACGGAAAAGGCCGCAGCAGTCCTGCAGCAGGCGCGGCTGAACCTGCAATACACAACCATTGTGGCGCCGGTCAGTGGAATTGTCGGGCAAAGGTCGGTCCAACCGGGCCAGAATGTTTCGCCGGGTCAGCAACTGATGACGATTGTCCCGCTGGATAGTCAGAACATTTGGGTGACAGCTAACTACAAAGAAACGCAACTGAAGCTTATGCGGCCCGGTCAGCACGTTAAGATTTACGTTGACACGTACGGACGCACTTACAACGGCCACGTCCTCAATATCGCCAGCAACACCGGAGCGCGGGCCAGCCTGCTGCCACCAGAAAATGCGACAGGCAACTTTGTCAAGGTCGTTCAGAGAATCCCTGTCAAGATCATGTTCGATAAAGGTCAGGATCCCGAACATCTGCTCAGGCCCGGAATGTCTGTAGAGCCCGACGTAAGAGTCAAATAAGGCCCTCACTTCCCACAGTGGCGCGGACCTCGCATTTTGCGATCCGCGGGCTTTCCAGCCTCGCGTGGCCAGGCCCGTCATCCAACGGTGATGCCTGGCCACACGAAGGCCGCCCGTCCCGACGCAAATCACAAAAGAGGTGCGATCATTGGCCGTCGCCGGAAGAGATTACGAGGAACATTCCCACTCCCTGGCGATTGACGCGCAGCAGCACCTGCCCCTTCGCGCTGCCCGCCAGGCGGTTGAAGTCCGCCACGTTGCGCACCGGCTGCCGGTTGATGCTTTCAATCACGTCGCCCTGCTGAAGATAAGCGGCCGCCGGGCTGTCCGGATCCACTTGCGAGACCGCAACTCCGGTAACATTTTCGGCGACGCCAAGCTGGTTGCGAAGCGCGGGAGTCAGGTTCTGGACCGAGATGCCGCCGAGAACGCCTCCTGATGTTTCATTGCTCTCTCCGGACGCGGTGCCTTCGTTGGCCGGGCGCTCGCCCAGCGTGACTTTCACGCTCGCCGGTTTTCCGTTGCGAAGCACATCCAGGGTAACCGCCGTTCCGGGATTGGTTTCCGTCACCTGGGATGTCAGGCTGCCTGCGCCGGTGACATCCTGCCCGTTGAATTTGCGAATGACGTCGCCATTCTGGAGCCCTGCCTTCGCCGCCGGCCCGTCGGGCGTTACGTTCTGGACCAGCGCGCCGGAGGTATCCGGAACGTCAAATTCCTTGGCCAACCCGGGACTCAGGCTTTGGATAAAGGCTCCGAGGTAGCCGCGCGAAACCTTTCCGGTTTTGACCAGGTCTTCCATCACGTGCCGGACGGTATTCGATGGAATTGCGAATCCGATGCCCAGAAATCCGGCTTCGCCACTCTGGCCCGAGCTGGGAACGATCATGGCGTTGATCCCCACCACCTGGCCTTTGATGTTTACCAGCGGCCCGCCGGAGTTGCCCGGGTTGATGGCGGCATCGGTCTGGATGTAATTGTCGAAATTGTCCTGCACCAGCCCGGAGCGGCCCAGGGCGCTGACGGCGCCGCGAGTCACGGTGAAGTTCAGGCCAAAGGGATTGCCAAAAGCCATCACCGTGTCGCCCACGCGAAGGTCACTGGAATTTCCCCACCTGCCCACGGGCAGGTTGCTGGCGTCAATCTTGAGCACCGCAAGGTCGCTTGAGCGGTCTGAGCCCACAATCTTCGCCTTGAACGTTCGCTTGTCTGAGAGCATCACCTCAATGTCTTTTGCCTTGCCCCAGAAGACGACGTGGTCGTTGGTTACGATGTAGCCGTCCGGCGAAAGAATGACGCCCGTCCCCAGCGCGTGCTCTCTCTGCTCCTGCGGGACCACACGGCCGGGATCGTTGCCGAAAAACTGCCGCCACATGGGATTCGCAAAGAACGGCGA
>OBLQ010000239.1_pt1 | contig 20570 bp, 17 predicted proteins | sample 1519881 | NCBI WGS metagenome assembly OBLQ01 (sample SAMN01911456, study PRJEB22533) | soil metagenome | biome: Soil | place: Malaysia | collected 2012-04-30 | depth DG_metagenome m | reverse complement strand
CACAGCGACGAATTCCCGCTGCCGGTGATATAGATCGAGGAGTACACGAAGTAGCGGGTGTTCGAGCCATCCGTCCATGTTTTCACGTCGGGATCGCCGTAGATCGCGTCGCCCGCTCCCAGGGATGGCATCTGTCCGCCATCCGTCCAGTTGATGCCGCCGTCGAGTGAGTATGCGTATCCCGACACGCGCGGAGGCGAGAATGCGAACCCCCGGTAGTCGTTGTAGCCGACCACAATCCAGTCTCCGTTCTTGGCGATGGTCGTTTCCGTCTGGTAGTCCGGCGCATTCGGGGCGTTCACAAGGATGTCGCTCGTCCCCGCACTCAGGCGCATGCTCGCGAGACTACGCATGCGGGGCGTCACCAGTGGCATGACCACCTGTGGGATGGGCTCATCGCCGCGTGCAATCTTTCCCATGGGTGAGATGTCCAGACCGGGCGGGAAGGCGGGTTCCTTGCCGGCTGATACTGCGCTTTCGGGATGCAGTGAGATGAGCGACGCGGCCACGAATGCTGTCAGGCAGGCGAAGAGGACTCGGCGGGGCATGGCGAGCTCCTTGGTCTGAAGGAAATGCGCGGGCAGCCACGTGGATGTTGACGCTACATTATAGCACCTCCTGCATAAGCCGGAGGGCCGCCCGGCGATTGCGTCGAACGGCCCTCCTTGCAGCAAGTGTTGATCGAAGTCTAGTGCGCGACCGTGTCTCCGGCCTTCTTGCCGATTGCGCCGCCCACGCGACCGCCGATGTACTGACCGGCCATCGCACCCAGAGGACCACCCAGCGCTCCGCCGAACGACGATCCCAACTGCGCGCCCAGGTTCTGTCCCATGCCCTGCGTCATTCCGGGCACCATGCCCTTGGCCATGCCTTCCATGCCGCCCATCTTCTTCATCTGGGCGACCATCTCGTCCATATCGTTGACCTTGTAACCCTTCGGTACCTCGAAGAGCTTCTTGTCCTGCGGTCCGGCCTTGTGATTCTGCCACTCGATCGACGCCGTCTTGCCGTCGCTCGTGCTCTCCATCTTTAACGGTCCGCCAGTGGATTTGTCGAACCATGCCACCACGTCGCCGTCGCTCGACATGAGATGCATCTTGCGCGCGGCGATGCCGTTCACGGTGTCGTCTCCCAGGTCCTCGACCGTCACGTTCGTGGGCTCAGAAGCGACACCGTTATTGTCCTCGGCGGCTTTGTTCTCCATCTTGCTCATCTTTCCCCCCGTCATCTCATCCATGGCCGCGTTCGACATCTTGGTGGCTTCCTTCTGATCGGGCATGAGCATGTACATGGTGCCGCGTTCGTCGCCCATTTCGATCATGGTCATGTTCTGTCCGTCCATGGTCATGTCGGTACGCATCATCGGGCCATCGACCGCTCGTTTCACGGTGTAGGTCTTGCCCTCGGCATTGATGACGAGATCTTCGCTGAAAGCTGCAGGCGGCTGATACTTGGGCAGGCCGAGCCGTTCCCACACGGCAGCGGGGGACTCACCACCTCCGGTCGTCGCCGCGGGTGGGGCGGCATTTGCCCCGGCGGAAAAGCCAATGACAACGGACAAAACAACCCCGAATACCAGATTGGAACCAGCAACGTTTCGCATGATCGGCCTCCAGGCACAGCCTTGTGATTCTATTCCGGGAGTGGAAGGAATGTTCCAGAAGGCTAGGACGACGGAGTTCAATCGTCAAGGCCCGTGACCGTATTGACAACGCACACATCGATTCAATACGCTGGTAGTCTCTCTGGTTCGGTCGCATTGCCACTAACATCCAAGGGGTGCCCCCATGCGATGCCGCTATCTGCTGTTCGCCGTGGTACTGGTGTGTCTTTCCTCCGTCGTTGTTGACGTTGCCCTTGCTTCCTCCAACCCCATTCCCGGGGTCGGCATTGTGGTGAAGCGCCAACCGAGTGGCGCGGGTTTCACACTCCCGGCAGGCTTTTTCGGTCCGGGGTCGGAGCCGTTCGATGGATTCGTTACCATGGAAGGGCAGTGCAGCCACAGTTGCGGCGGGTGCGATGACAACTGTGCAAGCAGCCCCGGCAGTTCCGACTCCCGCATGGACTATTCCATGGATGTCCCCACCGGCCCGTTCGATATGACCATGCATGCCACCACCATGTATTCGGTCGCACCCATCCAAGTCATGATCAACGGTGTCGCGTCGTTCTTCGACGTGTCTGTCGAGATGAGCGGACCGGCTCCGGCGAATGATGACGACATCGTGGGCACGATGGCACTCGCGCCGGGTGAATCGCTGGACGTGGGTACGTCGGCGCACGTGCTCAGCAGTTCCCTGGATGTCTTTTACACGATCACGTTTGCCGATGCGTCCACGGGGATCGCGGCCGGTACTGCCATCACGGGAGAGCTGGAAACCGTGCTCAAGAATCTCGGCCTTCTGGCCACCCGCGTCGCCGCGGGAGGCCCCGGTGGAACCATCGTGATGGGATATGACGGCTCGAGCACGGCGCAGTTTACGTACGCCAGCAGCAACGACGATCTGGTACTGAACCTGCTCTCGCTCTACCAGTCGGGACCGGTTCCCACGACGAATGCGTCATGGGGAGCGGTGAAGGCGCTGTACCGGTAGCCGGTCGTTCCTTCCGGAAGATTCTCGCAATGTGCGCGGCGGGTTGCACAAGTAATCTGTCGCGGTGAATGCTTATTGTGGTAGCGTCCCAGGCGGGTCCAGGGCTGCGACCCGCGTTTGCCATGCGCCGTCACATTGCCATCATTCGTCCCGTCAGCCGGAGCATTGTCGACTGCGAGTTGACCCACCTTGCCCGCGAACCCATCGACTACAAAATCGCGACACTGCAACACGACGCCTACCGGCAGGCGCTTGTCGATTCCGGCTACAAGATTGTGACGGTACCCCGCGCCGACAAGATGCCCGACGCGGTTTTCGTGGAAGACACGGCCGTGGTTCTGGATGAGGTTGCGATCATGACACGGCCGGGCGCGGTGTCGCGGCGTGGCGAGCTGGATGCCGTCGAAGCGATACTGCAGGACTATCGCCGTCTGGAACGCATTGTGGCCCCGGCGACGCTCGATGGCGGCGATGTGCTGCGCCTGGGCCGTCGCATCTTCGTCGGCCGTTCGAGCCGGACCAACGACGCGGGCATCGAGCAATTGCGCACGTTCGTGCAGGACCACGGCTACGATGTGGAAGCGGTGGACGTCCACGGATGTCTGCACCTCAAGTCGGCGGTCACCGCTGTCGGCGATGCGACACTGCTGGGAAACAGCGCATGGCTCGATCGCGCTCCGTTTGATCACCTGACGTGGATCGAGGTGGATTCCGCTGAACCCCACGCCGCCAACGCGCTGTGGCTGGGCGAACGCGTGATCTATCCGAGTGCGTTTCCACGCACGGCGGCGTTGTTACGCGCGCATCTCGAGGTGCAGAAACGTGAACTTTGCCGGGTGGACGCGGACGAGCTCGCCAAAGCCGAAGGCGGCGTGACGTGTTGCAGTCTGATTCTCTCCGTCTAGAAAACAGTTCAGGTTGACCCCACCCAGATCCCGCGATAGTCTCGGGAAACTACTCGAGACATGAAGACCAGTTCTTATCTGTCAATGTGTGCGCGCGTGGGCGCCATCATGGTTGCAGTCGCGGCCATGTGGCCGGTGCCCGTTGCGCGTGCCCAGAAATTCAATTTCGGCGTGAAGGTCGATGATTTTCGGTGCGGTGAATATGACGCCGTCCAGGCTGTGGTCTGGCACGGCGCCGACCCGCAGATGCCCATCGAACGGCTGGCTGCCTATTGTGGGCCGATCGTCTGGTTCTCTCCGGACGAGCCGTTGCTCAACGACAAGACCGGCAAGGACATCATGATTCCGGAACCGTTTCCGTTCGAGCCGGCGGCGACGGGGCCCGTGGTCTACTACCGGGTTCGGCAAATCGTCACACATCCCGATGCCACGGGAATTGCGTATGTTCCGAATTCCGCCGATCGTGGTGCATCGGTCGTCGACCTGCAAAACGTCAGCGGCATCGACCTGGACTTCTTCTTCTACTACAGCAAAGAAACGGGCCTCGGCGGCCACAAGCACGACGTGGAATCGGTCGAGATGCAGCTCATTGTTCTCAACCGGCCCGAGTGCAATGAGCGGCTCCTCGTTGTCACGCGCGTGGTCGGGAAGGCCCATGGCGTACAGTGGTATGACAACACCCTCCATGTGGACGAGTACACGCGCTTTCCGATCCACATCTTCGTTGAAGAGGGGAAGCACGCCAGCTGCACCGACAAGAACGGGGACGGATACTACACGCCCGGATACGACGTCAATCGACGCGTCAATGATGCGTGGGGCGTGCGCGACATCATCAGCAGCGGGTCGTTGTTCACCGGCGGCTACCAGGCATGGATGGCAAAGGTGCGCCACCCCGAGCACTGCGTGTTTCCCCCGCTGCCCGAGAACAGCCCGTTGCGGGGTCGCCTGAGTGAAGATGGTGTGTACGCGCCCGACAACGCCATCTATGAGCTGCGGCCCTTCCCATCCGCCGAACGTGCCGAAAAGGACCTGGTGCATTTCATTGCTGACAAGGGAGACCCCGACTGGCCCGAAGTGGAGGAATTGAACGGCATCCAGCAGTTCCGTGAATGGGCGGACAGTGAGACCTTCGTCAAGTCGCTGTCGGTCTCGTTCTACGCCGATGGAAACTACGGTATCGCGTTCTCATTCCCGTTCTTTATCGTGAAGAACCTCGAAGACCCCATGGGCGGCGGCTTCATTACGCAGCGCATGGCCTTCACGGACAAAGACCTGCGTGACTTCACCTGGATGGCAAACTACTCCCCCTCGGCGTCGCGCTGGATTGATCCCTATCTTGCCGCCGGCGTTGAGTGGAACAAAGAAGACGCCCCGGGTGGCGGCACCACCAGCAGGTCTGACATGGTCATCGAAACCGGGCTGAAGTTCCGCGCCAGCCTCGCGCACACGCCCTTCCGGTTCGTGACGAGAGTGGCAGACTTCTGGGGGGTGCGTTTCGGCGTCAAGAGCTATGGCTTCTTCGACATAAATACGCTGCGCTACGTTATCGAGGTGGGTGCCGGGACGTGGTAGGCTGCATGACAGCATGAAGGCTGCCATTGTTCTTCGGGTGGATGCTCCGCCCGACTACGGAGTATTCGACGCCCCTGTTCCTGTAGCCAACGAAGTTCGCGTGTTGATGCACGCGGCCGCGTTGAGCAACCTCGTCAGGGCCCAGGCCTCAGGCAAGCACTACAGCGCCTCCCTGGATCTCCCCTTCATCCCCGGTGTCGACGGCGCCGGCGTCCTGGAAGATGGCCGCCGGGTGTTCGTGGCCTTTCCACGCGCGCCGTTCGGCACGATGGCCGAACAAACCGTGGTCGCGCGCGATCTGTGGGTCCGCATCCCCGACGACATCGATGATGTCACCGCTGCCGCCATCGGCAATCCCGGGATGTCGTCGTGGGCCGCGCTCAAAGACAGGGCGCGGTTCGTTCCCGGAGAGTCGGTGTTGATCAACGGTGCCACGGGAGTGTCGGGGCGCCTGGCCATTCAGATTGCCAGACACTTCGGCGCGAAACGAATTGTTGTCACCGGGCGCAACACCAGCCAGCGGGCGGCGTTGCTGGCGCTCGGGGCGGATGCCTTTGCGGCCGAGTCGCACGTCGATCGATCACTGCTGACGCCGGATGCCTTCATCCCGCTGGATCTGCCCGCCGATACGCTGTTGCAGTCGTTCCAGGAGGAAATCGTGAACGGCCACATTCGCGTGGTGCTCGACTACCTCTGGGGTGTACCGGCGGAGCACCTGATCGCCGCCATCGCTGGCGTTACCGGCCGCATCGTGGGAGATCGTGTGCGTTTTGTGCAGATCGGCTCCATGGCCGGGCCAGCCATCACGCTGCCGGGCGCGGCGCTGCGCAGTTCCGGTCTCGAACTTGTCGGCACCGGGCTGGGAAGCGTCTCCAACCCGCGCCTGGTGCAGACCATTGGCGAGTTGCTGCATGTGTTTCGTAGCGCACGGATGACAATCGAAACTCAGGTGGCGCCACTGACTACCGTCGCGAGTGTCTGGAGTCGTCCCGTGACGCAGCGCCTGGTTTTCACCATGTAGATTGTGGCACCGGGTTCCTTTGGATAAGAAATATTGTTCGAAGCGGATTCTATTGACAGGCGCGACGCGTTGAGCGGCCACCACCTCGTGTACGATGAGAAATGACAGCGCGCAATTGCCGTTCTTGAGGTAATCTCCGGTTCAGGAGGACTCACTATGTTCGATACTGGGAACACTGGATTCATGCTTCTGGCAACCAGCCTGGTCATGTTGATGACCCCGGGCCTGGCGTTCTTCTACGGCGGACTGGTCGGGCGCAAGAGCGTCCTTTCCATCATGATTCAAAGTTTTGTGTCGATGGGTGTCACCACCATCTTCTGGTACGCCATCGGCTTCTCGCTGTGCTTCAGCGGTGGCGAAGGTGGGATCATCGGGAATCTCAATATGGCGTTCCTGCGTGGAGTGGGTCCAACGACACCCTTCGCAAGCGGCCAGATTCCCATGTACGCCTTCTTCGTCTATCAAATGATGTTTGCCATCATCACGCCGGCGCTGATCACGGGAGCGTTTTCGAACCGTGTTCGCTTTCCCGCGTATCTGATTTTTCTGGTGGCCTGGCTCCTGCTGGTCTACTGCCCATTCGTTCACATGATCTGGGGCGGAGGAGCGCTGGCGAAGTGGGGAGTCCTCGATTTCGCGGGCGGCATCGCCGTCCATAATATTGCCGGGATGGCGGCGCTGGCGTCGGTGCTGTTCGTGGGCCGGCGGCGCGTGGCCGACCGGGGCCCGCACAGTATCCCGCTGGTGGCGCTCGGCACCGGCCTCCTGTGGTTCGGCTGGTACGGGTTCAACGCCGGCAGCGAGCTGCGCGTCGATTCCACCACCGTGATGGCATTTGCGAATACGGATATTGCGGCGTCGTTTGCCGCGGTGACGTGGTTGTGCCTGGAGTGGACGCTGGTGAAGAAACCGAAATTTGTCGGCCTCCTGACGGGAGCGGTTGCCGGCCTCGCCACCATTACGCCCGCGGCGGGCTACGTATCCACCGGATCCGCCGTGCTGATCGGGATTACGGCGGGCCTGGTATGTTATGCCGCGGTGGGTCTCAAGAACCGGCTCAAGTGGGACGACGCCCTCGATGTGTGGGGAGTTCACGGTGTCGGTGGCGCGCTGGGCATCGTCATGCTGGGTCTGCTGGGCAGCACGGCGGTCAATGCGGGCGGCGCCAATGGCCTCTTCTTCGGAGGCGCGGACTTCTTCGTCAAGCAACTGGTGGCGGTTGTGATTTCGTCGGCGTATGCGTTCGTCTTCACGTACGGCATGCTGTGGATCATCAACAAGTTCTCCACCGTCAAGACGACCGAGATGGAAGAGACGACGCTGGATGAGTCTCTCCATGGCGAAAACGCCTACGTCAGTTGAGTGATCGGATGAAACCACGACGCATGGTCCAGCGACTGGTGTGCCTGGCGACACTGGCATTCGCCGCGATTTCCGGAATGCCGGGGATGGCGTCGGCGGACAGCCCGGTTGCCGGCGTGGGACTCGATTTCTACAGCCGGTACATCTGGCGGGGCAGCGACATCGGGGACAGCCCGTCGATTCAGCCCACGCTGTCGTTCACGGGGTACGGGTTTCAACTCGGCGCGTGGGGTGCGTACCCCACCAACTCCCAGAGTGCGGTCACCAACGAGATCGATTTCTGGCTGAGCTACGACAAGACGTTCGACAGCGGTGCTGCCGTCGAGTTGATTGTGACCGACTACTACTATCCGAACGCGGGAGTCAAGTTTTCCAACTCGGACGCGCATACGCTTGAAACCGGAGTGTCGGTGACGGGTCCCGGGGGATTTCCCCTGACGGTGGCGGCGTACGTGAATGTCGCCAACGACCCGGGCAACAATACCTATTTCGAATGTTCCTATCCGGCGACGGCGGGGGAAGTATCCCTTCGATTCTTCGTCGGAGCGGCAGGCGGCAGTCAGGAGAATCCCGGCTTCTATGGCACGGACACGGCCAACGTCATCAACATGGGTGTGACGGCCACGCGTCCGATCGCCATAACGGACCGCTTTTCTCTGCCCGTGGTCGGCTCTCTGATCTACAACCCGCGGGTCGAGGTCGCCTACCTCGTGGTCGGGGTGAGTTTCTGATGCGCGCCCCGGTTCCCCGGGGCGCAGGTGGCGTAAGTTTCCCGCGTCGCGTCGGCCAGGCTACAGCTGGCCGGTGTCTGGTTCCGCGGTATCCGGGTCGGCGTCATCAACGGCCGGAGCCTCGGGCGGCGTCTCGTTGGCATTGTCGATCTTCTTCAAACGCTTCTTCTCGAGTTTCTCGGCCTTCTTCTTCTTGCGCTTGTTCTCCCTCTGGTACTTTTCGTAGCTGTAGTTTTTTCGCCGTCCCATGAAGTGGTTTGTTCCTCCCTGTTGAGATCATCGAGTCCGGGGACTGTCCCGGTCCTGTGACTGCCATTGTGCCTGTATCTGGCTGGATTTTTAAGCGCTGAATCGCGCTTCTTCCGTTTTTTTTCACCATGTGCGCACACTCCCGCGCTCATCCGGCGTGGTACTATGAGCACCGGACTTCTTCCACGCATTAACCCCTGCGAAAGGCGCCTTGTGCCATTTTCCCATTTCAAACTTCACGCGAATCTCCTCCGGGGCATCCAGGAACTCGGCTTCACGAGTCCCACTCCCATTCAGCTCGACGCCATTCCTCCCGGGGTGGAAGGCCGCGATATTCTCGCCTGCGCGATGACGGGCAGCGGTAAGACGGTGGCGTTTCTGATTCCGATCATCAACCGGCTGATGGACAAACCCCGGCGCACGACCCGTGCGCTGGTGCTGACCCCGACGCGTGAACTGGCGGCTCAGATTCTGGAAGACCTGAACGATCTGGCGGTGCACACCCCGATTACGGGAGCCGCGGTGTACGGAGGCGTCGGGATGGGACCGCAGGAGCACGCATTTCGAAGCGGCGTCGACGTGATCATCGCCACACCCGGCCGCCTGCTGGACCATTTCGGGTATCCATACGCGAAGCTGGATGGTCTCGAGATCCTGGTGCTGGACGAGGCGGACCGCATGCTCGACATGGGATTCCTGCCCGACATCCGCCGGATACTCAAACATATCCCCACGCAGCGTCAGACGCTGTTCTTCTCCGCCACCATGCCCGGGCCCATCGCGCAGCTCTCGGAACGCATGCTCAAGAACCCCGCGGTGATCAATCTGGCGCGCAAGAGTGCTCCCGCGGTCGGCGTCACCCAGGCCGTGTATCCGGTGCCGCAGGAGTTGAAGTCATCGCTCCTGGTTGCGTTGCTGGAGCGCGGCGATCTGGACGACGCGCTGGTGTTCACGCGCACCAAGCATCGCGCCGACCGTCTTACGGAGCATCTGGTGCGCGCAGGGATTGCCGCCGAACGCATTCATGGCAACCGGTCGCAGAACCAGCGCACGCTGGCGCTGGCCGGATTCAAGAGCGGCAAGCACCGCGTGCTGGTTGCGACCGACATTGCCGCGCGCGGAATCGACGTCGAAGCGCTGGGACACGTGATCAACTTCGACGTTCCCAAGATGGCCGAAGACTACATTCACCGCGTGGGAAGAACGGCGCGCGCCGAGATGACGGGCGACGCGTTCACCTTTGTCTCTCCCGGCGAAGAGAGCGACATGCTGCGCATCGAAAAGGCCATCGGCAAGCGTCTGCCGCGCATCACCGTGCCGGATTTCGATTACAAGGCACGGCCCCAGGGAAGGTTGGAACAATCCCGCGGGGAGCGCCGGGCCATCAGCCGCGCGCGCCGTGCCGGTCACGGGAACTCGCACGGAGGGGGAGGGAAGAAGAAACGCGCGGACCGCGGCCGGAGCAAGGGGCGCCCCGCCGCGCCCTCGGGTTCCCGCAAGTCCGGACCGGCGAAACCCTCGTCGCCGCCGGCATCGCGCCGGCCCCGCCGCTCGCGCCGTAAGGGCAGAAGCTGGTGAGGCTTAGGTTGTGGCCATGAAATTGTCCCTGGAGTGGGGTCTCCAATAGTTGACATAATCCAATATTTGGATTAGTCTGCAATCCATGCCGGGTGACATGGATCAACTCCTTCGCCAGCACGGACTTCAGGTAACCGCCCAGCGTCTGGCGGTGATGAAGGCCGTGGCTTCACATCCCCATGCCACCGCCGACGAACTGGCCGAAGACGTTCGCGCGGTGATCGGATCGATCTCGCGCCAGGCGGTGTACGACACTCTCGCGGTGCTGGTGGAGAAGGATCTGGTCCGCCGCATTCAGCCGGCGGGGTCCGCGGCGCGGTACGAGGACCGGGTGAATGACAACCATCATCACCTCATCTGCCGCGGCTGCGGAAAGATGTACGATATCGATTGTGCCGTCGGCGTCACACCGTGTCTCACCGCCAACGACGATCACGGTTTCGAGATCGACGAAGCGGAAGTCATCTACTGGGGCCGCTGCCCGGCGTGCCGGATGCAGCACCGAAACTCACAATAACAACCATACGCAACCTTCACTCAATAACAGGAGCAAGCCATGACGGAACGAAAAGCAAGCGGTTGCCCGGTGACAGGTGCCAACACCACCACCGGCAGCCAGTCGAACAAGGACTGGTGGCCCAATCAATTGAACCTCAAGCTCCTTCACCAGAATCCTCCCACACTGAATCCCATGGGAGAGACATTCGACTACGCGAAGGAATTCAAGTCGCTCGACCTGAAAGCCGTGAAGAAAGACCTCGAGAAGATAATGACGGATTCGAAGGATTGGTGGCCGGCGGACTTCGGTCACTATGGCGGACTGATGATCCGCATGGCGTGGCACAGCGCGGGCACGTACCGCATCGCCGACGGCCGCGGCGGTGGATCGACGGGCATGCAGCGGTTCGCGCCCCTCAACAGCTGGCCCGACAACGTCAACCTCGACAAGGCGCGCCGTCTGCTGTGGCCGGTGAAGAAGAAGTACGGCCGCAAGATTTCGTGGGCCGATCTCATCATTCTCGCGGGCAACGTGGCGCTGGAGTCGATGGGATTCAAGACCTTCGGTTTCGGCGGCGGACGCGAAGACGTATGGGAGCCGGAAGACATCAACTGGGGCGCGGAGAAGACCTGGCTCGGCGACGAGCGCTACAGTGGCGACCGCGACCTGGCCAATCCGCTCGCGGCCGTGCAGATGGGCCTCATCTACGTGAACCCGGAGGGCCCGAACGGCAACCCGGATCCGGTGGCGGCTGCGCGCGATATTCGCGAAACGTTTGCGCGCATGGCCATGAACGATGAAGAAACCGTGGCGCTGATTGCGGGCGGCCACTCGTTCGGCAAGACGCACGGCGCGGGTCCCGCGACCAGCGTGGGTGCCGAGCCGGAACTCGCACCCGTCGAAGCCCAGGGCTTCGGCTGGGCCAGCAGCTACAAATCCGGCAAGGCCGGCGACGCCATCACCAGCGGTCTCGAAGTCATCTGGACCGAGACGCCGACGAAGTGGAGCCACGATTTCTTCGAGCACCTGTTCGAGAATGAGTGGGAACTGACCAAGAGCCCCGCGGGCGCGCACCAGTGGGTGGCGAAGGGCGCCGCCGCGACGGTTCCCGATGCCTTTGATCCGGAGAAGCGTCACGCACCCACCATGCTCACCACCGATCTCTCGCTGCGCTTCGATCCCGCGTACGAGAAGATTTCGCGGCGCTTCTACGAAAATCCGGATGAGTTCAAGGATGCGTTTGCGCGCGCGTGGTTCAAGCTGACTCACCGCGACATGGGACCGATTACGCGTTACCTCGGTCCGGAAGTTCCCAAGGAGCATCTCATCTGGCAGGATCCGGTTCCCGCCGTGGATCACAAACTGATCGACGCGAAGGATGCCGCGACCCTCAAGGGGAAGATTCTGGCCTCGGGCCTGTCGGTGTCGGAGCTGGTGTCGACGGCGTGGGCGTCGGCGTCGACGTACCGCAACAGCGACAAGCGCGGCGGCGCCAACGGTGCGCGCATCCGGCTCGAACCGCAGCGCCACTGGGAAGTCAACCAGCCGGAACAGCTCGCGGGCGTCCTGAAGACGCTGGAGACGATTCAGAAGGACTTCAACGCCTCCCATTCCGGCGGCAAGAAGGTGTCGCTGGCGGACGTGATCGTGCTGGGCGGTGGTGCCGCGATCGAGAAAGCGGCCAAAGACGCCGGGCACCATGTGGAAGTCCCGTTCTCACCGGGTCGGACGGATGCGACGCAGGCCATGACCGACGCGCGATCATTCGCCCCGCTCGAACCGAAGGCGGACGGTTTCCGCAACTACGTGGGCAAGGGTATCGACCAGCCCGAGGCGCTGCTCATCGACAAGGCGCAACTCCTGAAGCTCACCGCGCCCGAAATGACGGTGCTCATCGGCGGCATGCGCGTGCTGGGTGCCAACACGGGTGATTCCAAACACGGCGTGTTCACCAATCAGCCGGGCAAGTTGACGAATGATTTCTTCGTGAACCTGCTGGACATGGGCACGGAGTGGAAACCGGCGGGCAAGGGCGTGTACGAAGGTCACGACCGCAAGACCGGCAAGGTCAAGTGGACGGGGACGCGTATCGATCTGCTGTTCGGGTCGAACTCGCAGCTCCGGGCGCAGGCCGAAGTCTACGCCTGCGATGACTCGCAGAAGAAGTTCGTGGGTGACTTCGTGGCGGCGTGGACCAAGGTGATGAGGCTGGATCGATTCGATCTGGCCTAGATCCCGGCGTCTGTTCTCAACGAAACGCCCTGCAATGATTTCCATTGCAGGGCGTTTTCTTTCGCGCCGTGCTATGCTCGTGCCGCGCGGTGGCTAGATATCCCAGGTCAGATTGAGTGCGATGGCGTGCATGGCGGTGGATGCAAAATCTCCGGACACCCGATTGATGATCTGAGTGCCGATCTGCCGGTACTGATCCACGGTCATGTTACCCATCCACGCCAGCTGATACGCCAGTCCGAGGCGCATCGTCTCGTTCATTGTCCAGGTTCCGCCCAGACCGAACCGCCAGATTTCTCCCATCGGGAGGGTAACGGTCCGGTACTGGTCGTCGACGGGCGAGCTGTCGTACGCAATACCACCGGTCACGATCCATTTCTTCATGGTGTTGTATTCCACACCCAGCGCGCCGTGCCACGTGTCCTTGTAGTGCAGGTCGGTGGTGGTTGCGAGCAGGGTGTCGGCCACCGCCACATCGACTTTGCCGAACTTGTTCCAGTTTTGCCAGCCCACGTTGCCCATCACGGACCAGCGGTCGGAGAGTTCGTGATAGCCGCTCGCCATGACCATGTGCGGGACATGGATCCCGAGATCAATGCTGGCGCCAAGGATTCCGGCGCGCGACAGCACCGCGTCCCACACCGGGCTCGATCCCGTGATCTCGGGGACGTCGCTGAAATCGAGTTTGACCTGGGACACGTAGCTGACGCCGACGCGCGATCTGTCATTGAACTCCCAAAGTGCACCGACGTCGGCGCCGAAACCCTGGGTATTGTCGTCGAGCTTGAAGGTGGCATCCTTCTGCTGGAGTACGTTTCGAAGCGCGTTTTCCTGTCCGAGGAATCCGAACATCCAGTTGAGCCCCGCTCCCAACGAGAAATGCTCATTGGCCCGGTAGCTGACGGCGGGCATCACGCTCAGTCCGATCAGGTGGGTCTTCTGCACGTAATAACGCCCGAGCCAACCCTGGTCGTACTCCGCCGCGAGTCCGAAGTACGAAAATGTGCCGATGCCTGCATGCCATCGCGAACCCAGTGCGTGGGTATAGAACACACTGCCGGTCGGCACCCATTCCACGGGGTTGCCACCGTCGTTTCCGGCGACGTTTGTGTTCTGATTGGGCAGGAATCCAAAGTTTCCGTACGTCGTCTGTCCACCCACCAGCAGTTGCTGTGCGGGCAGACGGCTCATGCCGGCCGGATTTGTGAACAGGGTGGAAGCGTCACCGGCTCGCGCGGCCCATCCGGCGGAGGCCCGTCCCACATCCGATGTGCCCAGTTCGTAGAGAATGATACCGCCGGCGTGGGCATCGTGTAGCGGCAAGCATATCAGCAGGATTCCGGCGACGATGACGGACAGCTGTGTGCGCATCACATCTTCACCTCTCCAGCAGCCGCTCGAATGGTAGGACGCAGACGGCGCCGGTGTCAATACGCGAGGGAAGCTGCCAGGATCTCCCGTGAATTGAGACGTGACGTCGTGCCTTCATGTCGCGTATGTAGAAAGAGCACACAGGAGGAGTAAACAGCCATGAACCGAAGCCGATTGCCGGCATCCATCGCTCGAACCGTTGCGTCCGCAGCGACACTTCTCGCTCTGTTCATTGGATTCGTACCGGTCCATGCGGAGACATGGCAGCCCCCGGAGCCGGCGGCAAAGGAACGGGACTGGCTCAAGACGGATACCGGTGAATGGTTGTGGGGCGACCTCAAGAGCCTTCGCGACAAGAGCCTTCAGTTCGACAGCGACAAATTCGGCATGCAGGAAATCGATTTCGACGAAGTCACTGAATTCCGCTCCGCCCGTGTGCTCACCTACCGGTTTGAAAAAGAGGGAGTCTTCACCGGAACCGCGACGATTCGTGACGGCGTGGTTGCCATCAAAACCGCCGCCGGCGTTCGTGAGTTTCCCAAGAGCAAATTGATCATGATCCTGGAGGGAGCGCAGAGGGAAATCGACTTCTGGTCGATGAAAGCCAGCCTCGGCCTGGTGGGACGAAGCGGAAACACCGACCAGATTGATCTCAACACGGCGGTTCGCATACGCCGGGTGTCGCCGAGATCGAGGTGGGAAATCAAATACAACGCGAACTACGGCAAAGTATCGGGCACGCTGCTGACGGACAACCACAATTTGTCGTCAGTCTGGGACATGCTTGTGAAAGCGGGATTTTTTGTGACTCCCGCCGCGGTGAACCTGTTCGTCGACAAATTCCAGAACATCAATCTGAGAACGACGGTGGCCGCGGGCGCCGGTTATGCGATCATGCGCGGCGGCGATGTGGACTGGTCGGCGAATCTGGGAGTCGGCTACGTGCAGACCCGGTATGCTTCCGTACAGGCTCTTCAGGATGATACCGAAGGGACCTTTTCCCTCATCCCGGCCACCAATCTCGACTGGGACCTGACCGGTGATATCGAACTCCTCTTCGATTACAACGTGCAACTGGCTTTGCCGGAACCCAGAAATTCGTACCATCACGCATCTGCGACCATATCCTTCGACATCTGGGGCGACATCCTGAACCTGGATGCCTCGCTTACCTGGGACCGTGCCGAGAGCCCGAAGGCCCGGGCGGACGGTTCCGTTCCCAAACGGGATGATTTTCGCAGCACAATTGGCTTTGGAATCGATCTGGAGTAGCCTGACGCGTGTCCGTCCACGCCAATGCGGCCGTGTCTATACGCAGGGAAGACAATCCACGATGTCGATGCGCGTCTCTTCGCCGGGGGCCACGACTGCCTTGGTATCGATCCACCGCAGGGAAGGACCACCAAGATTGATGTCATGCACACGCACGGTGTATCCGCCTGCAGGTACACGAAAGACGGCGATTCCCCGGGTGTCGGTTTTGGTGGAACGGTTCAGCTCGACAATGTCGACTTGAATGCCGGCGATCCCCTGCGAACCCCAGTGCACGTACACCACCACACTGCCGGTATTGAAGTTGGAGAGACGCGTGGCGGTCTGGCCGGCGGGAGCGGCGGGATCCGACCGGGTGCACGACACCCCGAGGGCGAGGCAACCCAGAACCGTGAGCAGAATGGAGAGTCTCACGTCTGCACCTCCATGGAGCGGAGCGCGGCCATATTGTACCGCCGGCGCCGGGCCGGATCAAGACGGCGCGGAAACATGACGTCCTGCATGAGCGGGTGCTTCCTGCTAGAATCAGGCGGCGCACGTCCCTGCCCCGGGCCGCGCATCGGGAAATGAAATGACGCGTCTTCTCGCCGCCCTCTTACTGCTCGCTGTGGCCGCACCGGCGACTGCCCAGACGCCGGAACCGCTCGATTGCAACCGCGACGCGATTCACTTCACGAGCGGCGACTTTCACCTTGCCGGTGATCTGCTGATGCCGCGCACCAAAGGCGATCATCCCGTCATTATATATGTGTGGGGAGCGGGCCCCAGCAATCGGCAGAGGCACATCGACACGTCGCCGGTGTTGCGCACGTTCCTCGACAAGGGCTTTGCGGTGCTGCTGTATGACAAACCCGGTTCGGGCGAGTCGACGGGACAGATTGACAACCGCCATCAGTTCGATCAACTGGCCTCGATCCTGATCGACGCCATCGGTGTTCTCAGAAAACACAAGAACATCGACAGACACGCGATCGGTCTGTACGGGTCCAGTCAGGCCAGCTATGTGATGGCGGTTGCCCTGTCACGAACCGAGGATGTGGCGTTCGTAATTGCATGGTCGTGTCCGATGCAGAACAGCATCGACCAGTCTGCGTTTCTGGTCCGGAACTACGTGCTCTGCGACGGGGGCTCGCCCGATCTGGCCGCCGAGGCCGAAGATGCCTATCAACGGCGGGGACGCGCGACATCCTACACCGAGTACCACGCCGCGGCGGCGTTCCTCGACAGCATTCCGGCGATTCGCGACGGGTTGGGATGGGCCGGTGTCGCACCGGACAGCGACTTCACACCCGCCGACACCACTTCGGAGTCATTCCTGGACCCGAGCGCGACGTTTGCCGCGCTCAAGATTCCCATTCTCGCGCTCTATGCCGAAAATGACCGGCAAATTGACGCGGTTCACGGTGCGCAGGCATGCCGCCGTTTCTTTGCGGCCGCCGGCCAGCCGCTGTCTTCAGTGGCCATCGTGCCGGGAGCCGACCACAACATGAATCTCTCACCCCGCGGCTGCATGCAGGACCAGCGCGACAACTACAGCGCCGTGGGAGGCAAGACTGCCTCACCCGTGTTTCTCGCAACCATCGCACAATGGCTCGACGTGTTGAAACCGGAGCTGCGTTGAAATTACGAACGTGAGACGACCCGGCGGGGACGGTTGCCCGTCTTGCTCACGGTGTCGTGCACGCTCCCGCCACGGCTGCAGCAACCGGCTCGGCCGGCTGCAATCGCTCCAGGGGAAGCACCGCCTGCATTGCGTCCATGATCTTCAGGCAAGGTTCGCGTCCGTCACCGTCTCTGACGGCATGAGCGAGTACAACAAAGGCGACGCAGTAGTTCTGGCCCATGGTTCTGGTGGTTGCGTCAATGGGCGTTGCAGGCTCCGCGTAGCCGCGATAGCGGTATCTTTCCAGCAGGTTCGACTTGAGCACCGCAACGGCGGGGCCCGGATCGACGGCGGGAACGAAGTGATACGCCAGTCCTTCGAGGCTCAGATGATCGCTCAACCAGGAAAGCGACCGCGGTGAAACGGTGGTCGCGACCATCACGGGTCGTTTCCATCGGTTCGTCTGAATCATCTCCAGAATGACCTGGTCCTGCGCCAGCAGGTACCCCTCCATCGAGGGAGCGACGTGCAGGCGGACGGAATCAGCTGGTGCGGCCCCCTCGGCGGGGAGGTACCCCGGCAGGGCGACCTCGTGTTCCGTCCACGGAATGGGGTGAAGACCGGTCATTTCACCCACGGGTCTGGAAAACGCCACGCCGCCGGGCCGGCACAATACATTCTCCACGTACCAGCTGGTATTCGTCAGGGGAATGTTGATCACGGTTACGTCGGGACGCACGCCCTCGACGGTCTGCAAATACCACAGGGGGAAGGTGTCGTTATCGCCGTTGGTCAGAAGAATGGAATCACGCGGAATATGGTCAAGGAGGTTGTGCGCAAAATCGTACGCGAAGTGGCTGCGTGAACGATCCTGCGAGTGGTAATTGCCCGCCAGCCTCCCGATGCCACCGGCCGCAATCAATCCAAGTGTCACGCCGGCCAGCACGATCCCGCGGCGCCCGTCGGGTGTGCGCAACCGCGCGACCGCTGCTCCGGCGCCGTACCCCGAGATAAGTGCGAAGATCACGAGACAGGGAAGATAGTGACGGTGCAGCGAGCGAAAATAACCCGTGGGTATGTTGAAATACACCACCGTAGTGCACACCGTGGCAATGAACAACACAGCGAGTGCCACGGCGAGCCGCGTGTTCTTTTTCCAGAGAGAAACTATGCCGTACACGCCGAACACCAGCGGCACCGCACCAACCCACGCAAGCGTGCCACCGGTGGTGGTAAAGCTTGACGCGAGTGCATCCATGACATCACGGAGCTGATGGTTGAAGAAGCCGGACCGTCGTGGGAAAACGTTGAACAGAAAACCGCCGCCGGTCTGTTTCAGCGATACGTAGTCCCACCATCGCGACCAATTCGATGGATTGCCCATGTTGAGTGCGGGTGACCGCGACGCCATGGGCATGATCAACAGCTGTGCCGCAAGGCCGGCCAGCAATCCGGCCGTACCGGCCGCCCAGACACGGAGAGATGCAATTGCGCGGGGCCGGCGGATCATCACCCAGGCCAGAATACCCGGGATGAGCAAGGCATTGGTTCGATGGACGCTGAAATCCAGGCCGATGAGCAGCGCGATGACGAAGAGCCACCCGACCCCGTTCGCCGCGGTCTGCCACCAGCGCAGGAGGGATACCAGAATAGTCGCCGTGACGATTGCCGTCAGCATATAGGGTGTGAACATGACCGCGTAGGTCCAGAAGACGGAACCAAAGGCGAGAGGCAGCGAGCCGAGTGCAATCCCGACGGCGATCCACCACGACCCCAACAGCGGCTTGTCGGGCGCCACCATGCCGTACAGATTGCACGCTGCGCGAACCGTCAACGCGATCGTGCCCGCGGCCAGTATGCCGGCCAGAAGATTCAACGCGAATGCAGGCGAGATTCCAAACGGGAGACGCGTAAATGCCCGGCCCAGAACCGTGAGCATGAGAGAGCCGGGGGCACCCACAACGCCCAGCGTACAGGCTGCCAGTGAATACTGCGAACTCTCCCACCACGTAATTGTGCGGTAGCAGGTAAGCGCGTAGATAATGAGCGAGGCCAGACCGGCGAACAACGACGCAGCAACGGAGCGCTGCCGCCATCTCGTGGTGTCGAGTGCTGTTGGGCCCACGTCATCCACCTCCAACGCGGTTGCGCCATTATAGCGCGCCATCGAATTGGTTGCCTCTTTTCCCCAACTTGCGTAGGCTCGGGAACTGATGAACTCCGGCCGCTGGTACACTCAGCTTCACTGGCAGATCTTCATTGCCATGGGCCTCGGCACGGTCGCAGGGGCCCTTGCCGGACAGTCCATTGCTCCCGGCGTCTCGTGGCTGGGCACGTTCTTCATCCGCGCGCTCAAGATGATCATCGTGCCCCTCGTGGTTTTTTCGATCATCTCGGGTGTGGCATCGGTGCCACACGGCGCCGGCCTGCGGCGACTGTTCGGCAAGACGCTGGGCTACTACGTCTTCTCGAGCCTGCTGGCCATCCTGGTGGGACTCATCCTCGTCAACGTCATCCAGCCCGGCCGCGGCGCCAACCTCGTGAATGCAACGCAAGGCAACCTGCCCGAGCTGCAAACCGGCATGTCGGCGGGCGATCTGATGAGGCAGATCATCCCCGACAACGTCGTCAGTGCCCTGGCCGGCTCGCAGATGCTGGCGATCATCTTCTTCTGCATCTTGTTCGGGGTTGCGGTGGCCGCGCTTCCCGACGGGCCGCGACAGACGCTGGTTCAGTTCTTCGATGCGGGGTTTCATGCCATGATGCGCCTGACGGGGTGGATCATACGGCTGGCGCCGCTGGGCGTATTCGGGCTGATCACCACCATGGTGGCGACAACGGGATTTGCGACGTTCAAAGTACTCGGGCTCTACATGGCCACGGTTGCGGCGGGCCTGATGATTCATATGTTCGTGATACTGCCGTTGCTCTTGATCCTGCTGGGACGCATCAACCCGCGCATTCACTTCCGTAACATGCTCGAACCGCTGGCGGTTGCGTTTTCGACGGCGTCGTCGGGCGCCACGCTCCCGGTCACACTGCGCGCGGTCGAGGAGCGGGTCGGCGTGTCCAACCGGATATCGTCGTTTGTCCTTCCCATGGGAGCAACCATCAATATGGACGGCACAGCACTCTATGAGTGTGCGGGCGTGCTGTTCGTTTCGCAGGTGCTGGGCTTCCACCTCGGTGTCGGCCAGCAGATGCTGGTGGTGGTAACCGCGCTGCTCGCGTCCATCGGTGCGGCGGCGGTGCCCTCCGCCGGGCTGGTCGTGATCTTTCTGGTCCTGGATGCGGTGGGGCTCAAGGGCCCCGAAGTGGGAACCATCGTGGGGGCCATGCTCGCCATCGACCGGCCGCTCGACATGTACCGGACCTCGATCAACGTGCTGAGCGACTCCGTCGGAGCCGCGATCATCGCACGCAGCGAGGGCGAGTCGAATGTGGACACCGAGGTCAGGGCGAGATGAACGGAACACGACGCCCGGCGGTCGCATGACATGATGATTCGCGTCATCTCCATCGCCGTGACTTTCTTGCTGGCGGCGACCGGCCCGGTGTGGGCGGGCGAACCGTCACCA
>OBLQ010000238.1_pt1 | contig 20588 bp, 22 predicted proteins | sample 1519881 | NCBI WGS metagenome assembly OBLQ01 (sample SAMN01911456, study PRJEB22533) | soil metagenome | biome: Soil | place: Malaysia | collected 2012-04-30 | depth DG_metagenome m | reverse complement strand
ATATCTCCAGGCAACAGGTGTCCGTCGAGCAGGAAAATATGCTGCTGAAGAAGAACAGGCGGATTGCCATGGATCTGCCAAAAAAACAGAAGGAATATGCCGAACTCGAAAAGCAACTGAAAGTGGCGTTGAACATGTTGCCCAAGAAATCCCAGATACCGGATTTGCTGGATAATGTATCGTGGGCCGGTAAGGACTCTGGACTTGAATTTTCCGAGTTCAAGCCGCAACCCGAGGTCGTAAAGCAGATATATGCCGAAGTGCCTGTATCCCTGAATGTGTCAGGCAGCTATAGGCAGTTGCTAACCTTTCTAAAAAGGGTCGGGGAGATGCCTCGGATCGTGGATGTTAAGAATTTAAAGCTTGAGCCCGCCAAGGATGGAGACCTGAAAATAAGCGGACAAGCTGTAACCTATCGGTTTATAGAGTCCGAACCGAAACAAGGTCAGGCAAAGAATGCGCCGGCTAGACGATAAGGTCGGTTGGGAGAAACATATGAAAAGGATGTGTATGAAACAGTATCTCCAGAATCTACTTAAATTGGCCTTGGTGGTACTTCCCGGATTGGCGCTTGCACCGAATGGCGCGAGTGCTCTGGAAGTGCAGAAGCTGTCTGCAACCGCCGGCCAAGCAGGGGAAGTGCTTTCGATCAGCCTTGATTCGAAAGGGGCTTACCAGGTATTTGATCTGGAATCGCCCAACAGGCTGGTGATTAACTTTCCCAAGGGGAAAATCAAGACTGGGCTTGAGCCCTTGCGTAGCGTGGGTAACGGTGTTGGAAGCGTATTTCCTATCCAGACACCTGATGGCGCACGCGTTGAGATTGGACTTGATGAGAATGTGCAATACAAGATCAATGAAAAGGGTTCCGTAATTGAGGTCCTGTTCACTGGAGGCAGCCAAGCAACTGCTTCTCCGGACAACGCTGCCGTGATTGAAGATGTTAGCGTCAAAGATAGTGGGCAGGTCACCGAACTGGTGCTGCGTGGCGAACACATGGATGCGAATCACAATGCCTTTATGTCCAGTGATGGCAAATCCATGATTCTGGATTTCTGGGGTGGGCAGTCCAAGCTGGAAAAAGAGCATTATGGTTATTCCACCCAGAAAGTTAGCGGGGTAACAGTCGGAGCTGCCGATGGACGAGTTCGTCTCGTCGTTGATCTGGTGCCAACTGCAAATATGGCGCATCAGATTGAGGCTTCAGCGGACCAGATGGTGATTCGCTTTGGAAAGGTTGAGCCAACGCGGCATGCGGAGATGAACGTAGTCCAGAGCGTGACATTCGAACCGGAAGACAGGATCGGACATGTCATCGTCAGAACTGATTCGACAAATCCGATTGTCGATCTGAAGGAAAAGGCTGGCAATGTCATTATCGACATCGCCAAGGCCAGCTTGGCGCCTGGTCAGGAGCAGACACAGGATGTAAGCGCATTCCCAGGACCGGTGAAGCAAATCGACAGCTACGCTGTAGACCAGAAGGTCCGAATCGTGGCCCGCTTGAGGGATAAGGTTCAGGTCTCGTCGTTCCAATCCGGGAATATCCTGACGATCAACCTTGAGCCGGAGGATATGGTACAGGCTCGGAAAGGAGAGGTTGCTCAGGCAGAGAAATTTGCCTACGTAGGGAAGAAGGTTACCTTCGATTTCAAGGATATTGATATCAAGAATGCCCTGAAGCTGATCGCTGAAATGAGTGATCTGAACATCATTATGTCTGATGATGTGAAAGGTACCTTGACCATGCGGTTGGTCGATGTGCCGTGGGATCAGGCTCTGGATTTGATTCTGGCAGCACGCGGTTTGGGCAAGGAAAGGATGGGCAATGTGTTGCGTGTCGCTCCTCTGAGTGTCTTGCAAGCAGAGCACGAGACCAAATTGAAGGAGCAGAAGGTCAGGAACGAACTGGATCCGTTGGTTACCGAATTCGTGACGACCAACTTTGCAAATGCAAAGGATATTGCCACGATCATTAATACAGGTTCCAAGAACGCCACCACGACCCAGCCGGCAGCTGGCGCCGCAGGTGCCAATGCAACAGAGGCTGAGAATACGCCATCGGGTTCATCCGGCTTGCTGACCAAACGCGGATCGCTGTTGGTCGATGAGCGAACGAATACGATCATTATCACCGATACGGAAGACGCGATTAATAATATTAAGCGCCTTATTTCTGCGATTGATAAACCTGCTGATCAGGTTCTGATTGAGGCCAGAATTGTCGAAGCGACGGATACATTCAGTCGGGATCTTGGTATTCGTTGGGGCGGTTTCTACTCAAAGACGAGTTCCAAGTATGCAACGTCGGTGTCGAATACACCAAATGCGGCTCCACCAGGCGGTTACCTTGTAGACCTGCCTGCAGCGGTAGGTGCAGGTGCGGGTGGATCGATCGGCTTCTCGCTGGCGGCCGTTAACAATGCCTTCAACTTGAACCTTGAATTGTCCGCTGCCGAGGCGAATGGCGATATCAAGGTGATTTCCAATCCGCGAGTCATTACGACGAATATGACCCCGGCGGAAATTTCTCAGGGAGATGATATTCCGTTCCAGAGTTCAAGTGCGAATGCCGGAACATCCATTCAGTTCAAGCAGGCAAAGCTGGGCTTGACGGTGACACCGCAAATCACCCCGGAGAAGGGAATTATTCTCAAGGTTGAGGTCACAAAGGATACGCCGCGTGCCAACGACCTGCAGGCTGGTGGCGCACCGATCATCACGACGAAGAAGGTTCAGACGTCGATTTACATGGATAATGGTGAGACAGTTGTAATTGGCGGCATCTACACGCGCAACCAGTCAACAACAGTGAATGGCGTGCCATTCCTGCAGGACATTCCGTTATTGGGATACCTGTTTAAGCAAAAGCTCAAGTCGGACAACCGAACTGAGCTGTTGATCTTCCTGACGCCGAAGGTCATCCAGGCTGGCAAGGAAAACCTGGCAAACGAGAGCTAACGGCGGAGTAAAGTTGATCATCAGTCTGATCGGACTGACAGGGACGGGGAAAACGACAATCGGGCGGCTTCTGGCCGCCCGATTGCATTTGGATTTTACTGACCTGGATGAATCAATCGTACTTCAGGAAGGCAAAAGTATCCCGGACATTTTCGCTGCAGCGGGGGAAGAAGGGTTTCGCGATATCGAATCGGAACTTCTACAACAGCAATGCGCATCAACAAGCAGGATTATATCGACTGGTGGTGGTGCTGTGCTACGAGATGAAAACAGGAAATGCTTGCTCCAGGCAGGGCCGGTAATCTGGCTGGATGCGCCGCAGGAGGTGATCGCCCAGCGGGTAAGCGGCGATACAAACCGGCCGCTTATTTATAACTCCGACCCATCGCAGAAAGTGAATGAGATGGATCGGCTTCGGCGTGAGTTTTATCGGGATTGCGCCAGTTGCATCGTCGATACTTCACGCGCAGGAGTCGAGGAAACTGTAGATGCAATCATGGCCTATCTGTCAGAATCGGGTCATGTCTGAACAGAATTACTGGGTCGACCTCGGCCCGCGCTCCTATAACATCCACATCGAAGCCGGTTGCCTTCCAGATATTGGTAAGGCAATGAGTCAATTATTTGGTAATGCGAAACGCTGCATGATCGTTTCCAATACCAAGGTGGCTCCGCTCTATCTCGGCAAAGTGGAAGGGTCGCTGGTAGATGCGGGATGGAAGGTTTCAAACTGCGTTCTGCCGGACGGCGAGCAATACAAGAGCCTGGAAACATGGAGCCGGGTGATGGATGCTCTTATGGATGCAAGATTGTCGAGAGGGGAGCCTATCGTCGCATTAGGAGGGGGCGTGATCGGCGACATGACCGGTTTCGCAGCCGCTTGTTACCGACGCGGGATTCCATTTGTGCAGGTTCCTACAACATTGCTGGCTCAGGTGGATTCCAGTGTCGGTGGGAAAACGGCGATCAATCACCCGCATGGCAAAAACATGATTGGTGCATTTTACCAGCCGAGGCTGGTCTGGATCGATCCGCGGGCTTTGCAGACGCTCGATATTCGCGAAGTGCGTGCGGGTATGGCAGAGGCGATCAAATATGGTCTGATCCGCGATGCCGCTTTTTTTGATTGGTTTGTTGATCACATCGATGATGCCTTGGGATTGGATGATGTGGTACTCGCGACGCTGATTCATAATTCCTGCAGGCATAAAGCAGAAGTTGTCATGCGGGATGAAATGGAAAAGGGGGAAAGGGCCCTTCTTAACCTGGGGCATACCTTTGGCCATGCAATCGAAGCGCTGACTCATTACAAAGGGTACTTGCACGGCGAAGCCGTGGCGCTGGGGACCCTGATGGCTGCCCGACTTTCGGAACAGAAAGGTTATGCCCCCGACGGAACCGAGGCGCGGATCAGATCATGCTATGAAGCTGTCGGATTGCCTGTGGCGGTTCCAAAGTTTCCAGCGGAGCAGTGGCTGGATGTCATGGGGCATGACAAAAAGAATATCGGCTCGCACATCCGTTATATTTTGCTGCATGGGATCGGCAAAGCATTCGTCGCCGAGGAAGTGCAAGATGAGGATATTCGGCAATTGATCGATTCCTACAGATAGGGCGCAACCATCTCAGGACGTTTATTCGCGGAAGTTACTCGGCGTAGGCAGGTTTGTTCTGTTCCAATCTATCGGCCAGTTGTGACTGCTGCATAGCAAATACTTTTTGCAGCATCATGCGTGAAACCGCAAGGCACACCAGAGAGAGGCAAATTATCAACAGGAAAAGATTGCGCCCGTATACGTTGGTGCCATCAAACGGCAGCCACGTGTAGAGACGGTAGAGGCTGGCGGCAAGCATGACCGCTCCCGTCGAACCGCACATAAGTGCGCCAAGGGTCGGGGCAGGGGCCAGCTTTTGTGCCTTGAGCAGTCTGACAGCCAGAATAAAAAGGATTCCCCAAATCCACCATGCTGCCAGCCGCAAGAGGCTCAGCTCCTGGGCATAGCGGAAGACTTCGAACAGCGGAGAAAGGATCGTATGGATGGTCGAGACCTGCCCTTCATGATTGGCTGTCACAGGGATAACAGAATCAGCGAGATGCTCTCTGAGGCTGTTGATCACAATTTTTTCCGGCGTGTCGCCAGTCATGGTTCCGGTCCGGAAGACTGTCCATTGCTGGTTCAACGTGCCCCAGCCATGCCAGTCAGAATCAGCAACCAAGACGATGCCATGCCTTTTCTGGGCCTCAAGCAATGCAGTCTTCAACGCATTGCTTGGCGGCGTATAACCCTGGTTGAAAATTTCGAAACCATCGATCCCAAGGGCGACGAGTGACGGGATATCCTCGGGCTTCAGGTGCTCTGTCATGGCGATCACCGCACCGTGGTGAACTTCATGAATCTGCTTGACCAGCGTTTTCAGTTCCGGTTTGCCGAACAGTGCAACCGGGACGAATTTATCGGGAATCAAGCCGACACCGATGACATGGAAATCACCTTTGGCCACTCCCTGTTCGGTGCCGGTAATGACGCCGTCCAAGTTGTAGTTGTGCGGGTGCATGCCGTGGTCGGAGAAGACGACAACGTGGTTACCGATCTCCCGGTGATGGGCCAGATTGTCCTCCGGTGATACCAGGCCATCGTGGGAATAAAACGTGTGGGTGTGCAGGTCAGCCTGAACATCCGAAGCGTTGTCATCATGAAGCACCCAGGTCGGCAGCTTCACGGTGGTGGTAAAGGCCAGGTACATGGCAAAACACAATGTGGCAGTAAGGCTGATGCTTGCAGCGCGCCGGAAGCGGGCGCGGCGGGAAAGCTTGGCCTTATTTCCCATATCCTGCAGCAGAGCGAAGAGAAACGGCAGCAGGAGGCACCACACCAGGGTGGAGAGAACAGCCTTTCGCATATCGGGGGCGCCGCCGAGAATCTCCGCCACAGCCGCAAAGGGTTCGATCACTGCGCCCCAGGTCGGATAGGAAAGCGACAGACCGGCGACATGTTCACCGGTTCGGGCATCAAAGGGGGCGGTTTGCAGGTAATCCGATGTCAGGCTGACGAATGTGAGAAACAGGAGCCACAGCAGTACAGCCGCGTTCCATCGAGTGATGGAACCCGTTGCAGGGAAACGGCCCGGAAAACAAGACTTTTGCATGGCGCGCGCATACTAGAAAGCCGGAAATGTCATGGCTAGCGCAAATAATGCGCAAATATCCTTAGCGGTTGTCAGGATTCAGGGGATGTTGGATCGTGATTACTTCAGCTTCGATAATGTCGGAGTGATTCCGCTTCGACATGGGAAACATCCTGCCGATCAACCACGTGCGCAATGCCGGAACGAGCAACAGAAAGCCGACCGTATCGGTGATGAATCCGGGTGTGAACAACAGCAGACCGGCCAAGCCGATCAACAGGCCATGTATACCGTGTTCGGCCGGGAATTCTCCCCGCGACAGACTTTGTTGTGCATCGAGCAGGGTTTTAAGCCCCTGCCAGCGGATCAGGAAGGCTCCCAGTGCCGCAGTCAGCAGGCAGAGGGCAACAGTGGCAAGGCCGCCGATGCCGTTTCCGACCTCGATCAGTACGTAAAGTTCGGCCAATGGAATAACAATCAACAACAGAAGGAGATATCTGAACATGGTGAATATATGGGGTCGGAACTTCCGGAATGCAAGGGGTCAGGTGTCCAGTACAAGCGAGGCGAGGGCGAGCACGCCTGTCAGCATGGCCGATTCGTCGATATCGAAGTTGGGATGGTGCAGGGGGTAACGTGTTTCTGGACCACTGCCTGTGCCAAGCCTGTAGAGGCATCCAGGGATGGATTGCAGGAACTCGGCAAAGTCCTCGCCGCCCATGGATGGATCACTGATATCGATCAGCGGGGTCGCCGGTAACAGCCTTTCAAATGTCTGGCGCGCCTTGGCCAGGATTTGGGGGTCATTGCAGAGCATGGGGGTCGCCTGATGCAAAGTGAAGCTTGCGGTTGCACCCCAGCTTTCCGCTGTCTGCCGGACAATCCTGTCGATGCGGCTGCGAATCTCTTCATGGTCTTCCGGGTTCAGGCTTCTTACCGTTCCCGAGAACCGGACCCGCTCCGGGATGACATTGGCTGCATGGCCGGCATGGATTTGTCCGATGGTCAGGACCGCCGGATGCAACGGGTTGACTCGCCTGCTGATAATGTGGTGCAGCGCCTGAACGATATGGCTGGCGACGAGGATGACATCGATACATTCGTGCGGGCGGGCGGCATGCCCGCCGCGGCCGACGACTTCGACATCGAACGAATCCGCCGCTGCGCAAACGATGCCCGTCCGAAGGCCGATGCTGCCTGCCGGCAGATAGGGATAGACGTGCAGGGCATGGATACTGAGCGGAGCAATATCCTTCAGTACGCCGTCCTTGAGCATTTTTGCCGCGCCTTCGCTGGTCTCCTCGGCAGGCTGAAAGATGAAGGCGACGTTGCATTGCAGGTGCCGCTGCAGTTGCCGGATCACCATCGCAGCACCGAGCAGCATGGCGGCGTGAACGTCATGGCCGCAGGCATGCGACACGCCCTGGCGCTGTGACGCATAGTCGGTCGATTTTCTGTCGTGGATGGGAAGGGCATCCATGTCGGCCCGAAGCGCCAGCCACGGCAATGTGGGATCGATCTGCAGTTTGGCCAGTAATCCGTGTCCGCCGATGCCGGTGCGGACATCCAGCCCAAGTTGCCGGCAATGTCCCGCGAGGTAGTCGGCTGTCCGGCTTTCGTCACCGGAACGTTCCGGGTGCTGGTGCAGATGCCGGCGAATCTTGATGATGTCCGGCAAAACCGCTGCAGCTGTCCGGGAAAGTGTGGTCTGGTCCAAATGTTTCATCTCCATCCATCCTGCTGGCGCATGGTCTCGATCATCCGGCCAAAATCACGGTATTGTTTCATGAGCCGGCGCTGCCGGCTGGCACCGTCACCGTTTTTCTGCCAGGCCGGCAACTGTTCGGCGACCATGTGAATATCGGTCGTTGTGGCGCCATGCGTGGCGAGCGTCTCCAGTCTTCGGGATAACCAGGATAGCAACGGTACGGTTGTTTCCGTATGCGGATCGATCAGCTCCGTTTGCATACCGTAGCGGCAGGCCCGCCAGCGGTTCTCGCGGATCAGTGAAGGGTGGATACGTTTTTCCGCCACGCTCCCGGCCAGAGCCGCCATCGCCTCGGCGCGAATGTAGGCGACACAGGCTGCCACATCGTTTCGGCTGGCAGGCATGTCCGCAACGCGAATCTCCAGTGTGCCGAAATCGGGGTGCGGGCGCATCTCCCACCAGATATCACGGACCGAGTCGATGCTGCCGGTGGCCAGCAGGCGGCCGGCACAGTGTTCAAAATCTCGCCAGTCGTTGAAGTAAAACGGCATGCCTCCCTGGCTCAGGCCTTCGAAGATCTTGATACGGCAGGCTGCAAGACCGGTATCCTCGCCGTTCCAGAATGGTGAATTGGCCGACAGGGCGAGGAACACCGGCATGACGGGAAGCAGGTGGTTCATGACGCGGATGCAGCTGTCGCCATCGGGCATGCCGATATGCACGTGTACTCCGAAAATATTGAACCGCCGGGCCATCCACTGCAGCCGTTCAAGCAGCCTGTAATAGCGTGGATTCTCGGTGATGGTCTGATCGCGCCATTTTGAGAATGGATGGGTGCCGGAGGAGAACAGAGCTGTTTGTCTTGGTTGCAGGATGTCGCTGACCCGTGCGTAAAGTTCCGCAAGCTCATCCATGCAGGCCGGCGTATCGGCATGAATGCCGGTATTTATCTCGACCGTGGAGGTAAAGAGCTCGGGCTTGATGCGCGGTGTATCGCCGGTGACCTCGAAGACATAAGGGGCGGCAGGGACCTGGGCGCCGCTTGCGGTATCCACCGTCATCCATTCCATTTCAACACCGAGGGTGCCGGGTGCCGATGGCTGGAACGGAAATGTCGGTGACTGTTGCATCATCCTGATTATAGCTCCGGTGACTTTCGGTTATGGAGCGTTGCTTTTCAATGCATTCAGCGCATCACGCATATGCTCCGCCCTGACGGTTTCGTTGATGGCCTGCAGGGAGCGGATCAGGCGCAGTCGCGTGTCGGGGTCGGGCCTCAGTGCCAGGCTGCGCTGGTAGGCCGTTACGGCATCACGGTCCTTGCCGGCTTGGTGCAGGATATCGCCGTAGCCTTGCCAGCACGGAGCACACATGGGGAGCAGGGCGACAGCCTTGTGCGCCTGATCGGTGGCCTCATCGAGGTTGCCTTGGGCAGCGAGGAATTCTGCAAAACGGAGGCGGGCGAAACCATTGTTCGGGTCGGCGGCGATGGCCTGCCCAAACTGATCCTTCGCCTGCTCATTTTGTCCGTTTGCTGCCGATATTCCGGCAAGCAGATACCAGGGTGTCGCCTCGTGAGGAAAATGCTCGCTGGTTTGCTGCAGGATTTTCTCGGCCTGAGCGGTATCTCCCTGCCGCTGTAGCAGGTTCGCAAGATTGATGGCGGACGGGAAATGCCAGCGATGCTGCAGATTCTCTTCGTAAAGTTTGCGGGCATCTTCCTTGTGATTACTCTCTTCGAAGTCAAGGGCGAGATCGTAGCGGGCATCGAGATTGCCCGGATTTGTCTTCACTTCCCGCTCCAGTGCGCGCCGGTATTCGGTCATCTCCCCTTTGTCACGATATTCGAACGCTGTCGAGAAGGCCGTTGCCGGTTTGTGGGGGGCTGCGCAACCTGCCAGGACTCCGCCCAGCATGATGGTCGCGAAAACCCACGTCCGCCGCATTTATGGCTTTGCCGGCGCCGGCCCCATGTGACCGGTCGTAAGGATCATCTCCTCCATTTTCAGCCGGTCGGCTTTCGGCGAGGCTTTCACTTCCGGCTTTTCGGTGAGCACCTTCCAAGGATTGCGTCGGATATCATCGGAGAAGGCTTCGAGGTTCTCCGATGCCTTGCGCAATTCGAACAGGATCCGGTACAGGTTCTCCTGGTTGTCCATGAGTGTCGAGTTGATCGAATGACTCACTGCCGCGCTTTCGGTAAAGAATTCCTTGCTGGCCGTCACCGCTTTCGGCAGTTCGCTGGCCGCCGTGGCAAGATCCTGCCGGTGTTGGGATAACAGGGCGCTGATACTTTCCGTCGACTGATGCAGTTGTTCGAGGATCGGTGGCAGTTCCTTCTGCAGAGCCTGCATCGTTTTCCGCATCGATTCGGTGGTCAGATGAATCTCCTGCCGGTTCTCGTGCAGCATGTCCTTGAGCTCTGCGACGGTGCGGTTGCTGTTGGCAATCAGTTGCTGCAGTGACGCTTCGCCGTTTTTGCCGCCCACGCCGCTGGCCAGCGAATGGGTGAGGCTGCGGATATCGTCGGTGATTTCGGAGGCCTTGGAGATGAACGTGTTGATGTCTCCGGATGGATTCGAGGGGATCAGGGCGCCCGGCGGCAACAGGGTGGTATCCCCCGGTTTGGCGGTCAGCGCCAGGTTCTTTTCTCCCACCAGGCCGCGGCTGATGATGGTGGCACGGGTGGAGCCGGGCAGCTTGACACCTGGCTTCAGGGCGATGCGTACCACGGCACGGTTGTCGCGCAGGTAGATATCCTGCACGGTACCGACCTTCACACCAGCCATGCGCACGGGTGATTCCACATCGAGCCCGAGCAGGTCATCGAACTCCGTTTCGACGGTGCTGCCTTGCGGATTGAACCAGTTCCCCTCGCCGATCTTGCCGGTCGCGAAAAAGAGCAATACCAAGGCGACGATCACAAAGGCACCAAGCCGGGCTTGCGGATTCATGACTGCGTGGCCTCCTCCATACGTTTCCCCCAGTCGCTGGTGTTGATCGGTCCCTCGGCCCGTCCTTCGACGAATTGCCGCAGCATCGGATCCTGATGCGAGTCTAGCTGATCCGGCGGGATTTGCAGGTGGATGCGCGCATGGCAGAGCAGGGCGATCTGGTCGCTGATCATGGCCGCGCTCTTCATGTCGTGGGTGATGCTCAGGATGGTGGTACCCGAATCCTTGTGCAGGCGCACGATCAGGCGGTTGATGACATCCGACATGATCGGATCGAGGCCGGTGGTGGGCTCATCGAGGAAGACGATATCGGGCTTGTGGCAGATGGTGCGGGCAAGTCCGACGCGCTTGGCCATGCCGCCGGAGAGTTCGGCCGGCATCAGGTCGGCAATGTCGGGCAGGCCTACCCAGTGCAACACCTCGATGGCGTGTTCGCGTGCGGCCTGCGGTTTCTCGCCATGCCGGAGCAGCGCAAAGGCGACGTTTTCCCATACCGACAGCGAGTCGAAGAGGGCGGCGCGCTGGAACAGCATGCCGACCCGCTGCATGCGCGCCAGCTGTTCCGTTTCGCTCAGTGCCAGCCAGTTCTCGCCGTCGACCAGAATCTCGCCGGCATCGGGCTTGAGCAGGCCGAGGATGCATTTGATCAATACGCTCTTGCCGCTGCCCGACATGCCGATCACGGTGGTCGATTTGCCGGGCATGATGTCCAGGTCGACGCCATCGAGCACCACCTTGTCCTCGAAGCGCTTGCTTAAGCCCCGGATGCGGATGCGGGGCTGCGCGTCGTCCTTTTTCATCCGAACATCCATGCCGTCAGGAAGTAGTCGGAGATCAGGATGCTCATGCAGGAGATCACCACCGCCCGGGTGGTGGCGCGGCCCACGCCTTCAGCACCACCGCCGCAACTGAAACCTTCGGTACAGCCGATGATCCCGATCAGCACCCCGAAGAAAGCCGCCTTGATGAGGCCGGAGTAGAAATCGTGGAGCTCCATGTAGATCGTCGTGTTTTCGATGTAAACGGTGGGGTTCTGGTCGAGCAGGTAGATGCTGATGGCATAGCCGCCGTAGATGCCGATGAAGTCGGCGATGACGACGAGCAGCGGCATCATCAGTGTCACGGCCAGAAGTCTGGGCATGATCAGGTAGCGGATCGGGTCGGTGGAGAGCGTCCACAAGGCGTCGATCTGCTCGGTTACCCGCATGGTGCCAAGTTCCGCTGCAAAGGAAGCGCCGACCCGGCCGGCGATCATCAGGCCGACCAGTACAGGTCCGAGTTCGCGGACCAGCGACATCGACACGACGAGACCGGTCATGCTTTCGGCGGCAAAACGGTGGAAAACGATGTAGGACTGGAGCGCCAGCACCATGCCGGTGAACAGTGCGGTGAGCAGCACGACGGGTAGCGACTGTACGCCGACCTCTTCCGCCTGCTGCAGGATGATGCGCGGGTGCCAGGGCGGAGATGCCATGCGGCGAAGGGTGCGTCCGAACATCTGGGCGTAAAGGCCGGTATGCAGACACAGGTTTTCGACAACCCTGCCGATCAGCACCAGGAAGTTCATGGCACGGGGACTCGATGGACGCGCTGGCCGATGCCGGTGAACAGCGTGTAGGAGATGGTGCCGGCCTGTTCGGCGACAATGTTGGCATCCAGCTGATCGCCCCAGAACTCCACTTCGTCGCCTGGCGCGGCATGGATGTCGCTGACATCGATCAGTGTGTAATCCATGCAGACGCGGCCGACGATCGGAGCCTTGCGGCCGTCCAGCATGCCATAACCGGTATTGGAGAGCTGGCGCGGCAGGCCGTCGGCGTAACCGAGGCAGACGGTGGCGATGCGCATCGGCTGCCGCGCCGTGAAGCTTGCGCCATAGGAGACGCTGTCGCCCGCCTGCAGGTCGCGGGTCTGGATGATGTGGCCGGTCAGCTGCATGACCGGTTTCAGTCCGATCGGTCGCGAAGGGATCGGTTCGGCACCGTAGAGGGCGATACCCGGACGCACCACGTCGCCGGCCGAGTCGGCGAGGGTGAGCATGCCGGCGCTGTTGAGCAGCGACGTCGGCAACTGCATGCCGAGCTGCTGGCGGAAACGCAGGAAGTTTTCAGCCTGTGCCATATTCTGAGGATGGCCGGGTTCGTCGGCACAGGCAAGGTGGCTCATGAGACCGGCGATGCCGAGTCCGGCCTCGCGGCAGGCGGCAAGAAGTTCCGTGGCCGGTTCGGCTCCCAGCCGCTTCATGCCGGTATCGAGCTTGATCCAGATGCTGCCGGTAAAGCCGGCGGCGGACAGCAGGCGGGCCTGATCCTTACTGGTGAGGGCGGGCGTCAGCCCGTGTTCCCGGGCAAGTCCGGCATCTTCCGCATCGAATATGCCGGAAAGCAGCGTGATCTCGGCGGCGGGGGCATCGGGAAGCAGGGCGCGCAGTTGCGCTCCTTCGCTGGCATCGGTGACGCCGAATCTTGTGCAGCCTTCATCGGCGAGGGTGGGTGCGACCAGTTGCAGGCCGTGGCCGTAGGCATTGGCCTTGACGATCGCCATGATGGTTGCAGAGCCTGACTTTTGCCCGAGCAGCCGAAAGTTGTGCCGCAGATGGTCGAGATGGATGCGGGCAGTGGCAGGGCGACTCATGCGCAGAGTGTCGCCCGAAAGAAACTAGTCGTCAAAGCCCGTGGCGGAGGTGAAATTCTCGAAACGGGTATTGCGGTTGATAAAGGTGAGTTTCACCGTTCCGGTCGGGCCGTTACGCTGTTTGGCGACGATGATTTCGGCGATGCCCTCGTTCTCGGGTTTCTTGTGATACACCTCGTCGCGGTAGATGAACATGATGATGTCGGCATCCTGCTCGATGGCGCCCGATTCGCGCAGGTCGGACATCATCGGTCGCTTGTCGGCGCGCGATTCCAGCGAGCGGTTGAGCTGCGACAGGGCGATGACCGGTACATTGAGCTCCTTGGCGAGCCCCTTCAGCGAGCGGGTGATCTCCGAGATCTCCTGTTCGCGACGCTCGGCATCGGAGCGGCCGCTCATCAGCTGCAGATAGTCGATGACGACGAGATCGAGCTTTTTGGCCTCACGCTTCAGGCGTCGGCATTTGGAGCGGATCTCCAGCACCGAGATGGCCGGTGTGTCGTCGACGAAAATGGCCGAGTCGGCCAGCGTCCCACTGGCGTGTGCCAGCTTTCGCCAGTCCTCCGAGCTGAAACGGCCGGTGCGCAGGTTCTTCATGTCGACGCGCGCCTCGCAGGCGAGCATACGCATGGCGATTTGCTGCGCGGACATTTCCAGCGAGAAGACGGCAACCACGCCGGTGTCGTCGCTGCGGATGGAGGAGTTCTGTGCCAGATTCATCGAGAAGGCAGTCTTGCCCATACTCGGACGGCCGGCGATGATGATCAGGTCGCCGCGCTGCATGCCGGAGGTCATCTCGTCGAGATCATGGAAACCTGTCGGCACGCCGGTGATCGCCTTCTTCTCGGCATAGCGCGCCTCGAGCTCCTTGTAGCTCTGCAGCATCAGATCGCTCATCTTGTTGAAGGTCGGGCGTGAGCGGTTGAAATTCTCGGCGACGGCGAGGATCTTCTTTTCGGCCTGGTCGAGGTGTTCGTTCACCTCGCGGTCGTTGTTCTCGTAGATGTCGCGGGAGACGTGGCTGCACACACCTAGCAGTTCGCGCAGCACGGCCCGTTCGCGGACGATGGCTGCGTAATGCTTGACGTTGGCCGAGGTGGGAACCGAGGTGACGAGGTCCGCGAGATAGGCCTCGCCGCCGCATTTGGCCAGTTCGTCGCGCCGATCGAGGTGATCCTTGATCGTCAGCGCATCAACCGGCTGGCCGCGGCCGGAGAGATCCTGGATGGCTGCAAAAACCTTACCGTTGGCTTCGACGTAGAAGTGTTCCGGTTGCAGTATGCCCTCGAGGCGCTCCAGCGCCTCGGGATCGAGCATGATCCCCCCGAGCACCGCCCGTTCCGCATCGATGGAATGCGGCGGGACGTGCTCCCTGAGCGTTTCGGCGCGCAGGGGGATCGGCTTGCTCAATGGCTTTCGGATTCGACCTTGACGGACAGCTCCGCGATAACATCCGGATGCAGCCGGACGCGGAATGCATGTTCGCCGACGGTCTTGATGTTGTCGTCCAGCAGGATGGCGCGGCGCTCGATCTCGTAGCCCTGCGCCTCGAGCAGGTCAGCCAGCTCGTGCGTGCTGACCGAGCCGTACAGGTGCTCGCCGTCGGAAGTCGGGGCGGTGATGGTGAGCTCCAGGCCGTTCAGCTTGCTTGCCTTATCCTTGGCGGCGTCGAGCAGTGCCTGCTCGTGCGCTTCCAGCTGGGTGCGACGGCGCTCCAGAACCTTGCGGTTGCCGTCGGTGGCGACGATCGCCTTGCCTTTCGGCAGCAGGAAGTTGCGGGCATAGCCCGGGCGAACGGAAACCTCGTCGCCGACATTGCCGAGCCCTTCAACTCGTTCCAATAGAATCAACTGCATCATTGTCCTCCAGTGGCCGGATTGAGACTCCGGCGATAATCAAACCAGATGTCCAGCAGGCCGACGATGACGAATGGAACGATCACCGCAGACCACATGAACAACATCATATACATCAACCCGATGGCCAGCATCATGTCGCGGGCCTTCAGCCAGCTGTGCGCAACCGCTACGCCCTGCACGGCCAGCAATCCCGCCAGCATGATGGCGGCATTGATGCCGACATACTGGCCATTGCCACCGGCAAAGTTCGCCAGCAGCAGCATGGCCAGAAAGCCATAGGCCAGCGGCTTGCCGAATGCGATCCCCAAGGGGCTCGCCACATCGCCGCGGTAGAAGCCGTAGCGGCGGGCAACATTGCGCGCCAGTACGACATCCCCCCACCAGGCCATCCACAGCCCGAAAGCCGCGATGCCCGGCAGGACCAGCGAAGTCAGGTGCTTCGCATCAGCCAGCATCCTGGCTGTATCGGCATCACCTTGCGGAGCCTGGGCTGCGGCGAACAGCGGGGCAATCTGCTGGGCGACAAACGCCTGCAAATCGACTCCCTGGCTCATGGCGCCGGCCAGCAATGCAGCCAGCACGCCCATGCCGATGCCGATGGCAACCAGCAGTGCGCTGCGCCGTACCCCACCGAGCCGCCGCAGCGCATTGGCGGTGAGGATCGGCAACAGACCGTACAGCGACAGCACCACCAGTGCCGGCAACAGCTCGAATCCGCTCAGCGCATAAACGGCCAATGCCGCGATGCCACTGACATTCAGTCCGAACATCGCCCCGCCACCGAAGCTGACGAGTGCCACCAGCGCCGGGCTCAGGACGTGCAGTCCGAGGCCGACGGCCGAGGCGAGCATCGCCAGCAGGGGAATGCCCTGCAATAACGCCGGCAGCCACAGGGCGGCTGTTAGCATGACGACGAGCAGGGCTGCGCAGGGAAGCCGCCGCGTCAGAACGAACGCTGCGGCCGGTGGCAACACTGTCGTCGTCGGGTTCATCTCCGCCGCTGATTAATCGTGGTGCAGCGGCGTGAACGACAGCAGTGCCAGGACACGGGCGCGCTTGATGGCGCTGGTGATCTGGCGCTGGTGAGCGGCACAGTTGCCGGTCACACGGGCCGGCAGGATCTTGAAACGCTCGGTGATGAAGTGCCGCAGCATTTCCGGATCCTTGTGATCGATCTTCAGGCTGGTGTCGGCGCAGAACTTGCAGAACTTGCGACGGCGCTGGAAACGACCACCGCCGCCACCACGGCGCGGGCCGCGATCGCCGCCACGCTCGCCGCGCTCGCCACGTTCACCGCGTTCACCGCGCTCGCCACGTTCACCGCGCTCGCCACGTTCACCGCGCTCGCTGGTTGCCTGAGCTTCATTTTCCCTGATTTCTTCACTCATTCTTTACTCCTCAATTCCTGTCGGCATCGCTGCCTTCAAGGGGGTGGCAACTCTCCACCCAGATTTCAACTTGTCCCCAGCAGGGTTCTCCCTCCCGGCTGTAATACCGCCGTCGCAGGCAGCCGGTCACTTCGACCTGCCGTCCCTCGGCGCGGACCAGCGCTTCCGCCGCCTTGCCGGTTGCCCTTATAGGCATCGGCTGCATCTCCTGGATTCCGGCGCGAACCGGTCCCAGTTGCGGGCGCGGCGTATGAACTTCGGCGATCACGGCAAGACTGCCGTCCGGAGTCCAGCGCTGGCGCAGTTGCTGCAGCAGGCCGGAGACCCGGGCGAAGTTCGACTCAGGCGCCGGCTTCTTCTCCACCGGCTTCCACGGACGCTTCGGCCTTCGCTTCTTCGCTGGCCTTGCCGCTGCGGCGACGTGCCAGCGGCGACGGTTCGTCAGTCAGCTCGGTCAGGCGGGTGGTCAGCGAACGGATGACGCGCTCTTCCAGGCTGATGGCACGTTCCAGCACGCTGAGGGCCTCGGCGGGACCGTCGGTCACCAGCATGACGTAGTGGCCGCGCTTGCGCTTGCCGATGGCATAGGCCAGCGGGCGCACGCCCCAGTACTCGCGCTTGACGATACGGCCGCCGGCCTTTTCGACCTTGGCAACGAAATCGTTGGTCAGTTGTTCGGTGTTTTCATGCGATACGTCAGGATTGACGATAAAGATTGTCTCGTAATACACGGCGCTCCTCTTGGTGTACATCACGTACGCCCCGGTACTCTTGTGCGCGTCCGGAGCAAGGTATGTTTCTTCCGCGGCGGGCCACGGAGGGGGCGCACCATACACAGCCGGGGCCGGAATGGCAATATGCGCTACTTCCCGGACGGTTGTCCCGAAATCCTGCGGAAGGCGATCTGCCTGAGCCGGCGGGCGAATCCGGCATCGGTGGCCGCGATGCCGGTAATCAGCGATGCCGGAAAGCTCAGGGTCTGCAAGGCGGTTTCGGCGCGCACAGTGGCGATCGGCGGGCTGATCTTCGCTGAGGAGATTTCGCCCGCCAGTTCGCCGGCTGCGAGCTTGCCGATGGGCGTGCCGCTGCTGCTGACGGCCGCCAGCCCTTCGGTGATCAGAAACAGCTGATCGTTATCCATGTTTTCATGGATCAGCGTGTCGCCCGGTGCGAAGTCGACCAGTCGTCCCTGGTCGATCAACTTCGCAAGCATCCGCTGATCGAGCCCCTCGAACAGGGGTTGTGCCCGGATCAGCATGGCGAGCGACGGGCTGATCGGCCCGCCACCGGTGGTCATAAAAACTGCGGGAACTTTTCGCGTATGCGGGTCGCCGGCATTTCGGTCAGATCCTTGTTCAGCTCCTGTTGCACGGCTTTTTGCAGCGGGGCGCTGAAGTGGCTGCGCAGCAGGCCGAGGAAGGTGGGGGCGGCGGCGATCAGCAACGTCGAATAATTTTGCTCCTGCAACGATTTATTGAGGAAATCGGCAAGCTGCTTGGCAAAGCGGATGGCCTCCTCGCGTTTCGGATCGACCGGCTGTTCCATGGCATGCCTGCCTTCGCCGGCGCTGTCGAAGGCTCGGCCGGGCAGGTCGCTGGTCAGGTCGCGGGTATGTTTTCGCGCCGCTTCGTGCTCGAAGACATGCGCTTCCTCCAGCGGCGCGGCAGGCGTCTTGGCCTGATAGATGATCGCCTTGCTGCTGTTGGCAGCAAGAACCCAGATTGGACGTTGCATATCCACCTCCACATGTTCGAACGATATTATCAGTATAGTTTTCCGCTGGCCGCTTTGGGAAGAGGTGATTCGATGACACCGCTGGCATTGACGGCTTCGGCTAGACTCCTGTTTGAGATCGGCAACGGGGGACCCGGATGAACCAATGGCTCCATGGCCTCGGCCAACGGCTGGCGCTGTTCCTCAACCAGCCGCTCAGCCGGTACGAAGCCTTCGATGTGGTGGGCGAAGCGAAGCTCGCGACCGCCCTCCGGCCGGGCGACGTGCTGCTGGTGGAAGGGGACACTCGCATCGGTGGCGTGATCCGCTATGTCACCCAGTCCAACTGGTCTCATTCGGCGCTTTATGTCGGCAACGCCCTGGCCGGGGATGATCCGCACATGCTGGTCGAGGCCGATGTCGTGCAGGGAGTGATTGCTTCGCCGTTGTCCAAGTTCGCCCGGCTGAATACGCGCATCTGCCGGCCTGTCGGGCTGACCGACGCGGACCGAGACCGGCTGATCGCCTTTGTCATCGGTGAGATCGGCCATGCCTACGACCTGAAAAACGTTTTCGATCTGCTGCGTTTTTACGCGCCGCTGCCGATGCCCGTCCGTTTTCGCCGGCGCATGCTGGCATTCGGTGGCGGCGATCCGACGCGCGCCATCTGCTCGACCATGATTGCGCAGGCATTCCAGCAGGTGCGTTATCCGATCCTGCCACGACATGTGGCGGGCAGTACGGAAGAAGACTGCCTGAAGTTCCGGCATTACAGTCACTTTACGCCGAGCGATTTCGACCGTTCGCCCTATTTCGCCATCGTCAAGCCGACGCTGGTCGAGGGCTTCGATTACAAACAGCTGCACTGGGCGACCGATGCGCCGCCCCGTTCCGAGGAGGATTAACCTGTCCGCAGGTTGTTGCAGACGGCGATCGTCGCTTCCGATTTGTTCAGCGTATAGAAGTGCAGGGCAGTCACTCCGTTGGCCAGCAGGTCGCGGCACTGTTCGGTCGCCACTTCCAGGCCGATCGCCTTGACCGCCTCGAGATCGCCACGCAGCGGGTCGAGCCGCGCATGCAGCCAGGCCGGGATGGTGGCGCCGCACATGGCCGAGAAGCGTTCGATCTGATCGAAGTTGGTGATCGGCATGATGCCCGGCACCAGCGGGATGGTGACGCCGCTGGCTACGGCCAGGTCGCGGAAACGGTAGAAGCTCTCATTATCGAAGAAGTACTGGGTGATCACCGCGTCGGCGCCGTGATCCTGCTTCAGTTTCAGGAAGCGGATGTCGTCATCGACACCGTTCTTCGATTCCGGATGCCCCTCGGGGTAGGAGGCCACGCCGATCGAGAAGCCGTCACGGTCGCGGATGAAGCGCACCAGGTCCGAGGCGTGGGAAAAACCGCCCGCCGTGGCCTGAAAATGGTCCATGCCCTCCGGCGGATCGCCGCGAAGCGCCAGGATGTTCTCGATGCCGGCAGCCGAATATTCGTCGAGAAGTTCGCCGAGCTGCTCTTTCGTGGCGCCGACACAGGTCAGGTGCGCCACCGGTTCGAGATTCGTCTCGCGCTTGATGCGGGTAACGATGCGCTTGGTGCGATCCTGCGTGGAGCCGCCGGCTCCGTAGGTGACCGACACGTAGGCCGGGTCGATGACGGCCAGCTCCTGGATGCATTGCCAGAGGTTCTCTTCGCCCTTGTCGGTCTTGGGCGGGAAGAACTCGCAGGAGAAGTGTGGGCCGGGCCCCGCCAGGATGTCGGAAAGTTTCACGGTTCTGTCTCGCTTACAGGCGCAGGTTCGATTACAGGCGGGGGACGGTGACGCCCGTCTGCCCCTGGTACTTGCCGGCCTTGTCCTTGTAGGAGGTCTCGCACTCCTCGTCGGATTCGAGGAACAGGAACTGCGCCACGCCCTCGCCGGCGTAGATCTTGGCCGGCAACGGGGTGGTATTGGAGAACTCCAGCGTCACATGGCCTTCCCATTCCGGTTCCAGCGGCGTGACGTTGACGATGATGCCGCAGCGCGCATAGGTCGACTTGCCTAGGCAGATGGTCAGCACATTTCTGGGAATCCGCATGTATTCGACGGTGCGGGCCAGAGCGAACGAGTTCGGCGGGATGATGCAGACGTCCGATTTTACGTCGACGAACGAGTGCGGGCTGAAGTCCTTCGGGTCGACGATGGCCGAATTGATGTTGGTGAAGATCTTGAACTCGTCGGCGCAGCGCACGTCGTAGCCGTAGG
>OBLQ010000237.1_pt1 | contig 20605 bp, 18 predicted proteins | sample 1519881 | NCBI WGS metagenome assembly OBLQ01 (sample SAMN01911456, study PRJEB22533) | soil metagenome | biome: Soil | place: Malaysia | collected 2012-04-30 | depth DG_metagenome m | reverse complement strand
CAGCGACGGCCAGACGATCCGACTGGTCTTTCCCGAAATGACGGAGGACCGGCGCAGAGACCTCGTCAAGCAGGTGAACCACCGCACCGAAGAGGGCTGCGTCTCCATCCGCCACGTGCGCCGCGACGCGCTCGACTCGCTCAAGAGGCTCAAGGAGGAGAAAGAGATGGGCGAGGACGAGGAGAAGCGGCTCGAAAAGGAGGTCCAGACCCTGACCGACCAGTACATCGAGCACGCGCACGAACTGCAGAAGAAGAAAGACGAAGAACTGATGCAGATCTGACGGTCCGGATGAACGAGACGCAGCGCAAGGCCCTCGCCGCGGGGGTGGACCTCGAACGATTGCCCGCTCACGTCGCCATCATCATGGACGGCAACGGCCGGTGGGCCAACGCCAAAGGGATGATGCGCCTCGTCGGACACCGCCAGGGCTACAAGACGCTCAAGGACGTCCTGCTCTCAGCCAGCAAACTCGGCATCGGATACCTGACCGTCTACGCCTTCTCAGCAGAAAACTGGCGCCGTCCAGAGGACGAGGTCTCCGGACTCATGCGCCTGATCGAGGAAGCGGCACGGTACGAACTGAAGGGCCTGATCGAAAACGACGTCCGAGTGCAGGTGATCGGCCGGCTCGACGAAGTGCCTGCATCGCTGCGCGAAGCGCTCGACGACCTGATCGTCAACACAAAGCGGAACAAGGGCATCGTCTTCACCCTGGCGATCAACTATGGCGGTCGGGCCGAGATCGTGGACGCCGTGAAGTCGCTCATAGCCGAGGGCCCCTGCGAGGTCACAGAGGAGGCGCTATCGAGGCGGATGTACAGCCCTTCCCTGCCCGAGCCCGACATGATCGTGCGTACGGCGGGCGAGATGAGGTGGAGCAACTTCCTCATTTGGCAGGGCGCGTACGCCGAACTCGTGGTCACGGACGTCGCCTGGCCGGAGTTCGGCGAGGATGAACTCATCGCCTGCGTGAAGAGGTTCCAGGCCAGGGACAGAAAGTTCGGCGGCCTGTCCCAATAGACTGGGCCCCCTAAGCGCACTTTGGAACCGCGCGGGTGTAGACTACGTTCCCACCACAGGAACCACCATGATTACAACGCTAGCACTCGCACTGACAATCACGCTGACGTCAGGCAATACGCCGCTCGTCTGCCCCGTCATGGGTGGCCCGGCCAAGGCAGGCGGCACCACCGTCGAATACGAAGGCGCCACCTACAGCTTCTGCTGCCCCGGCTGCGACACCGCGTTCGCCAAGGATCCGGACAAGTACATCAAGGAGCAGGCAAAGGCCGGAAAGACCACCGGAGAGTTCCTCTTCGACCCGATCTCAAACCAGCGCATCAAGCCCGACAAGGCCAAAGCGAGCATGGACTACAACGGGATTCGCTACTACTTCTATTCCGAGGACAACCTCGAGGCGTTCAAGAAAGACCCTAAGAAGATGTCAGCGACGCCAGAGAAGGAGAGCATGACCTGCGCGGTCATGGGCTCCAAGATCGCCTCCTACTCGAAGGCGTCGGGCTACATGGACTACAAGAACGTCCGCTACTACTTCTGCTGCGCCTCCTGCACCCCGGCGATGGCGAAGGACCCCGATAAGTACGCGGGCAAGGACCTTCAGAAGCCTCAGGCGATCACGCTCACGAACTGACGCTCACCACTCACGAAAGCGAAGGGCGGTTGCTGGGATTCAGCAACCGCCCTATCTTTTCAAGAGCGCTAGAGCGCCTTGGGAAGGCGCCTGCAAAAGTCGAGCAGGGCAGACGGCGTCGACCGCATGGGCGCGATGCCCAGACTGGCCGTCTTTTCAAAACTCATCACGCTGTAAGCAGGCCGCTTCGCAGGAGTCGGCCAGGCCGAGGTCGGCACCGGAGCGATCATGACGGGACGTGGCTCGCCCAAGACCGCGTCTCGGTAGGTCTCGATCGCTAGGCAAGCCAGGTCGTACCACGTCATCGCGTCGGGGCCCGCCGTATGGTACACGCCTCCCTCCACGTCCTTCGCGACGAGGTCCGCCATCACGCGTGCCAGGTCGGCGGTGTAAGTCGGCGATCCCATCTGGTCGTTCACGACCTTTATGTCCTTCCCTTCCAGCCACGCTTTGATCAACGTACGAGGAAAACTCTTCCCGTTGGGGCCGTAGAGCCACGCCGTCCGCGCGATTACCGTCCTCTCACAGTTTTCGATCGCGTTCTTCTCACCCATCAGTTTCGTCACGCCGTACTTGCACTGCGGATCTGGAGAGTTTCTCTCTGTGTACGGCTCGCGCGCGCTGCCGTCGAAGACGAAGTCCGTGCTGACGTGCAAGAACCGCCAGTCGTTGCCCTGACAGATGAAAGCCAGCGCCCCCGGCGCCGCAGCGTTCACCTTGTGGGCCTCGAAGAACTCCTCCTCAGCCTTGTCTACCGCAGTGTAGGCGGCGCAGTTGACGATCCAGTCCAGGTTGCCAAAGTCGCGCTTGCGCAGCCTCTCCAGGTGCGTCTGGTTGGTGAGGTCGAGTTCCTTGATCGTCGGCGCGACAACGGCCCAGTTGCGCGACTGGAGTTCGGCGACCATGTCGGATCCGAGCATTCCGGCGGCGCCCGTCACTAGGATGCGCTTGGGCTGCGGAGTGGGCTCAGCGACCGCGGGGTCGGTGAGTGTTTCAGGGACTCCTGTGACCGGGGCATCGGCCTTCCCTGGAACAGATTTGTCCTCACCGTGCCTGCCTTGCAAAAGATTCAGCGTCGTCACCATACCGTCGCCGTTGACGACGGTAGTTTATCGCATGGCCGTCAAGAGGCGGCGCAAGTGATGACCTCTTGCGTGTACTCCTTCGTGTTCGCCTTGCCGCCGAGGTCCATCGTGAGGCACTTCCCATCGTGGCAGACGCGCAACACGGAGTTCATGATCCTGTCGGCCTGCTCGTGCCGTCCCAAATGGCGCAGCATCATGAGCGCGCTCAGTAGCAGTCCGGTCGGGTTCGCGACGCCCTTGCCCGCTATGTCGGGCGCGGAGCCGTGCACGGCCTCGAAGACGGCACAACCGACGCCGATGTTCGCCCCGGGAGCGATCCCAAGACCTCCGACGAGCCCGGCGCAGAGATCGCTGATGATGTCGCCGTACAGGTTCTCGGTCACCAGCACGTCGAACTGCTGCGGCCGCGTCACCAGTTGCATGCAGCAGTTGTCGACGATGACGTCGTCCGCCTCGATGTCGGTGTTGTCCTTGGCGACGTTGTAGAACTCCTCCAAGAAAAGGCCGTCCGAGAGTTTCATGATGTTCGCCTTGTGGACGACGGTCACCTTCTTCCGCCCCTGCTTGCGAGCCATGTCGAACGTGTACTTGAAGAGCCGCCGAGAACCCTGGCGGGTGATGACCTTGATGGACTGTGCGACGTCGGGGTGCGGCTGGTACTCGATCCCGGCGTACAGGTCCTCGGTGTTCTCTCTGACGATGATCAGGTCGACGTCCATATGGGCGAACGCGCCCTTCACTCCAGGCAGCGTCTTGGCGGGCCGGACGTTTGCAAAGAGGTCGAGCGCTTTGCGCAGCCGGACGTTGGCGCTGACGTGCCCGCCGCCCTTGGGCGTCGTCGTCGGGCCCTTCAGGGCGATCCCGATCTCACGGATCGTCTCGATCGTCGCCTCCGGCATGGGGTCGAGACCCTTCTCGATCGCGCTCAGTCCGGCGTCGAGATAGACCCACTCGGGCTTGAACCCCGTCGCTTCGAGGATGGCGAGGGTGGCCTGCATGATCTCAGGCCCGATTCCGTCACCTGGGACTACAGCAATTTTCTGGGCGTCCATCTCAGACTCATATTGGCATCCAATCGGGCCATTACCAGGCCGTTTCGGGTAACCATCGAGGAATAGGGACGTTATAGTAGTAGCAAGGACTTCAACGACGAGGTTAGAAACAATGTTTAGAAAGTGGTTCGTTACGGTCATCGCCATAGGCGCCCTGGTTCTCTTCGTCCCCTCGGTCTCCTACGCCCAACTCGGTAAGAAGGGCGGGGGCAAGAAGGGAGGCGGCCATTCCGGAGGTCACTCCGGTGGTGGCGGCAAGACCGAGCCGCCCAAGAAGAACAACGGCGGTGGCGGCAGTTCCGGCGGAGGCAGTTCCAGTGGCGGTAGTTCCGGCGGAGGTCAACTTGGCAAGGGCCGCGGTGGCGGAGGCCACTCCGGCGGTTCTTCTGGCGGCTCCTCAGGTGGATCCAGTTCCGGTGGGTCGCACTCTGGTGGAGGCAGCCGGTCTGGCGGTTCCAGCGGCGGCGGCATCCTGTCGTTCCCGCCCCAGGGCCGAAGCGGCGGTTCGAACGATCAGGGCCGCGGCGACGTGTTCCGCAAGACGCAGCCCTCGCGCAGCGGCTCGGTGCACTACGGCACGACCAGCAACGTCTTCAAGGAAGGAAGGCCGCAACCGGCCGACAGGGTGATCCCTGACGCGCCGACGATCAACAAGTCCAACCGCAGCGTCCGAGACGTGCTGCGAGAAGACCGTACGGTCGTCCACCGGCCCTACCGCGTCGGCTACTACAACCCGAACCCGTGGTGGTGCGACGACTTCTTCTACTACCCGTACTACGCGTTCGAGTACCGCCCAGGAAACTGCTACGCGTCGCCGTTCTACTACTACCCTCAGGTTCCCGGCTACGTCCTCGCGGCACGCGTCAGGATCGGTAGTTTCTCGCTCACCTTCGTCACGAGCAGGCAGTACCACTGGCACCGCCCATACCGCGGCGGCTACGGCTATAGCGGCTACGACTATCGTGGCGTCGGTGGGTATCGGGGCCACGGAGACGACTACAACACTATCGACTACGCCATCGACGACATTGTCCGCTCGTTCGAGGACGAGAGGATGCGGTACATGGAAAACCTCGTGCCGAGAGGCGGCTACATCCACGTGGCGCTCGAGGATCAGGCCGAGTACAGCATGAGGAGCGACGACTTCTACGACCTCCTTACCGACATCGTCGAAAACACCGATACGCGCAGTTATCAGATCCAGGACGTGCGGTACGGGCGCGACGGCCAGTACATCATCTACGCGGAGCACACCTTCCGCGACGGATGGGGCCGCTACGACACCAAGTACCACACGATCGTGCTCGACCGCACCCGCGGCGGGTACGAGATCACCTACTTCCGGGTCGACAGGTACCCCAACCGGTAGGTTCAGACCCTCCAGAGAAGCACCGGGGGCCGGGCTCAGCCCGGCCTCCGGTCGTTTGGGCCTCTAGTTTTTCCATAGATCGCCGAGAATTTCACATGAAAACCGAATTTCCAGGCAAAAACGCCTGGAATGAACCGGATGGAGAACACAGTGGGCCTGAGGATCAACACCAATATCCCGGCGATGACGGCTCTTAGGAACCTGAACATCAACGACGAGCAGTTGCAGGGCGTGACCACGCGCCTCAGCACCGGCTTGCGCATCAACACCGCCGGAGACGACCCCGCTGGGCTAGTCATCAGCGAGGCCCTTCGAGCCCATATCTCTGGGCTCGGCCAGGCGATCAAGAACACCCAGGACGCCGTCAACATGGCCAAGACCGCCGAGGGCGCCCTCAACGAGGTCTCCCGGCTCATTCTGAGCCTGCGCAGCCTCGCCATCCACGCGGCCAACACCGCCGTGGTCGACGCCACCCAACTCCAGGCCGACCAGTCGCAGGTCCGCTCCGTCCTTCAGTCCATCGACCGCATCGCGACCCACACCTCCTGGGGCACCAAGAAGCTTCTCAACGGCAGCGCGGGCACGACCGCAGGCATCACGCGGACAGACCTTGTCAACAGCATGTACATCGGCGGCGAGTTCGCCGGTCAGCCGGTCGCGGACGGCCCAATTACCATCGCGCAAGTCACCCAGGCCACGCAGACGACCACCGGCCCGCTCGCGACAGTGTTCGCGGACTCCACCGCCCTGGTCAACGCAGGCACGTTCGTGCTCAACGGTACGACCTTCACCGTTCAGGCGGGCGAGTCGCTCGCAGACGTTACGGCCAAGATCAACGAGCAGACCGATACCACGGGCGTCACCGCCTCCATCGTGCCGAACGGCGCAGGGTTCTCAATCGACCTGACGTCGGTCAAGTACGGCTCCAATTTCCCGATCAGTTACCTCGAAACGTCCGACATCCTCAATGGCGGCGCGGCGGCCAACCCGGTCGCTGGCACCGACGCGGTCTACACGGTGACCACCAACGTCCAGCCTAGCGGCACGGCGACAGAGACCTTCACCGGCGGCCAGGGCGCTGGCGTCGACGGCCTCACGCTCACCTCGAGCAGCGGCAACAAGATGGTCATCTCCGTGGCGGGCAACAACAACGCCGCGGCGACGGTCGTCGGCCAACTCAGCGTCGGCACCATGAACTTCCAGATCGGAGCCCTCGCCGGACAGAACGTCGGCTTTTCGATCCCCAGTTTCTTCGCCAAGGACATGGGCACCAACGCCGTCCCGGGCAAGTCGCTCGCCGACATCGACCTCACGACGTCCCAGGGCGCACAAGACGCGATCAGGATCATCGACGACGCCGTCAGCGGAGTCTCCCTCCTGCGCGGCGACCTCGGCTCGTTCCAGGCGAACTTCCTCGAGTCCACCACTCGGTCGCTGAGCATCGCCCAGGAGAACATGACCGCCAGCGAGAGCACGATCCGCGACGCCGACGTCGCCAAAGAGATGACGGACTTCACCAAGGTCCAGATCCTGCGGCAGAGCGGAATGGCCGTCCTAGCCCAGGCGAACCAGTCGGCCCAGAGCGTCCTGACCCTCTTCGGCAGGTAGGATCGACCCCTCGGGGGTATCTGGATAACTTGGGGGCTATTTGAAATTAACCCTGTAGTGGGTTGGCCATAATTGGTCTGTGCCTGTCTGGGGAATCGTGAACCAGAAGGGCGGTGTCGGCAAGACGACGACCGCCGTCAATCTCGCAGCGGGGCTCGCTCAGAAGGGCCACCGCACCCTCCTTCTCGACGCCGACCCCCAAGGGAACGCTACGACCGGGCTCGGAGTCGACAAGAGGCAGGTTCGCGGAACCCTCTACGACGTCATCCAGCGCACCGTCAGCGACCCCAACGCCACAGACGCCGTCCGGAACGTCGTCCTGACCGTCTCCCCGAACCTCGACCTCGTCCCCTCGACCCTGGATCTGGCCGGTGCCGAGTCCGTCTTGATGAACGCCGTCGGCAAGGAACAGATCCTCCGCGAGGCGGTCGCCGGCGTCTATAAGGACTACGAGTGGATCATCATCGACGCGCCGCCCAGCCTCGGCCTCCTTACGGTCAACATCCTGGCTGCCTGCGACAAGATCATCGTCCCGCTCCAGACCGAGTTCTACGCCATGGAGGGAGTCTCCCACCTGTTGACGACCATCGACGTCGTCAAGCGGCGCATCAATCCCAGGCTCGAGGTCGCCAAGGTGCTCCTCACGATGTACGACGCCCGCAACAACCTGGCGCAGAACGTCGCCGAGGAGGTCCAGGGCTACTTCGGCTCAAAAGTCTCGCGGGTCATCATCCCGCGCAACGTCCGGCTGAGCGAGGCGCCAAGTTTCGGCGAGCCCGCCCTCTCCAAGTTTCCCGAGTCCAAGGGCGCCGTGGCGTACCGTGAACTCGTCGATGAGGTTCTGCAAGAATGCGTCGCGCTCTAGGAAAAGGCCTGTCTCAGCTCATGGGTGAAGAAAGCGAAGCCCCGACGACGATCGTCGTCACATCTATCCGACCGAACTCGCACCAACCGCGGCGAAACTTCGACGAGGATGCCTTGTCCGAACTGGCGATGTCCATCGCCGAAGTCGGCGTCCTGTTGCCCCTCATCGTCCGCCCCGTCACCGAGGGACAGTACGAACTGATCGCCGGCGAGAGGCGCCTGCGCGCCGCGCAGATCGCGGGGCTCGCCGAGGTTCCCGTCATCGTCCGCTCCGCGAGCGAGCAAGACTCGCTCGAACTCGCCCTGATAGAGAACGTACAGCGCGAGAACATCTCCGCCATCGAGTGCGCCCACGCGTACAAGCAACTAGCCGAAAAATTCAGCCTGAACCAAGAGGACATCGCCAAGAAGGTCGGCAAGTCCAGGTCCGCCGTCGCCAACACGCTGCGGTTGCTCGCCCTGCCGGACCACGTCCAGCGCGCGATTTCCGACGGAGTCATTTCAGAAGGGCACGGCCGCGCGCTCTTGATGGAGGAGGACCCGGATCGGCGACAACAACTCTTCGAAACGATCCTCCAAGAGGGTATCTCCGTGCGCGAGGCCGAGCGGCTTGCCAAGACCGACTGGGAGGTCCCTCAAGACCAGCCCAAGGGCGAACCGAAGCCGAAGCACGACAAAGAAGCGGACCCCCACTGGCACGCGCTGGAGCGCAAACTGAGCGAGACCTTCGGCAGCCCGGTCACACTCAAGGCAGGCCCCAAGGGCGGCAGGATGATCGTCGAGTTCTACAGCGAAGAAGAGTTCCAACAGATCCTCGACCGTCTGGGCGTCGAACTCTAAGGTACGCGGAACACGGTCGTGCCGTCCCTTCGAGGGTTGGTCTTGCCGCGCAAGAAGCGCCCGTACTGGTCGACGAGGCAAAGGTACGACTTTCCGACGTCAGGGGAAATCAAAGTCTTGCCAAGGCCGATCCCGCAGACTTTTCCGTCACCCAGGTCGACAATTGCCAGCGCCGCACCAGACCGAAGGTCGATCGTCGTACCGTCGTAAGTCAATTTGTCGCCTTCGACCTTGAAGCCGGCCTTCTCGCACAGCGCCCGCATGCCCGGCACAGAGTCCGGGTGTCCAATCAAGAAGACGTTGGCAAGGCCCTGAGGCAACTGGTCCAGCGAACCCGCCCCCTCAAAGTTGTGGAACGTGCCTCCGTACTCCTTGTGCTGAGGATCGACGTAGACCCGCATCTGCTTCAAGTTCGTCTTGAGGCTGTCCACCCGTCCCGACCCGCGACGCCGCACGATCCGGTCGTACGGGTCGAAAGAGACCAGCGCCGGTTTGCTCGGGAGTTTGAAACTGAACTCCGAGACGGCGGGCTTGCGATCGGGATTGAGTACGACCTGCGTATGGACCTTCCTCCCATCGGCGAGTTCTGCGTAGACCTCAGTCGTCAATCGGTAAGGCGCACCATTGAAGTCGACAAGCCCGTGCATCTGTCCTCCGTCGTAGCCCAGTTCGGAGACCTCAAAGTCCGGCGCGCCCGGCTTGTCGATCCACTCGTCGAAGAACCAGTGCATCCCGTGCCCGACGGTCTTCTCCACCGCCTTCTCGAACCCGTCCCATTCGCCCGCGTCGCCCTTTGGGTTGTCGGCGATCCACTGACGCATCGCGGCGACCATCTTGTCGGTGCCGATCTCGTACTCCAACTGCTCGAGGACCGCCGCCCCCTTTCCGTACCCGAGCGCCGAAGCCGCGCGGCCGAGCGATGCGCCGGCGCCCTGGCAAGCGTGCTGGTCGTAAGTGCGGTCGACGTCGAAGGTGGAGACGAACGCGCGCCTCCGCTCGTCGCGGTTGCCGATCGCCACCTCGCGGCTGTACAGCCCGGAGGAGTACACCGCGAAACTCTCGTTCCAAAAACTGTGCAGGTAAGTGTTCGCGATCAGCCCTCCCCACCACGTGTGCGACGGCTCGTGTGCGTCCTCGTCCGGCAGCCACCCGGTACCGTAGGTCGCGTAGGAGTACGCCTCCAGCGCTCCACCACCGTACAGGTCCGTCACGACGGCGCCGAAGGACTTGAACGGGAACTTTGCGAACCTGCTGTAGAACTGGACCACCGGCGGCATCAACTGAAGTTGCGCCTGCATGTCCTGTGGCTTCATCGCGCGCGACCACACGTTGTACGTCACGCCGTCGACGTCGCGCGAAGCGTGCTGGAACTTCCCCGCCGAGAGGCTCAAGTACGAGATCGGCACCTCGCAGTCATAGGTGACGGTCTTCTCCGAGCCTTCCGTCTTCTCCGAGGTCTTGTCGCCGTTCGCGACGACCGTCCAGTCAGCGGGCACGTGGGTCGTCGTCGTCACGCTCGCTGGGCCGCGTGCGACCATCGGCCACCAATAGTCGTTGCTCAGCATGACTTCGTCGTCGGTGATCGCTCCGGCGAAGCGCGGCTGGTCGACCGTGCCCTTGTACGACAACTTTACGACCGGTTCCACTTCGGAAGGCGACGTCACGCTCACGACTCCCGACGCCTGTGCAAACCCAAGCGCCGCGCCCCGGCCGTCCGTGACCGACGAGACCTGGTAGTTCGGCGAAAGTCGGAAGTGTACGACGGGCCGAGCGCCCGTCGATCTTCGAAGCCGGACCGTCGCCAAGATGGACGCAGTCCTCATGCTTGGCTGGAACCTCAGGTCAAGGTCGTAGTGCAGGACCTTGTATCCGCCCGTCTCGTCCTCGCGCTCCAGGCGCACGAGCCGGCCGCCCTTGTACTCGAAGACGTACTCGCCATAGTCCTCGGAGGTCAGGCGCGTGCCGAAGACGACGTACCGCCCTCCGCCCACTGGGTCTGCGAGCGCGTATGCGTGCCACCCGAACTGCCCCGTCCCGAAGGCCCCGTTCCTGCCCAGAAACTCGAAAGGGTGCTCTGCTTTGAGCGCGTCCGAAGCGTAGGCCGCCAGCCCGTTGGCGTCTCGACCGCGGGCCAGCGAGTCCATATCGCTGACGTCCGACAGGTGCGGGACGAGGAGCAGGGCCAATCCGAGCATGCCCGGCCATTTTACGACCTTTGCCGGGATGGCTTGCAGATCGGGCCCGAATAGGCCAAAATAGGAGTTGCGGCGGAGTAGCTCAGTTGGTCAGAGCAAACGGTTCATACCCGTTAGGTCGTCAGTTCAAGTCTGACCTCCGCTACCAAAACCTCATACCGAAACGCTACATGCTATACATTCGCCCCGCCGAAAGGCGGGGCATTCTTATTCGGACCTCAGCGCTTCGATCGGGCTCAGTTGGGCGGCGCGGGCGGCCGGGTAGAGCCCGAAAATGACACCGATGACCGCTGAGAACACGCTCGCGAGGAGCGCCGCGTAGATCGGGAACGGCGTCAGCAGCCCCTCCTTGTTCGGCCATCCGCTCGCCTTGGTCATAAACGAGATGAACGACCCAAGTCCATAGGCGATGGACATGCCGATCAGTCCACCGACCAGAGACAGCACAGCGGACTCGACCAGGAACTGCGAGAGCACGACCGCGCGCTTCGCACCCACGGCCTTGCGCAGACCGATCTCGCGCGTACGCTCAGTCACGCTCACCAGCATGATGTTCATGATGCCGATTCCGCCGACAAGCAGCGAGAGCGCGGCGATCGCCGCCAGCACCATCCCCGCAACGCCGACGATGCCCGTCAGGACCTTGATGATGCTCTCGCGCGAATCGACGCGGTAGACGGCGCGGTTTCCGCTCTTCAGCATGAGCGCCCGCCACACGTCGTCCATCGCAGTGTTGACGTCCACGTTCGCATCGGGCAGTGCGGTGATAAAACTCACGTTGTCCCCGCCGATCCACTTCGACTGCGCCGTCGTGATCGGCACCCAGACGTCCCTGCCGTTCGTCTGTCCGAGCATCTCGACCGTCTGCATCACGCCGATCACTTGCAGCGTGATGCCGGGGAAGGTCACCAGTTTGCCGATCGGCGATTCGTTGGGAAACAACCTGTCGCGCACCTCTTCGCCGATCAGACAGACGTTCGCCTTGGTATCGAGGTCCGCCTTAGAAAATGGCCGTCCGTCCACCAGCGTTACCTTGCTGAGTTTGAACTGGTCTTGGTCTGTCGCCATAATGCGCGGGTTGTCGATGTTCCGCTCACCGTAGACGATCTTCTGCTGCGGGAGCATGATGATCGGCGAGAAGATCTCGACCGTGCTCACCTGGTTGCGCAGATAGTCCACGTCCTCGTTCTTCAGGCCGCTGATCCTCCCCAGCGACTGGCCACGCATCGCGCGGCCCGGATCGTACGCGATCATGAGGGTTCGCACGCCCATGCTTTCGATCGCTGCGGTCATGTAGTGCTGGAAGCCGTTCTTGACCATCACGATCATCGTCACGCTCATCACGCCGATGATCACACCCAGCATCGTCAGGAACGCACGCAGTTTGTACAGCCGGAGCATGTCCAGCGCAATGCGGATGGCCTCGAAGAAACTTCCCATGGTTCCCTAGTCGCCGCCGGCCTGCATCATGCCCCTGCGGTCCGGCCCCTTGTACTCGGGCCGTTCGACCTTCGCGCCCAACTTCGCGCCAGAGAGGATCTCCATCGACGTCGCCGAGGTGTCGCCGACCGTGACCTCCTGCTTCTTAGACTTGGCGTTCGAGTCCTTCGGGTCTGTCGGACTCAACATCACGTAGTACTTGCCGTCGTCGTCCTTTCCAACGAACTGGCGCGGCAGCATGACGACGTCCTTGCGGTCGAGCACAGTCATCGTGCACTTGGCCGACATGCCCGACTTGAGCGGGTCGTCCGTGGGATCCATCGCGATCTCGACCTCGTACTTCACGACGGCGGCCGCGGCTGTCTGGGGCTGCTGCGAGGTGGTGGCGCCGACGCTCGTCGGTGCGATCTTGGAGACCTCGCCCGTGTACTCCTTGTCCGGGAACGCGTCAACGTTGATCTTCGCCTTCATTCCCAACTTCAACTTCGCCACGTCGATCTCGTTGATCTGCAGTTTGACCAGCATCTTCGAGCGGTCCTCCACGCGGAAGATCGGCGTACCCGAAGAAAAACTGCTGAGGCTTGCGACAAGTTCTCCGATCTGCACGAACCGGCGCGTCACGATCCCGTCGATCGGCGACCTGATCTGCGTCTCACGCAGAAGCCGCTTGCTGTCGTTGAGCGTGTCCTGCAACTGCTGGACAGTCGCCTTGTTCTGCACCATGGTCGCCTCCAAGGCGTTCACGTCGAGCATCGCAGTCTGCGCGTCGAGTTTGTTGGCTAGGGCCTGCTGATACGCTTCCTGTTTCGACTTGTCCTGGAACGAGTTCGCGACCGCCTTGTCCAGGCCGGCCTTTGCCGATTTGACGGACTCCTGCGCCTGCTCGAGTTCGAGTCTCTGCTGCGAATCGAGCCTGTCGAGTTGGTCCTTCACCGTCGCGAGCCTCGCCTTAGCAAGTTCCAACTGGTTTTCCGAGTTGTCGAACTGCCTCTGCGAAATGTAGCCCTTCGCAAGAAGTTTCACCGACCGGTCGTGCTCGGCGCTAGCGTTTTCATAGTTGGACTGCGCTTCCGTGAGGTTGCTCTGTGCAGCGGTCCGCTGGTTTGGCTGCGTCACCTTCTGCAAGAGGTCGCGCGCCTTGACGGCGTTGTTATAGGCCGTCTCGGCCGCCTCGATGTTGACGCGCGTCAGCGTGGGCTGGGCGTCCAGTTCAAGTTTCAGTTGCTCGACTTGCGAACTGGCCCTCTCCAAGTTGGTCTTCGTGGTCGCCTTCCGCTGCTCGATCTCGACCGCCAGCCGGTCGACCTGTGCCTGCGCGCCCTTGAGACGCGCCTCGTCCTGCCCGACCCTGAACTGCGACTCCTCGGGGTCGATCTCCGCGATCAGTTGCCCGGCTGAGACCTTGTCGCCCTCGTCCACCAGCAGTTTCGCCACACGGCCAGAGACCTTGCTCTTGACCTCGACCGAAGTCTCCGCGTCGAGCGAACCGGTCTCGATGACCTGCGAGAGCAACGTCCCCTTCTCGATCGTCGCAGTCTTGGAGTCGACGCTTGACGCCTTCTTCGTCCCACGAGACATCACCGCAGCCACCACCAGCAACAGCACGATGGCGAGAATCCCAATGCCAATCTTCTTCATCTGGAGTTCCTTTCTCCTCGAAGCCCTCCCACAGGCCTCGCGCGAGTTCTACCTACCGGAGCGCCGTGGACCTTGGGCCCGCAACCTCCAGAATTGCTACACCGGGCGAGCCCGCCGGGTTGCGGCACGGGGACTCTAGGGACGGGACCGGCGATTCAGATAAAATGCGGCCTCATGCTCCGAATCGACGGCATCAACGTGTTCTACGGTGCGATCCAGGCTCTCAACGGCGTCAGTATCGAGGTCAACAAGGGAGAGATCGTGTCCATCATCGGCTCAAACGGGGCCGGCAAGAGCACGCTCCTACGCACGGTCAGCGGGCTGCTCCGGCCTAGGACGGGGTCGATCGACTTCCAGGGCACGGACCTCACTTCTCTGAGCCCGGACAAGATCGTGCAACACGGGATCAGCCAGGCACCAGAGGGCCGTCGCATCTTCACCAACATGAGCGTCTACGAGAACCTGCAACTCGGCGCCTATACGAGGACCGACGACCAGATCGACAACGACATGCAAAGGGTGACCGGGCACTTCCCCAGGATCCAGGAGCGCCTCCGCCAGAGCGCGGGAACCCTCTCGGGAGGTGAGCAGCAGATGCTCGCCATCTGCCGCGCGCTCATGTCCAAGCCAAAACTCATCCTGCTCGATGAGCCGAGCATGGGCCTAGCACCCAACCTCGTCACAGAGATCTTTGCGATCATCGGCGAACTCAACTCCGACGGCACCACAGTCCTCCTCGTCGAGCAGAACGCGCACCGCGCACTGGAGATCGCGCACCGCGCCTATGTCCTCGAAACCGGCAACGTCGTGCTCTCCGACACCGGCAGGGCGCTGCTCACCAACCCCAAGGTCAAAGAGGCTTACCTGGGAGGCTAGCGTTGAAAGGTGCGAGCCTCGCTCCGCTCGAAGATTCGCACATCGATCAGATCCTCTTGATCGAGAAGAGCGCGAACGGATCACCCTGGTCGCGAAAGTCGTTCGAGCAGGAGATCGGCCACGAGCCCTCCGAGTTCATCGTCGCCAAGAAGGACGGCCGCGTGATCGGGTACGCGGGCGCATGGATCGTAGCGGACGAGTGCCACATCACCACCGTCGCCGTCGCCGAGGAGTTCAGGCGGCAGGGCCTCGGCAAGCGACTGATCGTTGAACTGCTCGAGCGGAGCAGGGACCGCGGAGCGCTTTGCGCCACGCTCGAGGTCCGTGCGGGCAACGCTGCCGCCATCGCGCTCTACGATGGGCTCGGCTTCCGATCGGCAGGAAGGCGCAAGGCGTACTATCCGAACAACCGCGAGGACGCCGTCATCATGTGGCTCAACGATCTGGAAGGCTGGAAGCCTTGACGACCTTCCCCGGGCTCGTACTGGGCATCGAAACGAGTTGCGACGAGACAAGCGCCGCGCTCCTAGAAGGAACCGCCGTCCTGACCAACGTCGTCTCCTCGCAGGCCCAACTCCACAAGAAGTGGGGCGGCGTCGTGCCCGAGGCCGCTGCACGCGCCCACGTCGAGGCGGTCCTCCCAGTCCTCAGCGAGGCTCTCGGTGAGAAGCGACCGGACGCGGTCGCCGTCACAAACCGGCCCGGCCTCATCGGCGCGCTCAGCGTCGGGCTCACCGCCGCAAAGTCGCTCGCGACCGCGTGGCGGGTTCCGCTCGTCGGCGTCCACCACCTCGAGGGGCACATCCTCAGCCCGATGCTCAACGGTCGCGCAGTCCCCTTCCCCCACCTCTGCCTCGTGGTCTCGGGCGGCCACACAGAAATCGTCGACGTCCGCGCGCCCGGCGACTATGCGGTCCTCGGGCAGACCATCGACGATGCCGCGGGCGAGGCGTTCGACAAGGGCGCGAGAGTCCTCGGGCTCGGCTACCCTGGCGGCCGCGCCGTGCAAGAGGCGGCAAAGGACGGCGATCCGGACCGCTACCCGCTGCCGAGGGCGCTCAAAAAAGATCCGTTCAACCTCTCCTTCAGCGGCCTCAAGACCGCGGTCCTGCGCCTAGCGCAAAAGGAGGGCCCGAAGATCAGCGTTCCCGACGCAGCCGCGAGCCTACAGGCGGCGATCGTCGACGCCCTCGTGCAAAAGGTCTCAAACGCGCTGGAGGAGACCGGTCACCGCGCGCTCACGCTCGTCGGCGGCGTCGCCGCGAACACCTCCCTGCGCGAAGCGCTCGCCCACGAGTGCGTGCTCGGCGGTATCGAGTTCTTCGCTCCGGACATCGAGTTCTGCACCGACAACGCGGCCATGATCGCCCTGGCAGGAAGCCTCCGCCTCGCGGCAGGCGAGAGAGCAGACCTCTGGCTCGACGCGTCGGCCGGTGCGCCCCTGCCTGGGACCGCGTAGAATCCCGGTATGGACGAGCCGCAGGAAAAGGTCGTACTGGTCTCAAAGTCGACGCGCAACCTGATCTTCGGGACGGGCCTGGTCGCAGTCCTCATCATTGTCACGTCCTGGGCCGGCAGCATCTTTACCGAGAACGCAAAGCGCGAGGCCCTCGCCGCCGACGTCCAGGCGCTCGCGGCGAGCCTCAAGACCCCAATGCTCGAGACCATGGCCATGAAGAACGCGACGGCGCGCGCAAGGCTCAAGACAATCGCCGTCGAGGTCGCCAAGGCGGGCGGCTATACGTCGCTCGTCATCGCCGACTCGCGCGGCGTCATCCTGGCGACTACGACCGGAAAACTCGAACCCAAGACCGTCGACCTCAAGACGCTTTCAAAGGCTTCGGCGAAGGTGGAGAGGCGCGACGTCGGGCTCTGGGCCGCCGCGCCGATCCTTCTCGGCGGAGAGCCGATCGGCTACGTGCTCGTCCAGACGGATCGCTAGCGTCGAGGGTGCGCCTTCTCGTACTTCCGGCGCACCTCTTGCAAGTCGAGTTGCGTGTAGACCTGCGTCGTCGCGATCGACGCGTGCCCCAGCAGTTCCTGCACAGCGCGCAGATCGGCACCGCCCTGCAAAAGGTGGACGGCATAAGTGTGCCGTAGCGTGTGCGGCCCGATCTTCCGCTTGATCCCCGCCGCCTTCGCGTGCTTCTGGAGGACCAGGTACGCGCTCTGGCGCGAAAGCCGGCCGCCTCGAGCGCCGACGAAGAGGTACGCCGAGGGCTTCTTCAAGAGCGCTTGCCGCGCTTCGCTGATATAAAGTTCCAACCACGGAGTCGTGAGTCGCGGCAGCGGCAGCCACCGCGTCTTGTCGCCCTTCCCTGTCACGCGGAAGGACGCCGTGTCCAAGTCGAGTTCCTCCGTCCTCAGCCCGACGGCCTCGCTCACGCGCAGACCCGCGCCGTAGACCAGTTCCATCAGCGCGCGGTCGCGCAGGCCCACGGGGGTAGCGACGTCCGGCTGGGCGAGCAACGCCCGCAGTTCGTCGATCGTGAGCGCCTTCGGCAGGCGCCTGGGCCGCTTGACGCCAGTCAGCGCAGGCAGATCGGCCTCAGGGCCTTCACCTCTTCGCTTCAAATACTTCAAGAAGGACCGCAGGCTGCTCGTCCTGCGCATGACGGTCGCCGGCTTGAGCCCCGCCAACGACGACTGGAAGCCAACGATCTGCGAGGCGGTCAGCGACCGCCAGCCGGAAAGCCCGGCCGCCGAAAAGTGCTCAACCGCCTTCGCCAGGTCGTTGCGGTACGCCGCTACCGTGTGGCGGCTGGCGCCCCGGTCGACCCCGATGTGGTCGAGGAACCGTTCGATGGGCTCTGTGAGTCTGTCTTTCGCTTCCAAACCGTAACCTCAGGACGAATGTAGGCCAGATCGTGCGGCAGAACTGTACCGCTGAATACAGAAGGCGGGACCGCCGCCTGCTGCCCTCGAACTTTCACCAGGTCGTACTCCGTCCTCAGAGTGTCCATGAACTCCTCGGCCCGTCCGAGCTGGGGCTCAAACCCTTTCGGCGGGCTGGGGAGTTTTTTCATCCGGTTGTAGTCCCCGATCTCGAAACTCGAGAGAACGACGTAGTCGGGCTTGTCCTCGGTCAGCAGCCGGACGTCGAAGTCCACCCTGTCCCGCGGGTCGGCGGGCACGTACCTCAGTACCTTCGGCCGCGTCGCTGCCTGCATCCACGAGTAACGCCGCTCGAAACTGCCCGGCTCGCTCTCGATCCATGGTCCGGCGGCTGTCTGCGGATAGAACGGCGGTGTATAGAACCATGGATCGGTCGCCAGGCCCACGGACGTACTGTCGGAGGAGGCGTTGCGGATCTCCAGCGCGGTCTCGTCGCGCGGGTCGGGTTCGACCATCCACTGCGTCACACGCACAGTCATGGCCAACCCGCCGCCAAAAAGCCCGCCGAGCCCGAGGATGCACACGAACATCAGCGGCGCCTTCACCATTGCCTTCGGGTGGATGTGCGCCCTGGAGACGAGCCACCCAAAGCCGACAGCGAGAGCAGGCAGCAGTGGGAACACGTACCGCATGAACTTCACCTCTGCCCTACCGATCAAGATGTAATAGGCGAGCGAGAATGCCAGCAGCGCGACCGCCCACGCGTGCCTCTTGAGTGTGGCCCGAACCAGTCCTGCAATCCCGCCGACGACCATCACCATCCCCATCGCGACAAAGAGGTTCCATACGTTGAAGATGAATCCGCTCGGCGTCCCGGCGAACACCGCGCCGTGCCCTGTCTGCGTGTGCGTCATCTCATATCGGAAGTCCCGCAGGAAAGCGTGCGAGTCGAGCAGCGCCCCAGGCGTAGCAAGAAAGAAGACGACGACAGCAGCCAGTACGCCGAGCCCCAGCGCCTTCCACCTCGCCGTGCGCCTGTCCAGCACGACGACCACCAGAAGCGCGACCAAAGCGAAGATCCCCGTGTACTTCGTCCCCGCGCTGAGCCCCGCGAACACCCCACTCAGCACTGCCAACCGCAAGTAGAGCCTGTCATCGGGAAGCGGATCGTCGCCCGACGGCAACAGACGTAGCGCAAAGTACAGCGACACCACCAAGAAGAACGTCGCCAGCACGTCCACGGTCTGAAACCGCGAGTGCACGACGTGCCCCGGCGCAAAGGAGAGGGCCGCCGCCCCGAACAAAGACCCGAGCATTCCCGCGCGGGGCAGAAGGATCAGGAACACGATCCACACCGTCGCCGCGCCCGCTAGCGCGCTCAGCACGCGCCCGACGAGGTCAAAACGACCGATCGCCATCCACGTCTCCTTCGCCGAACTGTCCTTCGGCCCCGCGCCGTACGCCGAGGCCACGTCTGTTGAAACTCGGAGCAGCGTCAGGTACAGAGTGCCGTAGTTGTAGAACCCGGGCGTGAACTTCCCTTTTGCCGGCTCCACCCGCTGCGAGTAGCCGAAGATAACCGGCTCGTCCGGGTGGTACGACTGCTCGTGCAGGTCGTTGGGCAGGCCCCAGCCGATTCCGATCAGCCGTATGAGCAAGGAAACGACGAAGACGCAAAGCCCGATGAGAAGTACCTTGCGCCGCCCGACCGTCATTGCCGCCTACTTCATTGAGACCAGTTTGAGAGTCGTCCGCCCGCGAATGTTCTGCTCTTCATAAGGGACGTTCGGGATGTCAGTGATCTCGACGATGAGCGAGCCTTGGGAAGTCGCACGCGCAGCAAGCGTGTTGTTCGTCTTCGGATCAAGGTCGAAGTCGATGTGCGCCTTGAGTTTCAACTTGAGTCCGCGCAAGTGGCTCTCTCTCGGCGTCTCCTCCACCATGTCGTTGTACCATGGGGCGATGTCGGTGTTGAGGTCGAGGTCCGCTGTCACCCGTCGAACCTTTTGGCCGTCCGAATTGTCGACGAGTCCGACGTACGTATAGAGATAGTCCAGTCTCTGCGGCACCATCTTGCCCTTCTTCCCTTCCAGTTTCTGCGGCTGGTACGAGGCCGTCACCTTCCACGTGTCGCCCGGCTCAACCTCCAAGAGAGGCAGCCGCGGGCCGAAGTCGATCGAAGTGTCCGCGTTGCCGATGAAGATCGCCAACTGGTACAGGCTCTGGATAAAGCCGCCCATCGCCAACTGGGCGGGCGCGGGCCCGCCGACGACGTAGAGTCCGCCGCCGCCGCCACCGCCCTTCTTGTCCTTGTCCTTGTCCTCGTCCTTCTTCTTTGGCGTCAGATCCTGCAGGTCGGTGATGGCGTTGATGGGCGACATCGACATGACGTAGTGCTCGTCGAGTTTCTCGACCTTGGTGATCGGTGGGTGCTCCGCGGTCTCGCCGTCCGTCACCGTGACCTCCGGCCTCTTGTAGTCGACCTTGGCGAATCCCTCGCTGGTGACGTCGCCGACGTCCATCGTGTACTGGTACTGGTTCCTCGTGCTTTCCGGGATGAAGATCGACGTGTTGTAGTTGCGCGACTCGACCTGGAGCCTCGTCTTCACCTCGTAGGTCAGTTTCGTGTTCGGCTTCCACTGCCTGTAGAGTTCGATCGAGTCCTGCTGCTGGACAACGGCGGACAGGATGAGAGCGGTCAGCATAGATTCACCTTTAGAGCGGCCACTAATATATTAACGTAAAACTTGCTTCGAAATTACAAGCCGCTGGATTTCGCTGCAACCCTCGCCGATTTCGGTGAGTTTCGCGTCTCTCCACAGTTTTTCTACGAGGTAGTCGAACGTCATGCCCCGCCCGCCGTGGATCTGGATCGCGCGGTTCGTGGCCCGGTTCGCGGTCTCGCTCGCGAACAGTTTCGCCATCGAACTGATCTTCACCACGTCCTGCCCCCTGTCGTACATCGTAGCGCCGCGGTGCAACAGCCCGCGCGCCGCCTCGATCTCCATGGCGCTGTCTGCGATCATGTTCTGGACCGACTGCATGTCGGCCAGACGCCTGTTGAACTGTTCGCGCTGCTTGCTGTACTCCACGCAGAGTTCGAACGCCTTCTCTGCGATGCCCAGCGCCATCCCCGCGATCCCCAAACG
>OBLQ010000236.1_pt1 | contig 20618 bp, 24 predicted proteins | sample 1519881 | NCBI WGS metagenome assembly OBLQ01 (sample SAMN01911456, study PRJEB22533) | soil metagenome | biome: Soil | place: Malaysia | collected 2012-04-30 | depth DG_metagenome m | reverse complement strand
CGATGATCGGCTGGATCCTTCATGCAACGGGTCGCGACCCGACCGTCATGAATGGCGCGGTCATGAAGAATTTCGTTTCGGAGGCAGCGCCCTTTGCGAGCGCGCTTGTCGGCTCCGGCGGCGTCTTTGTCAGCGAGGTCGATGAGAGCGACGGGTCGATCGCGAATTTTGATCCCAAGATCGCTGTCGTCACGAATATCTCGCTCGATCACAAGACGATGGACGAGCTTCGCGGTCTCTTCAGCACATTCGCCGAGAACGCGGAAACCGCCATTCTGAACGCCGATAACGCTGAGACGGCGATGCTTGCCGAGAAAGCCGCTCGCCGTCGGCGGATCACATTCGGCGTCGAGCATGGCGACGCCGACTTCGCGGCGGCCGATATCGAACCGCGGCCGTTCGGCGTTGCGTTCTCCGTACTCGATCGGGCGGACGGCGCGCGCGCCGCCGTTTTGCTCAAAATGCCGGGCCGCCACAATGTGGCGAACGCCCTTGCCGCCATTGCGGCGGCGAAGGCTTGCGGCGCGACCTTCACCGAAGCCGCCGGCGCGCTCAATGATTTTGCAGGCGTTCGTCGCCGGCTTGAGTTCGTCGGCGAGCGGGCCGGCGTAACGGTGATCGACGATTTTGCGCACAATCCCGACAAGATCAGGGCGAGTCTTCAGACGCTGCACGAATTTCCGGGCCGGCTCCTCGTCATGTTCCAGCCGCATGGCTACGGGCCCCTCGCGAAGATGAAGACGGAATTCATCGACTGTTTTGCCGAAAATCTCGGTAAGGACGACGTTCTCCTGATGCCGAATCCGGCTTATTTCGGCGGGACGGTCGATCGAACAGTGTCGAGCGCCGACATTGCGGCGGCGGTCGCCGTCAGGGGTCGCAAAGCGCTTCATTTTGAGACGAGGGACGAGTGCGGCGCTTTCATTGAAGGCGAGGGGCAATCCGGCGATCGCGTGGTCATCATGGGCGCGCGGGACGATACACTTTCTCACTTTGCGCGCGAAATTCTCGGCCGGCTCAAGTAGAAACGGAGTGTCGCGAGCGCCGCTGTTTCCTAATTGGCAAGCTTTCTATGGGAGCGTCATCGCTGAGATCGGGGCCGCCTCGGCGGCTGGTAGAGGGGAGCGCCATGATCTCAGTATTCGGCATTTATTCCGTCGGCCTCTTGGTCGTTTCGCTCGTCCTGTTCGTTATACGCTATGTAAGGCAGGACCCGCCGGTCATGCCCTATCTCGTGATCGCCTGCGTATGCGCGGTTGGAAATTGGCTCGGAGATCTCGGCGGCGGATGGGCGGCGATGGCGCTTCTCGTCGCCGCGTCGTTTCTTTTCCTGTCCTGCCTTCTTTATCCCGAGCAGGTTCGCCGCCGCGGCGTCAAGGCCGGGGCGCACCAAGACAGGGCGTCGTGATCGCCCGTAAGTCATAATGACCGGAATATTTCGGTCGCGGCCCTGCTAGCGACGGAAGTGCAGCCAGTCGTCGATGCGCGCGAAGATAACGTAAAACGCCGCGAGGACGATCAGGATCAAGAGCGCCACCTGAATCTGCGCATCGGCGCGGTGCTTTTCTGCAAGGGACATGGGCGGCGCTTTGGCGGTCTCGGTGGCCGTCGTTGTTGTTGTCGTCGTCGCGTTCGACGCGCCCGTGTCGCCATTCGTCTTCGTCACCGGCGCGCCCGCTTTGGTCAGTTCTTCGGCGTTGTTGCGCCCGAGCGTTGAGGCCGCAACGCCGGCGCCGCCCGCAACGGTCGCGCCTTGCACGGTCCGGCTCCCGGCGAGATTGCCGCGGCGCGGCGTATCCTCGATCGGCGTCAGGCGCGAATTTTCGGAGACCTTGGACTTATCGCCGACGATCGGCGGATTGGTCGGCGAAAGAAAGAGAGCGCTCTCGGCGGCGCGCCGACGGGTGAGGCCTGCGACCGGCCGCAGGACGCCGTCGACCGTCGCCTTATTCCACCAGCCGATCGCTTCGGCGGCGCCCGTCCGGTCGCCCTTGTTCAAACGCGCCCTGGCGGTTGAATTCTTGAAGGCGTTTTCGCCTACATTGTAGATGAAGGAGACCAGCGCATCGAACTCGTTCTGATTGAGCGGCGTCTTGACCAGACGCCCGACAGCGTCCTCCCGCGGCTTCAAATCCTTCCTGAGAAGATCGTCCGCCTCGGCGTCGGAGATCTTCATGCCGGGCTTCACGTCGGGGCCCGTGTGGCCGTAGCCAATGGTCCAAATCCCCGCGATATCCTGATAGGCCGCGAGTTCCTTGCCCTCGAACCGCTTGATGAGGTCGACGCCAGCTTCAGAAATCTTCATACCGAGATGTCCCCAATGCAGTCAGTCTACCGCCAAAATGGCGGCGAGCGTAAGGCGCGCCCGCCCGATTTCGCCTCAAATCGACTTTATTCCAAATCGTATCCGCCATGCTATGCTCCGCGCTGGGGTATGGCGCCAACCAGGGGTTAACATGCTGAAATCATTAAAGATCGCTGCGGTCGCCACGGCGATTGCGAGTGCGGCCGGCGCGGCGCCGGCGATGGGGCAGACGTCGAACCAGGCGCCGACGGCGAACGCCATCATGGATCTGATTAGCGCCGCCGATGTCGCGTCGATGATGACGGAAATGAATATCTCGACGACGCTCGAAAAGACTGATGACGGCATCCCTTATCTGGTCGCGACGACCGCCGGCGGCGGCGAGTTCCGGTTCGGATTTCTCGGCTGCAAGGACGAGGCGCAAGCGGCGGCCTGTCAAGGCGCTTATGTCGTCGTGATGCTGCCCGCCGGCGGGGCGACCTATGACAGCTTGAACCGCTTCAATGCGTCGGCGTTTGTTGCAACGGCGATCAACGTGCCCGACAACAACGCCATCGCCCTCGGTCGCAACATCTTCATTATCGGCGGACATTCGAGGGCGCTCTTCAAAACGACGGTCGCGTTGTTCCTGCGGGACGTGGCGGGCTACATCAAAGCGAACCTCGGGGCGGCGTCTGTCTCCTTCAGGAAGCCGGCGCAAAGCCCGACGAAGATCTCGCCCGTCCAAGCTGAAGCGGCGCCGAGCGGGCCGATGTCGGTCTTCGGCGTTAGAGACATGAAAAGCTTGGTGTCGATGGCGATCGCCAACACGAATGACGTTGATTTCAACGTGAATTACGAGCCGAGCGAATAGCCGCCGGCAATTAACGTTGAGGGTAAGGCGATTGCGGGCTTGCTCGCGCGAGAAAGCTTTGGCGAGCGTGCTACCGGCCTAGATCGTCGCCGGCGACGAGGCGCAGTCCCGGCGACCCGCTCCTGTCGCCCCGGAGCAGGGCGTGCTGTTCGGCGGCGCGGCGCTCGAAGTCCGCGGTCGTCGTTCTGAGCTGATCGAGAAGCGCTTCCCCGGCGCCGTCGAGGACCGCGCGGTCTGTCGCGACCTCGCGGATTGCTCCGCAATAGGCGGCCGCGAGGCGGGCCTTGTCTTCCTGCATCGGGGCGATCTCGTGCATCTGGCCGGCGGCGAGCAAGGCGTTTTCGCGAACGAAAATCGCTGTCAATTCCTCGGTGAGGGCGATGAGCGTCCTCACGCGTAATTCGGCGTCCTCTGCGACGGAAGCCATGCCGATCTCCAAAGCAGGGCTCTCTGCGATCTGCGCCCGCCCGCGCGTTGTCGCGCAAATGCCTAAACACTCCCGCTTTTCTTTGGACCGTTTCGGAACAATCGCAGTGAGATTCCGTAAACAAGTGTGGACACGGAGTGAATGCGCGGAACGGCCTGCCCCCCGAGCGAATGCAACATGCGCGCCCGGCCGGGGGGGTTCGTTGTTGCGTCGCAGCGACGGCCCCGGAGACAGGCTGGGGCGTCGTGAGGCGCCCTTCGAAATTGCGCAAGTCGTGCGCAGTACGAGCGCCGGAAAGCATTTCTTCAATGGTCGGAATCATAGTGCGCGCCCAAGAAATAGTTTTGGATCGGGCGGGGCGCCGTGCGGTTCAAAGTTTGCTTGAGCAGGCGGAAGCCCGCCGCTATACAGACCGCGCAATCGCCGGAGGGACGGCGTTGCGTAGGACGGCGGGGCGTGTCGTAGCGGGAGTGATTCTGATGTCCGAAGCCGAGGTCGAAGAGTACCGTCCGACTGAGGACGAACCCTTCATGAATGAGCGGCAAAAGGAGTATTTCAGGCGCAAGCTTCTCGATTGGAAAAACGACATTTTGCGCGAAAGCAAGGGCACCCTCGAGCAACTGCAGGAAGACAATCACAATCTGCCGGATCTGACCGACCGCGCCTCAAGCGAAGCGGAAAAGGCGCTGGAGCTCAGAACGCGCGACCGCCAGCGCAAGCTCATCGCCAAGATCGAGGCGGCGCTCCGGCGGATCGAAACGGGCGAGTACGGCTACTGCGAAGAATCGGGCGAGCCGATCGGCCTCCGCCGCCTTGAAGCCCGCCCAATCGCGACGCTCTCCCTCGAAGCGCAGGAGCGTCACGAGCGCCAGGAAAAAGTCCATCGCGACGATTAGGGGCGGCCCTTACGCTGCTTTTTCCGCCATGATCTGGGCGTAGTTGCCGTCCGGGTCCTGAAAGCCCGCCATCCACAATTCGCTTTCCGCCGTCTTATGAATGAGGCGCGGCTCGCTCAAGAAAGCAACGCCCTTCGCCTTGAGACGCCGATAGGCGGCGTCGATGTCGCCGACCCGGTAATAGAGGAAGGAATTCGCCCTGTATTTCGGGTCCGTCGGAACGCCGAGATAGAGACGGACGCCGCCGCAGTCGAAAAAGGCCATGGGTTGGCCGGGCGGCTGAAACAGGAATTTGAGGCCGAGAATGTCCCGGTAAAAGGCGACGGCGCGATCGATATCGTCGACGCTGATGTGGATCTGGCCGATCCCCTGGATGGCGTCGCCCGGTTTTGTCTGTTGCATTGGCGCGGTCCTTCGCTTATCTCATTAACATCATCAACTATTAACACTGTTAAATATAATGTCAACCCCTCCGCTTCCCTCCGGGCTCGCTGATACGCCTGAGACCCGCGCCGCGAATGCGCTGCACTCCTTATCGATTCATCTCTTGCGGCGCGCGCGCGCCGCCGATCGCGCAACGGGGCTCAATGCGGAGCGGCTGTCCGTTTTGTCCGTGCTCACATTTGCGGGCCCGCAAACGATCGGCGCGCTGGCGGCGATCGAAGGCGTATCGGCGCCGGCTATATCGCGGATTGTCTCGGCGCTCGAGACGCTAGGCCTCGTCCTGCGCCAGCGCACGGATTTGGACCGGCGGTCGGTGACCGTCCAGGCGTCCGCCAAAGGGCGAAAGCTGGTCGAACGCGGCAGAAAGGGCCGAATCGAAATCATCGCCGAGATGTTTGAGGCATTGGACCGAACGGATCTCGCTATTCTGAACGACGTCGCGCGCGTTCTCGAAAAGCTGGAGACGAACACGCAGCGATGATGGGGAGGGACCCGGAGAAATGCAAAGACGGCGGGCTTTCACCGCCGTTAACGCAATCGCGAATGCGGCCGCCGCCAGAATCCGGAATATTGCGATCCGCGCAAAGACTTTCAGAGGGCGGCGGCGATCTTCGATGCTATTTCGGTGAGCGCCGCCTCATCGGCGGGCGCGCCGCCGGCATGCGGGCGTAATGGTTTGCCGGCGTAGATCGGAACAATGTGGAAGTGAATGTGGAACACGGTCTGGCCCGCATCCGGTCCGTTGAACTGGATGACGCGCAGGCCGTCGGGGCGCAGAGCCCTGTCGATGGCTTTCGCAACTTTCTGAACGCCGGCAGTGAGCGTCGCCAATTCGTCGGGGTCGATGTCGAAAATCATCGTCGCCTTGGCGCGCTTTGGAATGACGAGCGCATGACCTTCTGATTGCGGAAAAATGTCCATGAAGGCGAGGATCGCGTCGTCCTCGTAAATCTTGATGCAGGGCAGGTCGCGGCGCAGAATTTTCGCGAAGATATTGTCGGGGTCGTATTTTTGGCGTTCAGTCATCAGCTTGCTTCGCTTTCCGGCGGCGGCGGTGAGGCGTTAATCTCGGCCAGCAGACGTTTGGCCGCAAGGACCTGTTCGGCAGGCGCGACGACGCGATAGCCGTTGAAGCGAAATCCGCCCGGCAATACGGAATGCATATGAGCGTCCGCTAGCTCGGCGTCGATTCCGTTTGCCTGAAGGAAGCCGACCATGACATTGGCTTCCGCAAGGCTCTGACATTCTTCGATCTCGCCCCTCGACATAGTTCATTCCTTCCTGAAGGGCGCAAAGTCGCCGAGCATTTCGATTTCCTCGGCATTCTGCGTCCGCTCCGCATCGAGATAGCGCGCGATCGCGGCGCGAAGACCGGGATCAGCGATCCAGTGCGCCGAGCGCGTTTCGACGGGCTCATAGCCGCGGGCGATCTTGTGTTCTCCCTGCGCGCCGGCTTCGACGCGCGCCAGCTTCATTGCAATCGCGTAGTCGATCGCCTGATGATAGCAGAGCTCAAAATGGAGGAAAGGATAGTCCTCCCTACAGCCCCAATAACGGCCATAGAGCGCGTCGCCGCCGATGAAGTTAAGCGCCCCGGCGATCGGCTTGCCGGCGCGTTCGGCGATAATGAGCAAAATTTTGTCGGCCATGCGCTCGCCGACAAGACTGAAGAAGCGCCTTGTCAGATAAGGCCGGCCCCATTTTCGCGATCCCGTGTCCTGATAGAAAGTCCAGAAGGCGTCCCAGTGCGCCTCGCTGATGTCGGCGCCGGTTATATGGCGGATGACGAGTCCGCTCTCGGCGATGGTTTTGCGCTCGCGCCGGATCGCTTTTCTCTTGCGCGAGGCAAGCGCAGCCAGGAAATCGTCGAATGATTCATAGCCGCGGTTGAACCAGTGGTACTGCACGCCGCGGCGCGGCAGGAAACCAAGGTCCTGCAGGATGCGGTCTTCGTCTTCCGGCAAGAAATTGACGTGAATGGATGAGGCGGCGGTCTTCTTCGCCGCTTCGATGAACGCCGCCCCGAGCGCGCGCTTTTGCGCCGCTCCGGCGGCGAGAAGGCGGGGCCCCGGGACCGGCGTGAACGGCGTTGCAGAAAGCAGCTTTGGATAATAACGCCCGCCGGCGCGCATATAAGCGTCCGCCCAGTGATGGTCGAACACATATTCACCCTGACTGTGGCTCTTCAGATAGAGGGGAGCGACGCCGCTGATCCGGCCGCCTTCCTTGAGAACGAGATGAAAGACGCCCCAGCCGGTTGAGGGATCGACCGATCCTGACTCTTCGAGCGCGCACAGGAAATCATAAGAGGCGAAGGGGTGATAAGTCGTGCGGTCTGCATTGGCGCACGCATCCCATGCGGACCGGCCGATGTCGCGGATCGACGAGACCGTCCGCGCCAGGACCGTATCGCTCCCGTCCGCCATCAGGCGATCTCGAAAACGCCGTCGACCTCGACCGCGGCGCCCTTGGGAAGGCTGGGCGCTCCGACCGAGGTGCGGGCGTGCCGCCCCAACTCGCCGAACACGGCGATCATGAGATCCGAAGCGCCGTTCGCCACTTTCGGCTGGTCGACGAAATCCGGCGCCGAATTGACAAAAACGCCAAGCCTGACGACGCGCCGCACGCGGTCGAGATCGCCTTCGGTCGCCGCCGAGAGATGGCCGAGCAAATTGATCCCGCAGGCCCGGGCCGCATCGATGCCGGCCTCGATCGTCAAGCCCGCGCCGAGCTTGCCGCGAATGAGACCGTCGGGCCCGAAAGAGAGCTGTCCTGAAATGAAGACGAGATGGCCGACGATGATATAGGGCGCATAGTTCGCCACCGGCGGGGAAGGGGGCGGCAGAGCGATCGCGAGATCGGCGAGTTTGCGACTGATGCGGCCCATATATTGCTGCTCCTTTTGCTGGATGTGAGATAGCTCGCGCGCGACCCGTCTTCAATCGCGGTCGGTTCGCAATGTCCGGCCCGCCGCTATCGCCTTGTCGCCGAATTTCTCGCGGATCTTGTCGATCGCTTTTTCCTGCGCCGCGAATTTCTTCTCCGGGCGGTCGAATAGCTCGGACTGGGCTGCGTCGGCGTCCGGCGAGAGATCGGAATAGCCAATCCCGATTAGCCGGAACGCTGCGCCGTCCGCGGCGGCGGCAAGGAGCGGGCGCGCTGCGGCGAAGGCCGATCGCGCCAGATTGCTCGGGCCGTCCAATGTCGCACGCCGGGTCAGCGTCTTGAAGTCAGCGGTCTTCAGTTTCAAGGTTACGACGCGGCCGGCGAGGCCTTTCGCCTTCATGCGCGTCGACAATGTCTCGCAAAGCTCCCACAATCGGTCTTCGAGCCATTTCGGATCGCGCATATCGCGGTCGAAAGTGGTTTCGCTGGAAACGCTTTTCGTTTCGCGGTGGGCGACGACAGGTCGTGCATCCTCCCCGCGCGACAGACGCGCAAGTCTGAGGCCGATCTCGCCATAGCGCTTCGCAAGCGCGCCTTCGTCCAAGCCTTGGAGCTGTCCGATCATTGTAAGGCCGTCGGCTTCGAGACGCGCCGCCATCGCTTCGCCGACGCCCCAGATCAGCCGGATGGGGCGGCGGGCGAGAAAGGAGGCGGCTTCGGCGCTCCCGATCACGCTGAAGCCGCGCGGCTTGTCGAGATCGGAAGCGATCTTGGCGAGAAATTTATTGCAGCTGAGGCCGATCGAGACGGTGACGCCGATGTCTCTTTCAATTTCGTTCTGGAGGCGGGCGAGCGCCTTCGCCGGCGCCATTGCATGGACGCGCGCGGTTCCGGCGAGTTCCATGAACGCCTCATCGATCGACAAAGGCTCAACGAGCGGCGTCAACGTCTCCATGCGACGGCGCACCTCTCGTCCGACCTCGGCGTACTTCGCCATGTTCGGTTTAATGACGACGGCGTCCGGGCAGGCCTTCAGCGCTTTGAACATCGGCATCGCCGAGCGCACGCCGTAAGTGCGCGCCACATAGCAACAGGTCGAAACAACCCCTCGCGCGCCGCCGCCGACAATCACCGGCCGATCGGCGAGCGCCGGATTATCGCGCTTTTCAATCGCCGCATAAAAAGCGTCGCAGTCGAGATGGGCGACCGAAAGGGCGAAGATCTCAGGGTGGGCGATGAGTCGGCGCGAGCCGCAGTCAAGGCAGCGACCCCCGGCCGCCCAGCGCTCCGAGAGGCAGTCGCGGCAAAACCCTGTTTTATTCGTTTTTTCAGGCACTTATGGCCATCGATGTCGGCGCGGCGCGAGCTCGGCCCGCGGGTCTCCAGGAGACGATAAACATTCAATTAATACCTTCTGAGCGATAGTCGCGGAAGCGTTCACCCTAGGTCTCGTGAACGTCGGTCGAAGGCTTAAAATGGTTGCGATGGAAAAGCTGGACCTGACGGCGCTCGCCAAGACCGTCCTTATTGTCGAGGACAATGAGCTGAACATGAAGCTGTTTCATGATCTGCTCGAGGCGCATGGCTATGAGACGCTGCAGGCCCGGACCGGCCCTGAGGCCCTGGCGCTCGCCGAAGAGCACAGGCCGGACCTTATCCTTATGGATATTCAGCTGCCGGAAATTTCAGGGCTACAGGTCACGCAACAAATTAAGAAAAGCGAAACGCTTTCGACCATTCCGGTCATCGCGGTTACAGCTTTCGCCATGAAGGGCGACGAAGAGCGCATCCGGGCGGGAGGCTGCGAGGACTATATCGCCAAGCCGATATCGGTCGTCGAGTTTCTTGAGAAAGTGAAAAGGTATTTGGACTAGGTTCAATTCGCCGAGACTTGAACCCAGTTTACGGGGGGCCCATGACGGCGCGCGTTTTGGTCGTCGATGATCTCGAGCCTAACGTCAAACTGCTCGAAGCCAAGCTGCGAGCGGAGTATTTTGACGTGATCGGCGCGCTTTCCGGCCAGGAAGCGATCGAGAAAGCCAAGTCCGAGCAACCGGACATCGTCCTGCTTGACGTGATGATGCCAGGCATGGACGGGTTCGAAGCTTGCCGGATTATTAAGCAAACGCCGGAGACGGCGCATATCCCGGTCGTCATGGTGACGGCGCTCGAGCAGCAGGCCGACCGCGTCGCCGGGCTCGAAGCGGGCGCTGACGACTTCCTGACGAAGCCGGTCGAGGATGTCGCGCTGTTCGCGCGCGTCAGAAGTCTCACCCGTCTCAAAATGATGACGGACGAGCTGAGGCTGCGCTATGCGACTGGCAAGGGGCTCGGCGTCGTCGAGAATATCGACGTCGACGGCGTCCTCGAGAAGGGCGACAAACCGCGCATCCTGGTGATCGACGATCAGGCCGATCAGGCCGAGCGGATGAAGTCAAGCCTCGGCCCGGATTACCTGATCTCGGTCGAAGCCGACCCCGAGGTCGCGCTGAGCCGGGTCCGCACAGCCGATTTCGACCTCGTCATTGTCAACATGGCGCTCGAGTCCATGGATCCGCTGCGCCTTTGCTCTTCGGTTCGCTCCTTTGAGGAAACGCGGCTGACGCCGATCTTGGCGATCGTTCGCCAGGGCGACACGCGCAAACTCGTCCGCGCGCTCGACATCGGGGTCAACGACTATCTGACGCGGCCCGTCGAGAAGAACGAGCTGACGGCGCGCGTCAACACGCAGATCAAGCGCAAGCGCTATGTCGACCAGTTGCGCTCGTCCTTCCAGGCGAGCCTTGAGATGGCGGTCACCGACCAGCTCACCGGTCTTTATAACCGCCGCTATCTGGCGAGCCACCTTTCCGCAATGTTCGACCGCGCCTTCTGGACCGGCCGGCCGCTCTCGGTGATGATCCTCGACATCGACCACTTCAAGGCGGTCAATGACACCTATGGCCATGATGTCGGCGACAAGGTCATCCAGGACTTCGCCGAACGAATTCGCTCGTCGGTGCGGGGCATCGATCTTGCCTGTCGTTATGGGGGCGAGGAGTTTCTGATCGCGATGCCGGATACGGAAAAGGACTTCGCCCGCGTCGTCGCCGAGCGCTTGCGCCAGGAAATCGCCGCGCATGGCGTTACCGTGAATGGCGGGCGCGATCAGCTGAACGTCACGGTGTCGATCGGCATCGCGTCGACCGAAGATGGCGACAAAGACGACACCGCGCAGAAGCTGATCAAGCGCGCCGATCAGGCGCTCTATCTCGCCAAAGCGGGCGGTCGCAACAAGGTCATCCTCGACGCGGCGTAAGAAAGCGAAAGCGCTCACGCTTCTTCGTAATACGCAATGGCGTCCGCTTCGAATTTCTCATAGTCGCCGCCATAGGCCGCTATCTCGGGCCCGTCCCAGTGCTTTGCAACCTGGCGGCGATTGATAAGGACGACTTCATCGCACCATTGGAACAATATCTGCAGGAAGTGTGAGCAAACCAGAACGAGGCTTCCTGAAGAGGCGATATTACGGAAGAACGCTTTCATCGCCCGTAACGCGACAATGTCGAGGCCATTAAAAATTTCGTCATAGATATAGATTGCGGCGGACTCGTTAAGGCTTGCGAGGACGGAAAGCTTTTTCAGCGTCCCATGCGAATAGGTTTTCATCGCAGCGTCGAGGGAGGACCCAAGGCCAAGAATATTCGCGAGCTCAGCTTGAATAGGCGTGAGGGGTCGATAGCCTTCCACCGCGCCGACAAGGTTCAGATAGTCCCATCCGGAGATGTTTAATGTCGGTCCGGTTGGAACGCTCGCCATCGAAATGACGGCGCGGGTCGCCAAGATGTTTTCGATGACGCTTCGACCGCAAACGCGGATCGACCCTCCCGAATAGGCAAGTCGCCCCGCCGCCGCTTCCATCCATGTCGTCTTGCCGGCGCCGTTCGGCCCTATGATCCCGATGATTCGGCCAGCGTGCAGCGAAATGCTGACCTTATCGAGGACAAGCGCGCCTCCTCGCCGCACGGTAAGCTCGTTACATTCGAGAACCGCCTGCGTCACGTCCGTTGCACCAATCTCTTCGCCCGAGCGTAGAAGAACGCAGGCGCCACGACGAGCCACAAAAGCCCGAACGGTCCGAAAAATTGAAACCCGATCACTGCGCCCGTCGCAAGCGATAGATAGAGTCGAAGCGCGCTCATTGGATTCATATAGGTGCAGATGCGCATGACGAATCGAATAGGGATGGCGGCGACGACAGCGATGGTCGTTGCAATCACGCCGCCGGGCTGGTCCCAGAAAAAGCTTATCATAACGCCGAATGCAACGACGACGGCGACGAACGGCCAAATGAAGATCATCAATACGCGGTAAAAGCGCCGGCCCGAAAAAGCGATGCGCTCATCGAATATCAACTCGGGCATGTCGACTATTTCGGCCAGGAGAACGGTCGTTATGGCAAGCGTCACAAGAAATCCAAATTTGTTCCCTTGAACCGTCATTGCTGCCGCGACAATCGCCGAAATAAGCAGAACGAAGACGAGCGAAATCATGCGCAATCGTTGCGACAACGCAGCGCGGGCTTGCGCGCGAAGCGAGCTCATCGCCGAAAGAAGCGGGCGCAATGCGGTCGTCTTCGCGGCCGGCCGGACCAATCCCGAGGCTCGGCCAGCGTTGCGACCCAACGATCGCCTCATGCCCAGATCGAACATGGCGAGAAAATCGCGGGTCATCTTCGAATGCTGGATAGGGACGGCCTTGATCGATTGCCTCAAGACGTAGACGGCGGCGGCAAGACAGAACCCCGCCGCGACAGCGATGGCGGGGGCGGCGAGACCGCCAGTTTTTTGAGCGCAAAGCGACGCAAAGAGATGATTATGCGCAATTGTGACACCGGCTGCAAAAAACGCCCACGTCGCCGCCTCGGCGAAGGAAGCGCCGAATTTCGCTCCAAATCCGTAGCGGTCGAAAATGGGCTCTTGATAAAGCCGGCGCATGACAAGCCGCAGCGCTAGAAGCGCTGCAGCGAAGGCTGTCAATCCGGCGACGATGGGGCCGGCCGCCAACGATGCGGCGAGGTCTTCACGGGGGCAAAGAGATGAGTAGTTCGAAGCAATATAAGCGTTGAGGCCAAGAAAGAGGCCGAAAAAAATCGCGCCGGTCTTCATGGGGCCGGAGCGCAACTTTCCGCGGCGGAGAACGCCCGCAGCGCCAAGACGCCAAAGCCAATAGCTTTTGAACAGGCTGACGATAGGCGGCGACGAATCTTGATTGTCCGGGGGCATGTCTCTCATTGGCCCCCTCGCTCAAAGATCGCCGCGCCGATCCTACTTAATTTTGCCTTCCTTGAACTCGACGTGCTTCTTCGCGACCGGGTCGTATTTCTTGAGAACGAGCTTTTCGGTCATCGTCCGCGTGTTCTTCTTGGTGACGTAGAAGAACCCCGTGCCGGCGGTCGAGTTGAGGCGAATTTTGACGGTCGTCGGTTTGGCCATGGAGCTTCTCGCAGCGCGGAAATCGGACGGGCCGAGCTAGACGACCCCAGGGCCGGTGTCAAGAACGGCAGGGTCCGGGCGGTCCGCCGCCGCCCGGTCGCCGAAGCCATGCATGCGGTTCGCCCATTGCAGCCCAATGAGCGCGCCCTTGGAGATCGGCAGCAGCCAGATCATGGCGAGGATCATCGCCGGGGCCCAGACGGCGAACTGGAGGCCGAGAGGCGGATCGAAGATTTGCTTAACCGCGAGCGCGAGCGGAATTGCGAGATGGCCAACGATGACGATCGTCACATAGGGCGGAGCGTCATCGGCGCGATGGCCTTCAAGGTCGAGCCCGCAATGGCTGCAGCGCTCCCGCGTTTTCGTATAGCCGGCGAACAGCCGCCCGATACCGCATTCGGGACAGGCCTTGCGCGCGCCGCGCATCATCGCGGCGCGCAGCGACCGTGCGGAAGGTTCGCGCTTGAGGCTTCTCAGTTCGCGCTGAACGCCGCCGCTCATCACAAATTCCTTTCGGGCTATTTGAACTCGACCTTGGCGATCTCATAGGTGCGCGCCCCGCCCGGGGCCGCGACCTCGATCGTTTCGCCCTTCGACTTGCCGATCATCGCGCGCGCGATCGGCGAGGAGACGGAAATCCGTCCAGACTTCACGTCCGCCTCATAGTCGCCGACGATCTGGAACTTCTTCTTTTCTTCCGTGTCCTCATCGATCAGCGTCACCGTCGCGCCGAAGACGATCGTTTTGCCGTTGAGTTTGGAAACGTCGATCACCTGGGCGCGCGTATATTTATCCTCGAGTTCGAGGATCTGGCCTTCGATCCAGCCCTGGCGCTCCTTCGCGGCGTGATACTCGGCGTTTTCCGAGAGGTCGCCATGGGTGCGCGCCTCGGAAATCGCCTGGATCACCGCCGGGCGCTCCTCATTCTTGAGCCGCCGAATCTCGTCCTCAAGCCGTTGGTAACCGGCCGCGGTCATCGGGACCTTATCCATCCTTCCCGCCCTTTCATTCCATCGAAGCGAAAAAAAGAGCGCGGCCGCACGCGGGAACGAGCGGCCGAGCTTCCTCATTAAGACTAAAATAAAGGCGATAGCCGCCGGCTTCAAGCCGGAGAATTCTTATGGGGACTATCAGAATGGCTAAGGATCAAGAGAAATTTCCCAATGATTTCAATGGAGCGCCCAGCCGCCCTTAGATCATTCGTCAGGCGCGAGATGCCGGAGGCGCACGCAAGGACGGCCGCGCCCGCCGCGCATCACCGCGGTCGCCGGGCCGCGAGCGAGGCGAGGAAGCCGATGATTATCGCGGCGAGGAAAGCCCAGTTGATGAGCGATGCGGTGGTGAGTTTGAAGGCGAAGAAGTCCGCGCCTAAATGGACCGTGCCCAAGGTTTTCCGGCCCAACTGCTCGATCAGGAACAGGAGATAGGCGAGCGGGATCATCGCGCGATAGCGGATGAGCGCGAGGAGGGCGAAGAGGCTCAGCACGAGGATGCTGAGGCCCCAGACCGAAAATAGGAAGACGATCTCGGCCGCCGCCCCCGCCGGATAATTGGCGAGATGCACTCGATCGGCTGTTTCAATGATGTAACCGCTCGACGCCCAGGGGTTTAGTCCAGCGACGCTGCCGCCTTGGAGCAGCTTCACGAGCGTCAACGGAATGAGCAGGACAATCCCAATCACGTTGCCCTGGTAGTTGTTGTCGAACTGCTTGGGAAATAGACGGTTCAACATAAGCGCTCACTCCTTTGAGCCATTGTTGTTTTTCGTTCGCAGCGTTCCCCGCCAGCCCGAGTGCGGCGCGCGACGGCCACGCCGTCTCGGCCGATCAGAAATAGGACTGCAAGGGGGCGACCGTCAGTTCGCCCGCCCGCATCGCCTCGATCGCCCTCACCGTCGATAGGGAGCCCGCCGCAGTGGTAATGCAAGGGATTTTCTGGGCGAGGGCGGTGGTGCGGATCGAGCGCGAGTCCTTGATCGACTGCGCCCCCTCAGTTGTGTTGAAGACAAGCTGCACCTCGCCGTTTTTCAAGGCGTCGACGATGTGCGGGCGGCCTTCGAGCACCTTGTTGACGCGCGTGACCTCAAGGCCCTGCGAGCGGAAATAGTCCGCGGTGCCGCCGGTCGCAATGATCTTAAAGCCCATGGCGAGCAGCTTCCTGGCGCCGGGCAGCAAGAGCGGCTTGTCGGAATCCTTCAGCGAAATGAAGACGCAGCCTTCGAGCGGTATTCGCGCGCCAATTCCCAGAAGGCTTTTCGCGCGCGCCTTGTCGAAATCGGAGTCGATTCCCATGACCTCGCCGGTGGAGCGCATTTCCGGGCCGAGCACCGTGTCGACGCCAGGAAAGCGCGAAAAGGGAAACACTACTTCCTTGACGGCGGTGTGGCGCAAAGTCTGCGGCGCAAGGCCGAGTTCGCGGATCTTGGCGCCGGCCATCACTTTCGCGCCAAGTCGCGCGACGGGAACGCCGGTTGTCTTGGCGACAAAGGGAACCGAGCGCGAGGCGCGCGGATTGACTTCGAGCACGTAAATCTCGCCGTCCTTGACGGCATATTGCACATTGACGAGTCCGACGACGCCGAGCTCGAGCGCCATGCGGCGCGTTTCCTCTTCGAGTTCGCGGACCAGCGCGTCCGAAAGCAGATAAGGCGGCAGCGAGCAGGCGCTGTCGCCGGAATGAACGCCCGCCTCCTCGATATGCTCCATGACGCCCGCGATATAGACCTCTTCGCCGTCGGCGATGGCGTCGACATCGACTTCGACCGCATTCTGCAAATACTGATCGAGGAGGAGCGGTTCGTCCTCGGTGATCTCGATCTGCGCGGTCGCCAGATAGCGCCGCAAGGATTCCTCGTCGGGGACAATCTCCATGGCGCGCCCGCCAAGCACATAGGAAGGCCGCGTTACGAGCGGATAGCCGATGGTTGCGGCGATTTCGGGCGCGTCTTCGCGGGAGCTGGCGGTCGCATTATTCGGCTGCCGCAAGCCAAGGCGGCGTATTAATTTCTGGAAGCGCTCGCGGTCTTCCGCGAGATCGATCGCGTCAAAGGGCGTGCCGAGGATCGGAACGCCCTCCGCCTCGAGCGTCGCGGCGAGTTTTAACGGCGTTTGTCCGCCATATTGAACGATGACGCCGAGAAGTTCGCCTTGTTCGCACTCCTTCTCGATGATTTCGAGAACGTCTTCGGCGGTCAACGGTTCGAAATAGAGACGGTCCGAGGTGTCGTAATCGGTCGACACGGTTTCGGGATTGCAGTTCACCATGATCGACTCGACGTCGATTTCGGCAAGAGCAAAAGCCGCATGGCAGCAGCAATAGTCGAACTCGATTCCCTGTCCGATGCGGTTCGGCCCGCCGCCGAGAATGATGACTTTCTTACGCGAGGATGGAGCGGCTTCGCAGGCGACGGCTTCGCCTGCCGGGGGCTCGTAGGCGGAATACATATAGGGCGTCTTCGCCGCGAATTCGGCGGCGCAGGTGTCGATGCGCTTATAGACCGGATGAACGCCCTTCTCGCGGCGAAGCGCGCGCACTTGCATTTCTGTTCCGCCGGCGAGCGCCGCAAGGCGCTTGTCGGAAAAGCCCATGGCCTTCAGGGCGCGCAGACGTTCGGGGTCGGTCGGCAGACCCTCATCCTCGATCCGCCTTTCGGCGGCGACGATTCCTTCGATCTGTTCGAGGAACCACGGATCATATTGCGTGATCATCCGCACCTGCTCGATCGGCAGGCCGTGGCGGAAGGCTTCCGCCGCAACGCGCACGCGGTCCGGCGTCGGCATCGCAAGCGCGGCGCGGAAGGCGTTGGCGTCGTCGCCGAGGCCGAGCCCCGTAATCGAGATCGGATCGAGGCCGGCGAGTCCGGTTTCAAGCGAGCGCAGCGCCTTTTGCAGAGATTCCTGGAACGTGCGGCCGATCGCCATCGCTTCGCCGACCGATTTCATCGCCGTCGTCAGAATGGCGTCGGCGCCCGGAAATTTCTCGAAGGCGAAGCGCGGGATCTTGGTGACGACATAGTCGATGGTCGGTTCGAAGGCGGCGGGCGTCGCGCCGGTGATGTCGTTGTCGAGTTCGTCGAGCGTGTAGCCGACCGCGAGCTTCGCGGCGATTTTCGCAATCGGAAAGCCGGTCGCCTTGGAAGCAAGCGCCGACGAACGCGAGACGCGCGGGTTCATCTCGATGACGACAAGGCGGCCATTGTCCGGATTGACCGCAAACTGAATATTGGACCCGCCGGTCTCGACGCCGATCTCGCGCATCACCGCGATCGCGGCGTTGCGCATGATCTGAAACTCCTTGTCGGTCAAAGTGAGCGCCGGCGCGACCGTGATCGAGTCGCCCGTATGCACGCCCATCGGATCGACATTCTCGATCGAGCAGACAATGATGCAGTTGTCCCTCTTATCGCGGACAACCTCCATCTCGAATTCCTTCCAGCCGAGCAGGCTTTCGTCGATCAACACCTGGCCGACCGGCGAGGCGTCGATCCCTGCGCGAACGATCTGTTCGAATTCCTCGCGGTTATAGGCGACGCCGCCGCCCGTGCCGCCAAGCGTAAAGGCCGGCCGGATGATGGCGGGAAGGCCGATCTCGTCGAGCGCGCGCATCGCTTCAGCAAAGCCCGTCGTGCGGTCGTAGCCGATGATCCTGCCGGCCGCGTTCCTGATCGGCAGGGAGGAGGCGACGGCGGCGCGCGGATTGTCGAGGCCGATCTTCTCCATCGCCGCGCGGAAGAGCCGTCGGTCTTCGGCCTTCTCGATGACGTCGGCGCGCGCGCCGATCATCTCGACGCCATACTGCTCGAGAACGCCGGCCCGCTCGAGATCGAGCGCGCAGTTGAGCGCGGTCTGCCCGCCCATCGTGGGCAGCAGCGCATCCGGGCGTTCGCGGGCGATGATCTTCTCGACGAATTCCGGCGTGATCGGCTCGACATAGGTGGCGTCGGCGAGCTCCGGGTCGGTCATGATCGTCGCCGGGTTCGAATTGACGAGGATCACGCGGTAACCCTCGGCTTTGAGGGCCTTCACGGCCTGCACGCCCGAATAATCGAACTCGCAAGCCTGGCCGATGACGATCGGTCCCGCGCCGATGATCAGGATCGAGGAGATGTCGGTGCGTTTCGGCATGTAAGCTCGCGTGGGCGCACGGCGCGAAGAGCCAGAGGCTCGCGCCCGTTTGCGCGGAAGACTCGAATTGACGGCTAAAGCGGTCTCATAGGCGATGTTGGCCGGCGGCGAAAGGGGCGTGCCGGGGCCGGCCGGACCCCTTGACATGAAACCGTTTGGTTCTATATAAAAGGAAAACCAAAAGGTTTCGCATATGCCCGCGCCCCGCCAAACAGCCCAGCCGGTCTTCCGTGCGCTCGCCGACCCGACAAGGCGGGCGATCCTTTCAATGCTCGCCGAGGGGCCGCGCCCGATCGGCGACATTGCGGCCGAGTTCGACATGACGCGGCCCGCCGTCGCCAAGCATCTCGCGATCCTGCGCGACGGCGATCTCATCCTCGTCGAGGCGAAAGGCCGTGAACGGATCAATCATCTCAACCCGGCGGCGCTCAAAACGGCGGCGGACTGGCTCAGCTATTTCGACCGCTTCTGGGATGAACGTCTCGCAGAACTCAAATCTCTCGTGGAGGAGAAACCATGACCAAACTGACCATCGTCAAGACCGTCTATCTGAAAGCGCCCGCGCATCACGTTTGGCGTTTCCTCACCGAGGCCGACAAGCTGGCGCTATGGTTTCACAAGGGAGAAAAGGATGTGAAGCAGGGCGGCGATTGGGCGCTGGTGACGAACACGCTCGGCAAAGAAGGCGAGCGGCTATGTTACGGCAAGGTTCTCGAAATGAATCCGCCGACGAAGCTCGTGCATACATTCACCCATCAATGGCTGAACGGCGTCGAGACGATCTGCACCTGGCGGCTTGAGGAAGTTCCGGGCGGCACCATTCTGACGCTGACGCATGAGGGCTTTGAGAAGGTCAAGGAGGATGCGTTCGGCATGGCCGCCGATCACGACAAGGGCTGGGACGAGCACTTCATCCGCCTGCGCCGCGTCGCCGGATAAAGCGTGAAGCAATTAATCTGGATCGCTTCATCCTGAGGAGCCCTGTCTCTTCGCCCTTCGTGACGCGGTTCCGCCGCCCTCAGGGTGAAGGGACAAGGCCGGCATGAAAGACGGAGCGATCCGGATTATTTAGGTCCAGCGTTTTACCGGACCGTCAGGTTGAGCCGGCCCCGAACGCGGCGCGCCCGCATAGCCGGTGACGCGGTCGGCGACGAAAGGATTGGTCTGGCGCTCGCGGCCAAATGTCGACATCGGCCCATGTCCCGGCACGAAGCGCATGTCGTCGCCAAGCGGCCAGAGTTTTCCGATGATTGAATTGATCAAAGTCTGATGGTCGCCGCGCGGAAAATCCGTGCGCCCGATGGAGCCCGCGAACAAAACATCGCCGACAAAGGCGAGACGCGCGGCTTCATTATAGATGACGACATGCCCCGGTGTGTGGCCGGGCGTGTAGGCGACTTTGAATTCGATCCCGTCGAGTTCGAGCCTATCCCCGTCTTCGAGCCAGCGGTCCGGCGTGCAGTCTTCGCCGTCTTCGATCCCGAATTTCATCCACGACTCGCGGATTTGGTTCAGCCAGAAGGCTTCTTCTTTCTGCGGGCCCTCGATCGGCGCGCCGGTGCGGCGCTTGATTTCCTCGGCGGCGCCGGCGTGATCGAGATGGCCATGCGTCAGCCAGATCTTGACGATCTCGGCGTTCATATTCTTCGTCGCAGCCATGATCTTGTCGGGCTCGCCGCCGGGATCGACGACCGCGGCTTTCCCATTGGCCGCGCGAATGATCGAGCAGTTTTGCTGGAACGGCGTTACGGGAACGATCTGGACGGTGAAGGGCGGCGCTTCGCTCATGCCGGATCAGCTCGCAAGCGACTTACCAAGTTCGCGCAACAGCCGTGCGCCGTCGCCATGCCACGCGCTGCCATGCATGCAGGCGAGGGTTTCCGGCTCCGTTGCGGCGATCTTCGCGATCAGCGCATCACTGTCGCGCGTATTCGAAAAATAATTGAGCTGTTTGCGGAAATCTTCGCTGGGCCCGAGAATGTCGGATTCGACAAGCGGGGCGTGTTTTGCGCCCGGCTGCGTAAAAAGGTCGCCGCAAAAAAGCGTGTGCGTCAGCTCGTCATAGAGAAAGCCGCACTCCCAGGCGTGCGGCATATGTGGCGCGTCGATCCAGCGAACGCTGCGCCGACCGATCTTTAGAGCCTCGCCGTCGCCGAGCGCGCGCGGCGCGCGGTCCGCGACATCGTTGATCGAGACCATCGCGGCGACCT
>OBLQ010000235.1_pt1 | contig 20626 bp, 21 predicted proteins | sample 1519881 | NCBI WGS metagenome assembly OBLQ01 (sample SAMN01911456, study PRJEB22533) | soil metagenome | biome: Soil | place: Malaysia | collected 2012-04-30 | depth DG_metagenome m | reverse complement strand
CATCGAACAACGTGTCCGTATCGCCGCAGCCCTTCGGCAGCGGCACGGCGCTGCCGAGCGGCAACGGGGCCGTGGTGTGGCTGGTGCCGGCGGTGCTGGATACCAGCGGCATCGCCCCGCTGAGCGAGAAGGATACCATGAATACCAGCAACGATTACGCCGTCTATGCCTATTCGATCGGTTATGTGAACGGCAAGCCGCTGAGGATGCTGCGCGCCAAGATCGGCTCGGCCTCGAACAGCTTCCCGGCCAACCTCGGTTCCATGACCAACGGTTACCAATAAGGAGGTGCTGCCATGTTCAAGGTAGTACGACATCGTTTGTTCGCCATCTGCGCCGCCGCCCTCGCCGGCGTGCTGGCCCATGCCGGCATCGCCGCGGCATATAGCTCGTCATCGGGGGATGCGACGTACCACACCATCATCGACCATACGCAGGCCGCCAGCGTCAACGTGGTGGTGAGCAACACCCAGTCCACGACCTCGGCGAGGACCTACCCGTATGTCGGCTCCGACGTGGACCCGTGGGCCGCCGTCAACCCGAACCTGTATCCGGCCGGCTACACGCCGCCGACGCCGGACCTGTACGTCGATGTGAAGATCAACGACAGCCAGGTGCTGAGCGGCTCGCTGACGACCGCCACCACCCATACCTGCGACCAGGGCGATCCCACCAAGTGCCCCGGGGCGGTGCCGGTGACCTTCGTGCACCGGCTGGGCACCTATAGCAGCGGCTCGGGCACGGTGACGGCGCTGAACAATGCGAAGCTGCCGCCGACCAACGCCGAGACGCTGAACAACCTGTTCACGATGTCGGGCCAGGCCTTCGACATGGACCGGCTGCGCTTCGCCGCCAACCGCCTGTGGGCCCAGTGGCGCAGCGATGTCCTGAACCACACCGGCTGGGCGCTCACGTTCACCTACCAGCCGACCGGCACCATGTCGTTCGAGAATTTCATCAACAACATCGTCAACCACCACCCGATGTACGGCATCGTGCGCGTGGTGGTGCCGGTGAACATGCAATCGGGGATCGGTGGTACCAGGGTCGGCGATATGTTCATGGATGCGAGCCAGCCCGTCGCCGGCGCCGAGTTCACCTCGACCTATGCCTGGTCGGGCTGGGGCACGAACAGCTCCTCGCCGATCATGGTGGATTACGAGGCCAAGTGGCCGGGGACCAGCGTCCCGTCCACCGCCAACACCAGCAGCAAGCGGGAGCCCTATTCGGGCACCATGACCGTGTACGGCATGCTGCTGATCGATTACGTGGACCGGCGCACCTACGATCCGGATCATTTCTTCGACAGCAGCCAGGACTACATCGATAACTATACGGATGTGGCCACGCACGATGCCGCCTCGCTGACCGGGCGCAAGAACGTCATCCTGCCGCGCTCCTCCGGGCGCAACGTCGTGCTGATGGACTGGGATACCCTGAACATCAACTCGGTCGACGACCTGCAGAGCTTCGTGCAGTACACCGACACCCATAACCCGGGGCCGGACGGGCGCATGGACACCCTGGACATCGCCCGCCGCAAGTACGTGATGGGCAAGAGCACCGCCTACCAGGCCTCGGAGATCTCGGACGCCTACGCCTGGGAGTACTGGATGCGCAAGGCGGTGACCTACCCGGTGGGCAATGGCACGCGTGCGGCGATCCTGAGCGATCTGACGAGCGCTACGCCGCAGTACAACATCAGCACCCAGACCTTCAATGCGGGTGCCTCGCGCCGCACCGACTTCAACAATACCGAGTGGGCCGCGATGGCGGAGCAGGACAAGTTCCATGCCTACTTCCCCAACGGCTACGAACGCGGCTGGATGATCGCCTTCGATGCCCTGCGCATGGATCAGCTGGATGCGACGACCGCGACGAAGGATGCCGGCAGCTGGTGGGCGGATCTGACCCAGAACGCCGCCGGCACGGACGGGGTGATGACCAGCAAGAACTACACCCCGTTCGACGTGCCGTCCGACAACCAGGCCATCACCGTCGATGCCAATGGCGACGGCACGGCCATCAAGATGCCGAACTTCTTCAGCACGGACTGGGAGGATCTGCCGGCATTCGCCTTCGCCGGCGGCCTGCTGGACGTGCACGGATTCATGAATGTCTCCGGCATGCTGTACTCGCCGGACTCCTGTGAGATCGAGGCGCATTCGGGTTCGGAGCTCCCGGGCGGCAGCAGCAGCGCCGGTCCGTTCCAGTACGTCAACGGCGCCCTGCTGGTCGGCAACGGCATCTGGCTGGAGGATCAGGATACCGGCGATCATTCGATGATCGCGATAGCGTACAACTTCAATTCCTTCGACCGCCTGCGCACCGGCACGGCACGCCTGACGGTGCTGAAGGCCCAGAATATCGCCGAGATCAAGGGGCAATAATGCCGGAGATGAGACGGGTTTTTGCCGGGCCTGCCGCAGTAGCGGCAGGCCTTGCCGTGCTGCTGGCGATGATCCCGGCCGCTGCCAGGGCCGGGCAGATCTACCAGTGGAAGGATGCCGGCGGCGTGGTGCACTTCACCGATAATCCGGACGAGGTTCCGGTGCAGGATCGGGACAAAAGCCGGCGGGATGTCGAGCCGCTTGCAGGCATCGCCGCGCAGGCCGGTACGTCTATTGCCAGCGCTGATCCCGGCCGTAAGATATGGGAAACCAAATGTCAGGCCTGCCATGTCTATGACAACGACAGCACGGAGAAGGGACATACGGGGCTGCTCAAGTACATCCTGAACCCGGACACGAAGTTTCCCTATCCGGACAAGGCGATCTTCAATTCGCTGCAGAAAGGCGTCAGGGGGAATGGCGAGGGCATGCCGGCCATCGACATCAGCGACGACGATCTGAGGACGCTGGTGCAGTTTCTGTCAAAAGAGGTCTCCAGGCCCTGATCCGTCCACCCGTGCTGTTCCGAACCACTCGTGTTGACTTTTTCTTTATGTAGGGCTAAGTTGCATCCATTAGTGCCAGTAGCGCTTGAAGATAGGAGGGGAAGTGGCCCTGTTCTCCGGTAAACCAGAAGGCCTGATGGGCGTGGATATCAGCGCAACCGGTATCAAGCTGGTGGAGCTGGCGCGATCCCGCACGGGCTACGAGCTGAAATCGATGGCCATCGTGCCGTTGCCGCGGGATGCCATCGTCGAAAACACCATCATCGACTCGATGGCGGTTTCGCAGGCGCTTCTGGACGCCATCGAGGTGGCCCGTCCCTCCACCCGCAATGTGGCGATCGCCGTTTCCGGTAATGCGGTGATCATCAAGACCATCTCGATCCATACCACGACCGAGTTCGAGCTCGAGACCCAGATCCGTTTTGAGGCCGACCAGCACGTCCCGTACGATATCGATGACGTCTATCTGGATTTCCAGATCCTCGGCAAGTCCAGCGGTGACTCGGACGAGATGGATGTCGTGCTCGTGGCCTGCAAGCGGGAGGTGGTCGAGGATTTTCAGCTGGTGCTGAACGAGGCCGGCCTGCAGGCCAAGTGCGTGGACTGTGCCGTATTCGCGCTGGAGAATGCCGCCGAACTCACCGACGAACACGGCGCGTTCGGCGAATCGGAAGTCCTCAATCCCGAGGATGCGCAGGTCAACGCCCTGGTCAATATCGGCGCGAGCCTGATGAACATCAATGTGCTGATCAACGGCCAGATGTCCTTCGTCCGCGACCAGTTCTTCGGGGGCCATAACCTGACGGAAGAGATCCAGAAGGAGCACAAGATCAGCTATCAGGCGGCCGAGCAGATGAAGCTGGAGAACTTTTCCGGCGTCAGCCCGGAGGCGCTGGAGCGCTTCTATGTCGGCCTGACCTCCGAGTTGGTGCGGTCGCTGGATTTCTATGCGGCCAATCATGCGGAGTTTCCGGTGCAGAAGATCCTGCTCAGTGGCGGCACGGCGCTGATCCCGGGCATTGCCAGCGAGATCGAGCAGCGCCTGGGTATCGAGACAACGGTGCTGCGTCCGTTCAAGAACATCAAGATCGCCAATCGCAAGTTCGACAGCGAATACCTCGAGCGCATCGGTCCGATGATGGTCGTGCCCATCGGCCTTGCCCTGAGGAGCTTTGACAAATGATCCGGATCAACCTCCTTCCCTACCGTGCGGAAAGGCGCCAGAAGCAGATCCTGCAGCATCTCGCTGCTGCACTCGGGGCCCTGGTGCTGGCCGTGGTGATCAGCCTGACGATGCATTGGATGGCGACCTCGAAGCTGTCCGATCTTCAGGACGAATACAGCCGCCTGCAGGCACAGAACCACGCCCTGATGCAGGAGATCGGCAAGATCAAGGACCTGGACAAGCTGCTCGCCGACGTGGAGCGGAAACTGAAGCTCGTGGATCAGCTGCAGCACGGCCGTTTCAGGTCGCTGAACACCTTCGTGGAACTGGCCCGGGTGATCCCGGAGAACGTGTGGCTGACCTCGGTCAAGGATACGGGCAGCGAGATCAAGCTGACCGGCCTTGGCGAGAGCAACAACGCCGTGGCCAATTTCATGCGCGCGCTGGATGCCTCGCCGATTTTCAGCAATGTGCGCCTGCAGGTGATCACCCGCACCCAGATCGGCGGGGTGACGGTGCGCCAGTTTGATCTGGTGTTCGATCGCGTCGAAGGGGAGATCACCACCGGCAAGGCGAGCACCGCATCCGCTGCGAAAGGAGGACATTCGTGAAGCTGGATTCGATCGATCTGTCCTCGCTTGAGGTTCTGCGCCCCATATTGCCGCTGCCGTTGTGGCAGAAGGCGGTGGCGGTGGCCGCGGGTTTTGTGCTGATCCTTGCCGCGTATTTCTATTTCGGGTGGATGCCGGTCCAGGATCAGATCACGCAGCAGCAGCAGCAGGTGGAACAGCAGCGGTTGATCCTGCAAAGGAACCAGCGTCTGGCCAAGGATCTGCCGCGCAAGCGCAAGGAGTATGCGCAGCTCGAAAAGCAACTGACCGTGGCGCTGGCCATGCTTCCGAAGCAATCGGAGATTCCGGATCTGCTTGAGAATGTTTCATGGGCGGGCAAGGACAGCGGATTGGAATTCCATGTCTTCAAGCCCGAGGCCGAGGTGTCGAAGCAGTTCTATGCCGAGGTGCCCGTGAATCTGGATGTTTCGGGGAGCTACGGCCAGATGCTGACCTTCCTGAAGCGGGTCGGGGAAATGCCGCGTATCGTGGATATCAGCAACCTGACCCTCGGTCAGGCCCAGGCCGGCGCCGCCCTGTCGATTACAGGCAAGGTGACGACGTATCGGTTTATAGAGCAGTCTGAGAACGCGAAGGGCCGACGAGGGCGGTAGCGATGGCGATGCGCAAGGTCCGGGAGTAAGAGATGCAAAAGGAAGCAACAATGGTGAAAGAACGAAATTCTGTTGGCCATATGGCGCTTTTGTGCGGTGCGCTGTTGTTCATCGTGGGGATGGCGGGCAACGCCCATGCGGCCACGGTCAGCGGCGTCAGCCTCCAGCAAGCCGACGATGCCTCGGTCGTGCAGATCAACATGGACCAGAAGGTCAATTACGAGGTCTTCGATCTCGAGGATCCGGTGCGCGTGGTTCTGAAGCTTCCCGGCGCCAAGCTCGGATCGTCGATCGAGCCCGTCAAGGCCGATGGCACGAACGGCGTGATGTCCGTGTTCCCGATGCAGACGCCCGATGGGGTCCGCATCGAGATCGGGCTGCAGGCGAAGCAGGCCTACAAGATCGTCGAGAACGGCAACAATCTGGCGGTGCGCATCCAGAAGCCGGCCCAGGCAGCGGCCGCCACCGGCGGCGCAGCGGCGAAGAAGGCACAGATCAAGGATATCCAGGTGTATGACAGCGGATCGGTGACCGAACTGGTGCTGCACGGCGACCACATGGACGCCAGTCATGATGCCTTCATGACCAACAAGGGCCAGACGATGATCCTGGACTTCTGGGGCGCGACATCGCAGCTGCCCAAGGAGCACTATGCCTACTCCACGCAACGCGTGAATGACATCACCATCGGCCAGGCCAATGACCGGGTCAGGCTGGTGGTATCCCTGCTTCCTGCGGCCGAGAGCAAGTATCAGGTTGAGGCCACGCCGAACGAGATGGTGGTCCGTTTCGGCAACGTGTTGCCGAAGAAGAAGGCCGAGGGCGCGATCGTCGAGAGTGTGGACTTCCAGCCGGAGGACCGTGTTTCCCATATTGTGATCCGCACGGATACGACGAATCCGGTCGTGAACATGTACCAGAAGGACGGTAACGTGCTGATCGACGTGCGCAAGGCGACGCTGGCACAAGGGCAGGAACGTACGCAGGATGTGCGCGAGTTCCCCGGGCCGATCAACCAGATCGACAGCTATCAGGTCGACGACAATGTGCGCGTCGTCGCCCGCCTGCGGGAGAAGGTCGAGATGTCCTCCTATCAGCAGGGCAACCTGCTGACCGTGACGCTGGAGCCGGAGGATATCGCCATGGCCCGGCAGGGTGGCGCCAAGAGCGAGAAATTCGCCTACAGCGGCCAGAAGGTGACCTTCGATTTCAAGGACATCGACATCCGCAACGCGCTGAAACTGATCGCGGAGATGAGCAAGCTGAACATCATCATGTCGGATGATGTGAAGGGAACCCTGACCATGCGTCTGGTCGACGTGCCCTGGGACCAGGCCCTGGACCTGATCCTGGCCGCGCGCGGGCTCGGCAAGGAACAGCAGGGCAATGTGATCCGCATCGCCCCGATCGATGTGCTCAGGGCCGAATACAAGGCGAAGCTGGAGGCCCAGCAGGGCTCCAACCAGCTCGAGCCGCTGGTGACGGAGTTCATCACCCTGAGCTACACCAAGGTCGCGGATGTGAAGAAGATGCTGGATAACGCCTCGGCCAATGCCACCAAGGGTGGCGCCGCGGCGGGTACCACATCCAGTGCATCATCGGCTGCCAGCCAGGCCGGTACGGCCACTGGCGCATCCGGCCAGCAGCAGAGCGTCGGCATCCTGTCGCCGCGCGGCAGCTTCCTGATCGACGAGCGTACCAACACCCTGATCGTCAAGGACACGGTGGAGTCGATCAACAACGTCAAGCGGCTGATCGCCGCCATCGACAAGCCGGTGCAGCAGGTGCTGATCGAATCGCGCATCGTCGAGGCCAAGGAGGACTTCAGCCGCAGCATCGGTATCCGCTGGGGCGGGCGGCTGGACCGCACGGGCGGGGGCAACTCCATCACGCTCGGTGGCGCCCAGGGAGCCGGAAGCCCGACTTCGACGTCCAAGGTGAGCTCGACGGGCAGCAATGGCTTCCTGATCGATATGCCTGCGGCGACCCTGACCGCCGGAAGCGGTGGTGCGGTCGGCATGGTCCTCGGTGGGCTGGCCAAGTCCTTCAACCTGTCGCTGGAGCTGTCGGCGGCGGAGAATGACGGCGAGGCCAAGGTGATCTCCAACCCGCGCCTGATCACCTCCAACCTGAAGCAGGCCACGATCTCGCAGGGTGTGTCCATCCCGGTCACCACGCCGGCGACAGCCACCTCCCCGGCGACGACGACCTACACGCAGGCCAATCTGTCGCTGCAGGTGACGCCGCAGATCACGGCCGACAACAAGGTGATCATGGACATCACCGTGACCAAGGATGCGCCCTCGACGACGATCTCGGTCGGCGGCAATCCCGGCATCGATACGAAGACGATCACCACCAGCGCCTTCCTGGCCAACGGCGAGACCGTGGTGATCGGCGGCATCTACCAGAAGACGACCGGCAGCACCGTCAATGAGGTGCCCGGCCTCGGGGATATCCCGATCCTGGGCTGGCTGTTCAAGAACAAGGCGGTCAACGACAACCGCACCGAGCTCCTGATCTTCCTGACGCCGACCATTATCCAGCCGGTGGCCACACAGGGGTCGAGCAGCTGACGGTGGACGTGACCCTGGTCGGTCCGATGGGGGCCGGAAAAACGACGATCGGGCGGCTGTTGGCCGCCCGATTCGCTTTGGATTTCGTCGATCTGGACGAGGTGATCGCCCAGCGCACCGGCAAGTCGATCCCGGCCATCTTCGCACAGCAGGGCGAATGCCTGTTCCGGGCGCTGGAAAGCGAGATGCTGGCCCTTCACAGCCTTGCATCCCCCCAGGGACGCATCCTGTCCACGGGCGGCGGGGCGGTGCTACTGGCGGCCAATCGCCAGCGCATGCATCGCGCCGGTCCCGTGGTCTGGCTGCATGCGGACCCCGAGGTGTCGGCCGCGCGTATCGAGGGCGATAGCAACCGTCCGTTGCTCAAGGGGGTGGACCCGCTGGCCAAGGCCAGGGAACTGGCGGCCATCCGCACGCCCCTGTACGAAGCCGTCGCCGACCTTAAGGTCGATACCGGCCGGCGTTCCGTGCAGGAAGCAGTGGATGATATCCGCGCCTTTCTGTCAGAATCCGGCCATGTCTGATCCTTCCGCATGCCACGACTACCGCATCGATCTCGGGCCGCGCAGCTATGACATCCATATCGAGTCCGGTTGCCTGGACCGCATCGGGGCCGCCATGCGCCGGCTGTTCGCTGCCGAATCGCGCTGCCTCGTGGTCAGCAACGCCGTGGTGGCGCCGCTGTATCTGGAGCGGGTCAGGCAAAGCCTCGCGGATGCGGGCTGGCAGGTTTCCGCATGCACCCTGCCGGATGGCGAGGAGCACAAGAACATGCAGCAGTGGGGCAGCATCATCGATGCCCTGATGCAGGCGAAGCTCGCGCGCAACGAGCCGGTCGTGGCCCTGGGCGGCGGCGTGATCGGCGACATGGTCGGTTTTGCGGCCGCCTGTTACCGGCGGGGCATCCCCTTCGTGCAGGTGCCGACCACCCTGCTGGCGCAGGTGGATTCCAGCGTCGGCGGCAAGACGGCGATCAACCACCCGCACGGCAAGAACATGATCGGCGCCTTCTACCAGCCGAGGCTGGTGTGGATCGACCCGCAGGTGCTGCACACCCTGGAGATGCGGCAGCTGCGCGCCGGGCTGGCGGAGGTGATCAAGTACGGCCTGATCCGCGACCGGGCGTTCTTCGAGCGCATCTCCGCACGGATGCCGGACCTGCTCGGGCTGGATGATGCCGCGACCGGTGAGGTGATCCTCGCATCCTGCCGCCACAAGGCGGAGGTCGTGATGGCCGACGAGATGGAGCATGGGCAGCGGGCGCTGCTCAATCTCGGGCATACCTTCGGGCACGCCATCGAATCATTGACCGGTTACAGGCAGTTCCTGCACGGGGAGGCGGTGGCGATCGGCACCTGCATGGCCGCCCGCCTGTCGGAACAGCGCGGGGATGCCCCGGCCGGCGTGGAACAGGAGATTATCCGCATCTATCGGGATGCGGGGCTGCCGACGGATGTGCCGCACTTCGCGGCCGAGGCCTGGCTGGACGCCATGGGGCACGACAAGAAGAACATCGGCAGCCGCATCCGTTATATCCTGCTGCGCGATATCGGCGACGCGTTCATCGCCGAGGACGTGCAGCCGGACGAGATCAGGCGCCTGATCGCATCATACGCGTAAGCGTCGGCCTTCCGGCCTCCGCTCAGTCATCATCCAGCATGCCGAACAGCACCAGCAGGTTCTCGAACAGCAGGAACACGTCCAGGTAGAGGGTCAGTGCCGCCGCGATGTACTCATCGTTGGGGTAGGTGCGCAGGATGGTGGACGTGTCGTACAGGATGAAGGCCGAGAACAGCAGCACGCTGATGCCGCTGAGTGCCAGCGCCATGGTGGCCGAGTGGAAGAACAGGTTGCTCAGGCCCAGGATGACCACGGCGATCAGGCCCATCCACACGAAGCCGCGCATGAACGAGAAGTCGCGCCGGGAGATGAAGGTGTAGGCGGTCAGGCCGACGAAGGCGACGGCCGTCGTCATGAAGGCCTGGGCCACGAGCATGCCGGATTTGGCGGCCACTAGGCCGACCAGGGGGGAGATGGCGAAGCCGGTCAGGGCGCCGAAGGCGAGCAGCGCCAGCAGGTTGATGCCCGGGGTATGGCGCACGGCCTGCACCACGAAGACGCCCCCCATCATCATGAACAGGGTCAGCCACGGGTGGGCCAGGGGAAAGCTCATGCCCAGCGAGGCATAGGCGCCGATGCTGCCGGCGGCGATGCACAGGGCCAGCATGCCGTAGGTCCGTCCGAGGAAGGCGATGCGGGCGTCTGCCAGTTGGGTTGAGCTCAGGGTATCAATATTCATCAAGGCCTCCGGGTTGCGATCTGCGGCCAATCTAGCCGTATCGAGCTTAAGGTTTAATGAAGCGGAGGGCGCCGGTCATCATGGGTCTCGACGACCTCCGCCTCGATCCAGGTCGTCTGGCCGGAGGCGGAGAATGCCCGGGGGATCCAGCGATGGATGATCACCCGGCGCAGGGCGGGGATCAGCAGCAGGAAGCCGATGATGTCCGTCACGAAACCGGGCGTCAGCAGCAGTACGCCCGCCAGCGATAGCATCAGGCCGTGGGCCATGGATTCGGCCGGGATCTGTCCCGCCATCATGTGCCGGCGCGCGGTGAACAGGGTCTGCAGACCCTGGACGCGCACCAGCCAGCCGCCGATGGCGGCCGTGGCCAGGCACAGCAGGATCGTGGCGGCACCGCCGATGCGGCTGCCGACCTCGATCAGCACGTACAGCTCGATCAGCGGCAGGAAAACCAGCAGGAGCAGAAGCAGACGTATCATGGGGCCTTTATGGGGCCAGGCGCGGCAAAATACAAGCCCCGGCGCTTATGGTTCCGCCAGGCAAAGGCTGACCAGGGCGCCGATGCCGGTGGCCATGGCCTGTTCGTCGATGTCGAAGGCGGGATGATGCAGGGGATGGCGGGTGTTCGGCGTGGCCCCGGTTCCCAGGCGCAACAGGCAGCCCGGCACCTTCTGCAGGAATTCGGCGAAGTCCTCGCCCCCCATGGACGGCGTATCGATCCGGATCAACGGGGTGTCGGGCATGAAACGCCGAAGCGCAGTCTCGGTCAGGCGCATGATCTGTGGCGGATTCTCGAGCATGGGCGTCGTGGCCTTCATCGTGAAGCTGGCCGTGGTTCCCCATGTCTCGGCCGTTTGCCGGATGATCCGGTCCATGCGGGAACGGATCTCGTCGCGCACCTGATGGTCCAGCGTTCTCACGGTTCCGGAGAACGCGACGTGCTCGGGGATGACGTTCGGCGCGTGCCCGCCCTGGATATGGCCGACGGTCAGCACGGCCGGCTGCAACGGGTCCACGCGCCGGCTGACGATGTGGTGCAGGGCCTGGATGATATGGCTGGCGACCAGGATGGTGTCCGTGCATTCGTGGGGGCGGGCGGCATGGCCGCCGTGGCCGCTGATCTCCACCTCGAACATGTCCGCGGAGGCGCACATCGCGCCGGTCCTGAGGCCGATGCTGCCGCTCGGCAGATAGGGATAGACGTGCAGGGCATGGATGCGCAGTGGCCGGATCGCGTCGAGAACGCCATCCCGGATCATGCCTGCGGCACCGTCGGTCGTTTCCTCCGCCGGCTGGAAGATCGCCGCCACGTTGTGCGGGATATCCCCGAGGCGCTGCAGCACCATCAGGGTCCCGAGCAGGATGGCTGTGTGGGCATCGTGACCGCAGGCGTGGGAAACGCCCGGGTTCTCCGATGCATAATCGGTCGCCGTGGTTTCGTGGATCGGCAGCGCATCCATATCAGCACGCAAGGCGATGGTCGGCCGCTCGCCCGCTGTGTGCAGGCGGGCGAGCAGGCCGAAGCCGCCGATATGCTCACGCACCTCAAGCCCCAGGTTCTTGCACTGTTCGGCCACAAAGCGGGCCGTGGCCTTCTCCTGGCCGGACAGCTCGGGATGCCGGTGCAGGTGGCGGCGGATGTCGATCACGGCCGGCATGACGGCGGCGATGTGCCCGGCCAGGGCCCCGGCAGCGGGATCGGGCGTCAGCGGGCGCTTCACCATGATGCCCAGCCGTCATCGCGCATGCATTCGACCATGGCGGCCTCGGATGCGTCCTGCGCGTGAATCCGCCGTTGGCGCACGGCGCCGTCGCCGCCCTCCCGCCATGCGGGCAGGCGGGCGCGTACGGCCGCCAGGTCATCCGCCGGGGAACCCTGTGCCTCAAGGTATTCCAGGCGACGCTCCAGCCATTCCAGGAGGTCGAACGGCTTTTCGCTGTGTGGGTCGATGATCCGGGCCTGCATGCCGTAACGGCAGGCGCGCCAGCGGTTTTCGCGGATCAGCGAGGAGTGCATGCGGTGCGGCTCGTTCCCGGTTGCCAGGGCCGCCAGGCATTCGGCCCTGACGTAGGCGACATAGGCGAGCGTATCCTCGGCGGTGGCCGGCATGTCGCCGATGCGGATCTCGAGGGTGCCGAAATCCGGATGCGGACGCATCTCCCACCATATCTCCCGCACGGTTTCGATGCTGCGGGTGGCGATCAGGCGGCGGACGCAATGCTGGAAGTCCGGCCAGTCATCGAAGTAGAACGGCATGCCGCCCTGGCTGAGGTTCTCGGAGACCTTGATCCGGTAGGAGCTCAGCCCCGTATCCTCGCCGTGCCAATACGGGGAGTTGACGGAGATGGCCAGGAAGAACGGCAGGATGGGCATCAGGTGATTCATGGCGCGGATGCAGGCATCCCCGTCGGGCATGCCGATATGCACATGGATGCCGAAGATATTGAAGCGATGGGCGGCACGGCGCTGCTGATCGATCAGGCGGTGATAGCGCGGGTCGGCGGTGACCTGCTGGTCCTGCCAGCGCGAAAAGGGATGCGTACCGGAGGCAAGCAGGGCGCCGCCGTGATCGGCCAGGATGGCGCTGACCTGCCGGTAGGCGGCGGCCATTTCATCGATGCAGGACCGGCTTTGCACGTGGATGCCGGTGTTGATCTCGATGGTCGAGGTGAAGAGCTCGGCCTTGATGCGGGGCGTGGGGCCGATGGCCGCGAACACGGCGGGCGCCAACGGGGCCTGCATGCCGGAAACGGCATCGACGGTGATCCATTCCATCTCGATGCCGAGGGTGCCCGGTTGCGAGGGGACAAAAGAAATCGCCGTTTCAGCCTTTGATCCCATCGCGTCAGTATAGCCCGGCCGGGGGACTCGGTCCTCAGTCGAGAAGCCTGCCCGATTTGGCCCAGTTGCCGCGGTCGACCTCGTCAATGGTGATGTAAGTGGCCTCCGGCGGCTTGCCCGCCACCTCCTGCATCACGCGCGTGATGCCCGCCACGATCCTCTCCTTCTGTTCCCGGGTCAGCGCGCCCGCCACGCGCACATTGATGTACGGCATTTATGGACCCTCCCTGTGCATCGTCGCTTCGCGCTGCAACGCCTGTTCCAGGCGCTCGGCGCGTGCATTGTCGCCCAGTTTGCGCAGCGCGGCAACGATGCGCCTGCGGACGTCGACATCCGGGTCCAGGGCGGCGCTCTTCTGATAGGCGATCAGGGCCGCGTCGTATTTCCCGGCCTGGCTCAGGATATCGCCATGGATCATCCAGCAGGAGGCGATGTCCGGCAACAGGGCGACCGCGCGGGTGCTGTGGGTCAGGGCGGCGGCGATCTCGCCGTGTGCCGCGAGAAAACGGGCATAGCGGATGTGCGCATAGCCGTTCTTGGGGTCGGCATGGATGGCCTGTTCGAAGTCCTGGCGGGCCGCGGCAACGTGGCCGGCCTGGGCGTCCATCTTGGCCAGCAGGTACCAGGGAACAGCCTCGTGCTGGAAATGCCCGGCGGCATCCTGCAGCAGTTGCCGGGCCCTGTCGGGCTCCTTGGCTTCGGCATAGAGCACGCTCAGGTTGACGACGGTGGGCAGATGCCACCCGTGCCGCATGTTTTCCTCGTACAGCTTGCGCGCCTCGTCGTTATGGCCGATGCGGGTCAGCAGTACGGCCAGGTTGTAGCGCGCATCCAGGTTGCCCGGCCGGGCCGCGAGCTCGCTTTCCAGTGCGCGTCTGGCCTCGGTTTCCTGCCCCGCCGCGTAGTAGCGCTGGGCGGTGGCGAAGGGCGTTGGCGGTTTGCTCGCGGCGCAGCCGCCGAGCAGGCCCAGGATCAGCAGCAGGCTCAGGCTAGTGCGCAGGGGTCACTCCCATCTGGCCCGTGGTCAGCAGCATCTCCTCCATCTGCTCCTGTTTCGCCCGCGGGCTCGGCGGCACCTCCGGCTGCTTGTTGATCAGTTTCCACGGATTGCGGCGCAGATCGTCGGACAGTGCCTCCAGGTTCTCGGATGACTTGCGCAGTTCGAACAGCAGCCGGTACAGATTCTCGCGGTTGTCGACCAGGATGGCATCGGCGTGATCCACGGTGGTCTTGCCTGCTGTGAAGAATTTCTGGCCGGACTGGATCGCCGCCGGCAATTGCTTCGCGGCCTCGTTCAACTGGTGGATCGATGCCGGCAGATCCTTGCTCAGGTCCGCACTGACCCGGCTCAGATTGTGAATGGTGTCGTGCAGGTCCTGGCGGTTTTCATGCACCATCTGCGCGATCTCGCCGATGGTTTCGTTCGTTTTCCTGATCAGGGCGCGCAGCGAGTCCTGGCCTTCGCCGTTGGCGAGCATCTGTTTCAGGGCGTCGCTGATGGTGCGGATATCGCCGATGACGCTGCCCATCTGGGTGATCAGGGTGTTGATGTCCCCGCCCGGTTCCGAGGGGATGCGTGCCCCGTCCGGCAGCCATTGCGTGTCCCCGGGGGTGGCGTGCAGGGCCAGGTATTTCTCGCCGACCATGCCGCGGCTGACGATCGAGGCCTTCGTGGATGCGGGCAGCCGGATGCCGGGCAGCAGGGCGATGCGCACCAGGGCGCGGCCCCCCTCGAGCCTGATCTCCTGGATGGTGCCGACCTTGACGCCGGCCATGCGCACATCCGACTGGGGATCAAGGCCCATCAGGTCGTTGAATTCGGCTTCGACGATGTTGTGCTGCTGCTTGAACCATACGAAGCCGCCGATGCGGCTGGTGATCAGGCCCAGCAGGATCAGCGCCACCAGGACGAAGGCCCCGAGACGTGCCTGAGCGTTCAAGTGCGTACCCCCTCGTTCATGTCCCCGTCCCGTTGCGTTCGCTGACGTTGATGGGTCCCTCGGCCCGACCCTCGATGAACTGCCGGACCACCGGATCCTGATCGGATTCTAGCTTGTTTGCCGGCAATTGCCGATGGATGCGCGCGTGGGCCAGCATGGTGATGGTGTCGCTGATCATCTTGGCGCTCTTCATGTCGTGCGTGATGGTGACGATGGTGGAATCGAAGTCGCGGTGCAGGCGCACGATCAGGCGGTTGATGACATCCGACATGATCGGGTCCAGCCCCGTCGTCGGCTCGTCGAAGAACACGATGTCGGGCTTGTGGCAGATCGCCCGGGCCAGGCCCACGCGCTTGGCCATGCCGCCGGACAGCTCGGCCGGCATCTTCTCCTCGATGCCCGGCAGGTCGACCCACTCCAGCACCTCGGAGGCACGGCTGCGCGCCGCCTCGCGGGATTCGCCGTGGTGCAGCAGGGCGAAGGCCACGTTCTCCCACACCGGCAGCGAATCGAACAGGGCGGAGCCCTGGAACAGCATGCCGACCCGGCGCATGCGCTTGAGCTGTTCGTATTCGTCGAGGCCCAGCCAGTTCTCGCCGTCGACGAGCACCTCCCCGGCATCCGGTTTCATCAGGCCGAGGATGCACTTGATCAGCACGCTCTTGCCGCTGCCGGACATGCCGATCACGGTCATCGATTCCCCGGGCATGACGTCGAGGTCGATGCCGTCGAGCACCACCTTGTCGCCGAAGCGCTTGCACAGGCCGCGGATGCGGATGCGGGGCTGCTGGGCTTCGCTCATCCGAACATCCAGGCGGTCAGGAAGTAGTCGGAAACCAGGATGCTCATGCTGGCGATGACCACGGCGCGCGTCGTGGCCCGGCCGACGCCGGCCGCCCCGCCCCGGCAGTAGAAGCCCTCGGTACAGCCGATCAGCCCGATCAGCATGCCGAAGAAGCCCGCCTTGACGAGCCCGGAGTAGAAATCGTTCAGCTGCAGGTACAGGGTCGTCTTGTCGATATAGACGCTCGGATTCTGGTGCAGCATGCCGACGCTGATCACATAGCCGCCGGTGATGCCGATCATGTCGGCCACGATGACCAGCAGCGGCAGCATCAGCGTGGCCGCGAGCAGGCGCGGCAGGATCAGGTAGCGCACCGGGTCGGTGGACAGCGTCCACAAGGCGTCGATCTGCTCGGACACGCGCATGGTGCCGAGCTCGGCGGCGAACGAGGCGCCGACCCGGCCGGACACCATCAGCCCCACCAGCACCGGTCCCAGTTCGCGCAGCATCGACAGCGACACCACGACGGCGACCATGCTTTCGGCGCCGAAGCGGTGGAAGGCGATATAGGATTGCAGGGCCAGCACCATGCCCGTGAACAGGGCGGTCAGGAGCACCACGGGCAGTGATTGCACGCCGACCATCTCCGCCTGCTGCACGATCAGCCTCCAGTACAAGGGGCGGCTGCCCAGGCGCTTGAGGGTGCGGCCGAGGAAGCTCGCGTACAGCCCCAGGTGGGCGAGGATCTCCTCGATCCAGGCGCCGAATCCCTGCAGCCAGCTCAAGGGTGCGCCTTCCTGGCCACCCTGTGCCCGACGCCGGTGAACAGGGTGTAGGCGATGGTGTCCAGGCTTGCGGCCACCTCGTTGGCAAGCAGGGCCTCACCCCAGAACTCGACGGCATCGCCGGGCCGGATCGACGGGGCGTTGCGGGCATCGAGGATGACGTAGTCCATGCAGACCCGCCCGACGATGGGCAAGCGGGCACCCCCGTGGATGCCGGCGCCCCGGTTCGACAGCCCGCGGGGCAGGCCGTCGGCGTAACCGAGGCAGACGACGGCCACCGGCATGGTCTCAGGGGCCGTGAAACTGGCGCCGTAGGACACGGAACGGCCCTCGGGGATCTCGCGCACCTGCATCACCTGGCCGGTCAGGCGCATCACGGGCCTCAGGCCCATCGGCCAGCCCGGGATGGGCTCGGCGCCGTACAGGGCGATGCCGGGGCGCACCAGATCACCGGCCATGTCCGGGCGGATCTGCATGCCGGCGCTGTTCAGCAGCGAGCCCCGGGTCCCCTCGGGGAACTCCCGCAGCATGGTGAGGAACTGGTCTGCCTGCATGGCGTTCAGCGGGTGTTCCGGTTCGTCGGCGCAGGCCAGGTGCGACAGGATGCCCTCGACCCGCATGCCGTGGCGACGGCAGGCCTCGGCGAGCCCGGCGGGCGCGTGGCTGCCGAGCCTGCCCATGCCGGTGTCCACCTTGATCCAGACGCGGTCGGCGAAGCCGGCCTGCTGCAGGTATCCGGCCTGGGCCGGTTCGGCGATCACCGGGACCAGGGCGTTCTCGGTGGCGAGCTTCGCATCCTCGGCATCGAAGATGCCCGAAAGCGGATAGATGGCGGCTTCGGCCCCGGGCGGCAGCAGGGCGCGCAGGCGGGCACCCTCGGTGGCATCGGTGACGCCGAAATGCCGGCAGCCGGCCGCGAATAGCGCCGGGGCGACGAGGTCGAGCCCGTGGCCGTAGGCATCGGCCTTGACGATGGCCATGACGGAGGCCTTTCCGGCACGTTCATCCAGCAGCCGGTAGTTGTGGCGCAGGTTGTCCAGATCGATGTGGGCAATGGCGGGCCGGCTCATGAACGGAGTTTCGCCGCCGGGCGTCTAATCGTCAAAGCCCCGTGCGGATGTGTGGTTCTCGAAGCGGGTGTATTTGTTGATGAAGGTCAGCCTGACATTGCCGATCGGGCCGTTTCGCTGCTTGGCGATGATGATCTCGGCCAGTCCCTCGTTCTCCGGCTTCTTGTTGTAGACCTCGTCGCGGTAGATGAACATGATGACGTCGGCATCCTGCTCGATGGCCCCGGATTCGCGCAGGTCGGACATCATCGGCCGCTTGTCCGCGCGGGATTCCAGCGAACGGTTCAGCTGCGACAGGGCGATCACCGGCACGTCCAGCTCCTTGGCCAGTGCCTTCAGCCCGCGCGTGATCTCGCTGATCTCCTGTTCGCGCCGCTCGGCATCGGCGCGCCCGCTCATCAGCTGCAGGTAGTCGATGACGACGAGATCCAGCGCCTTGGCCTCGCGCTTCAGCCGCCGGCATTTGGAGCGGACCTCCATCACCGAGATGGCGGGGGTGTCGTCGACGAACACCGCGGATTCGGCCAGCTGGCCGCTGGCCGAGGCGAGCTTGCGCCAATCCTCGGCCGAGAAGCGGCCGGTGCGCAGGTTTTTCATGTTGACGCGCGCCTCGCTGGCCAGCATGCGCTGGGCGATCTGCTGCGAGGACATCTCCAGCGAGAAGGCGGCGACGACGTGGGGGTGATCCGAGCGGATCGCCGCATTCTGGGCCAGGTTCATCACGAAGGCGGTTTTGCCCATGCTCGGGCGGCCGGCGATGATCACGAGATCGCCGCGCTGCATGCCGCTGGTCAGCTCGTCCAGGTCGTCGAAACCCGTCGGCACGCCCGTGATGGCCTTCTTCTGCTCGTAGCGGGCCTGCAGCTCGTGGTAGGCCTCGAGCATCAGCTTGTCCATCTTGCTGAAGGTCGGGCGCGAGCGGTTGAAGTTCTCGGCCACGGCCAGCACGTGCTTCTCGGCGGAATCCAGATGCTCGTTGACCTCGCGCTGGACATCCTCGTAGACGTCCTGCGAGATGCGTCCGCACACGGACAACAGCTGCCTGAGCGCGGCGCGCTCGCGCACGATCTCGGCGTAATGGCGCACGTTGGCGGCGGTGGGGATGGCGGTGACCAGCTCGGCTAGGTAGGCCTCGCCGCCGCAGGCATCCAGATCGTCGCTGCGTTCCAGATGGTCCTTGACCGTCAGGGCGTCGACCGGCTGGTGCCGGGCCGACAGGTTCAGGATGGCCGCGAAGATGCGGGCGTTGGCCTCAACGTAGAAATGCTCGGAAAGCAGGGTGCCCTCGAGGCGTTCGAGCGCCTCGGGGTCGAGCATGATCCCCCCCAGCACCGCACGCTCCGCATCGTATGCGTGGGGCGGGACGCGCTCCCTGAGCGTGTCGGTGCGAAGGGGGGAGATATTGGGGTTCAATCGTGCTCGGCTTCGACCTGGATCGACAGCTCGACCGTGACATCCGGGTGCAGGCGCACGCGGAAGGCATGATTGCCGACGGTCTTGATCGCCTCATCGACCAGCACCTGGCGGGTGGTCACCGGGCAGTCATGCGCCTCGAGCAGCTCGGCGATCTCGTGCGGGGACACCGAACCGTACAGGTGCTGGCCGTCGGATGCGGAGCGGGCCACGGTCAGGGTCAGTCCGCGCATCTTGTCGGCCAGGGCCTGGGCCTTCTGCAGTTCGTCCTGCTGCTTGCCTTCCAGCTCCTTGCGGCGGCGCTCGAAGACCTTGCGGTTGGCATCGGTGGCCATCACGGCCTTGCCCTGCGGCAGCAGAAAATTGCGGCCGTAACCCGGGCGAACCTTGACCTCGTCGCCGACATTGCCGAGCCGGGAGATTCGTTCCAACAGAATCAGTTGCATCATCATCCTCCATCTGCCGACGTCATGTGTCGGCGGTAATCAAACCAGACATCCATCAGGCCGAGCAACACGAACGGGATCGCCAGCACCGACCACATCGCCAGCAGCATGTACATGATAACAATCATCCATGGCTGCTGCCTCCATTTCAACCAGCTGTGCGCCACAGCCACGCCCTGCAATCCCAGCATCCCGGAGCCCAGGATGGCCACGGCAACGGCCGTGTACTGGATGTTGCCGCCCGTCACGTTGGCCACGGCAACGGCCAGGATAAACACATACGCGACCCCGCGGCCGAAGCGGATGTCCAGCACCGGGGCGTGGTCGCCGCGGAAGAATCCGTAACGGCGGGCCAGTGACCGTGCCAGCAGGATATTCCCCCACCAGATCAGCCACAAGCCGAGCGCCAGCGATCCCGGCAGGATCCACACCGAGGTGCGGCGGAATTCCGCCAGCGCCGTCAGCGCATCCGGTGCCTGGGCGGGCAGCTGGGCCTTGGCGCTGTCGAACACCGGCGCCAGCAGGTGGTCGATGTAGCCGCGCATGTCCATATGCGCGGCGCTGGCCCCCGCCAGCAGGCCGACCAGCACCGCCAGCGACAGGCCGATCGCCAGGTTCCGCCCGCTGCGCACCAGCCCATTCGGGCGCTGCAGGCTCGTCGCCGCCACGGTCGGCAACGCGCCGTACATCAGCAGCATCGCCAGGCCGGGTACCAGCTGCATCCCGGCCGCCGCGCCGACGCCCACCGCCGCGAGGGCGGCCACCTGCAGGGCGTAGCCCGCACCGCCGCCCATGGCGATCAGGGCGAACAGCCCGGGTGTGAGCAGATGGATGCCGATCGCCATCACCGCCACGATCCATGCCAGCAGCGGCATGTCCCGCAGCAGCACGGGAAGCCACCAGGCCATCGAAAACATCAGGACCGCCAGTACCGCGCAGGGGATGCGGTGGGTCAGGATATATTCGGCGGCCGGATGCATCCGGGGCGCCAGGGTCGGGTCCATGCGCTTGCGCCTAACCCCTAGAGCCGGTTCAGTCGCGGTGCTGTGTCGTGAATGGCAGCAGCGCCAGAACCCGGGCGCGCTTGACGGCCGTCGTCAGGGCCCGCTGATGCCGCGCACAGGTGCCGGTCACGCGGGCCGGCACGATCTTGTAACGCTCGGTCACATAATGCCGCAGCAT